>Ga0194061_1001942_pt1 | contig 11648 bp, 8 predicted proteins | sample SepL2221m_MetaG_FD_163423 | JGI IMG/M metagenome (GOLD analysis project Ga0194061, IMG submission 163423) | Anoxic zone freshwater microbial communities from boreal shield lake in IISD Experimental Lakes Area, Ontario, Canada - Sep2016-L224-21m | ecosystem: Environmental > Aquatic > Freshwater >...
CACTTCCTCCGCGACGCGGTGGACGATGGCGACTTGGAGATCGAGTTCCTTCTTGTATCCGACGAGCGGAATCATGACCTCGGGCTTCACCTTGATGCCCTTCTTCTGCACCTCGGCGGCGGCTTCGAAAATCGCGCGCGCCTGCGTCTCGGTGATCTCGGGATACGCGATGCCGAGGCGGCAGCCGCGATGACCGAGCATCGGGTTGAACTCATGCAGCGCGGCGACACGGGCCTGCACTTTTGCGAGGGTGATGCCGAGCTTCTTCGCGAGTTCGGCTTGAGCCTTTTCCTCGTGCGGGACGAATTCGTGGAGCGGCGGATCGAGCAGGCGGATGGTCGCCGGGAAGCCTTTGAGGGCTTTGAAAATGCCGATGAAGTCTTCCTTCTGGTAGGGCAGGATTTTCTTTAGCGCCTTGCGACGGCCGTCTTCGGTGTCGGCGAGGATCATCTCGCGGACGGCGTCAATGCGGTCGCCCTCGAAGAACATGTGCTCGGTGCGCGTGAGGCCGATGCCGGTCGCGCCGAATGCGATCGCCTGACGCGTCTGCTCGGGGTTGTCGGCGTTCGTGCGGACTGCGAGGCGCGTGGCCTTGCTGCACCACGTCATGAGCTGGTTGAACGCCTTGAATTTTTCCGTCTTTTGCGCGGCCTTGTCGCCGCCGATGGTGCCGGTGACGATGTTGCTCGGACCGGTCTTCACCTGGCCGCCGTAGATCGTGCCCGCGGTGCCATCAATCGAGAGGAAGTCGCCTTCCTTGAAGACCTGGCCGGAGATGGTCACGGTCTTCTTGTCGTAATCAATCTGCACGCCGGAAGCGCCGCAGATGCAGACCTTGCCCATCTGGCGCGCGACGAGTGCGGCGTGCGAGGAGACGCCGCCCTTCGCCGTGAGGATGCCCTCGGCGGCGATCATGCCGCGGAGATCTTCGGGCGAAGTTTCGTTGCGGACGAGCAGCACTTTCTCGCCCTTCTCGGCAGCGGCCGCTGCGCGGTCGGCGTTGAGATAGATTTTGCCGGACGCTGCGCCGGGACCTGCGGGGAGACCGCTCGCGAGGATCTTTGCCTTCTTGATCTCGGCGAGATCGAAGTCGGGCGCGAGGAGCTGTTCGAGCTGATCGGCGGGGTTGCGCAGGATCGCGGTTTCCCAGTCGATGAGTCCCTCCTTGACCATGTCCATCGAGAACTTCAGCGCCGCGGCTGCGGTGCGCTTGCCGTTGCGCGTCTGGAGCATGAAGAGCTTGCCTTCCTGCACCGTGAACTCGATGTCCTGCACGTCTTTGAAATGCTTCTCGAGGATCTGGCGGACCTTCATCAGCTCCGCGTAGCTCTTCGGCATCTGCTTCTTCAGCTCGGAAACGGGCTCGGGGGTGCGCACGCCAGCGACGACGTCTTCGCCCTGCGCGTTGATGAGGAATTCACCATAGAATTCATTCACGCCATTCGCCGGATTGCGCGTGAACGCGACACCGGAGCCGGAGGTCTCGCCCGTGTTGCCGTACACCATCGCCTGCACGTTCACGGCCGTTCCCCATTCCGTCGGGATGTTGTATTTGCGGCGATACACGATCGCGCGGTCATTCATCCACGAGCCGAACACAGCGCCCGCCGCGCCGCGGAGCTGCTCCCACGCGTCGTTCGGGAATGCCTTGCCGGTGCGCTCCTTTACGAGCTTTTTGAAACGCACAACGAGTTCCTTGTAGTCGGCGACGGTGAGGTGCGCGTCGTCCACCTGCTCCTCGTGATGCTCTTCCTTCAGGTGCTCGATCACGCTCTCGAACGGATCGTGATCCTCGCCCGCGCGCTTCTGCACGCCCATCACCACGTCGCCATACATCTGGATGAAACGGCGGTAGCAGTCCCACGCGAACCGCTCATTCTTCGTCGCCGCCACGAGCGCGAGGACCGTCTGGTCGTTCAGACCGAGGTTCAAAATCGTGTCCATCATGCCGGGCATGGAATCGCGAGCGCCCGAGCGCACCGCGACGAGCAGCGGCATCCCGGTGGTCGCGCCGAACTTGCAGCCCATGATCTTCTCCATGTTGGCCACGCCCTTTTCCATCTCCGATTGGAGCGTCGCGGGATACGTGCGCTTGTTCGCGTAGTAGTAGGTGCAAACGTCCGTCGTGATCGTGAATCCGGGAGGCACCGGCAGGCCGATGCGCGTCATCTCCGCGAGGTTCGCGCCCTTGCCGCCGAGCAGCGCCTTCATGCTGCCGTCGCCGTCGGCCTTCGCAGCGCCCCAAGTGTAAACGTATTTCACGGATTTGCTTTTTGCAGATTTAGCGGGGGCGGTGGATTTTTTAGCGGACTTCAGTGTGGATGCCATAGAGGTATGTGTGGTTTGAATCAGGGTTGAAATCATTGCGTCGGCGTGGCGCGGGGGCGTTCCTTCCGGGCAAAAAATGGGCGCGCTGTATGCCACAGCGGGCAGGGGGTGCAAAGGGATTTTGCGGGAAAATGTGGGCCGCGGTTTGCAATCTGCGGCCGGCAAGGACGACCCCGAGAATTACGGCACTCTGAGCTTGCCTCCATTCTGCTTGGAGGGATGGCAGACATTGACCAGGAACCTGACTTTGAGTACCGCCGCCAAGTGCGCCCGGAAAACGGAGCGGAATTTGACGATTGCGTCGCCCGCCATTTGTGTCACAGTTTGTCACACAAATTGACACCCATGCCTGTCACCACCACCGCTCGAAGGTCAGACCGTCTCGTCGCCCGCGTTACGCCGGAAGACAAGGCGTTGTTGGAGCGTGCGGCGGGACTGGAAGGCTGCTCTGTGGCTGTGTTTGTATTGTCCCATGTTCGTGCGGCAGCAGAGGAGGTGGTTCAGCGGCATGACACGACTCGATTGAACCAGATCGAGTCGAGGCGCTTCGTGGGGGCTCTGCTGGCACCCGTGAAGCAGCCAACTAAGCGATTGCGCTCGGCCCTGGCCCTCCACGGCAAGACCGTTACCGAGCGCTGATCCATTCAACCGCCTGACTCATCGTCAGGAACTGACGGTTTGCGGTCAGCGATTGAAAACCGAAACTCTCATAATATTCGCGTGCTCGGTCACCTTTCGGGTCGGTGACGATGGCCCACGAGGCCACCTCCTTCGACGCCGCGACGGCACGATGCAGCACGCTTGCCATCAGGCGATCTCCGATCTGCTGCCCTTTGAATTGAAGATCTCGCGCGAGCCGTCCGAGCAGCGTCGCGGGGAAGTCCGTGTAGCGGGGAAGTTTCTTCGTCACCGATTCTGGCAACGCCGTGCGCGAAATCGTCGCTGCTGACAAAGTGTAGTAACCGGCGACCTGCTTGGGATCGTTTGCAGGCACGAGCACGAAACACGCAGATGTCCCGGCCTCCATCTCCTTGCGCGCGCGAGCGCGAAGGAATTCATTGAGCACCTCGACGCCACAGTCGAACGCGTCCCGCCGGTGCTTCGCCGGGTTCAGAGGTTCTACAGTGTATTGAGCGTCGTTGGGCATGGTCAGTTTGTTCTGGGGCTGAACCGGTAGTCACATCCCGAGCACCTTCGTGAGGAACGCCAACGAGTCGGCGGTTTCGTCCATCACCTTTGTGAGCGCGGTGCCTGCGCCGTGGCCGGCGCTGGTCTCGATGCGGATGAGCACGGGCAGGGCGGCGGGGGCTTGGGATTCTTGCAGGCGCGCGGCGAATTTGAAGCTGTGTGCGGGTACGACGCGGTCGTCGTGGTCGGCGGTCATCACGAGGGTGGCGGGGTAGCGCGTGCCGGGCTTGAGATTGTGATACGGCGAGTAGGCGCGCAGCGCGGCGAAGTCGTCCGCATTTTCGCTGCTGCCGTAGTCGCTTTTCCACGCCCAGCCGATGGTGAATTTGTGGAAGCGCAGCATGTCCATCACGCCGACGGCGGGAATCGCTGCGCCGAAAAGCTCGGGCCGCTGCGTCATCGCCGCGCCGACGAGCAGGCCGCCATTGCTGCCGCCCTGGATCGCGAGTTTTTCCGGGCGCGTGTATTTGTTTTCGATGAGCCATTTGGCGGCGGCGATGAAGTCGTCGAAGACGTTTTGCTTTTGCAGCTTCGTCCCGGCCTTGTGCCAGTCCGCGCCGTATTCGCCGCCGCCGCGCAGGGTCGCGACGGCGTAGATGCCGCCCATTTCCAGCCACACGGCGCGCGAGATGGAGAATGCGGGCGTGAGCGAAATATTGAAGCCGCCGTAGCCGTAGAGAATCGTCGGCGAGTTGCCGTCGGGCACGAGGCCGCGCTTGTGCGTGATGAACATCGGGACGCGCGTGCCGTCCTTGCTCGTCACGAAGACCTGCTTCGTCTCGTAGGCCGCGCTGTCAAAATCCACGGTCGGCTTTTTCCACAGCTTCGCCTCGCACGTCGCGACATCGAGCCGGTAGATCGCGCCCGGCTCCGTGAAGCTCGTGTAGCTGAAAAATGTCCGCCGGTCCTGTGCGCTTCCGCCGAAGCCGCCGACGGTGCCGAGGCCCGGCAGCGCCAGCGTGCGCTCGAATGCGAAGCGGCCCGGCGGACGATCCGGCGCGGGCGTGAAGACCTTCACCTCGCTGTGGGCGTCCTTGAGATATTGGCAGAAAAGTTTGCCGCCGACGCTGCTGACGCCGTCGAGTTTTTCCGCCGCCTGCGGAATCGTCTCATGCCATTTCGTGCGTTCGGGCTCGCGGATGTCCACGGCGATCACGCGGTAGCGCGGCGCATCGAGGTGCGTCTGGAAAAAGAAGATCGCGCCGAGGTTGTCCACGAAATGATACGCCGCATCGAAGTCGTTCAGCAGCTCGACGACTTTCGCATCGGGCTGTGTGAGGTCTTTGTAGAAGATGCGGTTCTTCGTGTCCGTGCCCTGCGTGACGTGGATGACGAGCCAGCGTCCGTCGTCGGTGACGCTGCCGTGAAATCCCCAGTCGCCATGATCCTTCCGCTCGTAGATGAGCGTGTCGGCGCTCTGCGGAGTGCCGAGCTTGTGGAAGTAGAGCTTTTGAAATTCCACCTTCCCCTTCAGTTCCTCGCCCGACTTCGGCTCGTCGAAGCGCGAGTAGAAAAAGCCGCTGCCGTCCTTCATCCACGATGCGCCGCTGAACTTCACCCACTTGATGACGTCGTCGCGATCCTTGCCCGTCGCCGTGTCGCGCACGCGGAATTCCTCCCAATCGCTGCCCGCGCGGCTGAGGCCGTATGCGAGCAGCTTGCCGTCGTCGCTCGGCGAGGTGCCCTTGAGCGACACGGTCCCGTCGGCTGAGAGCGTGTTCGGGTCGAGCAGCACGCGCGGCGTCGCGTCGAGCGAATCGGCGGTGTAGAGCACGCGCTGGTTTTGGAGGCCGGAATTGTAGGTCCAAAAGAAACGCCCGCCGCGCTCGGACGGCTCGCCGAAGCGCTCGTAATTCCAGATCTTCGCGAGCCGCTCGCGGATCTGCCCGCGCCTCGGGATGCCCGCGAGAAATGCGGACGTGACGCGGTTTTGCTCCACGACCCACGCCTTTGTTTCGGGGGCGTTGTCGTCCTCCAGCCAGCGATACGGGTCGGCGACCTTCGTGCCGAAATATTCATCCACCACGTCCTCCTTGCGCGTCTTCGGGTAAGTGATGTCCGGCGCGTCGGCGGCGAGTGCGGTGGTGGTGAGCATGGCGATGAGGAGCGTTTTCATTGGGGAATATTCAGCGTGCGGGGGCGCGGACGGTTGCGTGCCGGGGCTGGAAAGCCCCGGCTCCAGAATGGCGGCTCACGTCCTGCGCCAAGGAAGCGGCACAGGCGTCGGTAGCCGGGGCTTTCCAGCCCCGGTATCCATGTCTGTGCGCGATCATTTTTCCGAATCGGCACTCTCGCGGAATTGCGACGCGATGACCGCAAACACCGCGGCGACCACGAGCATCAGCCCCACGTAGGCGAGCATCTCGTTCGAGACGGAAGTGCGCCGCACCATTTCGCCCGCCGCATTTTTCACGCTGTTGAGTTCCGTGACCACGGAGGCGAGCTTGTTCCCGAGCGCGACGCTGAGCAGCCAGAAGCTCATGATGGTGCTCTTGAGCCGCGCTGGTGCGACGGAGAATGCAAACTCCAGGCCCGTCGCCGAGATGAGCACCTCGCCGGCGGTCATCACGCCGTAGGGGAGCAGTTGCCAGAGCACGCTGAGTTTTTCGCCGCCCTCGATCCGCTTCTGCAGCAGCGCCGAGATGAGGAATGCGAGCGCCGCAAGCACCATGCCCGCGCCCATGCGCCGCAGGAGCGTGGGACGCACGCCCATGCGTGAGACGGCGGGATACAGCCATGTGATGAAAAGCGGGATGATCGCCATCACGAAGATCGGGTTCACCGACTGCATCGTCTCGCCGTTGATCGCGTAGTCGCCGATCATCACCGGCACCATTTGCTGCCCCTGCTGCACCCAGGTCGTGTGCTGCTGATCGAAGAGCGACCAGAAAACTGTGACCGGCAAGAACACGAGCGCGATCCGCCACAGCGTCGCGCGATCCGCCGCGCGCGTGGCCGCATCCACGGGCGGAAGCGTCGAGGTCGGCGGCTTCATCACGAAGGTCTTCCGTCCTGAGAAAAATATCGCCGTCGCGAGCATCATGAAGATTCCCGGGATGAGGAAGGCGACCGAGTAGCTGGTCTTCGCGCGGATGTAGGGCAGCAGCAGGAAGGCGAAGAAGGATCCGAAATTGATACTCCAATAAAACAGGCTGTACGCCTTCGTGAGCTGCTTCTCCTGGCCCGGCCCGAATTGATCGCCGACAAATGCGGACACGCACGGCTTGATGCCGCCCGAGCCTATCGCGAGCAGGATGAGTCCAGAATAGAGTCCCCACTTTGTCCCTTCCGTCGCGGACATCAGCGCGTGGCCCGCGCAGTATGCGAAGGAAACCCAGAGGATTGTGCGATAGCGTCCCCACCAGCGATCCGCGATGAATGCGCCGATGAGCGGAAGCAGATACGTGAGGCTCTTCCAGTCATGCACGATCTTCTTCGCCACGATGCCGCCCTGTTCGCCGCCGCCGAAAAGCGTCGTCGCGTAGCCGGTGAGAATCGCGACGACGCCATAGTAGCTCAGCCGCTCGCACGCCTCGTTTCCTACGATGAATTTTGTCTGCGGGGGGAGGCGGTCGTTGCTCATGGGGGAAAATGGAGGGCGCTGTGCTAGCCGTTCGCACTGTGCGAGGACAAACAACTTCGTAACCGATCCAAACGCGGAGTGCGGAATGCGGAACGCGGAAAGGATGTTGCCGCCGAGCGGACTTTTTCTGCGTTCCGCATTTCGCGTTCAAAGTGTGCCCGCCTCCTGTCTTCGGCGGCTACGGTTTCACTTCTTCGCGGCGATCGCAGCGGAAGTGTCCTCGACGAACTTCCGCTCCTCCGCGCCGAGCTTGTCGAGTGCGACCTCGTACACTTTCGAGTTCACGTAAAAGCGCGCGGTCGCATTGCGCACGACGGTCGGCTTTTTCGGCACGTTCATCGGCGCGGCTGCGGTGCCTTCGATCACGATGTCCTCAAACGCGATCAGCTTGCCGACAAAAGTTTTTCCGTCCGACATTTTCCACTGCCGCAGCTCGCCGATCACGATGTGTGTCACGGTGCGCGCGGTCGGCTGCGGGCGTGCCGGCTGAGAGTAGCCGATCGAGCTTCCGCCCGATGCGGCCTCGCCGATGCGGGTGGTGTCGAATTTTTTCGGAGTGGCCGGGATGCCGACCTGTGCCGCGAGCGGCAGCGATGTGAGAAGCCCGAACACCACAGAGGGGAGGAACACATTCATGCGGGGAAAATGGCGTGTCTTTGCGGCAAGGCAAGGGAGGAGCGGCGCGTGCCCCAGCGTCCGGCGGTGTCCTGATTTTTGTGTTCGGCGTTTGGAGTTTTGCGTTTGGAGTTTGGCCCGCCGCAGGCGCCCCGGGTTTCCAAGAGCCTGTTCCGATGGCGCGAGGCCGCTGCGCGGGGCCAAACTCCCAACGCCAAACTCCCAACGAAAAACACCAAATGCGGACACGCCACGAAGATGCCGCCTTGCTTGCGTCTCCCGGCACGCGGCGTATGATTCAATCCTATGAACATCACGAGCAGTCTCACATCGTCACGCAATCTGCGGGTCTCCGGCGGTTCATGCCGCGTCTTCGCAGGCATGTTGGGCATCCTCGCGATGCTGTTCCTCGGCACGGCTCTCAGCCGCGCGGGCAGCGGCGGGGTGATTGACAATGGAGCGTTCTTTTCCGAGCAGGCGAAGACCGACGCCGTGAAGGTAATCGGCGAGATGGAGCGCACGCTGCGCAAGGGCGTGCTCGTCGAGACGTTCAAGGAAATCCCCGCGGACGTGAAGGCGGGCGTGAACGACAAGGACAAGGCGGCGATGTCGAAAATGTATGACCAGTGGGCACTGAAGCAGGCGAAGCAGCACGGCGTGAACGGCGTGTATGTGCTCCTCGTGAAGACGCCTTCGCACCTCCAGGTCGAGGTCGGCACGGATACGCAGCAGCAGGCATTCACGCTGAAGGATCGCGCCGCGCTCGTGAGCCTCATGGTCGGAAAACTCGGCGCGAAGCAGAATGATGAGGCCCTGCGTGACGGCGTGAATTTTGTGCAGGCCACGATGAAATCCCACGCTCCGAACCGCGCCCGCACGGGTGCCGCGCCGGTGCCGGCATCGGCATCGCATCCCGCGGAAAAATCGGGCGGCTGGGGCTGGATCATTCAGTTCATCGTCATCGGCCTCGTGGTGTGGGTGGTCATCGGAATCATCCGCGCGATCTCCGGCAGGGCGAGCGGCGGCTCCGCGATGGGGCAGCCTGGAATGGGCGGCGGCGGCGGCGGATTTTTCAGCTCACTCATCGGCGGCATGTTCGGCGCGGCGGCGGGAATGTGGATGTATGACCAGTTCTTCAGCAGTCACGGGAACAGCGCGTACGGCTCGGATCGCAACGATCAGAACAGCGGAGACAGCGGCTTCACTGGACAGGACAACGACTACACCGGTTCCGGCGACGACTTCGGCGGCGGTTCAGACAGCGGAAGCTCCGGCGGCGGTGATTTCGGCGGGGGAGGGGACTCTGGCGGCGGAGATTTCTGACCGGCGCGCAGGGACTTCACGGCGTCGTGCATCGGACGCGGACGGCGGTTCGTTGGAGATCGCAGTTCCGGCGCGGAATTTTTTTGTGAGCCCATTTCGCGAAACCCGGTAGTCGTGTGGCGACGAAACGATGATGCCTGACGAACACGACGATGCAGAAGCATCCGCACCGCGCGCGGAGGTCGGGCGCTTTCCCAGGCTGAAGGCAGCGCGCGAACGCGGGCTCGTCGTCGCGGCGATGGATCTGCCGTATTGGATCGAGCGCGAGGACGGAGCATGGGTGCTTTTCGTCGAGGAAAATGCGCGCGGGCAGGCGGCGGCGGCGCTGGCGGAATTTGAGGCGGAGGAGCAGGCGCGGGTGCATGTGCAGAAGCCCGAGCCGCTGGTGATCCCGAAGCTCGCGCTGGCGCTCACCCTCGTGGCGATGGTGATTTTTTACCGGATGCAGACCGGCGCGAATCCGGTGCTGATCGAGCGCGGCGTCGCGGTGGATGCGCGGATTCTGCACGGGGAATGGTGGCGCTGTTTCACGGCGCTCACGCTGCACGGCGGCGTCGAGCACCTCGTGTCGAATCTCGGCCTCGCGGTGTTTGCGTTTGCGTTTGCGTTTTCACGCTTCGGCGCTGGCGCGGGGCTGCTTGGCACGGTGCTCGGCGGCGCGATGGGGAATCTGCTGAATGCATTTGCCCATGCCGCGAAACCGCACGCGAGCCTGGGTTCCTCGACGGCGCTCTTCGCGAGCCTCGGTCTGCTCGCAGGCGGCGAACTCGCGGCGCGGCTCATGCACCGCGCGACGCGCACGGGCTGGCAGTTGCTCGTGCCGGTCGGTGCGGGGCTGGCGTTTCTCTCGCTCTACGGCGGCGCGGGATCGAATCGCGACGGCACTCCGATCATGGACACGGGGAATGTGGATCTGATGGCGCACCTGTTCGGGCTCGTCGCGGGTGTGGCGCTCGGCTCGGTTTTGTTTGCCGCGGGATTGCGGCGCGGGGCGCGAGCGTGGGTGCAGGCGGTGTGTGGCGGTGCGGTGATCGTCGTGCTGGCGGCGGCGTGGATGGCAGCCTCGCGAATGTAGCGCTGCGCTACTTTTTTGCGGCCTCGCGCTTCAGGCGCTTGAGCAGCTTAAAAAATTTCAGCGTATCGCGGATCGGGTGGATCTTGCTCACCTCGTCGCCGTAGATCGTGCTCACGCGTGCTGCGCCGATTTTGCATCCGCGCCGCGCGGCGAGTGCGAGCATCTCGGTCTCGAAGTCGAAGCCGCCGCTTTCCATCGCGAGCAGTTCCGTGGCGAGCGTGCGGTGGAACATGCGGAAGCCGCATTGCGAATCCGGCACGCGCTGGCCGATGACCCGGCTGATCGTCCAGCTCATGTAGCGGTTCGTGCATCGGCGCACGAAGGGCATGTCGCGAATGTCGCCCATGCGGTTGCCGACGATCAGCGGCGCGCCGGTGGCGTTGGCTTCGGTGAGGAAATTTGGAATCTCCGAGGGAAGGTGCTGCCCGTCGCCGTCGAGGATGAGGATGAATTCGACTGCCGCACGATCGAGCAGCGCGCGCAGGCCCGTTTTGATCGCCGCACCTTTGCCGGCATTTTTTTCGTGCCGGATGACTTCGACTCCCGCGGCGCGGGCTTCGTCGCTTGTGCGATCGGTCGAGCCGTCGTCCACGACGAGCACGAGGTCGAGTTGCGCCCTTGTCGCAGAGGCGACTTCGCGGATGTGCTTTTCCTCGAAATAGCTCGGGATGAGCGCGGCGACGTTCGCGCGTGTGGCAGTGGGCTGGGCTGTCATGCGGCGAGGATTAGCAGGCTGCGCGCCGGGTCACTTCAAGTTGTGGCGCGTGCGCGGGTCGTAGTCGGCGGCGTGATACGAACTGCGCACGAGCGGGCCGCTGGCGACGAACTCGAAGCCTTTGTCATACGCGATGCGTTCGTAGAGCTTGAATGTGTCGGGATGGACGTATTCGAGGACCGGCAGGTGCTGTGCGCTCGGGCGCAGGTATTGCCCGATGGTGATGAGCTGCACGCCGTGTTCGCGCAGGTCGTCCATCGTCTGGAAAATCTCCGGCTCCGTCTCGCCGAGACCGAGCATGAGGCCGCTCTTCGTCACGATGCCGGGCGCGATCTCCTTCATGCGGCGCAGCACCTTCATGCTTACCGCGTATTTTGCGCGCGAGCGCACCATCGGCGTGAGTCGCTCGACGGTCTCGATGTTGTGATTGAAAATGTGCGGGCGCGCTTCGGCGATGAGCGCGAGGCATTCCTCCTTTGCGTGAAAATCGGGAACGAGCACCTCAATGACGATCTCCGGCGCGGCTTCGCGCACAGCCTCGATCGTCTTTGCAAAATGCAGCGCACCGCCGTCCTTCAAATCGTCGCGCGCGACGGCGGTGATGACGACGTGCTTGAGCTTCATGCGGCGGATAGCCTCGGCCACGCGCGCGGGTTCGTCGTCCTCGAGCGCAAACGGTTTTGCCGTGGTCACAGCGCAGAAGCCGCACGCGCGCGTGCAGCGTTCGCCGGCGATCATGAAGGTCGCGGTGCCGCTGCTCCAGCATTCCCAGCGGTTCGGGCACTGCGCGCTTTCGCAGACGGTGTTCAGGCGCAGATCGG
>Ga0194061_1001945_pt1 | contig 11642 bp, 10 predicted proteins | sample SepL2221m_MetaG_FD_163423 | JGI IMG/M metagenome (GOLD analysis project Ga0194061, IMG submission 163423) | Anoxic zone freshwater microbial communities from boreal shield lake in IISD Experimental Lakes Area, Ontario, Canada - Sep2016-L224-21m | ecosystem: Environmental > Aquatic > Freshwater >...
CTGTAATTGCCGGACATACCCGCGCGCATCCATGCTCAACCCCGGGACGAGCACGAGCGCTGGAGCGTTTGGATTTTGGTACGGCTCACGCGCTGGGCGAAGAACGTCGACGGTTTCCAAGCCGGGCGGCGAGAAGGGCTGCGTGAACCAATGGTTCTCTTCAGAATTGGGGAGTGGCGGGAGATCTAATTGGTTCATTGACCCAAACTACCGTTTCACTTGGTACAGTTTCGCGAAATATCGTTCGAAAAAAAAGCCAGTCGAAATGACGCAGAACAGCGCAATGCCGATATCAATCACAAGCGCATCGTTTTCGATACTCTGGTCGGAACCATTCTTGATTTGATGCGCCTCGGATTCAACAGTCCAATTCATATCTCGTCGCCACATTAGCGGCCACCCGTGATCAATATATTGAATAGTCATTGGGCCGCGGAAAAACGAATTTGGAAATGCAACTTGCTCGATAAGCTCTCGCCTACCACAGAATATCTGCTCGTTTTTCAACGTCCGAGTGGCATTAGGTCTCAAATTCAAAGCCATCATGACGCCCGTCATTACTATCATGACGAGCGCTGTACTAAGATGAAACTGAGGTATCCACGTCATGTTGGAAAATCTCCGCGATCAACCCAACTCGCTTCGCATCGCCGTGTACAACGGGAACGCTTCGCACAGGTCCATCGTTCGCTTGCGCAGTTTCGCGTGGATCGCCGGATCCGTCGGATTAGACAATGCCTGGTCGATGATGTCGGCAATCGTCTGGAATTCTTTTTCCTTCATGCCGCGCGTCGTACACGCTGGCGAACCGACGCGAATTCCACTTGTCTTCAGCGGCGGTAACGGGTCGTTCGGGATCGCGTTTTTATTGACCGTGATGCCGATTTCGTCCAACAGATCGCTGGCCTGTTTGCCGTTGATGTTCTTGTTGCGGATGTCGATCAGCATCAAATGATTGTCGGTGCCGTGCGAGATCACGTGGTAGCCGCGCGCGATCAATGCCGTCGCCAACGCCTTCGCGTTCTTGATGACTTGAGCCGCGTACTCACCGAAGCTCGGCAGCAGATTCTCTTTGAATCCGACCGCCTTCGCCGCGATGACGTGCATCAACGGCCCGCCTTGAACGCCCGGAATCACCATGCTGTCGATCAACTCCGACATCATGCGTGTGCGACCGCTTTTCGGTGCCACGACGCCGAACGGATTCTCGAAATCCTTACCCATCAAAATCAACCCACCGCGAGGCCCGCGCAATGTTTTGTGCGTCGTCGTCGTCGTCACGTGAGCGTGCAAAATCGGGCTGGGCAACAATCCCTTCGCGATCAAACCCGCCGGGTGAGCGATATCGGCGAAGAGGAACGCGCCAACTGAATCCGCGATTTGGCGGAAACGCGCGTAATCAATCGCGCGCGAATAAGCGCTCGCACCGACAGTGATCATCTTCGGCTTTTCGCGCGACGCGATTTCCTGGACCTTGTCGTAGTTGATGCACTCAGTTTCCGGATCGATGCCGTACGCCACGAAGCGGTAGAGCTGCCCCGAGAAATTCTTCGGCGAGCCGTGCGTCAAATGTCCGCCGTGGCCGAGGTCCATTCCCAGCACCGTGTCGCCCGGCTTGAGGAACGAGAAGTAGACGGCCATGTTGGCCTGCGAACCGGAATGCGGTTGGACGTTCGCGTAGCACGCTCCGAACAATTCCTTGGCCCGGTCGCGCGCGAGATTCTCAGCGACATCGACGAATTCGCAGCCACCATAATAGCGCTCGCCCGGATAGCCTTCGGCGTACTTGTTGGTCATGATCGTGCCGACGGTTTCCAAGATGGCGTTCGAGACATGATTCTCGCTGGCGATCATTTCGAGCTGCGAGTGCTGGCGGTGCAGTTCATTGCGAACTGTGCCAAAAATTTCCGGATCAAAGCGCTTCAATTCGTTGAGCATGTTTTCCTGCGTCCCTCTTTAGGCATGTTGCGGCGGCAAAAATCTTTAAGAAGGTATTAGACACGAAGCGCCGACTATTTTCAAATGGAACGTCCGATAAAAATGACGCAACACCCTTCATCCAGGTGTCACTCGCTTAACCACTGTGCTAGGTCTTTGGCCCAGTACGTAATGATCATATCGGCACCGGCGCGGCGGATGCTGGCGACGATTTCGAGGACGGTGCGCTTTTCGTCGATCCAGCCGTTTTGAGCGGCGGCTTTGACCATGCTGTATTCGCCGGAGACGTTGTAGGCGCAGACAGGGAGATCAACGTTTTGGCGGACGTCGGCGATGACGTCGAGGTAGGCGAGCGCGGGTTTGACCATGATGATGTCGGCGCCTTCTTCGACATCGAGCAGGGCTTCGCGGCGGCCTTCGCGTTTGTTGTGGCAATCCATTTGATATTGACGGCGGTCGCCGAAAGCGGGCGCGGAATCGGCGGCGTCGCGGAAGGGGCCGTAGAATGCGGAGGCGTATTTGACGCTGTAGGCCATGATCGCAGTTTGAGTGAATCCCGCGGCATCGAGGCCGGCGCGGATGGCGCGGACCATGCCGTCCATCATGCCGGACGGGGCGATGATGTCTGCTCCGGCGGCGGCTTGGGCGACGGCTGAGCGCGCGAGATTGTCGAGCGTCGGATCGTTTTCGACTTCGCGCGCGGCATTCAAAACGCCGCAATGACCATGGTCTGTGTATTCGCAGAAACAGGCGTCGGCGATGAGCATCAAATCGGGGACTTCATTGCGGATGGCTCGGAGCGCGCGTTGAACGAGGCCGTCTTCGGCCCAGGCTTCGGAGCCGCAGGCGTCTTTGCGTGAGCGGTCTGGGACGCCGAACAGAATGACGGCGGGGATGCGGAGCTGGTGGATTTGCTTGGCTTCTTCGACGGCTTGATCGATTGAGAATTGGAAGACGCCGGGCATGGATTTGATTTCGCGTTTCACTCCGGTACCGTCGCAGATGAAGATCGGCGCGATCAGGTGGTTGACGCTACAAGACGTTTCGCGAACGAGGCGGCGCATGGCATCGGAATGGCGCAAGCGGCGGGGGCGTGAGATGGGGAATGACATGGGATGCTCGGGTGAGGGTTTTGCCGCTTACTGACGTGCGCGGCTCTTGACTAGAGACCGTTGGGGAAGTCGTCGCCTAATTCGCTTTGACCGCCTTGGCCATTTTGACCGCTCTGGCCGTCTTGCTCCAGCTTTTCTGTGCGGGGTTTGACTGGGACGTGGAAATCTTCGCGGGCGAGCACGAGCAGGACTTCGGCACCGGTTTCGTCTGCGCGAAGAACGCACAAATCGAGGAAGTCGGATTCACCGCGTTCGGCTAATGCGTCGGCTATTTTCTGCGGCAATTCTTCGCGTTTGGCGATGACTTCGACGGTTTCGTACGTCGTCGTCGTGACTTGGCCTTCTTTGGGTTCAGGGCGCGCGAGTTCACCGAGGGCGCGGTCAAGGATGTGCATTTTGGAAAGGTATTGCTCGTCCATTTGCTGGAGCAAAAAAGTGCCCATGTCACTGCCGCTGACTTCATTCCGCATGCGTCCACGGTTATCGAGAACGAAGTCCACCATTCTGTTATAGAGGGTGTTGCGATTCGCCGAGAGCGCCTTGTACGCGCGCTTGGCGCGGTTCTCCGGACTGTTGGGTGCGTTCTGTTTAACGGCCAAGGCTCTGCTCCTGCGAAGAATGCATAAAGACTCACGGTCTTTGTAAACAAATTTGGCGGGTTTGTCGAGCAGAATACGGATGGATTGTTTCTGGTTTCGGGTTTCGGGTTAAATTCAATCGCTCCGGCGTAAGGCGTTTTGGGCGGGGGTTCGTTTGGCGTATTCGGCGGGATAGGTTTTGACGAGCCATTCTTTGAGCGGCTGTCCGTTGGCGGTGGTGTGATAGAGGGCGAAGAAGTCGTCGATTGACTTGGCTGGGCCGATGGGAAAGTGGCCGTAGCGCCAGGAGACTTGAGCGGCTTCGGCTTCGGGGAGTGGCTTATTTTCGACGATGTGAAGATAAAACGCGGCGGCCAAACCGGAACGGTCAGAGCCTGAGCGGCAATGCAAAAGCATTGGGTAGGGACCGGCTTCGAGCTTATCGACGAGCTTGAGCAGTATTTCGGGTTTTGGGAGTGCGCCGAGGCCGATGTTGATGTCGGTGTGGTCGATGTTTGCTATCTGGCAGGCACTCACCTCCCCTTTATACCACTCCGCAGACTTACTTTCGCCGCGCAAGTTTAAGACGCTTTTGATGCCGTGAGCGGCGACGGCGTCGGTGATGGCTTGGGGTTTGAGCTGTTGGCTGCGAAAGCATTTTCCTTCGGAGATGGATCGAAAATTTCCGAACAAACCAATGTACGCCAAAAAGCACAGGACAACGGCGGATATGACGGGAACGCCGATCAACAGGCGTTTGATCCATGGGCTTTTGGGGCTGACAGGCGGTGGGTCGGGACGCTCAATCATCGTAATGAAACTCACTCCTTAGATCATTGTTTTAAACGATGCAGGTGTGCAACTCAATGAAAAGAATCGCGAAAGGTGTTTAACCTGAGCCGAAATTAAACCGATAAAAACGACGGGATCGTAGTGTGGCAAGAGTCTACACTTAATGAGATTGTGTTTTTAGTGATTGTCATCGTGACGCAATTTTAGCGTGCGACCAAGCCCGGGGGGGATGAAATGCGTTTGACTGAGATGAGCAAAATGATGTGCGTGATCGTCGCGATGGCGGCGGCGGCGTCCCATGCTGGACAGGGGCCGGATTTGTCTGTGACGTATACTGACGGCGTGACTCATATCGCTCCGGGAGCGACGTTGACGTACACGCTGACGGTTACGAACAACAGCGCGACGGCTGCGACGAACGCGTCCGCGACGGCGACGTTGCCCAATGTATTGTCGTTCACGTCAGCATCCAATGGCGGCACGTTTGCCAATGGCGTGGTGACGTTTTCGAATCTGGCTGTTCCGGCGAATTCGGCTTTGCAATTGCAATTTAATGCAGCGGTGATCAATCCGCTCGCGGCGGGGACGGCGTTGAGTTACACGAGCACGGCAACGGCTATCGTTGACCCCGTTCAAGGCGTCGATCCTGTTTTGGGCAATAATTCGACAACGGATACGAACACGTTGGATGCGTTTGCGGATCCAGTCATTTGTACATTGACGGACGGTCTTGGGTGCGCGTTTGCTAACGGGTTGCTGACGTATACGGCAGAGGCGTGCAACATTGGAAATATTGGCATCACAGGTGTTGTGGTCAAGAATACGATTCCGGTGGGGACGACGTTTGTTTCGGCGGACAATGGTGGGACGTTTTTAAATGGTGTCGTGACGTGGCCGACGTACAGCATTCCTGGCGGTGTGCATACGTTCCGAAGCGTAACTGTTAAAGTGAGTTCACCGTTGCCTGTTGGTGTGACGCAATTGGTTGATTCATCGGTCATTACTGATGATGGAGCCAATGGTGTTGATGCGAATCCGGGGAACAATTTTATTACGGATACGGATTGTATTCTTCCGTCGGTGGCGCTGGTGATTACGAAGACGGTTGATATATCGAATCCGAACATCGGCGACGCCATTGTGTATTCGGTTGTGGTCAAAAATAACGGGCCGGACAATGCGTCGAATGTCACGGTGACGGAGTTGATTCCGAGTAGTTTGACATTGATTTCGGCAACTCAGACGGCGGGTATGTATGATTCTCAGGCGGGGCTATGGACGGTCGGTGCTCTGGTGAATGGTGCGAGTGCGACGCTGACGATCACGGCGACGGTCAATGTGAATCCGCCGGTTCAGATCAATAATACAGCGTGTGTTTCGAACGCTCCGGAAGTCAATTCGAACGCGGCGCTGAACTGTGCGACAGTGACGATTATTCCGGGATGTTCGACGAAGCCGATCATTCTTTCCGGCCCGACAGCGACGCCGGCTCAAGCGATTTTGGGTGAACCTCAGACGTTTACTGTGACGGCGACGAACAGCGGCAATGTGCCGTTGACGATCACGTGGGATTTCGGTGATGGCATCATGGGCACTGGCGCTACGGTTCAGCACAGCTACCCGATTGCGGGAAGTTACACGGTGAAAGTGACGGTTGCGAATGCGTGTGGCGGTTTGGGCGCGAGTGCGCAATTGGCGATAGTAGTTCCTCCCGCGAACGGCACATTCCAGTGTTCATTGTTGAAAGCGAACTTCAATTTGGCTCGCGTCAATTCAGACAGTTTGTCGCTCTTGGCACAATTCAGCTTCCAACCCGGTTTCAATCCGGCTGGACAGAAAGTGTTCGTGCAGATTCAAAACTATCTGTACAGCGCGACGCTGGATTCGCACGGAAAGTTCATTGGATTTAACCAGAACGTGTCGATCAAACCGTTTGGCAACACGTACATCCTGGCGCTGAAAGTGTCCCGCGCGTCGTTGCGCACGGCGTTGTTACCGGGGCTTGGAGCGAATGTGAAATCCGCCACAATTTCGGCGATGCCGTTTGTGATCAACATCGGCAGCCAGTCGTATTCGAAGACGTTTGATACATACTATACGGCGAAGAATAGTGCGGCGAAGTTGACGAAGTAGTTTGATGATGAGGTTCGGAATTAACGAATTCAAGAGCAATGCCTCGCCAGTTTATGGCGGGGCATTTTTTTTGATTTTAGAGAAGAGGGTTTAACGGCGAACGGCTTTTTAACATCGAATAACGCGAATCGGCGCGAATCTACGCGAAAACGGCAAACGGCTTTTAGGGGAACGGCGAACGGCAAGGGCTACTGAACACGAAAATCATTCGGGCGCGGGTTCAATCGTGGCGCACATGCTGCCGGGGGAGGCTTGTAATTCGGGGTCTTTGCCGAATGCGAGGATTTGGTCGCGTTTGAGTTCGGCGCGTTCCAAGGTTGTCGTATCCACGATGGTCACGCCAGCGGTGTCAACTTCGCAGGCGTGCTGAAAGGCTTGTTCGATTGTTTTGCGGAAGAGTTGGACCAACATGCGGACGACGTATTGGTACGTGTGGAAGTCGTCGTTGTGCAGGATAACGTGATATTGCGGTGCGGGGCGGCGCTTGGTTTCGGTCGGGGCGTCCATGACCGAGGTGCCGCCGTCGCCGGGTTTGGTCGGGGCGGAGGTCGTGTTGAATGCAGTCAAAGCAGTTGCCATGCGATTTAATTTACGCTGGGATGCTCGGGTGTCAATAGGCAATGGCGTGGGTTGGATCATGGCGCGGGTATCGTTTCTGTGGTGCTGCTGTTGGAGGATGCGCCATCGTTTTGAGCTTGCCACATGGTGCGATATGTGGAGCTGGAGGTCATCAATTCGGCGTGTGTGCCAATAGCTTCGACTCCGCCAGCGTCTCCGAACACAAGGATGCGGTCGGCGTTGGACAGGGTGCTGAGACGGTGCGCGACGATCAGGCAGGTGCGGTTGGCTTCGAGTGTGTCGAAGGCTTCCTGAAGCGAGCGTTCTTTGAGCGAATCGAGCGCGCTGGTCGCTTCGTCGAGGAGCAGGATCGGCGCGTTGCGGAGGAGCGCACGGGCAATCGCGATGCGTTGCTTTTGGCCGCCTGAAAATAATTCGCCGCCGCGTTCGCCGCAAAGTTCTTTGTAGCCCAGCGGCTTGCTCATGATTTCATCGTGGATCATCGCGGTCTTGGCTGCGGCGATGACCTCGTCGTCGGTCGCTCCGGGGCGACCGTAGCGGATGTTTTCGGCGACGGTCGCGTTGAACAAAAATGGTTGTTGAGTGACAAGCGCGATCTGCGAGCGGAGCGTTGCGAGTGTGACGGTACGGATGTCGGTGCCGTCAATTGATATGCGGCCGGCAGTCGGATCGTAGAAGCGCAGCAACAGCGAAAGGAGTGTCGATTTGCCGACGCCGGTGCGACCGACGATGCCGAGCTTTTCGCCGAAGCGGAGCGTGAGATTGAAGTCGCGCAAGACGGTTCCGCGACCGTAATCGAAGGCGAGATTTTCGAACGTGATTTCTTTATCGAGACGCTTGCAAGGCGTGGCTCCGGGCATGTCGGCGATGGTGGGTTTGACGTCGAGGATTTGGAACACGCGTTCGGCGTTGGGGAGGTATTCCGCGATTTCGCCGATGGTTTGGATAATGGCGGTGACGGGTTCGTAGAGCATGGCGAGCGCGGCGATAAAGGTCAGGAAATCGGAGATGTTGTGGTTCGTTGGATTGGCCACGACGCGCGCGCCGCCCCAGGCGAGGACAGCGATGCCGCCGAGGCCCATTAAGAAGGAGGTAAGCGGGCGTTGGATGGCGCGGTTGAGGTTGCGGCGCATGCCGGTGCGGAAGAGGCTGCGTGTCAGGCCCCGGAATCCTTCGGCTTCGAGTTCTTCGGCTCCGTAGGCGTGAATGACGCGGATGCCGCTGAGGTTTTGGAGCATCGATTGCGCGATGTCGGCGGTTTTTTCCTGATAGCGTTTGGATTGATGGATGACGCGGCGGACGATCTTGATCAGTACCAACATGACCAGCGGCAGGCCCATGGCTCCGAGCAAGAAAAGCTTCCAGTCGTAGTAACAGGCGATGGAGACGAGCGCGACGATCATGAAGGGCTGTTGCGCGAAATCGAGGAAAATCTTGATCGTCTTGCGCAGGTTTTCGCCGTCGGACACCATGCGTGTGACGAGGTCGCCAGTTTGGTGCGAATCGAAGTACGGCATATCGAGAGTCAGGAGTTTGGCCATGACGCGTTCGATGGCTTCGGTCCGCAGACGTTGCGCAAGCCACGACGCGATGTAGGTGTTGGCGGCATCGAATACTGATTTCAGGAACGCGAAAAAAATGATCAGACCGCAGAGCGCGTAGATATAATTGCGACCGGTTCCGGTGCGGGCTTGAATGCGGTCGTTGATCTCTTTGAAAAAACTTTGAATCTGTTCTTTGATGCCGAAGACATCGGGTTTTGACTTCTCTTTTTTGGTGCTTGGGTCGAAGATTTTTACGAGATTCGGTGGCGTTTCGGGGGCGGTTGAGCCGGGTTTGAGGGTGAGAACATAGTCTTTCTGAATGATTCGGAGCTGTTGTTTCTGCTCGATATCGGCCGCATTCTTACCCATCTCGTCGAGATGGTTCATGAAGGTGCGAGCGAGGATCAGCGGAGCGCCACCGCACAGTGCCAAGCCGAGGGCTGTGCAGAGATACAAGACGAGCATACCACGATGAGGAAGGACGAGTTTGAACGCGCGCCAGAGATTGAACATATGGGGGCAGTATATCCAGAAAGTGCTGGGTGTAAAATGAGAAGGAGGAGTGAAGAAGGAGTTGGGTGCATCACCGGACTTGCGCCGCAGTTCCCTCTCCCCTCGGGGAGAGGGGAACGGCTATGGCGTTACAGCGCCGCTTTTAGAAACCGGAGGAAATTACCGTGCAGCATGCGTTCGATGTCTGCATCCGAATAATTTCGGTGCTTGAACATGTCGGGCAAGTGCGTCAGATCGGCGATGCTGTTGAGATCCTGGGGCGTTTGTTCGGTGCCAAACGCGCCGTCCAAATCGGTGCCGATTCCGGTGTGGTTGGCGTTGCCGGCGAGTTGATTGATGTGGTCCATGTGGTCGAGCATCGTTTCGAGCGTAAGGCCGGAGGACTGTGGTGTCGTCTTGCCGCGCACCCAATTCGGGACCATCATCCACGCATCCAACGGTGCGCCGATCACGGCTCCGCGTTGGATCAGCACCTTTATTTGTTCGTCGCTGAACTGACGGTTGTGCGGTACGAGCGCGCGACAATTGTTGTGGCTGGCCCACACGGGTCCGGTGAAAATGTCGAGTGCTTCCCAGAACGAATCGTCGCAGAGGTGCGTGGCATCGAGGATGATGCCGAGGCGGTCCATTTCTTTAAGAAGTTCACGCCCGCCGGGACGCAGTCCGCCTGACGCGTCGGTTCCCATTGCGTAACGTCCGGGGCCGTAATGCGCAGGACCGACTGCGCGCAAGCCCTGTTCGTAGGCGGCTTCAAGATGCTTGGGCGTCAGAATGGAATCGGCACCTTCGAGGCTCAGCATGTACCCGATCGGCGCGGACTCCGACGGGTTGTTCGTCCACAGCGCGGCGAGCATGTCGAGTTGGTCGGCGTTGGTGATCTGCACCATTTGCCCGGCGGCTTCCATCGCTTTGTAGTACGCGAGTTGCCCTTGCGTCTGCGCCCAAGCTTGTTCGGGCGAGTGCCACCCTTTAAGGGGGTTGTCGGGCGCGACGTAGCGGGCGATTTGTGTCGCCACGCACAGGCCGATCTGAGCACGGCGCATTTCTGGAAACGAAACGGTGCCGCGACCACGATCTGGTTTGTCGGTCAATCCGTTTTCGCGCGCGCGAATGTCAGCGAGCGGACGCGTTAAGTCGCGGTTCCACTCCAACGCATTCATGGACAGGTCAAGATGAGCATCGAATATAAGCATGATGGGTGAGTATAATTCATCGTGCGCAGGGTTCGAATCAAATTTTAAGGAGTGCGTGTTTTGGGTTCAATAAAATGCTAGAATGACGATACAATTGAACGAGCTTAGTCAACAATAATTAAGTCTCGCGCAATGTACCGTATCTCCGTCCTAAGTAGCCGGGGATCAACTTTATTCGGATTCAGCCATGCCCAAGACGGACCGATCGTTGACATCCGATGAACGTACGAACCTGACGCGCCTGATCCAAAAAGGACTCAAGCGCATCGGGGCCGAACGCGCTGCCGCGCCTGACCCTGACAAGCTGCAACAGCTGATCAGTCAGGCCCTCGACATGTATCGAAAGCTGGAGCCTAGTCGCCGCGAGTCGCTGATCAACGATGCGTCTATCAGCCTCGGAAGCCTGTGGGGCCAGGTGATCTGCGATCAAATGGGGTGGACGTGGGTGCTGTACAGGGAAGACAGTCAGCCGGAGCAATACGCCGTCGTCCCGCCAGACCGGGCGCACCTTATTTTTCCGATGCTTTTCATCAGCGATTTGCTCGACGATCCAAGCATTGAACAGAACAGCTTGTTGCTGTACGAATCCGTAAAATCCGGGACGCTGCCATTGACGGATTCGCGCGACTATTTTGTGTTGGGTGCGAGGTTGAATTAGAGCGTATCTCAATAGGATTCGGTCGTGCCACACTATTTATGAGCTGGGCTAAGTAGGCCATCACACGGCTCTTGGATTCATAACAGTGTTTGATCCAAAGATGTTCTGACGGATTCATTTGATTCTGGAGCCTTTATTGTGTTGCGTTAAAGTCAGATTGAAGTTATAATGCGCGGAATTCCTGCGAACTCGGTTCGGCGGTGAAGAAAAAAGTTTTGAGTGAAATTTGGCCTGCAATGGCACTTGTTAGACTCGGGATTGTCCCGAGTTGGCTTGCGGTAGGCAGAGAAAAAACGGATCGATCCGCGCGACACGCCTCTCAAAAACAGATTTTTTGATAGAGGCCAGCCCAATTATTATGGTCCACACATTGTCCCAAATAAGCAGGGGCGGGGCCGCGCGATGATTCAACAAAAGGTAGAAATCCGCTTCCTAAAAAGTGAGGTTGTTCGCTTTATATCCCACCACGATTTGATGCGCGCAATGATGCGTGCTGTGCGCCGGGCTGGTTTGCCGGTACGCTTGACCGAGGGGTTTAATCCCCGGCCGCGTATCGTGTTTCCAGTCGCGCTCGAGTTGGGAGTCGCCTCGCTAGATGAAGC
>Ga0194061_1001946_pt1 | contig 11638 bp, 11 predicted proteins | sample SepL2221m_MetaG_FD_163423 | JGI IMG/M metagenome (GOLD analysis project Ga0194061, IMG submission 163423) | Anoxic zone freshwater microbial communities from boreal shield lake in IISD Experimental Lakes Area, Ontario, Canada - Sep2016-L224-21m | ecosystem: Environmental > Aquatic > Freshwater >...
CTGCGGCAACAGCGCCGCGATGATTGGGACGCCGGGGCGTCCATGGGCGAGCGCAAGGCCTTCGCAGGCTTCGTCCCAGGTGGCGGCCATCGCACCGACGGCGACGGCGCCCATGGTCGAGAGCCGGTGCCCGCCGGGAAAGGTGAACAGTCCCGATTCCAGGCTGCTGAATTCGGTTTCAAAGCCGCTCACTTCCGGCGCGCTGCGCGCGGCGAGCATGCAGCCTATGGTGTCAAGCAGCATCAGCCGCGCCTTGAGTTCAACCTCCTCGGGCGTGGTGTCAAAAAAAGTCTCAGACTCGCAATAGCCCTTGATCAGGGCGCGCAGCCGGATGAGTTGTTGCGATGGCGCTTTGCCAGCAGCTGTGCTCATGTCTTTGCTTTCACCAGTTTTTGCGCAAGCGCGGGTGCCGCAGCGTGCAGGCTGTCCGAAGCCGGCTCGCGTAGCGAACGCAGCAGCGCCCAGGCGCCGCACAGGTTGGATGACAAGAGCGGCGCGGTGAAGCGCCCGCGCTCGGCGATGATGGCCGGCAGGCTGAGCATGCCGGTGCCCGAGAGCAGGACCGCGCTACCGGCCGAGGGCTTGACGCGCTGCAGTCCGGCCGCCACTTCCGCTGTTTCAAGCTCGTAGGCGCGAAAGACCTCGCCCAGCTTGACCACTTGCTCTACGCGCAATCCGGCACCCTCCCAGTAGGCGACCGCGAGTTCGGTCAACCAGTCGGGATAGGGTGAGACAAGGCACAGGCTGCCGCAACCGAGCGCGCCGAGGGCTTCGAGGATGGCGCGGCTTGCCGTCCATACCGGTTTCGCAGCGACAAGAGAAAGCTTTTCGCTCAGCGCACGGTCTCCATCCGCTCCCAGCGTATAGGTGGCGCCGGTCGAGCCGATGTAAAACGCATCCAGCTGCAGCGCGCCAAAACTGGCGATCGCCGGCTGGTAATGGGCGGCATAGGCGGCGTTGCGCTGCTGCAAATCGCCGGCGAGCACCGGCAGGCGCGTGCTGTACATGGCGACCGCCGCGGGCAACAGCGCATGCAATTCCGGCTCCACCGTCGGATTGGCCGGCGGCGTCACTACACCGACGCGGTATCGAATCGCTTGCATGGCCTTATTTGTCGTAACGCTTGCCCAGGGCCAGCATTTGCGGCGTGCCTATGACCTCATTCAGCTGGTCAAAGTCGAGCATGCGTTCGCGGTAAGGCGTGGTGGTGCCGTGGGCCTTGAGGCTGGAAAAATAATCCTTTAGCGCGCTGGCGAGGGCGCGCACGGTGCCGCCGGGAAAAATGGCGATGCGATAGCCCAGGCGCTCGAGTTCGCTCGCGGAAAGTATCGGCGTCTTGCCGCCCTCCACCATGTTGGCGAGCAGCGGTGCACGCCCGGCAAAGCGCTTGAGCGCCTGCTGCATTTGCCCGGCGTCGCGCAAGGCTTCGATAAACAACACGTCGGCGCCGGCTTCAAGGTAGCGCTCGGCGCGTTCCAGCGCCGCTTCCAGGCCCTCTACCGCAACCGCATCGGTGCGGGCAATGATCAGCGTATCGCGGCTGGCGCGGGCATCGAGGGCGGCGCGGATCTTGCCCGTCATTTCATCGGTGGTTACCAGCGTCTTGCCATCGAAGTGGCCGCAGCGCTTGGGCAGGGTCTGGTCCTCGAGCTGCAGCGCGCTGGCGCCGGCGCGCTCAAAGGTCTTGACGGTGCGCATGACGTTAAGGGCGTTGCCAAAGCCGGTGTCGGCATCAACAATCAGCGGCAGGGCGGTGCGTTCGCGAATGTTTTCCACCACATTGGCTACTTCGCTGGCGCTGACCAGGCCGATGTCGGGCCGACCGAGGCGGGTATAGGCGATGCTCGCGCCCGACAGGTAGGCCGCTTCAAACCCGGCTTGCTCAACCAGCAGCGCGGACAAGGCGTCGTAGACGCCGGGGGCGAGGATAAGGCCGGGTTGGGTGAGGCGTTGCCTCAGCGTAATAGGCGTCATGGCTGTCATGCCTGTTTATCCTTATTCTTGGCGAGGCGTTTTTCAAGATGCCCGAGCAAGCCACCGTCGCGTACCATGGCCATCAGGTGGGGAGGGATGGCTTCACAGGCGAGCGTGTTGTTTTGCGTCAGGTTGATGATACGGCCGCTTTCGGCATCGACCTCCAGCCGGTCGCCGGCGCGAATGCCGCCTGCGTCGGCGCAGACCAGCAAGGGCAGCCCGAGATTAAAGGCGTTGCGATAAAAAAGCCCGGCGAAGGAGGGCGCGATGACCGCGTCCACGCCAAGATGCCGCAGCGCGCCGGCGGCCTGTTCACGCGAGGAGCCCATGCCAAAGTTCTTTCCGCCGACGACGATATCGCCGGATTTGACCTCGGTCGCAAAGCGCGGTTCCACGGCCTCGAGGCAGTGTTTGGCGATCTCTTCGATGCCAAATTTCATGTAAATGCCCGGCGCAAGCATGTCGGTGTCGAGGTTGTCACCGAACACCCAGGCCTTGCCGCTCATGACATCAACTCCCGCGGGTCGGCTATGCGTCCGGTGACGGCGGATGCCGCGACGGTGTACGGCGAGCCGAGATAAATTTGCGCGGCGGTCGATCCCATGCGGCCCTTGAAGTTGCGTGCCGTGGTGCTGATGGTCACGGCCTTGTCGTCCAGCAAGTAGTTGCCATAACCGGCGCAGGCGTTGCAGGCGTTGGGCAGGAGTTCGGCGCCGGCGTCCATTAACACACCCAGCGTGCCCTCGGCCTCGGCGGCTTTCTGGTCCTTGGCCGAGGCAGGCGCCACCATCAGGCGCACGCCTTTGGCGGCACGCCGACCGCGAAGCACTGCCGCCGCCATGCGCAAGTCGTCAAGCTTTGCTCCTGTGCAGGCGCCGATATAAGCCATGTTGATGGCGATGTTGCCGAATGCCGCCACGGCATCGGACTTGGCCGGGCTGTGCGGTGCGGCGACCTGCGGCGCAAGCGCGGCGGCGTCAAAGCGGTGATGGGCGAGCAGCGCCGCATCCTTTTCCGAGTGCCAGGTGGAGCAATCGATGTCGTGCACGCCCACCGTTTCCAGCCACGAGCGCGTCACGGCGTCCGGTGCGATCAGGCCGGCCTGGCCGCCGAACTCGGCGGTCATGTTGGCCATGGTCATGCGCTCCTGCATGGACAACGCGGCGATGGCGCTGCCGCTGTACTCGACCGCCTGGTACTGCCCGCCGTCCATGCCAAAGCGCCCGCACAGGAACAGCATCATGTCCTTGGCCGAAACGCCCTTGGCGAGTCGCCCGTCCCATTCGACCATGATGGTGTGCGGCACGCGCAGCCAGATTTCACCGGTCACCAGCACGCCGAGCATTTCGGTCGCACCGATGCCGAACATGTAAGTGCCAAAGGCGCCGCCGGTGGGCGAATGGCTGTCGCCTCCGACGACAAACATGCCCGGGCGCAAGTGGCCTTTTTCCGGCAGCACGACATGGCAAATGCCCTCGCCGTCGTGAAAGTTCTTCACTCCCGCCTCGCCCGCCCACTCGCGCGCGATGCGAATGATCTTGCGGCTGTCCTCGTCATTGGCCGGCAGGTAATGGTCGGTGATGAGCACCACCTTATCGGGGTCCCACACTTTGGCACCGAGTTTTTCCAGCATCGGTTTGACGCGCCTCGGCCCGCCCGAGTCGTGCATCATGGCAAGGTCCACCTTGCAGGTGACGATGTCACCGGGCGTGACTGAAGGCACACCGGCGGCGCGGGCGACGAGTTTTTGGGCCAGGGTCTGCGGCATGTTCACTCCGGTTTGGCCCCAGAATACTTCACCACCGGCGCCCAGCGCTTGATGTCCTCGCGCACGAAGGCGGTGAACTCCGCCGGGGTATTGCCAACCGGCACGGCGCCCTCCAGTTCAAGGCGCTTTTTCAGCTCGGGCGAATTGACGGCTTTTGCCACCGCGTTATTGAGCACACGCGTCACCTCGGCCGGCAGCTTTGCCGGGCCGAACACGCCAAACCAGGCGTTGGACTCAAAGCCCGGCACGACCTCACTGATGGCCGGGATGTCTGGAAAGGCCGGCAGGCGTTTGGCGCTGGTGACGCCGTAGGCGCGCAATTTTCCCGCTTTTACCTGCTGCATGCCGGTGACGGTGCTGATGAACATCAGCTCAACCTGCCCGGCGAGCACATCGGTCAGCGCCGGCGCCGTGCCGCGGTAGGGAATGTTGACGATGAACACGCCGGTCTGCATTTTCAACAAGTCGCCGGCCATGTGCAGCGAAGAACCGATACCGCCAATGGCGAAATTGAGCTTGCCCGGTTTGGCTTTGGCCAGGGCGAGCAGTGACTTCAAATCGGCGGCGGGAACCGCGGGATTGCCGACCAGCAGGCTGGGCACGGTGGCGATCATGCTGATGGGCGTGAAATCATCGAGCGGATCGAAGGGTAGTTTCGGGTACAACGAGGCGTTGATGGTGTGGCTGGTAAAGCTGACAAGCAGGGTGTAGCCATCGGCCGGCGATTTGGCCACGGCTTCGGCGGCGATATTACCGCCGGCGCCGGCGCGGTTTTCGACAACTACCGGCTGGCCCAGGCTGCGGGTCATTTCAGCGGCAATGGAGCGAGCGAGGGTGTCGGTGGTGCCGCCCGAGGAGGCGCCCACCAGCAGGCGTATGGGCTTGGTCGGGAAAGACTGTGCCGATACCGTTCTGCTCAGGGCAAGGATCGCCAGCGCGACTGAAAATTGAATTGCCCGGGTCGTGTTCATAGGCCGAGGTAGGCGCGTTTCAAGTCGTCGTTGGCGAGCAGCGCGTCCGGCGTGCCCTCAAAGGCGATGGCGCCGTTTTCCATGACGTAGGCGCGTCCTGCTATCTCCAGCGACTGGCCGACGTTCTGCTCCACCAGCAGGATGGCGAGGCCCTCGTCGTTGAGGCGTTTGATCAGGGCGAACATTTCCTCCACCAACAGCGGAGACAGCCCGAGCGAGGGCTCGTCAAGAATCAGCAGCTTGGGTTCGGCCATCATGCCGCGGCCGATGGCCAGCATTTGCTGCTCGCCGCCGGAGAGCGTGCCGGCGCGCTGGGCGATGCGGTCCTTGAGTCTTGGAAAAATGCCGAACACGCGCTCGATGTTGCCGGCGCGATTGGCGCGCCCCCTGCGATAACTGCCCAGTTCGAGGTTTTCCAGCACCGACAAATTGGGAAACACGCGCCGGCCTTCGGGGACCTGGATAAGGCCGGCGGCGACAATGTCCGCCGTGGCCGTGTGCGTGATGTCTGCCCCGTCGAAGGACACTTTGCCGCCAAACGCCTTCAGTAGTCCGCACACGGTGTTGTTGAAGGTCGACTTTCCCGCGCCATTTGAACCGAGTACCGCGACAATTTCCCCGGCACTGACGTGCAGGCTTACGCCGCGCAGGATCTCGACGGCGCCGTAACCGGAGCGCAGATCGCGAACCTCAAGCATGCTGCCCCCCGGCCGCCTTGCGCAGTCGCGCCGCGGTGCCATGCCCGAGGTAAGCCTCGATCACCTCGGGGTTGGCGGTGATCTCGCCCGGCGTGCCTTGCGCGATCAGGCGGCCGTTACTCAGGACGTAGACCGATTCGGCGAGGTTCATCACCGCCTGCATCACATGCTCGATCATCAGCACGGTGACGCCGGCGTCGCGTATCTGCCGGATCACCGGGATCACCTCGGTGATTTCCTGGGGATTGAGGCCGGCGAGCACTTCGTCGAGCAGCAGCAAAGCGGGGTCGGTGGCCAGCGCCCGTGCCAGTTCCAGGCGCTTCCTGCCAGCCACGGTGAGGTTGAGCGCCAGTTTGTCGAGCTGGCTGGAAAGGCCGACCTGGGTTGCAATTTTCTCGGCGTGATCGAGCGCTTCGCTGCGCGATGCGCGGCGCAGGTGCGCGCCCACGGCGATATTCTCGCGCACCGTCTGTGCGCCGAAAGGTTGCACGATCTGGAAGGTGCGTGTCATGCCGATTCGGCAAATGTGGTGCGGCGCCAGCGCGGTGATGTCCTGCCCGAGAAAATGCACGCTGCCCTGCTGTGGTCTGAGAAAACCCGATACCAGGCCAAACAGCGTCGACTTGCCCGCGCCGTTGGGACCGATCAGGCCGACGATGGCGCCCTTGGGCACCGCAAGGCTGACCTCGTCCACGGCCTTGAGGCCGCCGAAGCTGATGGACAGTCCGCGTACGTCAAGCACGGGGCGCATCCTTGGTTTTTCTGTGGAACAAGCCGATGATGCCGCGTGGCAGGAAGGTCACCATCAGGATCAGCACCACGCCATAGGCGATGAGATTGACCCCCGGCACATCCCCCATCAGCGCGCGCGTCAGTTCACCCATTCCGTGCAGCACCGCCGCACCGAGCAGCGGGCCCCACAGCGTGCCCATGCCGCCGATGATGGGGCCGAGCAGCGCCTCGACCGAAACCGCCGGCCCGTAGGCGATGTGCGGATCGATGTAATGGAACAACTGCACGTAAAACGCGCCGCCCGCCGCCATCAGCGCACCCGAGATCATGATGGCACCGAGCTTGACGCGAAACACATTGACCCCGAGTGCCGCGGCCGAGTCCTCGTTGTCGCGCACCGCCTGCAGCCAGGCGCCGTAGCGCGAGCGCTTGAGCCACCAGGTCACGAGCAGGCCGGCCAGCACGAAGGCGAGGATCAGGTAGAGGTAGCCGGTTTTGTCGGCGAATTGCAGGTCGGCAGTGGATTCCTTCAGCGGCAGCATCATGCCGACACCCGCGCCGGTGAAGGTAAAGGTGTTGGAAAGGATGCGGAACACCTCGGCAAAGGCCAGCGTCACCAGGGCGAAGTAGGAACCCTTGAGGCCGTAGCGGAATGACAATGCGCCGATAAACGCGCCCACCGCCGCGCCGCAGGCCAGCGCGGCAGCGAGCGCGGCCCAGGCGTTCCAGCCGAATTTCACCTGCAACACCGCCATGGCGTAGGCGCCGCTGCCGAAAAACACCGCGTGGCCGAAGGAGAACTGGCCGCCGAAACCGCCGAGGATGTTCCAGGCCTGGCCGAGCAGGGCGGCGTAGAGCGTCATGATGATGAGGTTGAGCGTCACGCCCGAACTGATGAACTGCGGCGCGAGCGCCACCAGCGCGCAAAAAAGCAGGATGCCGGCGAGTTCCTTCATGATCGCGCACCAAACAGGCCTTGCGGCCGGAACAGCAAGACCGCGATGAAAATAAGGAAGATGCCGATTTGACCCAGGCTCTCGCCCAGCCACAGCCCGCCCACCGATTCGACCACGCCGATCAGCAGGCCGCCGACCAGGGCACCGGTGAAGCTGCCCATGCCGCCCAGCACCACGATGGTGAATGCGATCAGCACAAAGCCGTTGCCCACCGTCGGATTGACGTAGTACGCCGGCAGCAAAAAGCAGGCCGCCGCACCGAGGCAGGCGAGGCCGATGCCAAAGCTCATGGCAAAGACATGGTCGACATCGATGCCGACGAGGCGTGCGCCCTGGCGTTCCTTGGCGCAGGCGCGGATGGCGCGCCCGAGGTCGGTCTTGCCCAAGACCAGCAGCAGCACCGCCGCCGTGGCGAGCGCGCCGCCAAAGGCCACCACCTTGGGCAGCGAGATCAGCGCGCCGGCCAGGTTGACGGTGGTCAGCGTATAAGCGGTGTCTATGCTGCGCGTGTCGGACTTGAAAGCGTAGAGCGCGAGGTTTTCCAGGATGATGGAAATGCCCAGCGTGACGAGCAGGATGTTTTCATCCTTGCCGTGGCTGGCGCGGCCGATGACAAAGCGCTGCAAGGCGTAACCGAAGGCGAACATCGCCGGCACCATGATGGGCAGTGCGACATAGGGGTCGATGCCGGCGCGCTGCTGCAGGAAGTACACGCCGTAGAGCGCCACCATCAACGCCGCGCCGTGGGCGAAGTTGATGATGTGCAGCACACCGTAAATGAGCGTCAGTCCGAGCGCGATCAGCGCATAGACCGCGCCTGTGGTCAGTCCGTTGAGGACAGACGGGAAGAGGATGGAGAGTTCAAGCATTCAAAGAGGGCGTTCGCTCCCGCTTCCCCGCATTTTCTAGAATGTCATTGCGAGGAGCGGAGCGACGAAGCAATCTCGTGGGGCGGGGCCTTGTCTGCAAAAGCGACGAGATTGCTTCGCTGCGCTCGCAATGACAGCGGTTTCAATGCGGTGTGTCAGGCCTTCCAGGGAAAAACCGGTGCCGCTTCGGCGTAGGAATTGGGCAGGATGACCTTGATATCGCCCTTGAGCACCTGCATCGCCAGCGGTTGCGCGCCCTGGTTCTGGCCGTTGACGAATTTGGTCGGGCCGTAGGGCATGAAGTGCTTGTCCCAGGTCGAGTTGGTCAGCGCATCGTTGATGGCGGCACGATCACGCGACTTGGCGCGCTCGATGGCGTCGGCAAGCAGGTAGACGGCCTGGTAGTTGAGGAACACCTCGTAGGTGTAGAACTCGCCCATCGCCTCGACTTTTTTCTTCAATGCGAGGGCGCGCTTGTCCTTGGGGTTGTACCAGTGGTTGCAATCGATCACGCCGTCGGCCGCATCGGGGAATTCCTTGACGAACTTGAAGCTCGACGCGGCGCCGCCCAGCACCGAGTAAATCGCCTTGGGTTGCACGTTCTGCTGTTTCATCGTGCGCACCAGCAGCGCGTACTCGTTGAAGTAATTGGCCGGGATGACGATGTCCGGGTTGAGCGCCTTCATGCGCAGCACGATGTTGTTGAAGTCGCGCGTCGGGTTGGCGTGCTTGACCACTTCCTTCACTTCGTAACCCATGCCCGGCAGTTCGGCGGCAAGCAGGTTGGCGGTGCCGGTGCCGAACAAGGATTCTTCGTGAATGATCATCACGGTCTTGGCCGGCTTTCTCGCCAGGGTGTTCATGATGTGCAGGTTGTTGATGGCGGTGCGCGCCACGACCTTGTAGCCGGGGGCGAAGCGGAAGGTGTTTTTCAGGCCGCGTTCGACGATCTGGTCGGCCACGCCGACATCGACCACGTGCGGGATGTTGTATTTGGCCGCCGCCTGGGTGGTGGCAAGGCAGATGGCGCTGGCGTAGGCGCCGACAATGGCTGACACGCCGGCCGAATTGAATTTTTCGACTTCGGCCACGCCGACCTCGGGTTTGGACTGGGCGTCGGCGTAGCTCGCGTCAATCTTGGCACCGCCAAGGGACTTGATGCCGCCATTGGCGTTGATTTCGTCGACTGCGAGTTTGGCGCCGACGCGGCACAGGTTGCCCGAGTAGGCGAGAAAACCGGTCACCGGATGGACGATGCCGATCTTCACCGGCCCGGACTGGCTTTGGGCGATGGCCGGGAAGCCAGCGACGGTGGCGGCTGCGCCGAGCGCGGCCGATTGCTTGAGGAATGTGCGGCGTGGGGTTTTCATAGGGTCTCCATGGGTGGAATCAGCAAGTCATGCCAAAGGGAACAATAAGACAGCTTGAGGTGTTCTGGAAAGCCCTATTTTCCCCGATTTTGAGCCAAAACACAGGCTGGTTTGCCATTGCCCCAGCGTTCCGGTAAGGTGCAGGCAACGTTAGGGGTCCTGCGGTCGCAAAATACTGCGTGTCGCGGGTGAGAGAGTCCCTCTGAACCTGATGCGGATAATGCCGCCGCAGGGAAGCGTTGGCAGACGTCCCATTCCGATTGCGCCCACAGCGGCGCCTGCCCCGCCCCTGCAGCCTGTTTTGTAAGCCCAAGGATGCAAGGAGCCAGCATGAACGCCAATCCAAAATTTCTCGCCCAGACCGCGCATGTCGATGACGCGGCGGTGCAGCCGCTGCCCAATTCACGCAAGATTTACGTTGAAGGCTCGCGCCCGGATATTCGCGTACCAATGCGCGAAATCAGCCAGTCTGACACGCCGGCCTCGTTTGGCGCGGAAAAAAACCCACCCATCACCGTCTACGACTGCTCGGGGCCGTATTCCGACCCGGCGGCAAAAATCGACATCCGCACCGGCCTGGCCGCCCTGCGCGCCGGCTGGATTGCCGGGCGCAATGACACCGAGGAATTGCCGGGACCGAGTTCGGCGTTCGGCGTCGAGCGCCTGAACGACGCCAAGTTGGCCGAACTGCGCTTCAACCTGCAGCGCAAACCGCGCCGCGCCAAAGCCGGCGTGAACGTGTCGCAAATGCATTACGCCAGGAAGGGCATCATCACCCCGGAAATGGAGTTCGTGGCGATTCGCGAAAACCTGCGCCGCCACGAATATATGGCATCGCTCAAGGCCTCCGGCCCCATGGGCAACAAACTCGCCGACCTGATGATGCGCCAGCACCCGGGGCAGAACTTCGGCGCCAGCATCCCGGCCGAAATCACCCCCGAGTTCGTGCGCGACGAAGTGGCGCGCGGCCGCGCCATCATCCCCAACAACATCAACCACCCGGAATCCGAGCCGATGATCATCGGCCGCAATTTCCTCGTCAAGATCAACGCCAACATCGGCAACTCGGCGCTGGGTTCCTCCATCGGCGAGGAAGTCGAGAAAATGACCTGGGCGATCCGCTGGGGCGGCGATACGGTGATGGACTTGTCCACCGGCAAGCACATCCACGAAACGCGCGAATGGATAGTGCGCAACTCGCCGGTGCCCATCGGCACCGTGCCGATTTACCAGGCGCTGGAAAAAGTCGACGGCAAGGCCGAGGACCTGACCTGGGAGATTTTCCGCGACACCCTGATCGAGCAGGCCGAGCAGGGCGTGGATTACTTCACCATCCACGCCGGCGTGTTGCTGCGCTATGTGCCCCTTACCGCTAATCGCATGACAGGTATTGTCTCGCGCGGCGGCTCCATCATGGCCAAGTGGTGCCTTTCGCACCACAAGGAGAGCTTCCTCTACACGCATTTCGAGGACATTTGCGAAATCATGAAGGCCTATGACGTAGCTTTTTCGCTGGGCGACGGGCTGCGCCCGGGCTCCATTTACGATGCCAACGACGAGGCGCAGCTGGGCGAGTTGCGCACCCTTGGTGAGCTGACGCAAATCGCCTGGAAGCACGACGTGCAGGTGATGATAGAAGGCCCCGGCCATGTGCCCATGCACATGATCAAGGAGAACATGGACTTGCAACTGGAGCAGTGCCATGAGGCGCCGTTCTACACGCTGGGGCCGCTCACCACCGATATCGCCCCGGGCTACGACCACATCACCTCGGGCATAGGCGCGGCGATGATAGGCTGGTACGGCACGGCGATGCTCTGTTATGTCACGCCCAAGGAACACCTCGGCCTGCCGAACAAGGCCGACGTCAAGGAAGGCATCATCACTTATAAGTTGGCAGCCCACGCGGCGGACCTCGCCAAGGGTCACCCCGGCGCGCAGATCCGTGACAATGCCTTGTCCAAGGCGCGCTTTGAATTCCGCTGGGAAGACCAGTTCAACATCGGCCTGGATCCGGACAAGGCGCGCGACTTCCACGACGAGACGCTGCCCAAGGATTCCGCCAAGGTGGCGCACTTTTGCTCCATGTGCGGCCCGCATTTTTGCTCGATGAAAATCACCCAGGACGTGCGCGACTATGCCGCCAAACAGGGTGTGGGTGAAGAAGCAGCGTTGAAAAAAGGCATGGAAGAAAAAGCCATCGAGTTCGTCAAGAAGGGCGCACAGATCTACAGCAAGGCCTGAGCAGCATGGGCAAAGACGAATTGGCCATGCAATGGCCGGATGGCGCGCGCATCGCC
>Ga0194061_1001947_pt1 | contig 11637 bp, 10 predicted proteins | sample SepL2221m_MetaG_FD_163423 | JGI IMG/M metagenome (GOLD analysis project Ga0194061, IMG submission 163423) | Anoxic zone freshwater microbial communities from boreal shield lake in IISD Experimental Lakes Area, Ontario, Canada - Sep2016-L224-21m | ecosystem: Environmental > Aquatic > Freshwater >...
AGATCATCCCTTGGTAAAGGAACCCACCCAAAGCCCTCCCAAGTTGCGGGAATTGTGCGGTCAGGTTTTGGGCGGGTTGTGATATCAGGCTGTGATGACCATCACGTTGTCATTCGCGCAATCACTTTCGCAGGCCATGGCCATACAGTGGTTGAAGCTGGCTTGGAGTTCAGGCATAACAACAGTCACCGAATCACGCTGTGGTGAGGCATTCTTGTCCAGAAGGTGCTGAATATGCAAAACAGTTTCCGGGTATGCAAGACTGCGAAGCATCGCACGGTCCGTCTCAGTGATGTCCGCCGCAGGCAGCTTGGAAAGCTGTCGAATGGGGTCCCACATGCAATCGGCCTTACAGGGCTTGTGATTGTTAAAGAAGTCCCGGTGCCATGGCAAATTATCATTGTCCAATCGGCAGAGTTCCATGCGGTCTAGAACGAATTCTTTGAACGCCGTGCTACCGGGAAATACTGTCTCGGTGTCGAAACTCCAATCGTCCTTAAACAGCAGGAGCTTCCCATCCGCTCTCAACGAATCAAGTTGGACTTGCTGACTTGGCTTAGACATGCACAGGACGGCCTCAGGCTGAACGCCCACCACGAGGGGAAGGCTAACCTCAATCCAGTCACTGATCAGATCATCTACGGGTAGGCCCCGGGCTGCCTTGTTCATCATCTTGTCAAAGAGCTTTTGGGCGCGTTTACGTGCTTTCATGTTATGCCCCCGCCTTCGCTGTAATGACCATCACGTCGTCGTTCGCGCAATTGTCTTTTCCGGCATTGAGCATTGCAGATAGTGAGTCCGATCCCGCTTCCAGCACCAGGCTCACAAAGGATGCTGCGGACTCGGTGTCGACATCCATGAGAAACATCCGTGTGCTGGACTTCAAGCCCTGTTCAGCCAACACGGACAGCTTGGCTAAGGGGACCCAGCTTTCCGCGATGGCGATATGAGTGGCATCAACGTCACTTTCGGAGACTGCACCAAGCCAGCGAAGTTTGGGTCCCGCATTTTTCGCCCACTGTGTGCTGCCAGGAAAAACTTGTTCGGTGTCGAATTTCCATTCGAGTGTTCCTAACAGCAGGGCACCCACGCGGCGCAAAGCTGAAATCTGCATTTCCGCAGTCGCCTGTGGCATGCAGTACACGGTTTCCGGCAGGATATTGATGGTTTCCCACATCAGTTGGTGGTCTGGATTGATCAACAACCGGAACGTGTTGGTATTGAGCAATTCCATCGCTTCCTCGAAAGACGTGGGTTGCTCAGGAGAAAAATTGGCACTGTTTGCCGTCGAAATATTGGAGTTCATAAAACGCTTTCAAAAAAATGGGTGATCAGTGATCAGTGATCAGTGATCAGTGATTAGGGCCAAGACCTTGACCTCAATCTTTTTGAAGCGAACGAGACCGGGATGGGGACGTTCGCTCTTGCGTTATGAAGCTATTCGACCGGCGCAATGGTCGCTGTGGGTGTGTTTTGGTGGGTTGATGAAGTGGTGGTTTGTTGGCATAAATGCAATGTACCTGTTTTTGGCGAATATTGCAATAGGCCACATAAATAAATTTCACAAGCAGATAAAAGAAGCCACTTGCGGTTTCGTTTTTGACTTGCTATCTTGGATAAGAGCCCAATCCGGCGCAACCCTCCAAGGGAGGTTGCGAGAGTGGCGGGCCGCCAAACTGCGCATTTCAGCGATCGTGGACGCCTGTTTCAGGCTGATCGTGGACGGCGTTTCAGAGCCATCGTGGACGCGCAGGGGATGCGCGCAAGCGAGGGGTTAAATGTATCTCAAGCACCAGGGCTGTCTCAGGACGGTGATCGCGAAGCGAGTGGTTTGAGCTCTTTGGTGCAGACTTATCCACGGCGGCGGGCGGCGCTTGCGACGTACCGACCGACGCGGTGGGTAAGTCGTCTTTGGCGCGGTGATGGTTGCGCTCATTGGTCTTTTCCTGTGTCGCGCAGCGTGGCACCCTTGAGCGCGATGCGATGACTGCTGTGCACGATACGGTCCAGAATGGCATCTGCCAGGGTCGGATCATCCAGATAGGCATGCCAGGCTTTGACCGGCAGTTGGCTGGTGATCAGGGTGGACTTGGTCCCGATCCGATCATCAAGAACTTCAAGCAGGTCGTTGCGTTCTGATGCCCCCATCGGGGATATCGCAAAGTCATCAATCACCAGAACGTCCAACTTGGCCAGTTGCGCCAATCGTCGGGCAAAGCTGCCATCGCCATGGGCCACATGCAATTCATCAAAGAGTCGACCGGCGCGCACGTACAACACCGAGAAACCTGACCTGGCCGCCTGATGGGCCAACGCGCACGCCAGCCAGGTCTTGCCGCATCCAGTGGCGCCGGTAATCAACAGATTCTGCGCATTGCGGATCCAGTCACCACCGGCCAGAGCTGCCACCAGTTCCCGATCCAGCGCACGACTGGCGCGCCAGTTGATATCTTCCACGCAAGCGCTGCTGACCTTGAGTTTGGCCGCCTTGAGCAAACGCTGTACGCGCTTGTCATCGCGCCAGGCAGTTTCTGCTTGCACCAGCAGGGAGAAGCGTTCGTCAAAGCCCAGCTTGGTAGCCGCAGTACTGGTGGCTTGTTCCTCCATGGCGCGCACCATGCCGTCCAGGCGCAGATCACGTAATTGGGTCAGGGTGTGTTGGTTCATAAATAGTTGTTTCCTTGTGGGTTGGTTGGGGAAGTCGTTGGTGAATCTGGTGGTGGCAGGGTCAGTGGAAGAAATCAGGCCCACGGATGTTCTCGTGCACAGGCAATGCCAGCGGCTTGGTGGTGGGAATGCTCTGCTGGCGGTCCAGTCCGCTCTTGAGGATGTTGGTCACGCTCTTGAGGTTGGGTGAGCGAATTGCCAGCGCCCGGGTGCAGGCCGCCTCCAGTCGTGACGGTGTGAACTGGCGCGCCAGACGCTGCATTCCCAGACACGCCCGGTAGCCCTGCTCCGGATGCGGGCGGTGCTCCAACTGCCAGGTCACGATGGCCGCCGTACTGACGCCGATGCGCAACCCCCAGTCGATGAGCTTCTGTGGCGTCCACTCCAGATGCGCCCGGTGCGAGGCTGGCATGTGCTCCGGCGTGGTGGTGTGTTTGCCGCGCAGGGGGCTCAAGGCATGGCAGGCCACGCGCTGGTTGGAGGAGAAGCATTCCACCAAGGTGGCGGTGACCCGCAATTCCACCGTGGTGCGAACCAGGGCGTGCGGGACACTGTAATAGTGACCCTCGAATTCGACGTGGTAGTCGATGTTGACCTTGGCAGACTTCCAGCGAAAGATCTCAAAGCGTTTGGCCGGTAGCGACTGTAAGGCTGGAAGGTCCAGTTGTTCAAAGGCGCTGCGCCGGTTGCCAGGCAACTTCTTGAAGGCACGCTGGTTCAGATCGACCAGTAGCAGCGCTATGGCTTGGTTGAGTTCTGCCAGACTGAAGAACTTGCGGTTGCGCAGGCGGGCCAGAATCCAACGTTCCACCACCAGCACGGCGTTCTCCACCTTGGGCTTGTCCCTGGGGTGCGCTGGTCGTGCTGCCAGAAGCGCACAGCCATAGTGATTGGCGAATTCGTCATAAACCCGGTTGGGCTGGGGGTCGTAGGTATCGGGGTTCTTGATCAGTGCGCGGGCCTGGTCGGGCACGATCAGGCGTGGCACGCCACCGAAGAACTCCAGGGCCTGCACCTGGGCGCCAATCCAATCGGCCGTGGTTTGCCGGGCGGTTGCACAGGCGAAGGTGTAGTTGGAAGCACCAAAGGTGGCTACAAAGATCTGGGCTTTGGTGATCTCGCCGGTGGAGGCGTCAATGATCGGCATGGTCTGACCGGCGTAATCGACGAACAGCTTCTCTCCGGCAATATGGGTTTGGCGCATGGAGCGCTTCAACCCACCAGCCCATTCGCGGTACTTGACGCAAAAGCTGGTGTACTTGTAGGCCAGCGTGTTGTCCTTGGCGTACTCCTCCCACAGCAGTTGCAGGGTCACACCGGCGCGCTTGAGTTCCTGGTGGACCGTGGCGAAGTCGGGCGCCAGTTGGTGGCTGCTGCGCGCCAAAGCTGGCCGATACAACCGGGCTTCCAGCTCTTGGTCGGTAAGGGTTTGGGCGATCTCCCAGTCGACATTGGCCGCGCGGGCCAACGAGGCGTACTTGGCGGCGGCACTCTTGGATATCTTGAGGGAGCGGCCCACCTCGTTGAAGCTCAGTCTTGCGCACAAGTGCAGGCGCAATGTCTCTCGGATTTGACGCATGGTGATTCTGTTCGTTGGCATTGGCCCCTGCTTCGTAAAAAGCAACGAGCCTATGCCGGGTTCAAGAAATCACTTACGCGCATCCCCCCAAATCGTCCACGATGGCGCTGAAACAGCGTCCACGATCAATTTGAAATGCCGTCCACGATCACGCTGAAATCGCGTCCACGATCAGCCTGAAACAGCGTCCACGATGGGCTGAAATATGCAGCCAAACCAACCCAATCACAAGGACCCACTATGTACGCTTCAAGAATCACCGCAGACCAATTGCAACCCCTCTTACGCCATGGCTGGTGCTATGGGGATGTTCTGATCATCCAAGACGCGCTGGACTGCTGCCAAAGGGAGGATGACCTCTATGCGGCCTTGGAACATCACATGGATTTGGGATTCTTCCTCTGCGGACTGGATCGGGCAACGAAGGCCAACGTGTCGCAATTCACCAGCGATGGCAAACCAGTCAAATCCGCATTCGTGTTGGAGACCGGCGTTTTGAACGTCGCCACCGACCCCGTGAAGGGAGTAACCGTGGTGAGTGGGTCAGACGAGGTGATTGACTTGAATTGAGTTGTCTGAGGGAGGGTTGAGTAGGCTGGCGGTGGTGTTGTTCATTGTGATGTCAAAAGCATTTATGAACAATATTTCAAAGGCATCATGATAATATAAAAGGAAGCTGGAATAATTCAGCCATGCCTTCGAATACCTCCTCCTAGCCAGGCCTTGGATAGGGATATTGTGGGGTGCAGCTTCGAGGAATTTGATGATGCTGGTTTGATGATGCTGAGTCGAATTCAGGCACCGTGGTTGCATTCAAAAAGTTTCAGCAAACTACGAATGGATCAGGTATTGCCGTAGCGGCTACCACTGAAACGGCAATTGCCTGAAAACCTGCATTCTTGAGTAGGCACCTTATTGAGTGGCCTGGGCCGAGGGCAAAATCCTTTGGTTCCATGGGGCAACGCTCAATAAGGGCAGTTGAACCTTCTGGAATCGGAACGTGCCCTCTGGTCACAACCACGATCCGCGCCAGGTTCAACTCCCCTTCGCCGCTGGGCTTATCCCGAAGTCTGACCAACAGGGCAGGGCCTGATGGTCCAATGGGATTGCAGAGGTGCTGCGTAATCACCGACGAGTGTCGGCTTTCTGGTGATTCAGTCTGACGCCAGGGAGTTGTCGGCCGTGGCGGACTTCACCGTGCCCTTATGCATAGCCCCCGGTTATGAATATCGTTGAGGTTGAGCATGTCGACAGCCTTGAGAAGGGGCCAGCTGCACGCTCATTTGCTCTGCATAATTTACAGGGTCTTCAAGAACTCCAACAATGAGTCTGGCGCTCGATAGCGCAGAACTGTTTCGTCCGGTTCTTGCAAACGAGCCAGTGCGCGGTCTTTCATTGCCAGGTCGGCCTCCACGTAGTGGTGGGTCGTCGATGGACTTTCATGGCCCAGCCACAACGCGATCACGCTGATATCCACTCCTGACTGAAGCAGATGCATGGCAGTTGTATGCCGAATGGTGTGCGGTGAGAGTGATCGTTTCTCCAGGGAGGGCGTGGATTTTGCGGCTGCGGCCACGGCCAAGGCAAGACGCTTGGTCACGTTATCGCGGGTCATTGCGTCACCTTTGCGGTTTGGCAACAGTGCTGATGTGGCTCCCAGAAGCGGATTCAACTTCAACCATGCCTTGGTTTCCTTGGCAATTGAATGCCATAGCGGCACGGTTCGCTGTTTGCGTCCCTTGCCGTGCAGGTGGACGCACGCTGCGCTATCGAGGATCCGCGCACAGCCGGGGGCCACCGTGATGTTGGGCCCGCTTTACCGGCTATGGATTGCACGGCGTATCGCAACGCTGGGGGCAACGCTGGTCGCCACGCAGTCAGTGACCTTCGCGCGTCAACCAAAACTCTTACGCCACGCCATAACTGCAAGTCTCCTCACGGACTATGGGGTGCTTCAGACGCATTTGTACCCAAGTCCCACTCGTAACTTGATCCGTAGGGCGCGGTGAAGCTTTCAATCCCCCATCTCCACCGTCTGTAGTGGCGGTTCAGTCCAAGGGCACTTATGGATAGCTATTCATAAGTGCCCATTGCGGGTGCTCTCGCTTGAGTCAAGCTGACGTTCAAGTTCTGACTTGAAATTAGTAAGCTGACATTGGCGAACCATGTTCCCAATTTCCAAACGTACTACCGGCTACTCTGATGGGTCGGGGGCGGTCATAGGATTTCAAGTCGTGCATGACTCTTAGGCTGAATGCGGCTACTCGAATAGTATGAGTCATGAAGTCATCATCAGCCTGTTGCCAACACCACGACCAAGACCGGGCTGAAAATTCGCTGCGGACGCCAATTTTTGGGCAGTTCCCTCCCAGGGTTTGGATCACTCTTCCATAGATAAGGCGCGACATCTCTATCGCCGATGGGCATATCGTTTGCATACGCACTTTCCCAAAAGCGAGAGGCCAAACAATGAAGCGCACCGCAAGTAAATATAAATCTCCTTGGCAACTTTCGCAATTGCCGTGAATGCCTGTGTGCAGTCCAATACCGCCATACGCTTGATTTACATCCAATCAACGCCTTCAAATTGTTAGATAGCGTTTTGCGTTCGGGAGATGCTTGTGCAAGGGTTATCCGCTATTTCTGTTCTACCGTGTGATGCGGACAACGCCGCTCTCGTCGGTCGTGTTTGGCTAAGCCAGCCTGTCGCGGGGCCATCTATTGTGGCTATTCGACGTGGTGAAGTGTTTGATATCACTGCGCACGCTCCCACGATGGCTGACCTGCTGGACAAACCGGATGCAGTGGGCATTGCACGCGAGGCTCCTGGAGCCTGTCTGGGATCTGTTGCGGATCTGATTGACAACGCTCTAATGGGAGAGGTCGATCCGAATTTCCCCCGACTTCTTGCTCCAAACGACGTGCAGGCAATCAAGGCTTGCGGCGTGACCTTTGCTGTCAGTCTGCTTGAGCGAGTGATCGAGGAGCAGGCGGGCGGCAATGCTCAAAAGGCCGAGGTGCTGCGCGATGAGTTACTGCAAACCATTGGTGCCAACCTGGCCAGCATCAAGCCCGGCTCGCCTGCCGCCATGAAGCTGAAGGAAGAGTTAGTCCGCCGCGGTGCTTGGTCGCCGTATATGGAAGTTGGCATCGGCCCGGACGCCGAGGTATTCTCGAAGTCGCAGCCAATGTCTGCGGTGGGTTTTGGTGACCTCGTGGGCATTCACGCCTCGTCGCAATGGAACAACCCGGAACCGGAAGTGGTGCTCGCGGTCAACAGCCGCGCCGAAGTGGTCGGCGCGACGCTGGGCAACGACGTCAACCTGCGCGATATCGAGGGCCGCAGTGCTCTGCTGCTCGGCAAGGCCAAAGACAACAACGGTTCGTGCTCAATCGGTCCCTTCATTCGCTTATTCGATGAGCAGTTCACGCTCGACACGGTGCGCACCGCCGAGGTGCGCATGCTGATTGAAGGCAGTGACGATGATTTCGTGCTTGACGGACTCAGTCGAATGGTGGAAATCAGCCGCGACCCGCTTGATCTGGTGTCGCAAGTGTGCGGCAAGCATCACCAGTACCCCGATGGTTTCATGCTCTTCCTCGGAACTATGTTCTCGCCGATCAAGGACCGCGGCGCCAAGGGCTGCGGCTTTACCCATCACTTGGGTGACAGGGTCACCATTGCCAGCCCTTCTCTCGGTGCCTTAGTTAACCATGTGCAACGCAGCGATGCGATCGCTCCATGGACCTTCGGCGTGCGCGCGCTCTATCGCAATTTGGCGCAACGTGGTCTCCTCGGCGATCGTGATAGCAAACAGGGGTTCCCATGAACCAGCCAGGTAGGCCTATGAGCATTGATTTCGCTCAGCGGAGCGTGCCGAAGATGCAATACGCCACATATCCCAGCTTGGTCGATCAAAATGTACTCATCACCGGCGGCGGGACCGGCATTGGCGCCACCTTGGTCGAGGCGTTTGCACTGCAAGGTGCGCGCGTGAGCTTTCTAGACATTGCCGATGAAGCATCTTTGGCCGTGCAAGAGAGCTTGGCAGGCTGCGCCCATCTGCCCCAGTTCACGCATTGTGATTTGACGAACCTGGATAGTCTGAAAGACTCCTTTGCGCAGATTGCCCAGCAACGGGGCCCGATAGGCATCCTGATCAACAACGCCGCCAATGACACGCGTCACGACGTGACTCAGACGACAGCTCAGCAATGGGATGCAAGCATTGCAGTCAATCTGCGTCACCAGTTCTTTTGCGCCAAAGCGGTGCTGCCTTCGATGCTTGCTGCAGGTGGTGGCGTCATTCTGAACCTTGGATCGATTTCCTGGCATCTGGCGTTGCCCGACCTGGCCATGTATATGACGTCAAAGGCCGCCATTGAAGGCCTGACCCGCGGTTTGGCACGGGACTTCGGCGCACACAACATCCGTGTCAACACCATCGTGCCGGGTGCCATTCGCACCCCGCGCCAGACCATGTTGTGGCACACCCCAGAAGAAGAGGCAAAGATCCTGGCCGGTCAATGTTTGAAGCAGCGCGTGGAACCTGAAGATGTGGCTGCGCTGGCGCTTTTTCTTGCTTCAGATAATGGGGCTCGCTGCTCCGGTCGCGAATATTTCGTCGACGCCGGCTGGTATGGCGCATGAGTAAAAAATTACCAGTTTGCCTATGGCAATTGGGGGCCGAATTGGGTGAGGGGCCGGTTTGGATGGCGCCTGAGCAGGCGCTGTATTTCGTCGATATCAAAGGGCAACTAATTCACCGCTGTAAGGTCGATGGGACGGATGCCAAGAGTTGGCCGTCGCCCAAGGCCATTGGATTCTTGCAGCCGCTTGCAGATGGCGACTTTGTAGCCGGCCTACAAGACGGTTTATACCGATTCAATCCCAATAGCGGCAGTTTTAACTTGATTCACTCGGTAGAGCCGCTCACGCCCGGCAACCGCTTGAACGATGCCTATGTCGATCCGCAGGGCCGGCTTTGGTTTGGCACCATGGACAATGATGAAACCAACCCAAGCGGATCACTGTACCGGTTCGATGCCTCGAAAAAATTGACAGCCATTGATACCGGGTATGTGATTACCAATGGTCCAGCTTTGAGTCCTGATGGCAAGACCTTCTATCACACAGACACCCTACGCCAGACAGTCTATGCTTTTGATTGTTCGGCGCAAGGCCAGCTTTCGCGTAAGCGTGTTTTACTCACCACAACGAATGGCTACCCCGATGGCACGACGGTTGATTCAGCAGGCCACTTGTGGATAGCCTTGTTTGGCGGCCACCGAATCGAACGCTATAGCGCCAAAGGCATCCTGTTAGATTCAATCTACTTTCCTTGCGGAAATGTTACCAAACTCGCCTTCGGCGGTACCGACTTATGTACTGCTTTCGTCACAACGGCTTGCAAGGGTTTGACTGCTCAGCAACGAGCACAACGGCCCTTTGCAGGTGGGTTGTTCGCTTTCCGGGTTAATACTCCCGGTCTGCCGCAACATACCATCTTCGAAGGATTCTCGTCATGATTAGTATGACCAATGTTGCTCGTCGCTTCCGCTCCCAGGATTGGTTTGACAATCCCGATCACATTGATATGACCGCGCTCTATCTGGAGCGGTTCATGAACTACGGCATCACGCCGGAAGAACTGCGCTCGGGACGGCCCATTATCGGCATCGCGCAAAGCGGCAGTGACATCAGCCCTTGCAATCGCATCCATCTGGAGTTGGCCAAGCGCGTACGTGACGGCATCCGCGATGCCGGTGGCATCGCAATGGAATTCCCCTTGCATCCCATCTTCGAGAACTGCCGGCGTCCAACGGCCGCCATCGACCGCAACCTGGCTTATCTGGGCCTGGTGGAAATCCTGCACGGCTACCCCATCGACGCCGTGGTGCTGACCACGGGCTGCGACAAGACCACGCCGGCTCAATTGATGGCGGCCGCTTCGGTCGACATCCCTGCCATCGTCTTGTCGGGTGGCCCGATGCTGGACGGCTGGTTCGAAGGTGAATTGGTCGGCTCCGGTGCCGCCATCTGGAAGGGCCGGCGCCAGTTGGCCGCCGGCCAGATCGACGAGGCCAAATTCCTCGACATCGCCGCCGCCTCGGCGCCTTCGTCCGGACACTGCAACACCATGGGCACGGCCTCGACCATGAACGCCATCGCCGAGGCCCTGGGGATGTCGCTGACCGGTTGCTCTGCTATCCCCGCGCCCTACCGTGAGCGCGGACAAATGGCTTACGAAACCGGCAAGCGCATCGTCGAAATGGCGCATTCGGATCTGAGACCTTCGCAAGTATTGACTCGCGAGGCTTTCTTGGATGCTATCGTCGTCAACGCCGCCATTGGAGGCTCCACCAACGCCCAGCCACACATCATGGCCATGGCCCGGCATGCGGGTGTCGAGTTGAAATCCAGCGATTGGATGGAATACGGTCACAAGGTGCCTTTGTTGCTAAATATGCAGCCTGCCGGCAAGTACCTGGGCGAACGTTTCCATCGTGCCGGTGGCGTTCCGTCGGTGATGTGGGAGTTGCAACAAGCTGGACTGCTGCGCGCCGAACGCCTCACCGTGACCGGTCGAAGCATGGCCGCCAATCTGGATGGTCGACAGACCGCGGATCGTGAGGTGATCTTCCCCTTCGCCGAGCCACTGAAGGAAAACGCCGGTTTCTTCGTGCTGTCCGGCAATTTGTTCGATTTCGCCATCATGAAGACCAGCGTGATCTCGGCCGACTTCCGGGCTCGCTACCTGAGTCGACCCGGCGCGGAGAATATCTTCGAGGCGCGCGCCGTCGTCTTTGACGGTTCGGGCGACTACCACGCCCGCATCAACGACTCTTCACTCAATATTGACGAAAACAGCATACTGGTGATTCGCGGTGCGGGCCCGGTCGGTTGGCCCGGTTCGGCCGAGGTGGTCAATATGCAGCCGCCGGATGCACTGATCAAACGCGGTATCCAGAGCCTGCCGACCTTGGGGGACGGTCGCCAATCCGGCACCTCGGACAGCCCTTCGATCCTGAATGCATCGCCTGAGAGCGCCGTGGGCGGTGGCCTGGCTTGGCTGCGCAGCGGTGACACGATTCGGGTGGACCTGAACTCCGGGTGTTGCGATATGTTGGTCGATGAGGCCGAATTGCTGCGCCGACGCAGCGAAGAGATCCCGGCCATTCCGCCCAGCCAGACTCCCTGGCAGGAGATATATCGCTCCACCGTGGGTCAACTCGAATCGGGTGCCTGCATGGAGTTGGCCGTGCCCTACCGTGGTTTGGCTGAGAAGATGCCCCGCCACAACCACTGAGCTCATTTTGGCGGCTCGGCGCAGTCCGTGTAGCTGCGCAGAGCAAGCCCTAACCCCCTACTTAGAAAGCTTCAACCATGT
>Ga0194061_1001949_pt1 | contig 11633 bp, 5 predicted proteins | sample SepL2221m_MetaG_FD_163423 | JGI IMG/M metagenome (GOLD analysis project Ga0194061, IMG submission 163423) | Anoxic zone freshwater microbial communities from boreal shield lake in IISD Experimental Lakes Area, Ontario, Canada - Sep2016-L224-21m | ecosystem: Environmental > Aquatic > Freshwater >...
GAATACGAAAGCTCGCACCATCCGAAAAACTCACCTCCAACACTCTTGATTGACTGTGAACCGTCAAATTCTGTGGCGCCGGGGCGCCGGTTTTTAAACCTGCCATTTTGTGAATTGTCCAATAGTGAAATAAAAAATGACACCGTCAGAAACGGCCCGACAAATTGATATGCAGCTTCTGATCGCCACTTTGTGGCAAACCCGAAACTGAAGCATATGGCAAAGTGCTACCGGCTATAACCCGGCCATAGTCCGCCGAGACAGTGAAGTGAGGCAAAGCATAGCGTAAACCCATTCCCGCGCTGGACAAGGAGTCATTTGCCGGCTTCGGATTGCCATTCGGACTCCTGTTGCTCAACCACCCGGCATCGACAAAACCAAGCAGACGCAAACCAGGAACCAACTCCAGGGAGGTCAATTCGATTGAAAAAAACAAGCCGCTATCGCCGGAAATTGGGCGCTCACCTGTACCACGCACGGAACTGGCGCCACCCAACCCGAATTGTTCGCCAGAAATCAAAGTGTCCGGGCTATATTGCAGTTGCCCACGCAAGCTACCTATCCAGCCATTAAACATGCCGGTTGCGTAATTAGCCCCTGCATGCAATGCACGCCAGTGCGCCGTACTGATACGTGGGTCTTCGGACTGGTAAGAGGCAAGGTCATTACCACTGCCACCGGAGACGTTTAGTGCCAGATCGACGTTGTAGCCCCACACGACGTTATCCCCCTCGACCCGCGCGTTGTACCCAAGCGTCAGTGGATTGCTACGCCGCACGTTCTGCCCCACCAACGGTGCTCCGTTGATCTGCGATACATCAAACTGCTTGTCGTCCAGCCCAATCGTTACAAACCCACGGTAGCCGCCATCAGGTGGCAGGTAGCGGCTGTAATTGAGTCCAGCACTACGCCCGGCTCCGTTGCTTTTGAAGCTGCCAAAGTCTCCCAGCACGTCGGACTGGGTATAGTTGAAACCCAAAACCCCACCAAAGCTGTACATCGGAATGCGGTAGTTCAAACCAAGCTGTTTGACCGCACTGGGACGCTCCAGCGAGGTGGTATAGGCCAGCGTGATCTGATGATCCAGATCAAACAGGTTGGAGTGACCACCGACCAGGGTAATACGGTCGCTTCCGGTAGCGTCCGACCCGTAATTGCTCGCTCCAATCGAAAAGTTCCAGGGTTTGCCTTCGGTGACCACAATACGCGCATCGATCTGGTCCGGCTCATCAGACTCTTTAAGTGCGACTTGTATCCGTTTGGCCTGGCTCTCATTGGCAATGGTGGTTTGCACCGCCAGGGTGCGGAAGTTGGGCGATTGACCTTCCGCCAGATCGGGCAGGCTTCCCCGAATGTTGGCTTCACTTAATTGCTGTCTCCCTTCGATGCTGATCTTGCCAATGACAAACTTCACAATCTCAAGCTTCACCGATTCGCCCACCTCTTGGGCCGGTAGCGCTACCCGATGCAGAGCGTAGCCTTTTGCTTTCATGGCCGCCTCCAGCGCAGCAGTGGCTTTTTGGAGAGTTTCGATGGTGGCATCCGTTCGCAAAAAAGGGGCCAGCACACGGCTCATCTCACCATCGGCCAAAGGGGTTTCACCAGAAATATCGAAGCCTCTGATGACAAAGCTCGGGTTGGTGGTGATTGGCGGGGACTGCGTCGGGGCTTGTGCCTGTGCCAGAACAGGTGCGAGTAAAATCATGCCGACGGTTGTGGCCAAAGTGACGCTGACCTTGCGGTGAAGTGTGATGTGCTTCATAGTTATTTGGTTACCTGCTTGCGTGCCTAATTGCAGATATTCAGTGCGCGCGCACCGGAACTCTCGAGCACCGTCGCGGCCAGCGGATTGCGGCTGTTGGGCATAGGAGTGCGGTCAAACTCCAGAAACAGCGGCATAAGAGTTGGCCGAGCGGTGAGTCCGTCCAATCCTGCGAAGCCGGTTTCACCACGGCCTAGATGCAAAGTTTCGCTAGCGGTGGTGACTTCTATGTGGCCATCACGCACAACGACAAACAGGCCCTCTTTACCGTCATCCACCGCATTGGCCGAGAACAGCTGTTTAGTATCGATGGAGACACCGTCAGGGCGCTGCAGGTTTTGCAGGGTCGGTGCAACCAGCGGCCGAATTGCACTGGGGCTCACAAACAGCCCTTGACCGGCTTCGAGCACGCGTATGTCAGTTTGCCCCAGTGGGGTCACCTCGATGCTGCCAAGCCAAGTGTAAAAGCTGCAAGCTTCACCCTTGCCGTCATCATTGCAGTCCAGATCGAGTCCGGTGCCACGGATACCAATGGTGGCTGTGGCCGTTGTGAATCCCACATTGCGGTTGTTAGCCTTGCTGATGAGACCGGTAAGCGCGCGCATGGAACCTTTGAGCAGCGACACCAAAAACCGCCCTTCTTTGGGATTTTGGTCGTCATAGACAAAACTGTCGACCCTGAATCGGGTGGCACCTCCCAACGTCATGCGGCTGTCGTCCCTAAAAGCAAGCACAGCCTTTGCCCCGGCACCGGTTTCCAGTGTTTCGCCCGCATAGACGCTGCCACCGTCAACCACCCTGCGCCTTACACCAGCACCGTCTAGCGCGCTGATGTCGCCCTGGGAGCTAACTACCTTTGCACTGGCCAGCACAGCATTTTGGCGGGGGTTTTCGGATACTTTCGCGGTTTCTGCCTTGCAGTCAGTGGTGCAGATGCGGGCATCAAAGTCGGTGCCGCGAATGCCGATGGTGGCCGTTCTGGTGACCACCCGAGCGGCGTTTGGCAAGTTTTTGGAGATCAGACCAGTAATAGCCCGAAAGCCACCCCGCAGCAGTTGCATCACCATGCTGTTGTCAGGATCTGCTTCTTTGAATTTGTACTGCTGTATGACGATTTCTGAGTTGGGTCGCACCGTCATGCGGGTACCGTCCTGCAATTTTATGACCGCCAGGGACCCGTCCGCTGTGGTGAGTTTGTCGCCTTCCTTGAGCTCCAACCCTTTGCCCAACGTTCGGGGTGATTGGTCGGCGGTCTGCGCAAAGCCTACTCCTTTAGCGAAGTCGACTTCTCCGACAGCCTGGGCCAAAGCCACACCGCCAAGAAGCAGGAGCGTTGCGCCAACCGCCAATTCTTTGAGGCTTGGAGGTTTGGCCTGAGTGCGAATGAATTTGGGCACAGAAGGAAGCGCAATGGATACTATGGGCGACATATGCCCCCCTCAGCCACGACAGTTTCCTTGGTGGTGTCCTTTTCTCTATCCTTGTCCTTAACAGGCACATTGGCAGCGGCCTGGGCTTGTTGCTCTGCCGGGGATTCTATTGCACTGGTTCTGTTCATCATGGCAACCACGATGTCACTGGCAGTGCTGAGCGCAGCCGGCGTCGGCGGGGGTGCTACCGGCCTCGAAGCCACTAAGTAGGTCACAGGCTGGAAGCCGGATGTGGCCAGCGGGCTCAACGTCAACGTGCCACCCGCACTGGCCGAAACGCCCAGCGGAGCCGTCACGGAACTGTTTTGTTCCAAGTTGCCCGCTGCCCTGATGACTACAGAACCCGCAGTCGACTCTATCGGCCCATTGAGTACGATATTACCTGCGCTAGTCAGGTTGGTGGCAGTCAGCACAATATTGCCTCCCGCAGACAAACCGATCGGGCCAACGGTCAGCGGGCTATTGGCAGTAATGCTGATGGCGCCACTGGTCTTGATCTGGCCCTTGGTCACCACACCACCAACGCTGTCGATGTTGAAGTCGCCACCGTCGTTGATGGCTGTGACGTTGATCGGGCCGGCGTTGGTCAAGCGCAGTGCGCCCAAGCCGATATTGAAGGCGTTCCAGGTGCCAATCTTGTTGTCCGTTCCGGCGAGCACAGTGCCCCCGGTGGATTGGGTGGTCAGGGTGGTGGTTTCAATACCTCCCGCAGCCGTCTCGCTGATGCTCCCGCCCGTCAGATTCACCATAGCTGCCTTGAGACTGTTGATGGTCATATTGCCGCTGTTCTGCGTAACCACAACGCTACCCATACTGATACTGCCACCGCTTTGGTTGAATGAACCGTTGGCAGTGAAACTGCCCGCGCCACTGACCACGCCGCCGCTCTGGCTAAAACCGCTGGTGCTCAGAGCCCCACTGACTTGGAGAGTGCCTCCGCCAATGGCCAACGTTTGTGCGCTGCTGAGATTTTGCAGCGAGACGCTGCCCCCATCCAACGCTACTGTGCCGCTGCCTGCACCAATGCTCACTGACAGCACGTTGGCAGCATCGGGCAAAGCATCCCAGTTCCGAGCGTCATTCCATAGGTTGTTTCCTGCGGCGCCACTCCACGTGGATATTGGACGCACCGTAATCGCCCCAATGTTGCCCGAAGCGCTGGTTGGCAGGGTGTAGTTAGACAAAAGCGTCTGCCCCACAGGACTGAAATCGGTGGGCGCCAACGTGGTACTCACGAATAGCTCGGTGCCGACGTTCTTGCTTGCGTAGGTTCCACTGGTCTTGGTGACACTAGCAGAGTCCCCATTAACAAACCCCGTCAGGGAATAATTAGCAGGCGTCAAAGTGGCAGTAGTGGTGCCGTCATATACCTTCGTCGTTGAGCCACTGAGCGAGCCAGCAACAGCCACGAGTGCAGCAGGATTGACGGTCAATGCCCCATTGACATAGCTGATTGCGTAATTGCTTAGCGCAAATGTCCCGCCCGTCGCAGCGCTGGGCACGATAGCATAGGGGCCACCAACTACCGATGCCGTGGCTACCGCACCGCTGCTCGTGAGCGTGACGCTGCCAATGGTCTCACCTGCTACCAGTCCGGTGGAAGTGAACGCCGTGCCGGAGAGCGCTAACGTCGTTCCGAATGTCTTGTTCGCGCTATTAGCCACCACAGACAGTGGTGCAACGGAAATCGCTCCAATGTTGCCCGAAGCGCTGGTTGGCAGGGTGTAATTTGATAGCAGAGTGGCGCCGACAGGACTGAAATCGGTAGGCGCCAGTGTTGTGGTTACAGTTAATCCAGTACCAACATTCTTACTGGCGTAGGTCCCACTGGTCTTGGTGACGCTAACAGAATCCCCATTCACAAATCCGGTCAGGGAATAATTAGCAGGCGTCAAAGTGGCAGTAGTGGTGCCGTCATATACCTTCGTCGTTGAGCCACTGAGCGAGCCAGCAACAGCCACGAGTGCAGCAGGATTGACGGTCAATGCCCCATTGACATAGCTGATTGCGTAATTGCTTAGCGCAAATGTCCCGCCCGTCGCAGCGCTGGGCACGATAGCATAGGGGCCACCAACTACCGATGCCGTGGCTACCGCACCGCTGCTCGTGAGCGTGACGCTGCCAATGGTCTCACCTGCTACCAGTCCGGTGGAAGTGAACGCCGTGCCGGAGAGCGCTAACGTCGTTCCGAATGTCTTGTTCGCGCTATTAGCCACCACAGACAGTGGTGCAACGGAAATCGCTCCAATGTTGCCCGAAGCGCTGGTTGGCAGGGTGTAATTTGATAGCAGAGTGGCGCCGACAGGACTGAAATCGGTAGGCGCCAGTGTTGTGGTTACAGTTAATCCAGTACCAACATTCTTACCGGCATAGGTGCCGGTGGCCTTTGTCACACTGGCGGAATCACTACCCACAAAACCGCTTAACTGGAAGTTGGCGGGGGTAAGCGTGGCTGCAGTTGTACCGTCGTAGGTCTTGCTGGCGGTGCCGGTCAGGGCAGCAGACACCGGGTATACATCCACGACCACTGGAGCGGGAGTCACCGCGCCGATGTTTCCACTAAATTGCGTTTGATAGCCATAGACCGTGCTGATGGAGTTGCCGCCGGAAATGCCACTGAGCAACAATCCAGTTGCCGATACTGACTTTGCAGTACCAACATTGGGGTCAGAAAGATTGCCTGTTGCACCTGAGAGCGAAGCCGTTCCTCCGTTGTCCCCATCAACGTAGCCTCCACTAATTGGGCTTGAACTCGCTCCTGAAAGGCTAATACTCAAGCCCCCGTCATAGACTTTTGTAACTGATCCTGTCAGCGATCCAGTCAATTTGGCAGTTGCAGTATTGTTGTACAGGACGCCGTTACCCGTACCCAAGACACTGGTACCGTAGGGTGCGTTATATTGCTTAAAAATCGGCGCTGACGTAACACCTGGGAAAGTATGACCGCCTGGATCCTTGAGATAAGCAAGCCAACGCCCATTCGGGGTGGTGATCGGAGAAGTTCCGCTGAAAGTCCCCGTGTCAGCAATGAGTAACACTGCATCGCCGCTAACATTGGAGGTAATGCCAGAAATAGAACTTACCGTCAGGCCATTTGCAGCCTTCAAGGTAACTGCCCCTCCGGTAGCTTGAATACCTTCCGCAGCTGAAATTGAGCTTGTTGAACTGCTAATTTCAACTGCACCCGCCGAAGTGCTCACACCTCCTGAAACTAGTGTGACGCTACCCACGGCACCGAGCCTAAACGACCCGGCAGCAACGCTATACAAATTGACGGCACCGCCATCTTTTACCTTAACAATCCCACCGCTGGTTATCGTCAAACCGTGTAAGCTATTGCTGGTACTTTCCAACGTCACATTTCCGGCCCCGGCCTCTACGGTGAGCGAATAGCCTGATCCCGTCGTAATGGACCCTGATTGTGTAATGGCACCTCCGCTCGACTTAAGCGAAAGCGCCTCTGCTACCGTAACAGGTCCCACGGCAAACGCATCCGTATCCCAGTAGTTAACTTGTACGGATGTTCCCGCACCTGTTAATACCACTGTTTGTGCATTGTTCGCGGTTTGATTCAAGTTAATATTGCCACCGCCCGTTACGGTCAACACATTGCCGGTAATTTGCGCTGTTGATGATTGCGTAACATCCGCCGTACTCTTCAAAGTAACATTCCCGCTGCCAGCGTTGACCGGTTGACTGATCTGGACAGAGCCACCAGTGCTTTCAATACTTATTGCTCCTCCGCTTGTCGTTACGCCCGAAATGCTGCTCGACGCATTCACATTAATCAGCGATGCACCCTTGAAGCTGAAAGCTGCACCTGAGCCAGTGACACTCGCTGCAATGGTGCTCACTGAATTGGACTGATCCAGCATCACGGCACCGCCAGCTTCCACCTCAAGCAGGGACGCGGTAATTGCTCCAGCGGACTGCGTAATCGTGGTGCCAGACTTGAGATTGACTTCGCCAGTCCCCACGCCAAGGCTCGCGCCTAAGGCAATGGACCCGCTAGAGGCTTCCAATTTCAAATTTTTATCGGTAAGTGTGATTGGCTGATTGACAACCAACGACCCAGATGTTGCTTTGAGTGACAAATTGCCATTGGACCCTGCAACAATCGGAGTAGATACCGTCAATGCTCCAGTGGCAACCACGCTAACGTTCCCATTACTAAGGGCGCTAACCAAATCAGTCGCGCTTAACGTACTGGCCCCAGTACCGACATCTACAAAGTTTGGAGCACCAGTTACATTTGCTGTCGTTGTCGAACCAGCGATGATTTCAATGTCTGGGGGATCCAGCAACCACACCCCACTTGCCGCATTCTGAGCACGTGAACCCGCATCCACCCGGATCCCGCTGACATCCAAAAATTGTTTCCCCGACGTTTCTACAAATCCGCCATCCCCCGTCAGAAACCCACCCTTGGCTGAAATGTGACCATAGGCACGGGTAACTTCATCTGCCCACACGATCACCTTGCCACCAGCGCCCGCACTGGTGGCGTCTGCCTGAATGCTAGCCTGGGGTCCAAAAAACGTTTTGCTGGCGTTTTGAATGCTTGAATTTTGACCTTGATAGTCCCCGCCAATCCGAACGACGCCACCGCCCTGTTCACCCGATACATCAACAACTGCCTGGTCCGTCACCGCCACGCGGCTGCCCAAAACGTCCACATTGCCGCCAACCGTGCCGGTGGCGAGTATTTGGCCTGCGCCTTCCACAAAAGCGTCACCAGTGGCTTTCAGCACCACTTTTCCGCCCTGCAGGCTGGCTTGGGAGGCCCGGATCAGGCCGCTGTGCTTGAGGGTACCGGCAAAGATGCCTACAGCGTCGCCCTTAAGGGTGCCCAGGTTGACGGCGCTGTCGGCTGGGGCCTGAATTTCAAAATTAATACCTTCCAGGCCTCTAGCCCCTATGGATACTGCGTGACCAGCTCCCAAAATGAGAGCACCATTGGGGGCCTCAACCAGTGAGTCGGCTCCCGTGGATACGTTGGAGCCGATCAGCACCACGTCGCCGCTGCGTGCCAGCACATTGCCTTTCACCGACACGGCACCACCCGGTGTGCTCGCGTTACCAAAGCGCAGGCGCCCGGCCAGTGCGTCGGCATCGGTCATGTGCAGGCTTGACGCGGTAAAGCCCGCTGTGTCCACCACGGCACCAGCGCCTACAGTGATGCCAGACTGGTTGACCAACACCAGATTACCATTGCTGCCCAGGGTGCCAAAGAGTTGCGAGGGGGTGTTGGTGACAACGCGGTTTATTGAGGTGCTGCCCGCATTGGGTTGCTGAAAGTAGGTGCTGCTTCCCTTTGGGATAGAAAAGCTTTGCCAGTCAATGGCGGAATGACTCGCACCCACCCCGTTTTGGGTAGTGATCAACAAATTGTTTCCGCTACTTGTCATGGTGGCTTGTCCCACCAATGCGACACCACCCGTCGGGTTGGCCAAAGCAAAGCCAGGTGTTGCGCCACAAGCCACCGCAACACCCAGCGCGATGACAGTCAAACCCGATGCAGGGGTTGGCATGATGCGTGCGCCTCCCGAAGCGCCCGTGCCAGGAGATCGTACGCGTCCGGCAGAAATCTCGGCCACCGCTACCATTGCGCCCAAAGACTGATTCCACACGGTGCGATATGCATGGTTTAGTGACGCATTAGAAAACATAGTACAACTCCAAGGCCAAACCAACCCATCGGAAACGCGAGCATTATTTTGATTAAATCACACGGCAGCCAAATGCACATCATCAAATTAATGGCAATGAAGCGCCCTTCCCACACAATTTAATGGAAAACGAACGAAATTCACTGCTTGATTGGCCACATCAAGTACCGGCAGTCGCCCTGCACTGCCTTGCGGATGCAGAATTCATTCGGGCCTTGGAGTTGGGACCGGCAGATTGGTGGCGAACATGGCAACGGCAAAGGTTGTGTGAGTTGTTGCGATGGCTTGGAAAAAGTAATTTCAACGAATTGCCCATCCAGAGAAGGCAAGATTTTCGCGTCCAATTTGAAGAAGGCCCCGCGAAGGCACCCGCTGAACATGGCGCTATGGCAAAGTTTCAGAGTTCTGGCTCCTGTGGTGTTCCTGTGCAGTTTTGGCGCACCGAACTCGCAACGCGCATCAACCTGAGTCACTATTGGGCGGACCACCAAAGACAAGGCCGCGATCTCCACAAGACTATGGCCACCATCACTGGAACACCTGGCCAGCACGATGATTGCCATCTGGACCTAAAGGGAGAGCCATGGCTGCACCCGGGGCGACAGTTGGCAAGAAATTCACCGCAGTTCACGATGGATGAGCACGCGCGATGGATTTGTGAACACGCTCCAAACTACCTCGTTACCACTCCAGCCACGTTATCCAGCATCCTCTCCATCATCGAGATGACTGGATTGCAGGCTCCGAAAATTGCACAAGTCATGACATCGTCGCACGCGGTAGAACCAGAATTAAGGGTTCGCACCAGGCGGGTCTTTGGTGCCAGTATTCGTGATCGCTATTCGTGTGAAGAGTTGGGTCCAGTTGCGTTTCAATGCCCGGAGAGCGATGACTGCTACCACGTTGCAGTAGGCAATGTCATTGTCGAAGTGGTTGACGCCAGTGGGCAGGCAGCGGCGGAAGGAACCCTGGGAAGCGTACTCGTAACGGGGCTTCATCAATGGGCAACCCCAGCATTGCGTTACGAACTCGGTGACATCGCTGCCCTACACACGCATTGTCCGGGTTGTGGAGCCACGGTTCCAGCCCTGAGCCATTTGATGGGCCGCAAATACTTTCTGCTCAATTCCTCAAGCCAAGGGCTTCGCCACGTAAGAATTTTGGCAGAACACTGGCTTGCGTGTGCGCCCGTGCGTGAGCACCGGGTCGTGCAAACCAGCCTCGTTTCGTTCCGGGCCGAGGTGGTACTGGACCGGGTCATGACTGACAGTGAACAGCGTGCACTTCTGACCATGCTTTCACAGCTGATCGGTCCGGAATTCACCATAGAACTTGCACAATTGAATGCCATACCCTGGACCAATAGCAAGCGCCATGAGTTTGTGGGGCTGGCTTCATGATTTGGCCAAATGAAATGAATGGTGCATCCATTCAACGTGCAGTGGACTCACAAGGATTTCTGTCGCTCGAACACAGCGGATTAACCTTCATTTCCGAATGGCAAGCCTTGCGGATAGCCGAATTGCTTCAATGGTTGCATCAGCATGTTCCTTGGTGGCATGAGAGATTGGCTAGCTGCACAAATATGGAGTGTTTGTCGTCGTTACCAGCATTGACACAATTCGATTTGCGAAAGATGGTGGCCATGCATGGAGCATCACGCACGCCTCCACATCACGGTTTGGTTACGGTCAGTCAATTTGTGACCTCATCCAAGGTATCAACGCGATACTTCATTTCAGATTTTGCCCAACGCATGTGTGACCATGCTGTGTATGCAGACCATCAGCGGCAAAAACGAAATCCCTTCGCTACGCATGCCTACATTGCCGATGACGTGCCGCTACACAGCGGCGAGCACTTGGTCGTAGAGGCGTCACTGACCCATGGAACGGGAGTGCAAGCAATGCGCAATTTTGAACTCTTCACTACGACGCAGCACATGAAGTGGCTCTCCCTACATAAGCCAGCGTACCTAACCGTACGCCCAGACTGGTTTGAGGTTGCGTTGGCTCACGCGGTGGCCAGTAATGAGCCCCTTCCGGAAATCCAACAACTATTGACCTACGGCGCGGATGCCACTGATAGTCTAAGACGCAAGGCGCGCAAATGGCTGGGCGCCAGCGTGCGCCATCGATATACACGTCCTGAGTGCGGACCCATCGCCTTTCAATGTCCGAATAGTGAGGACAATTTCCATGTAGGGGTCGCGAACGTAAAGGTTGAGGTTGTTGACGAAGAAGGCGAACTATGCAGTCCAGCATCGGCAGGAAAAGTGACTGAACTGGGTCGAGTTCTTGTCACTGCCATGCACCAATACGCCATGCCCCTAGTACGCTACGACACGGGTGACTACGCCATCTTGAACACCACTTGCAAAGGATGCGGCTTGGAAGTCCCGACCCTGTCGTCACTCAAACAGAGCGCCTAATTCACACTAACACCCGCTCAATCCCCCCCGCATTGGCGGTTTGCACGTAGTCCACCAGCCAGTCCTTACCCAAAATCTGATTGGCCATCTCGACCACGATGTAGTCGGCCTCCAGGAGCCCGTTGTTCAGATCATTTCCATAACGGGTTAGCCCCTGCAGGCAACTGGGGCAACTGGTCAGGATCTTGACGTTTGCGGTTTTGTCAACCGCACCCGACACGCGTAGCGCAGCTTCGCCCTTGCGAATTTCCTCTTCCTTGCGGAAACGCACCTGGGTCGAGATGTCGGGCCGGCTCACGCCCAGCGTGCCCGATTCGCCACAGCAGCGCTCACTCTTGATC
>Ga0194061_1001950_pt1 | contig 11629 bp, 10 predicted proteins | sample SepL2221m_MetaG_FD_163423 | JGI IMG/M metagenome (GOLD analysis project Ga0194061, IMG submission 163423) | Anoxic zone freshwater microbial communities from boreal shield lake in IISD Experimental Lakes Area, Ontario, Canada - Sep2016-L224-21m | ecosystem: Environmental > Aquatic > Freshwater >...
TTCAAGCACTTCATGGCCTACAAAAACGCCATCATGTGCGACGACGAAACGCTGGTGAACAGCTTCAAGCGCTGCATGGAGCTCGGCGCCATGCCGACCGTGCACGCCGAAAACGGTGAGCTGGTTTTCTTGCTGCAGCGTCAGATCGCCGAAATGGGCATCATGGGGCCGGAAGGCCATCCGCTGTCGCGCCCCACCGGCGTGGAGGGCGAAGCCGCCAACCGCGCCATTGCCATTGCCGATGTGCTGAACGTACCCATCTACGTGGTGCATGTGTCGTGCATTGAAGCCGCCGAGGCCATTGCCCGCGCCCGTGCGCGTGGCCAACGGGTCTATGGCGAGGTGCTGGCCGGGCACTTAGTGGTGGACGACAGCGTCTATCGCCACCCCGACTTTGCCACCGCCGCCGCGCATGTGATGAGCCCGCCGTTTCGACCCAAGGGCAACCAGGAGTTTTTGTGGCGCGGCCTGCAAAGCGGCAATCTGCACACCACGGCAACCGATCACTGCACCTTCTGCGCGGAGCAGAAGGCAGCGGGCAAGGACGACTTCAGCAAAATTCCCAATGGTTGCGGTGGCGTGGAAGAGCGCATGGCCGTTATTTGGGATGCCGGGGTGAACACCGGGCGACTGACGCCATCGGAGTTTGTCGCCGTCACGTCTTCAAATACGGCCAAGCTGTTCAACATTTACCCGCAAAAGGGCAGCGTGTCGGTTGGGGCCGATGCCGATCTGGTGGTGTGGGATCCGGCTGGCAGCAAAACCCTGTCCGCCAAAACGCAGCACAGCAAGGGCGATTTCAATATCTTTGAAGGCCGCACGGTCAAGGGCATTCCAAGCCACACCGTGAGTCAGGGCGAACTGGTGTTTGTGCAGGGGGATTTGCGAGCGGTGCAGGGCAAGGGGCGGTATATCAAGCGGGCGCCGTTTAGCTCCAATTTCGCGGCCAACAAGCTACGGGCTGAGACGTTGGCACCCATTGCGGTCAATCGTTAAAGGAAATACCATGAATGCAGCAACCCTGACCGATTTGGAGTCCATTCGCATTGACGGTGATCGACTTTGGGCCTCGTTGATGGAGTTGGCCAAGATTGGCGCAACGTCCAAGGGCGGCGTGTGTCGCCTGACGCTCACCGACCTCGACAAACAGGGGCGCGATCTGGTGCTGGGCTGGGCGCGTGAGGCGGGCATGAAGGTCACCATCGACAAGATTGGCAACGGCTTCATGCGCCGCGCCGGGCGCAACAACGAACTGCCGCCCATCATGACCGGCAGCCACATCGACACCCAACCCACCGGCGGCAAGTTTGACGGCAACTATGGTGTGCTGGCCGGGCTGGAAGTGGTGCGCACGCTCAACGACCACGGCATCACCACCGACGCACCGATTGAAGTGGCGTTCTGGACCAACGAGGAAGGCTCCCGCTTTGTGCCGGTGATGATGGGCTCGGGCGTTTTTGCCAAGGTTTTTACGCTGGAGCACGCCTACGCCGCCACCGACACGGACGGCAAGTCGGTGGGCGAGGAACTCAAGCGCATTGGCTACATCGGTGAGCAGGAGCCGGGCGACCACCCGATTGGCGCGTACTTCGAGACCCATATTGAGCAGGGCCCGGTGCTGGAAGACAACGACAAGACCATCGGCGTGGTGCAGGGCGTGCTGGGCATCCGCTGGTTTGACTGCACCGTGACCGGCATGGAAGCCCACGCCGGGCCCACGCCCATGGCGCTGCGCAAGGACGCGATGCAGGTGGCCACCCACATCATGCAGGAGACCGTGGCGGCCGCTCTGCGCCACGCCCCGCACGGCCGGGGCACCGTGGGCATGGTGCAGGTGCACCCCAACAGCCGTAACGTGATTCCGGGACGGGTGAAGTTCAGCATCGACCTGCGCAACGCCACCGATGCGTTGGTGGACCAAATGGCCGATGAGGTGAAGGCCTTTGCGGCGAAAGTGGCCAAAGACAGCGGACTGGAGGTGAAGATTGACCTGGTGTCGAGCTACCCGGCGCAAGTGTTTCACCCGGACTGCGTGGACGCCGTAGGCCGCGCCGCCAGGAAGCTGGGCTACAGCAACATGCCCGCAGTCTCGGGCGCGGGACACGATGCGGTCTATATGGCCAAACTCGCTCCCAGCGGCATGATCTTCATCCCCTGCCTGAACGGCATCAGCCACAACGAGATTGAATCGGCCCAGCCCGAGCACATCACCGCGGGCTGCAATGTGCTGTTGCATGCCATGCTGGAGCGGGCCGGGGCGGTTTGATATTTCGAGTGGGCTCGTCGAGCCCATACAGCGCGGTTCTGGCACTCTTTAATAGAGTTTCCAGGTCATCGCCGTCATTTGGATAGGTCACGCAGGATAGTTTTGCGTGGGGACGAACCAGCGTTAGGTTATCCACCTCGATCTCTTTTGCCAGCGTGCGTTTGAGCTTTTCAGTGAGGCACTGAGTGTCCGCAAGGTCTTTGATCGATTCGGCAACGACCACAAAGTCACTGCTGCTGATGCGCACAATGCTGTCCGAATCCCTGAGCACGTTCCTGAGCCGACGGGCTATTGAGGTGACGACCTTGGTTGCCGCTTGTGACCCGTAACGCTCATTGATCGGAATGAAGTCGTCAAGCGTCACCAAACACAGCGCGACTTGGGACCGGTTGCGCTTGGCGCGTATCGCCGCTTGCATAAAGCGATCCGGTAGAAGGCGGATGTTTGGCAAACTGGTTAAACCATCGTAGTTCGCCTGGAGGTGAAATTTGGCCGACTTGGCGCAGAGACGCTCGTTTTCAGATTCAAGCTGAACGATGGTGCGCATTGTCAATTGATGGCGCAGATCGCTTCCCCAAAGAAGCCCAATGGACGCGACCAGATAGAAGCTCATCCCCGCTGCAACGACAGTGTTGTTGATCACCATATCCAGGCGGCAAGCCAATGCAATACCGAGCAGGATGCACAGTGGAATTCCAATTAGCATGGCGTTTCGGCGAATCGCGTCAAGGCGTTTGTTCACAATGGCGGAGTTCTTCTCGTTTCGCATAGTGCACCTCATCAAATCGCTGGGTCTGGCCAACAGCTGCATGGTGTCCCCGCGGACGTCCATTTGCTAGTTAATACAGAAATTCAACAGAAAGTCCGCAAATAACTAATTTGGTTTATATGTTAGAAACGAAAACCATGCTCATGGCATGGTATTTATCCGAGTGTGCCGCCGAACTAGCGGACTTTGTTTGCGGCGATGTGCGCTTTGATCACCCGTGTATGCATGGAGTCCAGATATCCGATAAGTCGATCTGGGCTGACCGGCTTTTGATAAAACGTGACCCAGTCGGGCAACTTTCCCAATTTCTGCGCCTCCACTCGGTCCATCGCTGACAGGACAATGAGGTCAATCGGGTCGTAAGCCGGATCCTGCTCCAGCATCTTGATCAGATGGAACCCATCAAAGGGCTTCATCAACAGGTCTGTGACGATCAAATCGGGTCTTTGGCGCTCCAACTGAATCAGCGCAACCGAAGCGTCCGGTGCCACGGTTAGGTCCACCGGATAGTCGCACCGGTCAATCAATGTCCTGAAATAACTGACCTGAATTTCATCGTCTTCAGCCAATAGCACGCGCATTCGCTGCGTTGGCGTGCGTTGGGCGACCTCACCAAACTGCTCTCTGGTCTTTCTGAGCTGTTCGACGGCGGCGCTGCTAATTCTGCGATGCCCCCCAGGCGTAACCCATGCCTGCAAGGCTCCACTTTCAACCATTTTCTGAACGGAGGTCACTGACAGGCCAAGTCGGGCGGCCGCTTCACGCGTCGTAAGAACAGCAGGCAAGGGTTGGGTGGGCATTTAAGACTAGAAGTTCAATGAATTGAATGATTCGCGGGTTTCGCTAATTCTATGGTGTAGGTGGGCTCTATCGCACCTTGCTTGAGGACACCTATTCCAACAACTATTCCAACAAGAAACTGTGTGGTCTTTTGCGGGCGAGGCAAAATACCGACATGAAGCTGATTTCTGATTTGGTGACCAGCATCCTCCGGGGTGTTATCAAAGTGGCGCTGCTTGCACTCACCGCCGTGTTTGTGCTCGGCGTGCTGTGCATCGGAATCATCGTTGTGCTGGTGACCGCCATCCGGTTTTTGCTGACGGGCCGCAAGCCCGCCGTGTTCACCACTTTCACCCGATTCAACCAGGCCGCCCAACAGTTTCGCCCGGGCAACTGGCCGGGACATGCAACTGGGGTGCGTCCAGACAGTGCGGATATTGTGGATGTGCAGGCGCATGAGGTGCGCTCTGCGCCGGGCACCGCACTGCCACCCAGGGTAGTGGATTAAACGGGCAATCCCGACCCGTTCACCTCAGTCGTAGGTTGCCACAGGTTGGGGTAACTCGTCATCCAGATACAGTTCGTACTCATCCCACGCACCCATGCCGAAATGCTCGTCACACTGGTCTGCGATTTCATCGAAAGACGTGAACTCCACTACAAACATGATGGTGTTAAAGACCTGGCGATAGGCACGCCCTGACTCGTCTTCGAGCTCCCCCGCTTTGTCGTATACATGCTTGCAGCAATGCACCCAGACGTAGTGGCCTTCCAATTCGTCCTCAGCCTCCAAGACACCCAATGCAAAGGCTTCATCATCGGCACTGGGCCAGTTCCTATGCAGACGATAAGTCTGGCCATACTGAGGGTGCGCCGGGTCAAGCTCCAGGTCCAGCGTCTGCCAGTCGGCTGAGATCTGGTTCGCTACATCTGCAAGTTCTTGCTGCGTAATATCACCCTCCCAATGGACATCGGTAATGTGGCGCGAGGTACCAAACGCCCCCTCCCACAGACTGGCTTTGTGTTTCATCGTTTCTGGGTGCATGGCAAATCTCCGTGGTTGTGGGTGGCACTTTATCGTAAAGGGCGAATGACACCTTCCGCAGAACGCGGTGGCGCAGTCTGATAGCCTTACCCCATTCGCAAATGGAGATATTTTGATGACCCTGAGCACTTGGTGGCTGTTTATCTTGATGACGTTCGTGGTCTCGGCCACGCCAGGCCCCAACATGCTGTTCGTCATGAGCATCAGTGCACGCTACGGAATTCGTGCAGCCGTGATGGCCATGCTGGGCTGTATGACCGCCTTGTTGGCCATGATGAGTATCTCGGCCGCGGGGCTGGGCGCTCTGCTGCAAACCTTCCCCACCGTTTTTGAGGCGCTGCGCCTGGCCGGTGCGGCTTACCTGGCGTACCTGGGCATCAAGTGCTGGCGTTCGCCCGTGCAGGATCAGGCGGATGATGGAGCGCCCGGCGCATCACGCGTGGCAATGCCGGCGGTCCACAACGGCGCCATTTACCGCCAGGCCTTTCTGGTGGCTGCCAGCAATCCCAAGGCGATTCTGTTTGCCGCAGCCTTCTTCCCGCAGTTCATCAACCCGGATCTGGCCAAGCTGCCCCAATTTGCGATTTTGCTCACCACCTTCACAGTGATCGAAGTGACCTGGTATTTTGTGTACGCTCTGAGCGGCAAACGGCTATCCGTCTATTTGCAACGGGCCACCGTAATGCGCGCATTTAACCGCCTGACCGGGGGTGTTTTCATTGGTTTTGCGGCCCTGATGGCGACTGCACGTGAGTAATCCGGGTCAGCCGATGGCCCCACTATTTCCGGGGGCGAAACGGCACTCGAAGAGGTCTTTTTTTAACGAACCGTAAGATCGGCCCATGGAATTTTTACTCGATCCCAATCACTGGATTGCCTTCGGCATGCTCACCGCACTGGAGATTGTGCTGGGCATCGACAACATCATCTTCATCTCCATTCTGGTAGGGCGGCTACCGGCTGAACTGCGGGACAAGGCGCGCCAACTGGGGCTGGGCTTTGCCATGCTGTCGCGGCTGCTGTTGCTGTTTTCGTTGAGCTGGGTCATGGGGCTGACCGCCGATCTGTTCAGCGTGATGCAGATGGGCTTTAGTGGGCGCGACCTGGTCCTGCTGTTCGGGGGACTTTTCCTCCTGTACAAGGCATCACACGAAATCTTCGTTGAGGTTGAGGCGCGTGAGCTGGACACGCCACCAGCGGCCAACTCAGCCGCCATGAAGGCGGCCGGCAAAAAAGTATTCTGGGGAACCATAGGCCAGATTGCGGTCATTGACATCGTTTTTTCCCTGGACTCCGTCATCACTGCGGTGGGCATGGTCGACCATTTGGGTGTGATGGTGGCGGCCGTGGTCGCATCGGTCGGGGTGATGCTGGTTGCAGCAAAACCGATTGGCGAGTTCGTGGACAGCCACCCATCCGTCAAGGTGCTGGCGCTGGCGTTTCTGGTGATGGTGGGCATGGCGCTGACCGCCGAGGCGTTTGACCAGCATGTCCCCAAGGGCTACATCTATGCAGCGATGGCGTTTTCGCTGGGTGTGGAGGCGCTGAACATTCGGGCCCGAGCCAAGCGCATGGCGCTTGCCGCTGCCAGTGCGCGGGAAGTCAAGCCATAAAGCGTCAGTCCGACTGGTTGCCCTTGCAGAACGCGATAAATGCATCAAGTGGCATGGGTTTGGCAAAGTAATAGCCCTGAATCTCGTCGCATCCCTCCTGCTGGAGAAACTGGAGTTGCTCAACGCGTTCAACCCCTTCCGCAGTGACCGACAGACCAAAGTTTTTCGCCAGTCCCAGGATGGCCCGGGTAATGGACACACTGTCATGGTCATAGGGCAGGCCATCGATAAACGACTTGTCAATTTTCATGCGGGTAAACGGCAGCTTCTGCAGGTAACTCATGGATGAGTAGCCGGTTCCAAAGTCGTCGATCGCTAGTTGCAGGCCCATGGAGCGGTATCCGTTCAAAGTCACGATGGCCTGTGCGACATCATCGGCAACATAGCTCTCGGTGATTTCGAGTTCGATCCGCGACGCAAGCAACCCGTTATCCACAATGGCGCGCTGCAAAATCTTGTCCAGATCATGTCCGCGCATTTGGACGTTCGATACATTCATGCTCAAGTGCGCCAGTTCAATGCCCGCGCCCAGCATCACGGCCAGATCTTGGCAGCCGCGGTGGATGACCCACTCACCAATGGCCAGAATATGGCCGGTTTCTTCTGCCAGTGGAATGAACTCCAGAGGAGGCACCATACCAAAGCCCGGGCAGTTCCAGCGAATCAGCGCCTCTGCCGAGACCACCCGAGCGGTTGCCGCGTTGACTTTGGGTTGGTAATACAGCGTGAACTGGTCGCCAGCCTCCAGAGCCCCGTTCAGTGCGTGAATCGTCTCGGCACGTTGATTGGCGCGATTGGCCAGGTCTTCCGAGAAGAAACTGTACTTGTCGCGGCCACTTTCCTTGGCCTTGTACACCGCCAGGTCTGCATGCTTGAGCAGGGTCACGCTGTCTGCACCGTCCTTCGGGTAAAGCGCCACGCCAATGCTTACCGTGGTGTTGATTTCGTGCAACCCACAGTTGAAGGGCTCGCAAAACAAGTTCAGGTATTTGGCGAGAATCGACTCCACTTCTGCGATATTCTGAACATTCTCTAGCAGAACATTGAACTCATCTCCCCCGATGCGGGCCAGAGTATCGTTGCCCCGAAAACTGCTCCGCAGTCGTGCACCAATCTGAACCAACAGCTCATCTCCCACGCCATGCCCCAGGGTGTCATTGACCTGCCTGAACTGATCCAGGTCCATAAAAAATACTGCCAACTCCGTGTGGTTGCGTCGCGCAAGGTCCAGTGCATGCTCCAGGTGATTGGCAAAGAAGCGCCGGTTCGGCAAACCAGTGAGCGAGTCATGGTTGGACAGGTATTCCTGCTCGTTTCGCGCGCGCTCCAGAGACCCCTCGCGCTCCGCGACCGCTGCCGCCAATTTATTGACGCTGACGGATATCTCCTGTAACTCGTCACCTGTTTCCACCGGGGGCAGGAGCGCGTATTCTCCACGCTCCACGCTACGAATCTGCTCCATCAATTTGCCCAGAGGTTGCGCCAGACTGCGCCGAATCACCACGCGCATGAGAAGAAGCAGGATCACAGCCACCAGCACCATCAGGAACAGAAAGCGATAGCGGTGCGTATTGACGACCGTGTTATGTTGAGCTTTGTCGACTTCAACCAGGAAGTACACCGAGCCATTGAGAATGTCCTTTTTCATCACGCCCACGTAGTGATCGCCTAGCGGGGCAATGCTCAGCGCGGACAACGCTTCCTTACTGTCGAGCAGCCCAGCCTGCGCTTCAAACTCATTGTGGAATGATTGACTCAATTCGATATCCATTTCCCTCGACAGTTGCGCAAAGTAGGCGGCATCGAGCTTGCGAACAATTTCAAGGTGCGCGATGACACGACCGGAGCGGCTCTCAAAGATATTCTGGTGGTTGCTGATAACCAGTCGATCGCCTAGACGCTGGTACACCACATTGCCGTCCTGCTGGATAGCCTCGTTGGGATAAAAAACGGCATGCGCGAGATGCACGGAGCCTGGCTCTGGCACCTTGCCGGGTTGAAACTCTGCGTAGCGCTCATGCCGATTCAGCACAAGTGGCTTCCCACCATCAAAAGAAACATAACCCAGCTGGTAACCATCGCGCCCCTGACTGGCATAGGCAATCAACTCCCCCCGCGCATCGTAGAGCGCAATCTCGCTGTTCATGGACAACTTCACGCGGTCCAGCAACTCGGCAGCCAGCGTCTTCTTTTCCTCATCAATCAGAAAGGTGTTGTAGTGGGATTTGTCCTGGTAGCGGTTGATCAGGTCCACTGACGCCACCAGGCGCTCATCGGTCTTTGCAAACGATGCACCCTCCCGCAGGCCTGCTTCAATCTGCGTCAGGTTGTATCCCAGTCGCTGGTAGGCATGCTGCATGCGCTGGCTGGTGACCGCCAGAAAGTTCTGCCGCAAAAAGATGTCAAAGTAAACACCCAGCGCCAGCAGCACCAAGGACACCGCCAGCATGACCAGCAACGCTAGTTTCGTGGTGAGATTGCGCCGCAGACGCATGAACGACGTCAAGTTAAAAAACCGCTCAAAAAATAGGAGGGACTTGCTCAACGTTGTCCCGGGTCACCAGCTTGACCGGGTTGATGACATGCTTGGGAACCGACTCCTTGGCGAGCAGCTTTTGGGCAATTTCCACCGTCTTGAAACCACCCAGAGGAAAAAGAATGGAAGCAGTCTGCGTGCCGGCCCGAATGGCATCACGCGCCTCGCTGGTGTAATCACAGCCCACCGAAATGATCGAACGCGGGTCCAGCTTATTGCCTTCCAAGGCCATGCGGGCACCGCTGAGCATGCTATCGCTTTCAGAAAAAATCGCATCCACGCGAATACCCTGCATGAGCAACTTCTCCATTTCCAGCACGGCGTCCTTGCGCAGGTAGTTGCCGGTGCGCTTGATGACCTTGATATCAGGGTGCTTTGCCATTTCGTCCAGAAAACCCTTACTGCGCAACTGCGTCACATCAGCGGCCTTGAGCCCCTCAAACAAAAGCACCAGCCCCTTACCCTTGAGTTTTCCTGCAATGAACTCCGCGCCCATGGTGCCAATCTGAACATTGTCCGAATTGATAAAGGTGGTGTAGTCCGTCCCCTTGATGCCCCGATCCAGAATAATCACCGGGACACCCGCCTTGTACGCTTTGCTGACAACCGGCACCACCGCCCGCTCGTCGTTGGTACCAATCACCAGCACGTCAACCTTCTGGTCAATGAACTGTTCAATCTGACGAATCAGGAGCGATGTTTGCCCTTGTGCATCCGAATACGCAAACGACAGCCCCACGTGCTTGGCCACCGCGTCACGCACCTCAAAGACCTGTGCCTTGCGAAAGTCGTTCTTCATTGTGTCCTGGGCAAAAGCAATGACCGGTTTCTCTAGTGCCTGAGCCGAGACCGATGTCCCCCAGATAAGACTAAGCAACAGGAACAAAGCTTTGACGACGCGCATGATCACCCCTACAGCAAAAGATGCCAGGATCAGGATAGCATTCTTATGACAGGCAGACTCAAAAACTGCGTGGTAGCTTGCGTTGCATCAAGCATCCCGATTCGGCAACTGCACATAGACAGCGGATCGTTTTTCAAGGAACGCCGCAATGCCCTCCTGTGAATCCGGTAGCAAAGCGGCGCTGGCCATGCGCTCCACGGCAAAGGCATAGGCCTGCTGCTGCGGCAAATCCACCTGACGGTAGAAGCCCTGCTTGCCCAGGTCTTTCGACAGGGCGCTACCCCGTGTTGCCCGCTGAATCAGGTCCAGTGTGGCCGCTTCGAGTTGAGCGGGAGGAACCGCCTTGTTGATCAGTCCCCAATCAGCCGCTGTGGCAGCATCAATGGCATCACCCGTCAATGCCATTTCCAGTGCCCGTTTGCGACCCACGTTGCGGGCAATGGCAACCAGGGGCGTGTGGCAAAACAGACCCGCCTTGCCGCCCGGAATGGCGAACGAGGCGGTGTCCGCCGCCACCGCCAGGTCACAACTGGCTACCAGCTGACAGCCCCCTGCCGTGGCCAGCGCATGCACGCGGGCCACCACCGGTTGGGGTATGGATTGAATCGTGTCCATCATCTCGGTGCACACGGTGAACAGTTCGCGCGCCTGCTCAAGTGTCGCGCCCGCCATGTCGGCAAAATTGTGCCCCGCGCTGAATACCGGGCCATTGCCTGCCAGAATCACGCCGCGTGCCCCGGTTTTGGCAATGGTGCGCAGAGCCACCGTCAACTCCTGCATCACGTTCAGGGCCAGGGCGTTGCGTTTATCGGCGCGGTTGAGCGTGACGGTGGTGATGGGTCCGTCGGTCGTTACAAGCAGGTGTTGGTATGGCATCGGGAGATTGTGGCAGAACGCGGTTTCAAAACGACTATCGCTGCGTCTGCGCCAGCCTGCGATAAAACCATTGTTTTGCGCCCTCAACCATCACAAGGTAGGCAAACAACAAAACCGAGAGCAGGCCGAAATACGCTGCGGGTAGTGGTGCAAAACCCAGGTACGGTGCCAGTGCGGTGAAAGGAAGAATCATGGCCGCCAACACCACCGACAGCGAGGTCAGCACCAGCCAGCGATTGGGGTGGCTGCGCAGCGGGTTGCGCCGGGTGCGAATGACAAAGATAACCAGCACCTGTGTTGCAATGGATTCCACAAACCAGCCCGTATGGAACAGCATTTCGTCCGCACCGAACAAACGGAGAAGCAAATAGAAGGTCAGAAAGTCAAACAGGGAGCTGATGGGGCCAATCGTCAACATGAAGTTGCGAATGAAGGCCATATTCCAGCGTTTGGGTTGTTCCAGATCTTCGGCGTCCACTGCATCCAGCGGCAGTGATATTTCCGACACGTCATACATCAAGTTGTTGAGCAGAATTTGCAGGGGCAGCATTGGCAGAAAGGGAAGGAACAGCGTTGCTGCGGCCATACTGAACATGTTGCCAAAGTTGGAACTGGTGGCCATCATGATGTACTTCATCACGTTACCAAAGGTGCGCCTGCCCTCCAGGATGCCCTGGTGCAGCACCATCAAATCGTTATCCAGCAGGATCATGGCGGCAGCCTGCTTGGCCACGTCGACCGCACCGTCCACCGAGATACCCACATCAGCCGTGTGCAGCGAGGGCGCGTCGTTGATGCCATCGCCCAGGTAGCCGACCACATGCCCACGCGCTTTCAGCG
>Ga0194061_1001952_pt1 | contig 11619 bp, 11 predicted proteins | sample SepL2221m_MetaG_FD_163423 | JGI IMG/M metagenome (GOLD analysis project Ga0194061, IMG submission 163423) | Anoxic zone freshwater microbial communities from boreal shield lake in IISD Experimental Lakes Area, Ontario, Canada - Sep2016-L224-21m | ecosystem: Environmental > Aquatic > Freshwater >...
TTAGAGATTTCAGGAGAAGCTTCCCATGTCCACAACCCTCACGCATGGGGGCTCACCCCCGAGAGAGGCTCGCCTGAATGTCTCACTGGTAAAAACTTCGCCGCCACCCAGGAAGAAAGCGCGATCCGGCCCCCTTGCTGATCGATTGTTTGGCTGGTTAGCGAAGGCTGCAGCGGTATGCACGCTGTTGCTGCTACTGGCGATTCTGACCTCCTTGACGATCAGCGCTTGGCCAGCCATCGACAAGTACGGCTTTTCCTTCCTTACCAGCACGGTGTGGGACCCGGTCAAGGAGGAGTTTGGTGGACTGGTCATGATTTACGGCACGGTCGCCACGTCGTTCATTGCACTGTTGATCGCGGTGCCAGTGAGTTTCGGCATCGCACTGTTCCTGACGGAACTGTCCCCCGCCTGGCTTAAGCGCCCTTTGGGTACCGCCATTGAATTGCTGGCAGCCGTCCCCTCTATCGTGTACGGCATGTGGGGTCTCTTGGTGTTCGGCCCGGTCCTGGCCACCTATGTGCAGCAGCCTCTTCAAGCAGCTTTGACCGGAGTTCCGTATCTGGGAGCCTTTGTGTCCGGTCCACCCGTAGGCATCGGTATCTTGTCGGCAGGAATCATTTTGGCGATCATGATTATTCCGTTCATATCTGCCGTGATGCGCGACGTTTTTGAAGTTACACCAGCACTGCTCAAGGAGTCCGCCTATGGTCTGGGTGCGACCACTTGGGAGGTAGTCTCCAAAGTCGTGCTCCCCTATACCAAGACCGGGGTCATCGGCGGGATCATGCTCGGCCTAGGTCGGGCGATTGGTGAAACCATGGCGGTGACTTTCGTTATTGGCAATTTCAACCAACTCGACTCGCTGAGCCTTTTTCAGGCGGCCAACAGCATTACCTCGGCCTTGGCCAATGAATTTGCCGAAGCGGGCGAGGGTTTGCACCAGGCGTCGCTGATGTACCTCGGTTTGGTGCTGTTCTTCATTACGTTTGTGATTCTTTCGTTGTCCAAAGTTCTGTTATCGCAACTGCGCAAAGGTGAGGGAGTCAAGACATGACGACCGCACACCCTTCTTCAGCGCGTCTGGCAAGGTACACCCAAAGAAAACGAATCAACCAGTTGGCCACGACGTTGGCGCTCCTGGCGATGGCCTTTGGCCTGTTCTGGCTGTTCTGGATATTGTGGGAAACCATTCGGCTGGGCTTTGAGGGCATGACCTTCGCTACCCTCACTCAGATGACGCCGCCTCCAAACGAGGAGGGAGGTTTGGCCAATGCCATTTACGGTTCCTTCCTCATGGTAGTCCTGGCAACTTGCTTGGGCACCCCCATCGGTGTGATGGCCGGCATCTACCTTGCAGAATTCGATACCAAGAGTTGGCTGGCGTCACTGACGCGCTTTGTCAACGACATTTTGCTTTCTGCACCTTCGATCGTCATTGGACTTTTTGTCTACGCGGTGGTGGTTTCGCGATTCAAGTCATTCTCTGGATACGCTGGCATCATTGCACTGTCTCTCATTGTCATCCCGGTTGTGATTCGCACCACCGAAAACATGTTGCAGTTGGTGCCGTCAGGATTACGTGAAGCGGCCTATGCATTAGGCGCACCGAAATGGAAGGTCATTCTGAGTATTACGCTGAAAGCAGCGCGGGCTGGAGTCATCACTGGCGTGCTGCTTGCGGTGGCTCGAATCGCTGGCGAGACGGCACCATTGCTGTTTACTGCGCTAAGCAACCAATTCTGGACCAGTAGTCTGAGCGAACCCATGGCGAGTTTGCCGGTCACTATCTTCAAGTTTGCGATGAGCCCCTACGAGAATTGGCAAAAACTCGCCTGGGCCGGCGTATTCCTGATCACTGCGGCAGTTCTGGCCCTCAACATTCTGGCGCGCGTGCTGACCAGAAGCAAGCTGTGACACAGCCAGCGCTCAACCACTGTGAAGGCGAATTATGAATTCTGATGTTATTGCAACTGCGAAGACCAAGATAAAGATTGAAGACTTGAATTTTTATTACGGCAAGTTTCATGCCTTGAAGGGGATCAACCTGGAAATTCCAGAGAAGCGCGTTACTGCCTTCATCGGCCCTTCCGGTTGTGGCAAATCAACCTTACTGCGCGTGTTAAACCGTATGTTTGAGCTGTACCCTGAGCAGCGGGCGCAAGGCCAGGTCTTGCTCGACGGCGAGAACCTGTTGACCAGCAAGGAAGACGTCGCCTTGTTGCGCGCCCGGGTGGGCATGGTCTTTCAAAAGCCGACGCCTTTCCCCATGTCCATATTTGACAACATTGCGTTTGGTGTCAAGCTGTTTGAAACGCTCAACGCCACGGATATGGAAGAACGCGTGGAATGGGCATTGCGTAAGGCGGCGCTCTGGGGTGAGGTCAAAGACAAACTGAGTCAGAGTGGCTCCAGTTTGTCAGGGGGGCAGCAGCAACGATTGTGCATTGCGCGTGGGATTGCTATCAAACCCGAAGTTTTGTTGCTCGATGAGCCCTGCTCTGCTTTGGATCCTATTTCCACGGCGAAAGTAGAGGAGTTGATCGTGGAGTTAAAGGAGGACTACACGGTGGTTATCGTGACCCACAATATGCAGCAGGCGGCACGCTGTAGTGACCACACCGCCTACATGTATCTTGGAGACTTAGTGGAATTTGGAACAACCGAACAAATGTTTTTCAAGCCCACCCGCAAGGAAACAGAAGACTACATCACTGGACGCTTCGGCTAAGAGGAATGACCATGCCAGATAAACATCTATCCACGCAATTTGACAGCGAACTCACTTCGGTATCTGCCAAAGTGTTGGAGCTTGGGGGAATGGTGGAGTCCCAGATTCGCCAGGCCATCGTTGCGCTCTCTCAGTTCAGTATGGAGGCGGCGGACCATGTCTCAGACCAAGAGCACCGAGTCAATGCCATGGAAATTGCGATCGATCATGATTTGTCGTCCATCATCGCCAGACGCCAGCCAACGGCGCGAGATCTGCGGCTCTTGATTGCCATCTCCAAGACAACAGCCAATCTGGAGCGGGTCGGCGATGAAGCAGAAAAGATGGCGCGTATGGTGCGCTCCATCATTCAAAGTGGCGCACCGAGGTCGTTGCCATCGTTGGAGCTGCGCGTTGCTGCGGACCTGGCCTCGGCGCTTCTTAACAAGGCGCTCGACGCCTTCGCACGGCTGGACGTGGCTGCGGCGGTATCCATCTTGAAAGAAGATGACCTCATCGATCAGGAGTTTGATGGCTTTGTACGCAAGCTCATCACTTACATGATGGAAGACCCTCGGATGATTTCACCCAGCCTGGACCTGCTCTTTTTGGCCAAGGCCATTGAACGCATCGGTGACCACGCAAAGAACATTGCCGAATTCATAATCTACGTCGTCAAAGGCGAAGATGTGCGTCATACGACCCGTGACAGGTTGGAGTCCGTGCTCAAATGAGGATGATACCTACGGTGTTGGTCGTGGAAGACGAGGCTGCGATTGCAGAACTCATCATCGTCAATATGAAGCACAACGGATTTCGGGCAATCTGGGCCATGGACAGCCAAGGTGCCCAGCGCGAGATTGACGCGGCTGTGCCCGATCTGATACTGCTCGACTGGATGTTGCCCGGCGAGAGTGGGCTGGTCCTCGCAAAGCGCTGGCGATCCGATGCGCGAACCAAGTCGGTGCCGTTGATCATGTTGACCGCGCGCGGCGATGAGGCCGATCGGGTGGCCGGCTTGGATGCTGGCGCAGACGACTACATCGCCAAGCCGTTCTCCACCAAGGAGTTGCTAGCAAGGGTTCGCGCAGTGCTTAGGCGCAGAGCCCCTGAGCCGATCGGAAAGGCGCTGACCATTGGTGGCCTCAGTCTGGACCCAGAGACCTACCGAGTAACGTTTAACGAGCAGTCGTTGAAACTAGGCCCTACAGAGTTCAAGCTGTTGTACTACTTTATGGGGCATTCCGAGCGCGTGCATAGCCGCGGCCAGTTACTCGATCAGGTTTGGGGCGATCATGTGTATATTGAGGAGCGGACCGTCGATGTCCATGTCAAGCGCTTGCGCGAGTCCATTGGTAGAGCTGGAGCAATGTTGGAGACTGTCAGGGGTGCGGGCTATCGCTTCACCGCGAATCCCCATGTAGCCGTTTCGACGGCCGACTAAATAATTCCTTTAGCGAGCTGACTTCATGTTCTGGCGGCTCATTACGTTTTTCACCGGTCAGTCATTGGGTGCCTCGCTCGGATGGTGGTTAACCCTGGAGGGTGACGCATTGGCGGGCGCCGTACTGGGTGCACTGTTGGTGGGCTATGTGTGGCTGTTTCTGGATATGACGCGCGGCGTACGCATGCTGCGCTGGTTGCGCTCTGGCACCGAGCGCGAAGTGGCGCTCGGAAGCGGTTTGTGGGGTGAGGCTTCTGATCGCATACGCCGTTTGGTACGGGCTCGTGACAAGTTAGTTCATCAGAGCGAGGGACGATTGCATGACTTTCTGGCCGCGTTGCAGGCGTCACCCAATGGCGTTGTGTTGCTGAATCAGCAGAGTCAGATTGAGTGGCTCAATCACACCGCATGTGTCCACTTCGGATTGGATCCCCAACGCGACTTGATGCAACACCTTAGCAATTTGGTGCGAGATCCGGCTTTTGCGGCCTATCTGGCTGCGAAGGACTTTCGAGACGAGGTCACGATACCTGCACGCCACAGCGCAAGTGCTCAACCCTTGAAGCTTTCGGTGCACCTGCACCCCTATGGTGAGGGGCGCAGCTTGCTTCTATCCCGCGACATTACCGCGTTGGAGCAAGCGAACGCCATGCGCCGTGACTTCGTGGCCAACGTTTCTCATGAAATTCGCACACCCCTGACCGTACTTGCCGGATTTGTTGAGACGATGCAGACCCTGAATCTCACTGAGGAAGAGCACCAACGTTACCTTGATCTCATGGCCCAACAGGCACAGCGCATGCAAACGCTGGTCAGCGATTTGCTGACGCTGTCACGCCTCGAAGGTAGCCCACCGCCACCCGCGAATGAATGGATCGACGTAGGGCCGCTTTTAGCGCAGTGCGAGCAGGATGGTCAAGCGCTCGCGAGGGTTCTGTGGAACTCAGAACATAACTTGCATTTTGAGATTGCTGGCGTCGGCGCAATTGCGGGCTCTGCAAGTGAACTTTACAGTGCCTTGTTCAATTTGGTAAGCAATGCCGTCCGCTACACACCGATTCAGCAGCGCATTGATGTCATAGTTCGCCTATTGCCTAACGGAGCAGCCGAATTTGTAGTGAGTGACAGTGGGTCCGGAATCGCGCCCGAGCACCTTCCACGGCTGACCGAACGCTTCTACCGCGTGGATCGAAGCCGTTCCCGAGAGACCGGCGGTACCGGGCTGGGGCTTGCCATCGTCAAACATGTGGCGCAACGTCACGGAGCCGAGTTGGCCATCGAAAGCATTCCGGGCAAGGGTTCCACGTTTCGTGTCGTCTTTCCGGCCACCAGAGTTCAGACGAACCATCTCCTTCACGGATAGCTTGAACGGCAAAGCTCTGATCAGCGTTTGTTGTTGTGCGTAACATTTGGCCCCTTGGACGGCCTGTTGAGGGGACGCTTTTCAAAGTATCTCAGAGCTGCGTAAGTTGCTGCTCCGAGACCTACCGCCGCGACCGAAAAAGCTCCGTAGGCCAGTGGCCAAGGAACTCCCTGGGTCATCATCGAAAATTCCGACATCCCACCCATACCGGCAAGAATGTTGATGGGCATAAAGACCACCCCAAACACGGTGAGTTTGTTGATACGCTTGTTTTGATTGATATTGATGAAGCCGATCGTAGCGTCCATCAAGAAGTTGATCTTGTCGAAGAGAAAAGCAGTGTGGCTATTGAGCGAATCAATGTTACTCAAAATCTGCCTTGCGTCATCCAGTTGATCCGATGAAAGCAGTTTGCTGCGCATCAAGAAATGGATCGCCCTCTGCGTATCCAGGATATTGCTTCGAATGCGTCCATTGAGATCCTCTTCTTCTGCAATGTCTCCCAAAATCGCAGCAGCTTCGCTGTCGCTCATCGTTTCGCTCAGAACTTGTTTGCCGACTTTGCCAAGGGTTCCATAAACGTCTTCCAATGAATCGGCGGAATACTCCACATCAGAACCGTAAAGATCGATGATCAGATCGTGACAGTCGGAGACGAAACCGGGCTGGGTTTGAGCCCGTCGCCGCTGTAGACGAAACACCGGGAGCTCCTCGCTTCTCAAGGTGAAAAGCGTGCCCCGGTGGACTATGAAGGAAACTGGGACACTGCGCGAGTTTCCTTCGCGATCCAACAAAAAGTTGGAGTGCAAGTGAACATCGCCGCCTTCATCGATGTGGAACCGTGTGCTGACCTCCAGTTGCGTGGCGTCACTGGGGTCTGGTAACGATAAGCCAAAATGCGCTCCCACGTAGGCTCGCTCCGACTTCGTGGAATTCAAAAGATCGATCCATACGGGAGTTACGCCATCAAGATCCTTTCGACTCGAAATTGGGATTTGTCCAAGTCGGCCCTCTACCAACTCAAACGCGTTCATCTGACTTTCTTCAAAAGCCGGCGCCCTGCTGCCCACCAACTGTTCTCGTCGGGCGTCGGAAACTTCCCAGAGAATTTCGTTCTCTCGCGCTTCAGGGACTTGACTCCAAAGAATCGCTGCGTCGTCAACCGAAAGTGATTCGAGAATAGTGCTGATCTCTTCAGTCCCAAGCTGCACCAAAAAATTGTGGAGTTCTGCTAAATGCTGTCGATGCAGAAGTGTGGTTACAACCTCTTGTCGCTGTGAGTTCTGCCCGCTCGATATGTTCTCCGCCAGTCTATGGCGTGACAGCATTTCCACGACTTTTTCCAGTTGTCTTGACATAGGCCCGTCACTCAATGTGAGTCTGCATTCTTTGGATTATCAACTCGCAAATCCGTTCCGTTGCAGAGAATTCGCCCGGTCCGCGTATTGACGTCAAAGTCGTGGCCTGATGCTCAATGTCACACGACTGACACAGGCCAAAAATATACTGCGTGACACGTCACCGATGTGCATCATTCTCAACCGATAGTCTCCAAATGATGCCGGTGGGCTACGTTTGATTTTGCAATGGAGACTATTTTTCTGATGCTTGCGGTTCGAACTCTTCTTGTGTTAACCCACATCGCTTATGGGCTTGCTTTGGCATGCATCTTTCCCGCTTTCAGCGCGTCCAGACAACTCAAGGTTATGCAGCAGTGGTCCCAATCGCTGCTAAAAATCTTGAACGTTCAAATGCGCGTCCATACGCATCAGGATCCCCAGCGTAAGGAGGGGCAACTCATACTTGCCAATCACATTTCATGGCTGGACGTATTCGTAATCAATGCGAATACGCCCGCCCGTTTTGTCGCCAAATCTGATGTGCGTTCTTGGCCTCTCATTGGCTGGATGGTGCGTCGCTCGGGGACACTTTTCATACGACGCGAACATCGTCGGGACACCACGCGAGCCAACCAAGTGGTCACGAACTGTCTTCTAGGCGGTGAGCGCGTCGCGATATTTCCACAGGGAACCACTACGGACGGAACAGAGCCAGTACAGTTTCACTCGGCAATGATCCAGAGCGCCATAGATGCGAAGTGCACCGTACAACCCCTGCGTATTCGCTACCACGATGACCAGGGACGAACGCTCACGGCAGTTGCGTTTACCGGACATACAACCTTCGCTGCATCGCTTTGGCGGATTCTGTGCCTATCTCAATTGAATGTCTCTGTCACATATTTGGGAGAACTGCACTGCCTTGATTCAACCCGGCGCGAAATTGCCAGAGCGGCACAGGTTGCCGTCAATGCAGTCGGCGTAAAGCAAGCAGAGTGATGTCGTCAGCCTGTGGGTGCTCTTGGGCGAATTGGTCCACTCCTTTAACAATGGTGGAAACCAGAGCCTCAGCAGAGTCGTGCAGTTCATTAAAACAACCCATTAACGCAGTTTCACCGAACTGGTCGAGTGCAATATTCTCTGCCTCGGTAACTCCATCGGTGTAGAGCAGTAGCAGGCTTCCACTAGGGAAAGGCTGGCTGGCTGACTTGTACCGAATGCCGGAAACCATGCCCGCAACAGGATTTCGTGGCAACTCAATCAGGTTGGAAGGCTCACCTGGGAGCCGAATCATTGGCGGGTTATGCCCTGCGTTCACGTAGCGGATCTGGTCGAGTTCGAGGTCCACTATGGCGAGAAAAATGGAAACGAAGAGTTGTTCGCTGTTCATTCGGCACAGTTGGTCATTCCCACGGGAGACGATATCGGCCAGTTGAACCTGTTCGATTCGTTTCTCCTGGATGGCCATGCTGCGCAGCATGGCTAGGGTCTGTGCCATGAACAAGGCTGCGGGCATGCCCTTGTTACAAACATCGCCGATCGCAATCAGGTACCGATGACTGTCCAGCGGAATCACATCGTAAAAATCACCTCCCACTTGCCGGGCTGCTCGCATAAACCCGTGGCAGTCCAATCGTGGCTCATCGGTCAGAAGGGGGTTCGGAGGAAGCATGCTGGTCTGGATTCGAGTTGCAAAATCGAGCTCCCTTTGCAATGCTTTGAGTTCGGTCGCTAAGCGCACCCGTTCACTGATGCGCTGGTTGCTGCGGCGCATTCGTTCAGCAAGTATCCGGATCAGATTGCGACCAAGGTTTGGAATGATGAGCAATTGCTCAACAAAGGTCTTTGCGTGTATTTCGAGCAAGGTGCACGCGCTCGCTGCAACGACCCACGCGGTGGAAAGTTTTCCGTCGGCCGCGGAGACTTCGCCGACGCATTCACCCCGAGGAATGTCCAAGAAATCATCCGATTCCGGACCATCAAAGTGGACCCGCAGCGAACCTTCTATGACTACCCAAACCCGCTGACTGAGTTGACCTGCTGCCAATATCAATTCCCCAGCGTTAAATTGCACCACTAGACAATTTGCCAGCGTGCGTTCGAGCTCGTGATACGCAACGTTTTGAAACAGTTCGGTCTGCGAAATAAAGCCAAGCGTTCGGCGGTCGTTACGCTCGCGCTCGTCCACCACCACCTGGGCATTGGTGGAACGCTGCAATGGAAACGATTGCGCCGCAGTTTGACGTCGTTCAGTTTGTCGCGAGTGTGGCCACGGCGCACCAAAGCGCACCATGAGGCGATTTCTCTCCCCTACGCGTCGATACTCACACGCGTCGGCGAATTGACGCACCAGATGGATACCAAACCCCCCATTCGAGGCTTCTTCGAGGGTCGTCGGCTGTGTCGGGGGGTGCTGTTGTAGCGGATCAAAGGCCGAACCCGCATCTTCAATCGTGAGTTCGGCGCGCGGGTCGCTGAAACTGAATTCCAAATGGATCTCACCACCACCGTTGGCATACGCATAGTTAACGATGTTGGAGGTGATTTCTACCACGCACAAGTCCAGGCCGTCAGCCCAGTCCTGAGGGATTTGGTGCTGCACAGCGAGCGTGCGTATCCAAACACTTGCCTCGCCTGCGGCGGCCGGGCCACTGTCAAGTGTCAAGTTGTGGCGGTGTTCCGCCAGCACGCCTCAGTCTCCCGCAAAGGCCGTCTGGGCCGCTTCGACCGAATCGTAAAGTGCAATGAGCTGGTCAATGCCAGCCATGACAAGCACTTTCTGCACGATCGGCTGTGCAGCCGCCAGTACCAGTTTCCCACCTCGCCCTTGCTGTCCTCGAGCAGCCGTCATCAAGGTACGGATACCAATCGATGCCAAAAAGGTGACCGACGAAAGATCGACGATTACATTGGCCTTGCGCGTAGTGGTGATGAAGCTGAAACGATCGTCAATAGCGCGGGAGCCATCAATGTCGAGCCGTCCATCAAGAGTCACATGAATAAGTCCTGCGGATAGTTCAGTTGATTCAACTTTCATTGCATTACCAGGTAAATACACAGTTTGGCCATTGCTGCTGTGATTAGCGGGGCATTCTATGCAGGTGATATGTCAATAATATGACAATTCGGCGATTGACCGAGCCACTTCTATCCCCGCCACTCGGCTCCCTGACTTTTCACTCAAAGGTTGTAAAGGATCAAGAGCACTTCAACGGCATGGTCTCATCGCGCGCCACTGCAAGCTTTCCGGTTTCGACCGCAATGACACACGTAGAACCCACCACGAGGGGGTTACCGGGTGGAAAGTTGGACTCCATGGCCATTAAGACCGGGTTTTGTTGAACACTCCGCGATTGCCGGCATGGGTTGCCGTTTAATTTCAGGCGTCATCAAATTGACACAATATTGTGACGAAATGCTGAGCGTCGATGTACAGCGCTTGCTAACGACAGCAAGTCGAATCCTCACTTTAAATTTGCTATGAAGACCTCCTCTAAATTGAAATTCCCGGCGTTTGCTTGCGCACTTGTTGCATTGTTGAGCGGATGCAACGTCATGACCAGCAAGACGGAGGCGGAAGTCGCATTAACATCGGCCTATACAGTGGCGGTTATTGGAGACGTTCCCTACGGAACATCTCCCACAGACACCCGCCAGACCCTTCTGCATCCGCGATTTGTAGCGGCAATCAACGCTGACCCGGACATCGCACTGGTGGCGCATATAGGCGATATCCATGCTGGCAAGCAGTACTGCACTGCGGAGTACGACCAGACGATCTACGACCATTGGACTGCCTTCAAGAAGCCCCTGGTCTATAGCCCCGGCGACAACGAGTGGATGGACTGCCATAAAGCCAAAGAGGGTGGTGGGGTCTTCAATAAAGCCACCGGAGCCATCGACTATGTGGTGGATGGCAGCGGGAAATTTGTGAACTATGCCAAAGGCGATCCGATCGCCAACCTGCAATTGATCCGTTCCATGTTTTTTGCGCAGCCGGGGCAAACTTTAGGTGTACCGAGCAAGGTGCATTCACAGGCGCTGGAATTCAATCCTGCCCATCCGGCAGACAAGGCATTTGTCGAAAACGTATGGTGGGAACGCGCGGGTGTGCTATTCGTGGCAGTAAACATCCCCGGCGGTTCAAACAACGGCACCGATCCGTGGTACTCAGCACCTTCTATGAGCCAGGAGCAGCAACAGGAGGTGGCGTTGCGCACCGCTGCAACGCTGCGGTGGATGGATGCCGCCTACAACCTCGCCACAACCAAAGGCTATCTTGCCATGGTGATCCTGAGCCAGGCCGATATGTGGGATGTGGATGACGCCAAGACTGGCGCTGCGCACCTTAGCGCCTACAAACCATACATTGACAAGATCGCCGAAGGCACGAAAGCGTATGGAATGCCAGTCCTGATGATTATGGGAGACTCGCATACCTACCGCTCTGACAACCCACTAGTGAAGGGCGCGCCGTGCGTCATTGAGATTGAATCCGGCAAGGCGGCCGTTCCGTGCTCAGACAGTCGTGCTGAAGTGCTGCTCGCGGAAAGAAAGATGCCGACCGACGCCTATGTGACACAGCCCCATGGTTACAACGTGCCAAATTTTCATCGCATTGTGGTGCACGGTGAGACGATGCCGCTGGAATGGCTCAAACTCCGTATAGATCCCGCTGCTAACGCAAAACAGACATTGGATGCGTTTGGACCGTTTAGCTGGAGTCGAGTTCAGCCTGCCATGTGAGGATCTTCATCTGCGC
>Ga0194061_1001954_pt1 | contig 11614 bp, 3 predicted proteins | sample SepL2221m_MetaG_FD_163423 | JGI IMG/M metagenome (GOLD analysis project Ga0194061, IMG submission 163423) | Anoxic zone freshwater microbial communities from boreal shield lake in IISD Experimental Lakes Area, Ontario, Canada - Sep2016-L224-21m | ecosystem: Environmental > Aquatic > Freshwater >...
GGGGTGGTGGGTGGGACAACGCCGCTTGGAGCGGTGACGATCAACAATGCGGCGGCGACGAACTTCAACAACGAGGTGAACATCACCGGGGCGCTGACGCAGACTAATGCGGCGACGGGGACGACGACCTTTGCCAACACGGTGGCGGTGGGCTCGGCCGACCTGAAGGGGGTGGCGTTTGACGTCAACAACAGCTTTGCTTCTGCCGGGACGACATCGTTCACCAACAGCGGGACGCTGACCAAGAGCTCGACGGGGGCGATTACCTCGACGGGGGCGTTTAGCACGACGGGAGATGTGAACCTTGCCGCGAACATCACGACGACGAACACGAACCTGACGATAGGCGGGAACCTAGTGATTGCCGAGGGGCGCGCGCCGACGCTCTCGACCGGGGCGGGTGCGGGGAGCATCACGATCACGGGCACGACGAACGGGACGGTGGGCGGTGTGGCCGAGAGCCTGACGGTGCTCGCGGGTACGGGTAATGTGACCTTTACGGGGGCCGTGGGGAACAACACGAACGCGACGGAATTGGAAGCGTTGACGATCACCAGTGGTGCGACAACGCTCTTTAGCGGAGCGGTGGATCTGGCCAATGCGTTGACGCAAAGTGCGGGCAGCGTGGCGGCGACGTTCAGCGGAGCGGTGAACGTGGGCTCGGCGTCATTGACGGGCACGGCGTTCAATCTGAACAACAGCTTTGCTTCGGCTGGGACGACATCGTTCACCAACAGCGGGACACTGACCAAGAGCTCAACGGGTGCGATTACCTCGACGGGTGCGTTCAGTACGACGGGGAACGTGAACCTTGCCTCGAACATCACGACGACGAACACAAACCTGACGATAGGCGGGAATCTGGTGGTGGCCGAGGGGCGTGGACCGACGCTCTCGACACAAGGTGCGGCGGGTGCGGGGAACATTCTGGTGAGCGGGAACACCGATGGGACGGCGGGGACGGGGTTGGAGTCGCTGACGCTGAATGCGGGTACCGGGAGTGTGACCTTTACCGGGTCGCTTGGCACCGGAGCGACCAACAGTCTGGGTGCGGTGACGATCACCAATGCGGCGGCGACGAACTTCAACAACACGGTGAACATCACCGGGGCGCTGACGCAGACCAATGCGGCGACGGGGACGACGACCTTTGGGAACACGGTTGCGGTGGGATCGGCCGATCTGAAGGGTGTGGCGTTTGACGTGAACAACAGCTTTGCTTCGGGTGGGGCGACATCGTTCACCAACAGCGGGACGCTGACCAAGAGCTCGACGGGGAACATCACCTCAACTGGGGCGTTCAGTACGACGGGGAACGTGAACCTTGCCTCGAACATCACGACGACGAGCACGGACCTGACGATAGGCGGGAACCTGGTGATTGCCGAAGGGCGCGCGCCGACGCTCTCGACCGGGGCGGGCTTGGGGAACATCACAATCACCGGCACGACAAACGGGACGGCGGCTGGCGTGGCCGAGAGCCTGACGGTGCTCGCGGGCACGGGCAACGTGACCTTTACGGGGGTCGTGGGGAACAACACGAACGCGACGGAGCTGGAGGCGTTGACAATCACCAGTGGTGCGACGGCGCTCTTTAGCGGAACGGTGGATCTGGCCAATGCGCTGACGCAAAGTGCGGGCAGTGTGGCGACGACGTTCAGCGGAGCGGTGAACGTGGGCTCGGCGGGGCTGACGGGGACGGCGTTCAATTTGAACAACAGCTTTGCTTCGGCTGGGACGACATCGTTCACCAACAGCGGGACGCTGACCAAGAATGCGACGGGGAACATCACCTCGGCGGGTGCCTTTAGCACGACGGGGAACGTGAACCTTGCCTCGAACATCACGACGACGAGCACGGACCTGACGATAGGCGGAAATCTGGTGATTGCCGAAGGGGCTACGCCGACGCTCTCGACGGGCGCGGGGACGGCGGGGAACATTCTGGTGAGCGGGAATACCGATGGGACGGCGGGGACGGGGCTGGAGTCCTTGAGCTTGCAGGCGGGCACGGGCAGTGTGACCTTCACCGGATCGGTTGGCACCGGAGCGACCAACAGTCTGGGTGCGGTGACGATCACCAATGCGGCGGCGACGAACTTCAACAACACGGTGAACATCACCGGAGCGCTGACGCAGACCAATGCGGCGACGGGCACGACGACCTTTGCCAACACGGTGGCGGTGGGTTCGGCCGACCTGAAGGGCACGGCGTTCAATGTGAACGGGAACGTGTCTAGTACTGGAACCCAGGTTTGGGACGGCCCAATTACGATTAACGCTGCGAGACAGATATCCAGCACCGGGACGGGTGCGGGGGCGGATATTACGTTCAAGAATACGATTGACGGCACGGGTTCGCTCACCGTCAATGCGGCCGGCACGACGACATTTACCGGAACGGTCGGTGCAGGCGGTTCGTTTGCGAGCCTGATCACCAACGGGGGTGGTACGACGGCGATTAACGGCGGGTCGGTCAGGACCACCGGTGCGCAGAGTTATGAAAATGCCGGGACCAATGCCACCTCGGTAACACTCGGCGCCAATACGACGCTTACCGGTACGTCCGTCGCTGCCGGTCCGATAGTGGGGGGTAGCAAAAACCTGACCATCGCCACATCGGGTGTGGATTCCATCGAGTCAGGTACTGGGATAAACGCGCTGACGCTCAACAAAACGGGCGGCTCAATTTCCTTCCTCGGGAACTTGTCATCTTCAAGTCTTGCGGCAAATGCCGGAGCGTACGGCGTGGGGTTCAACACCGGCAACGCTTCGCCCTATACGAATACGACGACAACGATTCCGACAGTGTCGTTCAGCAACACCGGTTCGATTACCATAGGCAATCAAGCGGGTGACGCGGCCATATTCTCCGGTGGCCTGAATACCACTTCTGCTAGTGGCACCAGTATTGGCGGCACGATTCAGACCAATGGTACGGCGATGAACCTGGGCAGTTTGACGGTCACGGCAGGTTCCGCCATCCGGACTACTGGTGCTGGGTCAGCCAATCCCGCCGGCGCCCCGATCACGCTGGCTTCGCTTACGGGCGTGGGCACGCCGGCAATTACCATCGATGCCGGTACGTCAGGTGCGCTGCAGGCGGGTGCGACAAGCGGTGCGCTTACCCTCGATGTTCCGGGCTCAGGAACGGTGAATTTCGGCAATTTGTCAGCGTCAAGCGCGATCACGATCAACTCGAGCGGCGCCATCAACTTCAACGGTACGGTCAACGCCGGAACCAGTCTTGTGGTCAGCACCCTGGACGGCACGATTAATACCAGTGGACTTGTGAATGCGGCTGCGGGGAATTTGTCTCTTACTGCAAACAAGACCGCCTCGGCTGCGCAGATCAACGTCGGCGCTGGCGGCGTTCAGGCCACTGGGAATATCACGCTCAGGTCGGCCGATACGCTGACCATTGGCGCAGGTAGCGGCGTAAAGGCCTCCACAGGTGTGGTTAGCTTGGTAGCCGGCAGCACAAGCGGCATGGTCAGCGAACTTCCCGGTTTTGTTTCGGGTCTTGCACCGGCTTCAGGCGGTGGTGCAGCTTCCCAAGTGCTGATAAACGGGCCTGTCTGGTCGAGTGGCAACGCCGGCTATACGGTCAACGTTCTTTCCAGTGGGTCGATACAGCAGGACAACACCAACCCGAATGCCGGCATACAGACACCAAATAATACGGCCAGTAATGGCGGCTTACGCGCGATTACCTACAACAACACATCAGGCGGCGGGGTGGGGCAATGGATCAATCTACAAAATAACGTTGCCACAGGCAACGACAACTGTACCAACGGGGTGGGCAGCGGTAATTGCGTAGGGCCGCTCTTGCTGGAAACGCGACTGGCTACTGGTGGAACCAGTAGCTACGCTCCCGGCAATATCACCTATAGCAGCATTAATGGCACCACCATCTTTGGTGTTGGAACCGCCGCAGACATCGTGTTCAAGGGGCCGAGCCACAACATCACAACGGGAAATATCAAGGGTACCAACGTCTATTTCTACGGCTATGGCTCGAGCGCGACAGCGCAGAACAATGACGGCAGCATCAACCTCGGCATTCAGATGGCCAACGCCGACATCAATCAGGGTAATGCCGGCGGTTCGCTTAACTTGATTGCCGACGGCCCGATTACCCTCAACGGCAATTCAGTGACGGAGAACACCCTTATCGGTTCACGCGCGACCAATGCCACAACCGGTGATGTGACGGTCACCAAGTTCAACCACGGCCTTAAACTGGTGTCATCAAGCAGTATCGATATAACGGGATCTGTCTATCTTAACGGGGCGCTTGATTTGCGTGCCGGGGCTTCCGCCGCCGAGGTGGCATCACTTTCCCACCAGAGCAATCCGGCTGCGGCTGGCGGCGCATACGCAAACCTTGCTGACGTGACAGTCAGGGTGCCGGCCGGCCGGCAATTCCCGACTGAACTAATCGCCAGCAGCGTCAATGTCGGCGCGGCCAACGCACCTGTTCATGATTTTTCGCTTGATGCTTCGCTGGCGACATCGTCCCAGTCGGGTGGGCGCTACGTAAAGAGTACTGACGTGGTGATGGGGGCATCCGGCGACATTAACGTCTATTACTCGGGTGCCATGGCGATGAAAGCGGGGACGGCCACGGCACAAGGCTCGAATTCGGGTGATTTCCCGATTGCCAGTGCCAGCTCGAAGCTGGTGGGAGACACTATCAAAATCGTGGGTAGTGGTGGCGCGGGCAATAGTCTGGATGTCCTTGCGGGGAGCGCCACTGCACTCGAATCGGGTGGCGGATTTGCCATTGCGGTCGCCGACGTTTTGATGTTTGCGCAAACATCGAAGAACATTGATATCAAGGGGAGTATGCAGATGAAGGGTGGGACGAGCTCCACGACTGGTCTCGCGTCAGCCAAGGCCCTCGTCGACCCAATAGACCTGATGATTACAGTCGGAAACACGCTTACGTTGCAGGCCGGTACGGGGCCGGGTAGTGCGGCGCAAATTTTCAATGACGGTAACATCGTAATTACTGCACCGGGCGGGCTGGACCTTATTGGCGGATCCGGTTCGGGTCTGTTTGGATACCAAAATGTGCCAATTGGCGTGGGTGACGAGATCAAGCTAATAGGCGGTGGTTATAGATTGACATTTGTGCCCGGCCTCGCAAAGGCGACCATTAATGCGAGTTCCCCACGCAGTTTTGACAAGTACCTGTCATACATTCTTTACGCCGCGAACGAGGAGACCCGCGCGGCGCGACTGCGCGCCGGCCGGGGCGTGGCTGACGACTCGGATCTGCCTTCCTGCGACTAGGCATGGTCCTTGGCTGCCTGTTATGGTGCCGTTTGCGGCGCATCTGGTAACATGACACCAAGCAGGTCCCTTCACCGGGGCCGTGGATGTATTACTAATTCAGGGGGTGCGATGGCCGGTCCGGCAAGCGTGTCGACTTTGTTGTTGCGCAACGTACCGTTGTTCGCGGTGCTGCCTGAGCACCAACTCGGCCTGCTCACGAGCATGGTCACGCGCAAGACCTTCGCCCGCGGCACCACCATCATCAGCGCAGGCGGTCCCACCGATTCGCTCTACATCATCATCTCCGGGCGCCTCAAGGTGATGATGAGCGACAACGAGGGGCGCGAGGTGATCCTGGCGATTCTCGGATCGAATGAATTCTTCGGTGAAATGAGCCTGGTTGATGACAGCCCGCGTTCGGCCAGCGTGGTGACGATTGAAAGCTGCGAATTGTTGTCCCTCGCCAAGCGAGATTTCAACAAGTGTCTTGAAGACAATTTTGAAATGGCCATGACTGTGATGCGCGGCCTGGTCAAGCGCCTGCGTGAAGCCGACCAGAAAATCGGCAGTCTTGCGTTGATGGACGTCTATGGCCGCGTCGCGCGCCTGTTGCTCGAAATGTCCGAGGACGTCGGTGGCGAGCGCATCGTGGTCAAGAAACTGGCCAAGCAGGACATTGCAAAAATGATCGGTGCCTCGCGCGAAATGGTCAGCCGGGTCATGAAGGACCTGCAGATCAGGGGCTACATCGAACTTCGTCCGGGCGGACTCTTGCTGCGGGACAACATCCTGGCGCTTGATTGATTTTTAAGGCATTTTTTTCGCCGCAATGCCAGAAACCCTCTTTTTGCGTGACTTAGTTCCTGATTCTTTCCCGAATTGGGCGCTAGAATCAGACCGTATGGTTGGTGATAGGAAGGGGTAATCCGTTCCGGGCCAGCGGGTGCAGGATGCACAGGAAGCGAAGATGAAGACCACGCAGACACTAATTACACTCGCCTTGGGTTTGTCGGCCGGGTTTTGGGTCAGCGTTGCCTCCGCAGACACCGCCACAGTCAGCCAGTTGGCCGGCGTGCTCTCGGTGCAGCGGGCCGATGGGTCGGTCCGGGTGCTGTCGCCCAAGTCCGAAATTGCCAAGGGCGATGTCCTGGTTACCCAGAGGGACAGCTTTGCCGAGATCAAATTCTCCGACGGTGCCAAGGTCACCTTGAAGCCCAATACATCGGTGAAACTCGAGAATTTCACTTACCAGGAAAACGAGCCGGGGAAAGACAGTTTTGTCATGGGCCTGTTGCGCGGCGGGATGCGCGCAGTCACCGGCCTGATGGGCAAACGCAGTCCGGATGCGTATAGCGTCAATACGGAAACGGCGACTATAGGAATTCGCGGCACTACGTTCACCGCCGATGACTGCATCAACAGCGAGTGCCTGGCCGCCGATGGCGGCAAAATTGAACAGGGTGTCATCGTCAGCGTGCAGGACGGCGAGATCGTGGCTTCAAACAGTGCCGGTAGCCAGAACTTCCTTGCAGGGCAGTTCGGGCTGATGGATAGCGCCGAACGCCGCCCGCGCTTTCTGTCCACAGATCCGGGCCTGCAGTTTGCGCCACCGGCTTCGTTCATCCAGAGCCTCAACACCGGCGGTGTGGTCAATTCGGGGCGCTCGCTCGAGTGCGTGGTTCGTCGCTGAGCGTACTGTGCTTCGGAGTCAAAAACCCCGCTTTGGCGGGGTTTTTCTTTTAAAATGGCGTAATTGTCCGATTTGAAAGGCTTACCCGGCACGGTTCCTCGTGCCGCCCCACGATGAGCCTCGCCAGCGATACCCCAACGCCGCTCCCCGGCAAAATTGCCACCTTGTTGCGCGAATCGAAGTGGTTTGCCCTGGTTGCCGTCGCGCTGTATCTCGCGTTAATACTGTTCACATTTAATAAGGCCGACCCGGGGTGGTCACACAGCACAACCGATGGCGTTATTGCCAATGCCGGCGGCCGGGTTGGCGCCTGGCTTGCCGATGTGTTGCTGTATCTGTTTGGTTTATCGGCCTGGTGGTGGGTGGCCTTGCTGCTATACGCCGTGGTCTGGGGATACCGGCGTCTCGATGGCTACTCCATCTCGGACCGGCGACCGTTTGTCATTTCCCTGGTCGGGTTCTTTGTCCTCATTTTTTCAAGCAGTGCGCTCGAGGCCCTGCGTCTTTACACGCTCAAGGCTACATTGCCGCTGGCACCAGGTGGCATGCTTGGTGATGTCGCCGCCCGGGCGCTAGAGAGAACAATCGGTTTTTCCGGTGGCACGCTGCTGCTGTTGACGGGGTTTGCCATCGGTCTGTCGTTGTTTAGCGGCATCTCCTGGCTGAACGCACTCGAAGGTGTGGGTGCCGGACTCGAGTGGGCCTACGGCGCGGCACGCGGCGCTTGGCTGCGGCGCGAAGACCGCAAGGCCGGTGAAATCGCCAAAGTCGAGCGCGATGCGATTGTCGACGTTGAACTCAAGCGCTTTGAAGCACACGAGCCCATTCGTATCGAAGCACCCGTCGTAGAGATCAAGAAGTCCGCCCGCGTCCAGAAAGAAAAGCAAAAGCCGCTGTTCCAGGACCTTCCCGATACGCCGCTGCCGCCGATCGGCTTGCTCGACGAGCCGAGTGCGGATATTGAAACCGTCTCGGCCGAGACGCTGGAATTTACCTCGCGCCTTATTGAGAAAAAGCTCAAAGATTTCGGCGTGGAGGTCAGGGTTCTCGCCGCCTATCCCGGGCCGGTCATCACGCGCTACGAGATTGAGCCTGCGGTGGGGGTGAAGGGCAGCCAGATCGTCAACCTCGTCAAGGACCTGGCGCGTGCGCTGTCGGTGGTTTCGATACGCGTTGTCGAGACCATCCCCGGCAAATCCTGCATGGGGCTCGAACTGCCCAATCCGCATCGCCAGGTCGTGCGCCTGTCCGAAATTCTCGGTTCCGAGGTGTACCAGAACCTCGCTTCCCCACTCACGCTGGCGCTGGGCAAGGACATCGGTGGCAATCCGATTGTCGCCGACCTCGCGCGCATGCCCCACCTGCTGGTCGCCGGCACCACCGGTTCGGGCAAATCGGTGGCGATCAACGCCATGATCCTCTCGCTACTTTACAAGGCCGAGGCGCGCGATGTGCGCCTGATCATGGTCGACCCGAAAATGCTCGAGCTTTCGATCTACCAGGACATTCCGCATTTGCTCGCGCCGGTGGTGGTGGACATGAAGCAGGCAGCACACGCCTTGTCCTGGTGTGTCGGCGAAATGGAAAGGCGTTACAAACTCATGTCCTGGGTCGGGGTAAGGAACCTCTCTGGCTACAACAGCAAAATTGCCGATGCCGAAAAAACCGGCACGCCGCTGCACGATCCGACCACCCTCGACACCGGCAACCCGGTGCCGCTGACCAAGCTGCCGCATATCGTCGTGGTGATCGACGAACTGGCGGACATGATGATGGTGGTGGGAAAAAAGGTGGAAGAACTCATCGCCCGACTGGCGCAAAAGGCGCGCGCCTCGGGCATACACCTGATCCTCGCGACGCAACGCCCGTCGGTCGACGTCATAACCGGCCTCATCAAGGCCAATATCCCCACGCGCATCGCCTTCCAGGTTTCATCCAAAATCGATTCGCGGACCATTCTTGACCAGCAAGGCGCCGAGGCCTTGCTGGGGCAGGGCGACATGCTCTACCTGCCGCCCGGTACCGGCCTGCCGCAGCGCATTCACGGCGCGTATGTCGCCGATGACGAGGTGCACAAGGTTGTCCATTACCTCAAGTCGCTGGGGCAGCCTGACTACGTTGTCGGACTGCTCGACTCGCCCGAAGAAGCGGGCGGTGAATCCGGCGAGGCAGAAGGCGGCAACGCAGAGTCCGATCCCCTATATGACCAGGCGGTTGAACTGGTCCTCAAAACCCGGCGCGCATCCATCTCGCTGGTGCAGCGCCATTTGCGTATCGGCTATAACCGGGCCGCACGCCTGATCGAGGCCATGGAGCAGGCCGGTCTCGTTTCGTCCATGGAGTCGAACGGCAACCGCGAAGTTCTGGCGCCAGCCAGGGCTGAATAGCGCATTTTTGTTGTAATTTCGTCGCTTTTTCTGCCCGATCGACTCTAAGTGTGGCTTTCGCCACACTTTCTACGGGAATTCCTCGTTAAAAGTGATTAACTAGCTGATAATGAAACAATTGTCAGCTTGGCATGCCATTTGCATTAGTTTCAGGTGCAAAGCGCGAACCTAGCCACAAGCATTAGGCGAGGTCTAACCGTATCACTATGACTGTAGTCGTACCCAGCACCCTGTCGCGCACGCTGCTTAGCGTTGCTCTGGCGTCCTGCTTTGGCGGGTTCGGCGCAGACACGCAAGCCGCCCCGACCGCGCCCACCGTTGCGGCCGGTCAGGCCAGCTTTGCCCAGAACGGCAAGACGCTTTCGATTACCAACACCCCGGGTACGGTGATCAACTGGCAGGGTTTTTCCATTGCCCAGGACGAGACCACCCGTTTCATCCAGCAAAGCGCAACCAGCGCAGTGCTCAACCGTGTCACCGGCAGCACCTCGTCTTCCATACTCGGACAGTTGCAATCGAACGGCCAGGTATTCCTGATCAACCCCAACGGCATCATCGTCGGCCCGACCGGCCGCATCGACACCGCCGGCTTTGTCGCCTCCAGCCTCGACCTCAAGGACGCCGATTTTATTTCGCGCCGCTTCAAATTCGAGGGCAGCGACAAGGCAGGCAAAGTCATCAACCAGGGAGAGATCACCACACCTGCCGGTGGCAAAGTCTGGCTGATCGCACCCAGCGTAGAGAACAGCGGCATGATCACCACGCCCGAGGGCCAGATCGTTCTTGCTGCGGGGAAAAAAGTCACCATCGCCGACTCCCGCTATCCCAGTGTTTTTGTCGAAGTCCAGGCACCCGATGGCGAAGCGGTCAACCTCGGCCAGGTGATTGCCAAGTCCGGTGAGATCGGCATGTTCGGGCGCAGCGTCAAAAACGCCGGTACGCTCAACGCCAATGCTGCGGTCATCGAAAACGGTAAAGTCGTTTTCAAACGCAAAGACCTTCCCGCCCAGCTCGCGCCAACGCAGATCGCTGGTGGCGTGACGATCGAGGCCAGTGACACTCTGACACTCGCAGCGGGCAGCCAGATTTCCGCCGACGGACCGCAAGCTGGAGAGATTCGCCTGACCGCGGGTGGCGAGTTGGCAATGAAACTCGACAGCAGCATCAGCGCCAATGGCGTGCAAGGCGGCAACATTTCTGCGCAGGGTGGCACCCTGCTTTCTGAAGCTCTCGTTGAGGCGCGTGGCAGCGATGGCCGTGGCGGGCGTATTTCGCTACTTGGTGAGCGCGTGGCCTTGCTTAACCGTTCGCGTACCGATGTGTCGGGAGAACTTGGTGGCGGGGTTGTGCTGGTGGGGGGCGATTTTCAGGGGAAAAATACGGATGTACAAAACGCCACCTCAACATTTGTGGGGGCGGAAGCCGGGATTAGCGCGGACGCCATCAGTTCCGGGGACGGCGGCAAGATTATTGTTTGGGCGAATGACGTTACTCGTTATAACGGCACTATCAGTGCTCGCGGCGGTAGTGCCGGTGGTGACGGTGGATTTGTCGAGATATCGGGTAAGGGATGGCTGGACTTTCAGGGACTGGTTGATACCAGAGCGCCCGTAGGATTGACCGGGACTTTGCTGCTTGACCCGACAAATATTTACATTGCCTCGAACCAGACCAATGCTACAGCGGCTGGTATGTCGGGAGCGGATACCAGTGCCAATACCGGGCCCACGCCTTTCACGGCTTCAGGCGCGGTTCAGGATTCGCTGCTAACCACTGGGACTCTTAACGCTGCATTGGGAAGTTCAAATGTCGTGGTCACCACGACCAATGCGGCGGGGACCGGTGTGGGTGACATTACGGTCGTCGATTCCGTTTCATGGGCGTCCGCGAATACGCTGACCCTCACGGCGGCTAGCAATATCTCAATTAACGCCGCCATCACTACTGGAACGGCCGCATCGTCACTAATACTGAATGCGACCGGCAACGTGACGCAATCTGGTGCAGGAATTATTGGCGGTGCCGGAGGTTTGACCAAAAACGGCGCAGGCACCGCAACGTTGTCATTGGCCAACACGTACACGGGTGCGACGACGGTGAATACGGGTGTGCTGAACCTTCAGAATGCGAACGCGACTGGCACGACCGCTGGCGGGGTAACGGTCGCAGGCGGGGCGGCGCTGGAGTTGCAGGGTGGAATTGCCGTGGGAGTGGAGGCGCTGACTGTTACGGGCACCGGCGTGGGTGGGGCGGG
>Ga0194061_1001955_pt1 | contig 11606 bp, 8 predicted proteins | sample SepL2221m_MetaG_FD_163423 | JGI IMG/M metagenome (GOLD analysis project Ga0194061, IMG submission 163423) | Anoxic zone freshwater microbial communities from boreal shield lake in IISD Experimental Lakes Area, Ontario, Canada - Sep2016-L224-21m | ecosystem: Environmental > Aquatic > Freshwater >...
CCCCTGGACTCCCCTCCACGATCGGTTGCACCGGGAGCTGCTGCAGCGGCCCCAGTTGCTGCCGGCCGGCGAAAGGCTGCTGGTGGCCGTCTCAGGGGGCCAGGACTCCATGGCCTTGGTTGGACTTCTGGCGGACCTGCGCAGGCTGCACGGCTGGGAGCTGCGGATCTGGCACGGAGACCACGGCTGGCGACCCGAGTCGGCCGATCAGGCCCAAGCCCTGGCGGACTGGGCAGGAGTGGCGGGACTGGAGCTGGTGCGGAACCGCTCGGATGGCGGATCCTGCTCCGAGGCCGAGGCCAGGACCTGGCGCTACGACCACCTGACCCACTGGGCCTCTGAGCTGGGCTGCAGCCGTGTGGTCACGGGACACACCGCCAACGACCGGGCCGAAACGCTGCTGCTGCACCTTGCCCGGGGGGCCCACCTGCGGGGCCTGTCCAGCCTGCGGCGCTGCCGGCCGCTGCGGGATTCAATCCTGTTGGTGCGTCCCCTGCTGGGGTTCAGCCGAACCGAAACGACGGCCTTCTGCCACCAGGCGGGCCTGCCGGTGTGGCAGGACCCCAGCAACAACTCCATGGCCCATGCCCGCAACCGGATCCGCCACCAGGTGCTGCCGGTGCTGGAGGCGTTGCACCCCGGCGCGGCGCGGCGCCTCGCCGCCCTCTCCGAACGGCTGGAGGAGGAGGGTAAGCCCCTGCAAGAGCTGCTCCCCCTGGCCCTGGCCTCCCTCACCACCGCCGGATCGGACGGGACGGGACTGGATCGCAGGAAGCTGGTGGCCCTCTCCCCCGCCAGCCAGGGCCATGTGGTGGCCCATTGGCTAGGACAACGGGCCGAGCTCGCCCTCAGCAGCCAACAGCTGACGGATCTGCTCAGACGCTTGCATCCAGGCCAAGGTCCCGGCAGCCTTGATCTGAAATGGGGCTGGCGTCTGAGCTGGGATCGGCGGGAAATCAGACTCCAGCCTCCCCTTTCGGGCCAACGGCCACCGATGCGGCCCCCGCAACCCACCGAGCCCTCCCCCAAGCCCCCCAAGGATTAATGGCAACAACCTTCCAGGAGTCCTACATCGATGTGGAGCGGGCCTACAGCCAGGGCCAGTTCCAGCAGGCCCTCAGCCAGGCCGAAGCCCTGCTGACCAACCGTCCGGCGGATGCGGACGATCTTCAGTACTCACGCCTGCAGCTCCTCACTGGGCACATCAACCTTTATGGGCTCAAGCAGCCCGAAAAGGCCGCCTCCTATTACAGCCAGGTGGTGGAGTTGAGCAAGGAGCCCACCTACCGCGACCTGGCCCGTCAGGGCTTGGAGTTGTGCATCGAAGAGCAAAACCGCCCTGCTCCAGAAGTCAAGGAAGAAGAGGTCACGGAAAAAAAAGCAGCGCCTGCCGAGCCAGCCCCATCCATCGCACCCTTCCTCACAACAGCGGTGCCAACCAACACCAGCCAGAGCCCTGCGGCCTCCGCAGCGGCCCCCTGGCTGAATAGCGGTATGGGCGCTGCAGCTGACAAGGAGGAGGAGATCGAACTCATCGAGCTCCCCGAGGAGGAATCCGCTGCGGCAACCGCTGACCCCACCATCCTCGAAGTCCCATTCATCGAGACGACGGAACCGGAGCCCGAGGTGACCCCTGAGCCCGTTTCGGCCTTCAGCGCTGAGGATCTGGCCGAACTGGCCAAAGGGCGCCTGAGGGTGATCCTGCGCTGATCACCCCCAGCAACCCCGCGCTCGACTCAGCCGGCGGCGGTGGAGCGGCGGCGGCGGGTGCGGTTGGCGGGCATCTCGGGCTCACTCGCGCGGGCAGGCACGGCGGCCGGCGCAGGCGCTGCAGCGGGGGATGGGGCTGCAACGGCGACGGGCGAAGCCGCCACCGAGGCGCTGACCAGCTGCCGCTGGGGCACCGCGTTCACGGGCTGGGGACGGGGGGCAGAACCGTCCCGGTCGCGGCCACCGGAGCGGCCACCATCACGGCGAGCCGGACGGCTATCGGGCTCGGCATCGGTGCGACCCTTGTAGGCCGGCGTACCGCCTGGAGCCGGCTGGACCAGGGCAATGATCAGGGGCTCCACCTGGAGCTCCCTCCGCAGGCGGCGCTGCAGACCCACTTCAATCTCCCGCTGAACGCCAACCCAATCCACGTCAGGGGCCTTGCCACCGGTGTTGCGGGCTAGCTGACTCCAACGGTTCTCGAGCACCCAGGTGATCTCCCTCTCGGCCCAGAGGGAGAGCTTGCGGGCATCGGCGGTGGTGACCACGCCGCGCAGGTTGACCCTGGGGGGGGCGGCCATCACGCCATCGGTGCTGATGATCGCCAGCAGGGTGATGACGCCATCCTCGGCCAGTTGCTGGCGCTCCTTAAGCACCCGGGCATCAACGATGCCGTTGCGGGAGGCGTCGAGCAGTTCGATACCCGCCTTGACCGGATCCCCCTTGCGAATCGAATCGGGGGTGAGTTCGACCACATCACCGTTGTCGATGATCAGGATGTTGTCGGCAGGCATGCCCATCGATTGGGCGGTCTTGGAGTGGGCCACGAGCATGCGGTGCTCACCGTGCACGGGCACGAAGAACTTGGGCCGCGCGAGAGCGAGCATCAACTTGTGGTCTTCCTGGAAGCTGTGACCGGAGACGTGAATGCCCTCGCCCTTGCCGTAAACCACCTTGGCCCCGAGCATCATCAGTCGGTCGATGGTGTTGACCACGGAGATGGTGTTCCCCGGAATCGGGCTGGCGGAGAAGATGATGGTGTCGGTGCTCTTCACCTGCACCTGGGGATGTTCGCCACGGGAGATGCGGCTGAGCGCAGCTAGGGGCTCGCCCTGGCTGCCGGTCATCAGCAGGAGAGTTTCCCGGTCGGGCAGATCACGGATCTGCTTGATCGGCACAAACAACTCATCGGGGGCACGCATGTAGCCCAATTCGCGCGCCTTGGCGATCACGTTAAGCATCGAGCGGCCCAGCAAGCCCACCTTGCGGCCGTTCTTGAGCGCCAGTTCCAGGATCATCGAAACCCGGTGAATCGAGCTGGCGAAGGTGGTGATGATCACCCGACCCTCCGCCTGGGAGATGTGGCGATCCAGGTGGGGGAACACCGATCGCTCGGGAGGACAGAAGCCCGGCAGCTCAGCGTTGGTGGAGTCACTGAAGAGACACAACACACCCTGCTCGCCGTAATGGGCAAGACGGGCCATGTCGAAGTGCTCGCCATCCACAGGCGTGTGGTCGAACTTGAAGTCACCGGTGAAGACAACGACGCCAGCGGGAGTGGTGATCGCCAGCGTGTAGCTGTCGGCCATCGAGTGGGTGTTGCGGATGAACTCCACCGAGAAGTGCTGCCCCACCTTCACCACCTCGCGGGGGGAGACGGTTTGCAGGATGGTGCGGTCCATCACGCCCGCTTCCTCCATCTTGCCCGTGAGAATCGAGAGGGCCAGACGGGGCCCATAGATCACGGGAATATTGAAGTTCTTGAGGTGGTGGGGAATGCCACCGATGTGATCTTCGTGGCCGTGGGTCACGATCATGCCCCGGATGCGCTTCTGGTTCTCACGCAGATAGCTGGTGTCGGGAAGCACCACATTGACGCCATGCATGCCGTCGCTGGGGAACGCCAGGCCAGCGTCCACGAGCATCAGATCGTCGCCGTACTCGAACACGCAGGTGTTCTTGCCGATCTCATGGAGGCCCCCCAGGGGAATCACCCGCAGACCCGGTGCCTTGGGGGCACCGGAGTTGCGGCCGTTGCCATGGGAGTTGCCGTTGCTGCTAACTGTCATCGGGTTTAAGTTCGGAGTATTCCGGAAAGGGAAGAAGGGAAATCTGAGGCTGAAACTGTTGCGAGGCTGAGTCGGTGCGGAAGGCCTTGGCGTCAGGTGGGACGCAGGGCGGCCAGGGTTGTGGTCAATCGTTCACGCACGTCGCTATCGGCGGAGAGAAGGGGAAGTCGAGGGGTGCCCACGGGCCAGCCGAGGATTTCCAACGCCGCCTTCACCGGGATCGGGTTGGTGGTGCTGAACAGGGCTCGGGTCAGGGGAAGAAGTTCGTCGTGGAGCGCCAGGGCCGTGGCGTGATCGCCGGAGAAGAAGGCGCTCACCAGCTGCTGGATTTGGGGGCCCGCCACGTGACTGGCCACGCTCACCACCCCCACGGCACCGACGGCCAACATCGGCAAGGTGAGCGCGTCGTCACCGCTGTAGATCGCCAGCCGGCTACCGCAATGCTGGCGCAGCAGGCTCACCTCCTCGGTGGTGCCACTCGCCGCCTTGAAGCTGACCACATTGGGCAGATCCATCAACAGGGCCGTGGTCTCCGGCGCCAGGCTGCAGCCGGTGCGACTGGGGATGTTGTAGAGCATCAGCGGCAACTGGGGCGCCGCCTCAGCAACGGCCCGGAAGTGGGCCGCCAGCCCCGCCTGGGGAGGTTTGTTGTAGTAGGGCACCACCACCAGAGCCCCATCGGCCCCCAGTTCGGCCGCCTGCACCACCGCCTCCACAGCCTCGGCCGTGCTGTTGCTGCCGGTGCCTGCCAGCACCTTGGCAGTGGCGGGCACGGCCCCCTTGACGGCGGCAAACAACTGGTGCTGCTCGTCCCAGCTGAGGGTGGGGGATTCACCGGTGGTGCCACAGACCACCAGACCGTCGGAGCCCTTGGCGGTGAGATGGGCCGCCAGCCGGGCCGCCAGATCCAGATCCACGCTGCCGTCGGCGGCGAAGGGGGTCACCATGGCGGTGAGCACCCGGCCGAAGGGAACAGGGCTGGAGCCCGCGTTACTCAAGCGACACCTCCCAAGACGGGAGCCGGCACCGGGGTGCGCAGCAGATCAGCGATCTGGATCGCGTTGAGGGCCGCTCCCTTGCGGATCTGATCGCCGCAGAGCCAGAGCTCCAGGGCGTTGGGATCGCTGAGGTCCTGGCGAATGCGCCCCACGGCCACCGGATCGCGGCCGGTGACGTCTGTGGGCATCGGAAAGCGATTCGTCTCGAAATTCTCGATCAGCTCCACCCCGGACGCCGCCGCCAGCAGGGCGCGGGCCTCCTCCACGGGGAAGGGCTCGGCGAACTCGATGTTGACCGCCTCGGAATGGGCCCGCAGCACCGGCACCCGCACACAGGTGGCCGAGAGCCGCAGGCCTGGCAGGCCCATGATCTTGCGGGTTTCGTTGAGCATCTTGAGCTCCTCCTCGCAGTAGCCGCTCGCCATCAGAGGGGAGTTGTGCAGGAAGAGGTTGAAGGCGAGGGAATGGGGCAACACCTCGCTCACCGGCTCACCGCCCTCGAGCACCGTGCGGCTGAGCTGGCGCAACTCCTCCATGGCCCGGGCACCGGCACCGCTGGCCGACTGGTAGGTGCTCACCACCACCCTCTCGATCGGCCGTCGAGCCGCCAGGGGGGCCAGGGCGAGGGTGAGCAGGATCGTGGTGCAGTTGGGGTTGGCGATGATCCCCTGGTGCTCGAACGCTGCCTGGGGGTTCACCTCGGGCACGACTAGGGGCACGGCCGGATCGAGCCGGAAAGCACTGGAGTTGTCGATCACCACGGCACCGGCGGCGGCGGCCAGGGGGGCCCAGTGCTTCGAAACCGCCCCCCCCGCAGAGGCCAACACCAGATCGACCCCCTCAAAGGCGGCTTCGCTCACCGGCTGCACCGTGAGGGTCTGGCCGTTCCAGGCGACGGTCTGACCTGCGGAACGGGGGGAGGCCAGCAGGATCAGTTCGGCGACGGGGAAGTGCCGTTCCCTGAGCAGGGACAACAACTCCTGGCCCACCGCACCGGTGGCGCCGAGGATGGCCACCCGCAGGGGACGGTCAGGCAGGGAGGGAGAACGAACGGGAGAGGACAACGAGGCGAATCGGCAACTTCAACAAAAAAGGCATCCGGCGGCCGAACGCAGGTCGGCGGGCATGGATGGAGCGGCAGGGGAGGCTTTGGGTTGGATCGGGGAGCGGGGAGAGCGAACGAAAGGTTGGGGAAAGCTGGGACCTAAACGGTCTCTAAGGGGAAGGTCACTGAGGGAGATGCCTGCTCAGCGGTGGTCTTCTGAAGTCATTGTGGTGAACAATACGTGGCCGCGGGCGGATTGGCGAGAAGGCCACTTTCTAGGATTAGGGGCTGCCACGCCGAACCGGTCCGTCCATGAGCTCCGCCCTGAAGGTCAAGACCAGCCCCCGCCCCGCCAGCCGGGTGGCCCTGGAGGTGGCCGTTCCGGGCGGCCGCAGCCAGGCGAGCTACGACGCAGCTGTGGAGAAACTGAGCCGCAGCGTGCGGCTGCCGGGCTTCCGCAAGGGCAAGGTGCCCCGGCCCGTGCTGTTGCAGCAGATCGGTCCCCTTCGTATCCGGGCCACCGCCCTCGAAGAGCTGGTGGACAGCGTCTGGCGTGACGCCCTCGCCCAGGAGAAGATCGAGGCCCTGGGCAGCCCGGAACTGAGCGAGGGGTTCGACACCCTGCTGGAGCGCTTCACCCCAGGCGAGGAGCTCACCCTCACCCTGGAGCTGGACGTGGAGCCCACGCCGAAGCTCAAGGTCACCAAGGGGCTGGTGGCGGAAGCCGAAGCCGTGGCCTACGACCCGGCCCGGGTCGACGAACTGATTGAGCAGTCCCGCAAGCAACTGGCCACCCTGGTGCCCGTCGAGGGCCGCCCGGCCGCCGGCGGCGATGTGGCGGTGGTGAGCTTCGCGGGCACCTTTACCGACAGCGGTGAGGCCATCAGCGGCGGCAGCGGTGACGCCCTGGAAGTGGAACTGGAGGACGGTCGCATGATCCCTGGGTTCGTGGAGGGGATCCTCGGCCAGGCGGTGGGAGAAACCCGCACGATCAGCTGCACCTTTCCGGAGGAATACCCCCAGGAGGAGGCCCGCGGTCGCGGGGCCAGCTTCGTGATCACCGTCACCGAACTCAAGGCACGGGAACTGCCTCCCCTTGATGACGCCTTCGCCCAGCAGGCCAGCGACAAGCAGACCCTGGCCGAGCTTCGGGAAGATCTGGAAACCCGGCTCCAGGAAGACGCCGAGCGCCGGGCCAAGGGCAACCGCCACGACGCCCTACTGAAGGCTCTGGTGGCCGAACTGGAGGTGGAGCTGCCGGAAACCCTGATCCAGCGGGAAATCCGCTCCCTGATCGAGCAGACCGCCAGCCAGATCGCCCAGCAGGGGATGGACATCAAGAAACTGTTCACCCCTGAGCTGGTGCGCAGCCTGCAGGAAAGCTCCCGCCCCGAGGCCGAGGAGCGCCTACGCCGCAGCCTTGCCCTCAAGGCCCTGGCCGCCGCCGAATCGATCGAGCTGGAGGCGAAAGAAGTGGAAACCAAGCTACGGGAACTGAGCCGCGGCCTCAACGAGAGCGGCAACATCGACCCGGCCCGGCTGCGGGAGGCCGTCAGCGAAGACCTCCTGCGCGAGAAACTGCTCGAATGGCTGGAAAGCCACAGCACCCTGACCGAAACGAGCTCCGCCGACGACGATGCCGCCGTGGCAACCGCCCCGGATGAAACCGCCGCAGCCAAACCCGCCAAGGGGAAGGGCGGCAAGGGGAAGGGGAGCGAAGCAAAGGACAGCAAGGCCTGAGGCGGACCCGCCCGGGGACACCCGGGCCGTAGGAGCCGAATAGATTGAAACCACTCCCCCGTCCCCTGGCCGGCGCACCCGCTTGATCAACGCCCTCCAACCCCATCCGATCGTGAACCGCTGGCAGGGTTCCGGGCCCGTCAGCGCCCCAGGCATCCTGCCCACGGTGGTCGAGCAGTCCGGCCGGGGGGAGCGGGCCTTCGACATCTATTCCCGCCTGCTGCGGGAACGGATCATCTTTCTGGGCACGGAGATCAACGATGGAGTCGCCGATTCCCTGGTGGCCCAACTTCTTTTCCTGGAAGCCGAGGACCCGGAAAAGGACATCCAGATCTACATCAACTCCCCGGGGGGCTCGGTCACCTCGGGCTTGGCCATCTACGACACCATGCAGCAGGTGGCCCCTGACGTGGTCACCATTTGCTACGGCCTGGCCGCCAGCATGGGAGCCTTCCTGCTCTCCGGCGGCACCAAGGGCAAGCGCCTTGCCCTCCCCAATGCCCGGATCATGATCCACCAACCCCTGGGGGGAGCCCAGGGCCAGGCAGTGGACATCGAGATCCAGGCCAAGGAGATTCTCTTCCTCAAGGAGACCCTCAATGGCCTGATGGCGGAACACACCGGCCAGCCCCTGGGCAAGATCACCGAAGACACCGACCGCGACTACTTTCTTTCTCCCGCAGAGGCGGTTGAATACGGCCTCATCGATCGGGTGATGGAAGAAGCCCATCCCGTCTGATCCTTAAGTACCGCTCAGGAACGGCCAGCCATGGCCGATCCTGAACCCAACGGGCCTCCCCCTTCCCTCTGAACGCAAGCCCCGCGCGATGGCCAAGTTCGACGCCCACCTGAAGTGTTCGTTCTGCGGCAAGTCCCAGGAGCAGGTGCGCAAGCTGATCGCCGGCCCGGGGGTCTACATCTGCGACGAGTGCATCGATCTCTGCAACGAGATCCTTGACGAGGAACTGGTCGAGAGTCAGGGCAGTTCAGGCCGCTCCCCGCTGGAGAGCTCCCGCAAGGCACCGGCCAAGAAGAGCTCCAAGCCGGCCCCCACCCTGGCCACCATCCCCAAGCCCCAGGAAATCAAATCCTTCCTGGACCAGCAGGTGGTGGGCCAGGAAGATGCCAAGAAAGTGCTGTCGGTGGCGGTCTACAACCACTACAAGCGCCTGGCCTGGCAGGGGGACGGCCAGGGGGAGACCGACCGCACCGCCACCCGCCTGCACAAGAGCAACATCCTGCTGATCGGCCCCACCGGCTGCGGCAAGACCCTGCTGGCCCAGACCCTGGCAGAGCTCCTCGACGTGCCCTTCGCCGTGGCCGACGCCACCACCCTCACGGAGGCGGGCTACGTCGGTGAGGATGTGGAGAACATCCTGCTGCGGCTGCTGCAGAAGGCGGATCTGGATGTGGAGCAGGCCCAGCGGGGCATCATCTACATCGACGAGATCGACAAGATCGCCCGCAAGAGCGAGAACCCATCGATCACCCGGGATGTGTCAGGCGAAGGGGTGCAGCAGGCGCTGCTGAAGATGCTGGAGGGCACCGTGGCCAACGTGCCGCCCCAGGGGGGCCGCAAGCACCCCTACCAAGACTGCATCCAGATCGACACCAGCCAGATCCTGTTCATCTGCGGTGGTGCCTTCGTGGGTCTCGAAGACGTGGTCCAGAAGCGGATGGGGCGCAATGCCATCGGCTTCCTTCCCAACGATGGCCGCAGCCGCTCCCGCAGCAGCCGGGAGCACCTGGCCGCCCATGCCCTGCGCCACCTGGAGCCCGATGATCTGGTCCGCTACGGCCTGATCCCTGAGTTCATCGGCCGGCTGCCGGTGAGCGCGGTACTGGAACCCCTCGACACGCGGGCCCTCAAGGCGATCCTCACCGAACCCCGTGACGCCCTGGTCAAGCAATTTCAGACCTTGCTCAGCATGGACAACGTGGAGCTGACCTTCGAATCGGAGGCGATCGAGGCCATTGCCAAGGAGGCCCACCGCCGCAAAACCGGGGCTCGGGCCCTGCGGGGCATCGTCGAAGAGCTGATGCTGGAGCTGATGTACGACCTCCCCTCCAGCCAGGACATCAAGACCTTCACGATCACCCGCGATCTGGTGGAGCAGCGCACCAAGGCCAAGGTCCTCGCCCATCCCAGCGCCTCCTTAGAGCAGCAGGAAACGGCCTGAGGGCCGTCCCCCAACCCCACGCGATGGCCGCCGCCGACCACCTGGAGACCCCACGACAGCACGGGCTGTTCAACCACCACGGCATCGATCTGGGCGACGGCACCGTGGCCCATTACCTGGAGGGGCGCCAGATCCTGCGCAGCCCCCTCCTGGAGTTCAGCCGCGGCCAGCCCCTGACCGTGGTGCCCTATGCCATCAGCTCACCGGTGGGGCTCACCCTGCGGCGGGCCATGGGCCGGCTGGGGGAGCAGAACTACAACCTGCTGTTCAACAACTGCGAGCACTTCGCCATCTGGTGCAAGACCGGGCGCCATCGCAGCGCCCAGGTGGAGGACTGGCTCCACACCGGCAGTCTCGGTGCCCTGGCCATCGGTCAGTTGATGCCGGCGGCGCTGATGGCCGGGGTTCGCCTTCTGCTGCGCCAGGGTCTGAGCCTCGATGGTGAGCAGCTGGAGCGGGGCCGGGACCTGGCCCTCCGCAGCCTGGAACAGCTGGAAGGATTGCGCCAGAAACTGCAGGAACGGCTGGAAAAGGAGCTCGCCCAGGCGGAGCGTTGGTGGGGGAACCAGCCGGAATCGGCCAACGAGCGCCTGCTGCTGGCGGCCCGCACCCTGGCGGATCAGCTCACGGCGGTAGAGGAGCTGGAAGGGAAGCTGAACCGACTGCTGGAGCCCAGCAAGTCTGAGTAAGGTCGGCATCGAGGCCACCCCAGGGACGGACGCCATGGCCCAGGCCAGCACCTACCAACCCCTGCACCACAAGTACCGGCCCCAGAGGTTCGACGAGCTGGTGGGGCAGGAGGCGATTGCGGCCACCCTCACCCATGCCCTGCAGCAGAACCGGATCGCGCCGGCTTACCTGTTCAGCGGGCCCCGGGGCACGGGCAAAACCTCCAGTGCCCGAATCCTGGCGCGCTCGCTCAACTGCCTGGGGGCCGAAGGGCCAACGGAAGCACCCTGTGGCGTCTGCGCCCTCTGCGCCTCCATCGCCTCCGGCACCGCCCTCGACGTGATCGAGATCGACGCCGCCTCCAACACGGGCGTCGACAACATCCGTGAACTGATCGAGCGCTCCCGCTTCGCCCCGGTGCAGGCCCGCTGGAAGGTCTATGTGATCGACGAATGTCACATGCTCTCCACAGCGGCGTTCAACGCCCTGCTCAAGACCCTGGAGGAACCGCCGCCGCAGGTGGTGTTCGTGCTGGCCACCACCGATCCCCAGCGAGTGCTGCCCACGATTCTCAGCCGATGCCAACGCTTCGATTTCCGGCGGATCCCCCTGGAGGCCCTGGAATCCCACCTGCGTTGGATCGCCGAAAGGGAGCACATCGGCATCACCCCGGAGGCCCTCCACGTGGTGGCCCAGCGGGCCCAGGGTGGGCTACGGGATGCCGAGAGCTTGCTCGACCAGCTCAGCCTGCTGCCCGCCCCGATCGAGGCTGGGGCGGTCTGGGATCTGCTGGGAGCGGTGCCCGAGCAGGAGCTGCTGGAGCTGGCGGCGGCCCTGGCGGCGGCGGAGCCCCTCGGGCTGATCGAAGCCAGCCGCCACCTGCTGGAGAGGGGACGGGAACCGGGTGCGGTGCTGCAAGGTCTGGCGGGCCTGCTGCGGGACCTTGTGCTGGCACGGGTGGCGCCAGAGCGGCCGGAACTGAGCAGCCTGTCGCCCCAGTTCCGCCCCCGCCTGATCGAACTGGCTGCCACGATCGAGCCCCAGCGCCTGCTCGTCTGGCAGAGCCGCTTGAAAGGGAGTGAACAGCAACTGCGGCAGAGCGTGCAGCCCAGGCTCTGGCTCGAAGTACTCCTGCTGGGTCTGCTGGCGGAGCCGGTGGCCTCGGCCCCAGCGGCGACCACCCCTCGGCCCATCC
>Ga0194061_1001956_pt1 | contig 11597 bp, 10 predicted proteins | sample SepL2221m_MetaG_FD_163423 | JGI IMG/M metagenome (GOLD analysis project Ga0194061, IMG submission 163423) | Anoxic zone freshwater microbial communities from boreal shield lake in IISD Experimental Lakes Area, Ontario, Canada - Sep2016-L224-21m | ecosystem: Environmental > Aquatic > Freshwater >...
ATGAAGTTAAGCTGTTGGTTCGTGCAATGCCGCCAAAGTTCAATCAGGTTGCTGTTTTTACCCCGGGGTTGAGCAGGCTCCGGATCCCGTCTGCAACCTCACTCGCGGTGAGTCCCACCGGCCCGCTGCCACTGCCCGCCAGGGCGTCCGCGGCGGCACCGTGCAAATACACCGCCAGCAGCAATGCCGATTCGGCGGCGTAGCCTTGCGCCAGCAGACTGCCGGCGAGGCCGGCCAGCACATCGCCCATGCCGGCGCTGGCCATGCCCGGATTGCCCGAGGCATTGATCCACCAGCGGCCATCCGGCGCGGCGATGACGCTGCCATTGCCCTTGAGCACCACCAGTGCGCCGGTGCGCTTGGCGAGGAGCGAGGCGGCGGCTATGCGGTCGGCCTGCACGTCGGCAGTCTCAGTGTGCAGCAGGCGCGCCGCCTCGGCCGGATGGGGCGTCAGCAAGGTCGGGTGGCCGCGTTTTGCCAGGGCCATTTGCAGCGGGCGCTCCGCGGCAATGAGATTCAACGCGTCGGCATCCAGTACCAGCGGCAGTTCGAGCGCAAGCGCGCGTTTGAGCGCCTTGCTCGCGGCATCACGCTTGCCAAGGCCGGGACCGACAACCAGGGCCGATAGCGCATCGTCATCGAGCAGCGCCTGCGGTGTGCGCAGCATCAACTCAGGCTGTTGGTAATCAACGCCCGGAGGCTGCTCGGCCAGCAAGCCCAGCAACACCTTGCCGGTGCCGGATTTGAGCGCGGCGCGCCCGGCGAGCAGGGCGGCGCCGACCATGCCTGTGCTGCCGCCCAGGATGCCCAGCGTGCCGGCCTTGCCCTTGTGGAAATTGCGCGGTCGCGATTGCAGCAGCGCAAGAATGCCCGAATCCACAAGATGTCCCTGCGCGGGGGCGACGCCCTCGGCGTTTATGCCCAGTTCGGCGACACGTACCTCGCCACAAAGGTCGGGACCGTCCAGCGTAAGCAGCCCGGGTTTGAGCGCGATGAAGGTGATGGTGTGCGTGGCCCTGACCACACTTCCCAGCGCGCGGCCGGTGTCGGTGTCGAGACCGCTCGGGCAGTCAAGCGCAAGCACCGGCGTGCCGCGCACGCCCAGGGCGTTGACCGCCTGCACCAGGTCGGCATGGAGGCCGGAAAGAGGGCGCGCAAGGCCGATGCCGAACAAGCCGTCGACGACAAGGCAAAAGCGGGTTTCCGCAGGGATGGTTTCATCCAGTACGCCGCCTGCGGCCTCCCACTTTGCCAAAGCGGCGGCGGCGTCGGGCGGTAGCTTGTTGCGCTCACCGGCAAATACCACGCACACCCGGTAAAACCAGCGCTTGAGATGGACGGCAACTTCAAAGGCGTCGCCGCCGTTGTTGCCCGGCCCGGCCAGCACCAGCACGTCCTTGCCGGTGGCCAGCTCGCGCGCAAATTCCGCGGCCGCGACGCCGGCCTGCTCCATCAGCGGCGGACTTGCCGCTTGCGCGGCCTGCTCCAGCGCGCGCATGCCCGGCGATTGGTAAAGTGGAAGTAGAATGGGGTTGATCATGCAGGGCGACCGATAGAGCGCCCAATGATAACGCGGTGACGCCGCTTGCGCACTTTGACGCAAATCAGCGCGCAGGCGGGGCCGGTGTTCCCAATTCGGGCGCGCCGCCAGCCGTGCGTCGGAGTCAAGGAGGAGCAGGAGCATGACCACAGTAACGCCCAGCGGCGCCATCCTGGGTGCCCGCGTCGACGGAATCGACCTGGGTCGCGAGTTGTCGCCTCAGGACTTCGAACTGATCCTCGAATCGCTGGGGCGTCATGGCGTGCTCAAATTTGCGGCCCAGCAGATTTCCACACTCCAGCTGAAGGACTTTGCCGCACGTTTTGGCAAGCTGGAAATCAACGTTGCCAACGCCTACCAGGAACCGGGCATTCCGGAGGTGATGGTTCTTTCGAATATCGTTGAAGACGGCAAGCCGACAGGCATGGCCGACGCCGGGCAGGACTGGCACACCGATATGTCCTACAGCCGCACCATTGCCTTTGCCAATGTGCTCTACGGCATCCGCATTCCAAAGCGCAACGGCGTGGCCCTCGGTGCAACCGAATTTTGCAGCATGCATGCGGCCTACGAGGATTTGCCCGAGGAGATCAAGCAAAGGCTGCAAGGCATGACGGTGCTGCACGACTTCAACAAGTTCTGGGAAAAAATGCGCCGCGAAAAAGGCAGCAAGCGACCGCCACTCACCGAGGCACAGCGGCGGGCCAAACCGCCGGTGTCACACCCATTGTTTCTCACCCATCCGATCAGCGGGCGCAAGGTGCTGTACGCCAATCCGGGCTATTCGATGCGTATCAACGAACTGCCCGAAAAGGAGAGTGACGAGATGCTGGCCTACCTGTTCACCCACCAGTTGCAGGACAAATACCGTTACGTATCGCGTTGGGAGGAGGGCGACGTGCTGATGTGGGAAAACTTCGGCACCATCCATAACGCCGTGGCCGACTACGGGCCGGACGAACCCCGACTGATCAAACGCTGCCAGGTGATGGCCAGCATGTTTTTCAACCAAGAGTGAAGAGTGAAGAGTGAAGCCGCTTGCTGAATCTGCGCAGGTAACCTCAATCAAGGAGCAAGCATGTTCAATTTGGTAAAAGCCTTCGCCTGTTCACTGTCCGTGCTTATGGCCGCACTTTTGAGCGGGGGCGTGTTCGCCCAGGATTATCCGACCAAGCCCATAAGGCTGATCGTCGGTTTTGCCGCCGGCGGCCCGACTGATGTGATCGCCCGTGTCATGGCGCAGGACATGAGCATGTCCATGGGCCAGTCGGTGATCGTCGAGAACCGGCCCGGGGCCAATGCGATCATCGCCACCGAGGCGGTGGCGCGTGCCGCCCCGGATGGCTACACCTTGCTGTTCTCTTCGCTGTCGCTGCTGGTCAATCCGTTGCTTGCCGACAGCAAGGCCAAATACGACCCGTTCAGGGATTTCGCCCCCATCGGCAACGCCGCCGCCTTGCCGATGATCGTGGTCACGGCAGCCGGTTCGCCGTATAACTCGATGAAGGAACTGGTGGCGCTGGCCAAAAGCAAACCGGGCGAGGTGAGTTACGGCACCTCCGGCATAGGTGGTTCATCCCACCTCGCCGGAGCCATGCTCGAGAACATGACCGGCACCAAAATGATCAACGTGCCGTTCAAGGGCAACGGCCCGGCGCTGGCCGAGGTGATGGCGGGGCGGGTGAATTTCATGTTCTATCCGGTGATCGGCATCGCCGACCAGATTGCCGGCAAGAAGCTCAAGGCGCTGGCGCTGGGCATGTCCAGGCCCAGCGCTGATTTTCCCGGCGTGCCAACCATGGAGGAGGCCGGATTATCCGGGCTGGAGGCAACTGCGCCCTGGGTGGGCATGCTCGCACCGGTCGGTACGCCCGCAGCGATTATCAACAAGCTTGCCGGCGAGATGCGCAAGTCCCTGTCAAAACCGGAAACCGTCGAGCGCATGAGGGGACTGGGCGCACTGGTCATCAGCGACACGCCGGCCGAGTTCGCCGCCTTCCTGAAAAAAGACAATGAGCGCTGGGAGCGCGTGATCAAGGCATCCGGCGTAAAGGCCGAATGAGCGCAAGGCGAATCTAGTTGCCCAGCTTCATGCGCTGCGGCAGCCAGGTGATCAACTCCGGGATGAAGTACACCAGCCCTAGCGCGACGATCATCAGGTAGAACATCGGCAGGGTCACCTTGGCGATATAGGGCAACTGGCGCTTGGTCATGCCCTGCAGTACAAACAGGTTGAATCCCACGGGCGGGGTGATCTGCGCCATCTCCACCACCAGCACGATAAAAATGCCGAACCAGATCAGGTCTATGCCGGCTTTTTGCACCGTCGGCAGGATGACGCTCATGGTCAATACCACCATCGAGATGCCGTCAAGAAAACAACCCAGGATGATGTAGAACACCATCAGCGCGACAATCAGCGAGAACTTTGAAAGGCCGAGGCCGCCTATCCATTCGGCGAGGTGGCGCGGCAGGCCGATGTAACCCATGGATAGGGTGAGGAAGGAGGCCCCCGCTAGAATCAACGCAATCATGCAGTACAGCCGCGTGCCGCCCATCAGACTGTCGCGAAATGTCGCCCAGTTGAGAGAACCCTGCACGCCGGAAATGATGAGAGAGCCGACAACGCCGACCGCAGCCGCCTCGGTGGCGGTGGCAAGACCGGTGTAAATGGAGCCCAGCACGGCAATGATCAGCAAGACCACCGGGATGAGATGGCGCGAGGCGTAGAGTTTTTCGCTAAAGGTGGTGGCGCGGTCGATGGGCGGCACCTTGTCCGGGTTGAGCAGCGCCCAGGCCATGATGTAGCACATGAACAACCCGGCCAGCAGGATGCCCGGAATCACGCCGGCGATGAACAGCGCGGCGATCGACACTTCGGCGGTGACACCGTAGACGATCATGATGATGGACGGCGGTATCAGCAGCCCCAGCGTGCCGGCGCCGGCGAGCGTGCCGATGACCTTGTCCTCGGGGTAGCCGCGCTTGAGCAGCTCGGGCAGGGTCATTTTTCCAATGGTGGCGCAGGTCGCGGCCGAGGAACCGGAGACCGCGGCGAAAATCGCGCAACCGATGATATTGGTGTGCAGCAGCCGGCCGGGGAGTTTTTCCATCCACGGTGCGAGGCCTTTGAACATGTCCTCGGACAGCTTGGTGCGGAACAGGATCTCGCCCATCCAGACAAACAGCGGCAGGGCGGTCAGCGTCCAGGATGAGGACGAGCCCCAGATGGTCACTGCCATGGCATCGCCTGCGGGACGCGCGGAAAACAATTCCATGCCTATCCAGGCCACACCGGCGAGGGCAAGGCCTATCCAGACGCCGGTGCCCAGCAGCGCGAACAGCGCGGCGACGAGCAGGGCGGTAATGACCAGGTCGGACATCGTCAGTCGCTATTCATTGTGCAGCGCTTCTTCACCCGGGTCGGGCGGTTTGCGCAGGCCGCGCAGCTCAAGCACAAACTCGTCGATAAAGGCGATCAGCAGCACCACGGTGCCGACCGCCATGGTCAGTTGCGGAATCCACAGGGGCGTGGCATCGGTGGAGGTGGAAATGTCGTTAAAACTCCACGATTGCCAGGACAGGCGCACGCTGAACCAGGCCAGTGAAAACGCCAACAGGGTGGCGACACCGAGGCTCCACAGCTCAAAGGCCTTGTGCGCCTTGCCGTGCAAGGCCTGCAGCAGCAGCGTCACGCGGATATGTTCGCCGCGCTTGAGTGTGTGGGCGAGGGCGAGGAAACCGGCACCGGCCATGCAATAGCCGGCATAGGCGTCGGTGCCGCGCAGGTGAAAATTGAAAATCCGCCCGGTAACGCCGATCAGCACGAAGGCGAGGGTGCCGACCAAAAACAACGCCGCCAGGTAACCGGCGGCGTTGTAGAGGGTATCGAGCGCGCGACGCACGTTCACTTTGTTAGTTTGTGCCGGGGTCTCGATTACATCTTTTTAAAGGCGTCGACCACGGCCTGACCCTCGGGTCCGGCTTTTTTGGTCCAGTCAGAGACCATGCTGTCACCGATTTTCTTCAGGTCGCCGGACAACTGGGCACTCGGCTTGATGATGTTCATGCCTTTTTGCTTGAGCTGATCGAGGTACCAGCCGTTTTTCTCTTCCGAGGATTTCCAGCCGCGCACTTCGGCATCGGCTGCGGCCTTGAGCAGCGCCGTCTGGGTCGCCTTGTCGAGCGCGTCAAAGGCCTTCTGGTTGACGAGGATCGCGTTCTTGGGCAGCCAGGCCTGGGTGTCGTACCAGTTTTTGATGTGCTCGTAGGTCTTGGTGTCAAAACCGGTGGCGCCCGAAGACATGTAGGAATCGACCACGCCGGTGGCCATGGCCTGCGACAACTCCGCAGCCTGGATGGTCACCGGTTGCGCTCCCACCAGTTCGGCGATTTTCGCCGTGGCCGGGCTGTAGGCGCGCCACTTCAGGCCCTTCATGTCGGCGGCGCTGTTGAGCTGCTTGTTGGTGTAAATGCCCTGCGGCGGCCAAGGCACGGTAAACAGCAGCTTGATGCCTTGCGCGGCGAGGGCTTTTTCCAGCGCCGGCTTGGAGGCCTTGTACAGTTTCATCGCATCGCCGTAGCTGGTGGCAAGGAAAGGAATGCCGTCGAGGCCGTACAGAGGGTTTTCATTCTCGAAATTGACCAGCAGGATTTCACCGGCCTGGGCCTGTCCACCCTGCACCGCGCGCTTGATTTCCGGCGCCTTGAACAGCGACGCGCCGGCGTGGACCTGGATTTTCAGTTTGCCGCCGGTGGCTTTGTCCACGTCGTTGGCAAACTGCTGGACGTTTTCGGTATGGAAGTTGGCAGCGGCATAAGCGGTGGGCAGGTCCCACTTGGTCTGGGCAGAAGCGGGGCCGCCGGCCAATCCGAATGCGCCAAGCACGGCAAGGACTGCAATTTTCCTGAACAGCATGATGGTCTCCCCTGGAATTGAACGAACAGCCTTGAATCTATGGTGTTGGGCCGACGGATTGAGCTTCAAAGGATGCAGTGTGTCAGACCGTCTACGCCCAAGTCAACCCAGGACCGCCGCCACCCCTTTCAGGGTCAGGCGGCGAGCATTTCGGCGACGAGTCCGCCTATGGCCAGCGACGCGGTCAGCCCCGGTGATTCGATGCCAAACAGGTTCACCAGGCCGGGTACGCCGTGTTCGCGCGGGCCCTCGATCATGAAGTCGTGCGCCGCCTCCTTTGGACCGCTGATTTTCGGCCGGATGCCGCAATAGCCCGGTGACAGGGCGCCGTCCTTTAGTTCCGGCCAGTAGGTGCGGATGGCGGCATAAAACTTGTCGGCGCGCTGCGGGTCGACGCTGTAGTCGATATTGTCTATCCACTCCACGTCCGGTCCAAATCGCGCCTGGCCGGCCATGTCCAGGGTGACATGCACGCCCAGGCCGGCTGCTTCCGGGATGGGGTAAATGAGGCGTGAAAACGGCGCACGCCCGGTGAGCGAGTAGTAATTGCCCTTGCACAAATACGAGGGTGGGACGTGATCGCGCGGAAAGCCGGCGAGGCTGGCAGCCAGGGCCGGTGCGTGCAGGCCGGCGCTGTTGACGACTTGTTTTGCCAGCAACTGCATCGGTTGTTCGCCGCCCACTTCCAACACGATGCCATCGGCGGTGATTTGCCCGGAGGTCACCGTACCGGTGAAGGCGAGCATGGCGCCGTGGGCTTCGGCATCGCCCTGGTAGGCGAGCATCAGGCCGTGGCTGTCGATGATTCCGGTGGAAGGCGAGTGCAGCGCGGCGACACAACGCACCGCCGGCTCCATCTCGCGCACGCGCTCAAGGGCTATCGGCGCCACATCGGCCACGCCGTTGGCGTGGGCTGCGGCGCGGATCTTGTCCAGGTCGGCGATTTGCGATTCGGAAGTGGCGACAATCAGCTTGCCGCAGCGCTGGTGGCCGACGCCATGGTCGGAGCAGTATTCATACAACTGCTGCCGACCGGCGACGCACAGCTGCGCCTTGAGCGAGCCCTTGGGGTAGTAGATGCCGGCGTGAATGACCTCGGAATTGCGCGAACTGGTGTGGGTGCCGATGGCGTTTTCGGCTTCGAGCACAATGACTTCGCGGCCGGCCAGGGCAAGGGCGCGGGCCACAGCCAGGCCGACCACCCCGGCACCGATTACGACAGTATCGACGTGCTCCATGGTCTTTAGTCCCGTCGGTTCGGCTCGTAACCGGAACCCAAGCGGACCATCCCGGCGCCAACCATGACGGTGTCGACATTCTCGACGAACATCAGGCGACCAGGGCCAGGTCTTGGACGGTGTAGGCGAGGGCGATGCTGCGCCCGAGCACCGGGTCGTGCAATTCCATTTCAAAACGCGGCGCCGGCCGCACGCCGCCGATCGCGGCAAGGGTGCCGCAAAACAGAATGGTGCCGTCGGCGAGCTTGCCGCCACCGGTGTACTTGCCGATGATGTCCAGATGCGGTCGCATCGCCGCCAGCGTGCCGTCCTGGTAGGGAATGCGCTTGCCGTTTTCGATGATATGCGAACGCAGCACCAGCTTGTCCCAGTGCGGCAGCACATCGGCCACGCGCCACAGCGTACGGCCTATCATCTTGGCGCACACCTGCTTGGAAATCGCCACCGAATAGGCTTCAGTCTTGCGGTCGGTGTGGTCGGAGCCGCCGGTGACCCATAGTTCGCCGTCCATCGCGACCAGCACGAATTCGGCTTCACCCGAGGTGTTTGGTCCGACCACTTGCATGGTGTCACCCTGCAGTGCCTGGTTGACCGCGCCCATGTAGTACAGCGGAAACTTCGACGGGGCGGGTACGCCGATGGCCTTAAGTTCCTCAATATGGTGGTGCACGGCGGCTTCGTCACGCGCCGTCCAGCCGCCTATGACCAGGCTTTTGACGACAAAAGTGCGTGAATCGGTGCCGGCGGGGGTGATGCAATCAAACTGGAGGACGGTGGTTTGCATGGTGTTCGCTTAGAAATGTGCGGTGGTTGGGGGGGGAAGAGTGAAAAGTGAAAGGTGAGGGAGTCAGAGCACGGCGAGTTCGGCGTTACGCAGGTCGGTGACCAGCATGCAACCGGGTTTGTGGGTAATGCTGATGGGCGGCTTGGCATTGCGAATGGCCGACTGCGGTGTCACGCCGCAGGCCCAGAATACCGGCACTTCCCCCGGCAGGATGTCGACGGCGTCGCCGTAGTCCGGGCGGTTGATGTCCTTGATGCCGATGGCAGACGGGTCGCCAAAATGCACCGGCGCACCGTGCACATTGGGGAAGCGCGTGGTGGTCTGGATGGCGCGGATGGCGTCGGCGGCGACAAAGGGCCGCATCGACACCACCATCGGCCCGCTGAAACGCCCGGCTGGCGTGGTGGCGATATTGCTGCGGTACATCGGCACGTTGCGCCCCTGCTCGATATGGCGCACCTTGAGGCCGGCTTCGATCAGTGCTTGCTCGAAGGAGAACGAGCAACCGAGGACGAAGGAAACAAAATCGTCGCGCCACAAGTCCATCAGGTCGTCGGCTTCGGCCACCTCGATGCCGTCGCGAAAAACGCAGTAGCGCGAAATATCGGTGCGTATGTCCAGGTCGGCGCCAAGCCGCGGCAGGCGCGGGTCACCCGGCTCGCTCATGCCCAGTATCGGGCAGGGTTTGGGATTGGCCTGGCAAAAGCGCAGGAACTCCTCGGCGTAATCGCGCGGCAGGATGGCGATATTGCCCTGGGCGTAGCCGGGCGTCTGACCCGAGGTCTGGCTGCTGAAGCTGCCGGAGCGGATCAGCCGGCGCAATTCGGCCGGTTGCTCGATGATGCGGTGTGCTGTCGTGGTGGTGGTCATGGCGGGGTCGGGGAAGTGCCGACCCGTATTGTAGTGTTGTGGCGGCGCGCTGTCGCGTGGTCTTGTCCGGGTTTTTGCGGCGGGCCGCCTGCAAGAACACCATGGTGAGGGCGGCAAAATATCCGCCGCGACGGCGCGCATGGCGATAAAACGATGGCAGAATACCGGCGAACAGTCCCCACCATTCGCGCCGCCACTGTGCCGCCACCCCACACATCCCGATGAGCGTAGAAACCTTGCAGCAGACGGCCGGCAGCGCTACGTGCCTCGACTGGGATCTCGCCAATGAATACCCGGACAGCTCGCTGCCGGGCGAGGGTGACGCCGAGTTTTCCCGCCGCGTCGGGCAGTTGACCGGTGGCCGCGTGCGCATCAGGCCGCAGTGTGATGTTCGCCCCGGCCTTGGTTCGCGCCGGTTGTTCGATGCGGTAAGCGCCGGCCGCCTGGTGCTGGCGGACAGTTTTGCCGGTGCGCTGGGCGATGTGCACCCGCTGTTCCAGCTCTCTTCACTGCCTTTTATGACCGCCGGCGGCGCCGATGCGCGCCGCTTGTTTGAGCTGGCGCGGCCGCATTACGACACGCTCCTGCACGATCTTGGCCAGAAACTGCTGTACGCCTCGCCCTGGCCGCCAACCGGGCTGTGGACCAAAGCCGCCATCGGGCGGGTGCAGGGCCTGCAAGGCCTGCGTGTGCGCACCTACGACGCGACCAGCGCCCAGGTGTTCATCCGATTGGGGGCCGACGCGCGTGCCATGGCCTTTACCGATTCCCTGCCACTGCTCGCCTCTGGCGGCCTCGACGCCGTGCTCTCCTCTGGCGACGGTGGTGCCGGCGCGAAATTGTGGCAGCACTTGCCGTATTTCACGCCGATTGATTACGCCGCACCGCTGAGCCTCGTCACCATCAACCTTGCCGCTTGGAATGCACTCGACGCACCAATGCGCCTGGCGATGGAGGATGCCGCAGCCCAGACCATGCAAAGCCAGTGGCGCCGCATGCAGACCCGGGTTGAGGAAAACACGCTGCGGCTTCGCGATGCCGGGGCGACGATTGTTCAACCGGGGGCAGAACTGCGCGCTGCCTTTGCCGCGGCGGCGGCGACGGCCATCGCCGACTGGACCGGGCGGGCGGGAAGCGCCGGACATGCCATTCTCGCGCAATATCGCCGCCAACCCTGAACAAAGCGCCTGAACGCAGAACCTATCGGACGACAAAAATGAACGCAAACGCATCGCCCCCCCGCTGGCAATTCTGGATAGACCGTGGCGGCACGTTCACGGATATTGTTGCGCGCCGCCCCGACGGCGGCATCACCACGCACAAACTGCTGTCGGAGAACCCCGAGCAGTACCGCGACGCGGCGGTGGCCGGCATACGCCATTTGCTCGGCATCAAGGCCGGTGCCCCGATAGCCGGGGAACTGATCGAAGCGGTAAAGATGGGCACCACGGTTGCGACCAACGCCCTGCTCGAGCGCAAGGGCGAAAAAACCCTGCTGCTCATCACCTGCGGTTTTCGCGACGCGCTGCGCATCGCCTACCAGAATCGCCCGCGCCTGTTCGACCGCAATATCGTGCTGCCCGAACTGCTGTATTCAAAGGTGGTCGAAATAGACGAACGCACCGGCGCGCGCGGTGAAGTGCTCACGCCGCTGGATGTCTCGGCGGCGCGGCGTGAACTGGATGCCGCCCACGCCGAGGGCTACCGCTCGGTGGCGATCGTGTTCATGCACGGCTACCGCTTTACCGAAAACGAAAAGCGCGCCGCCGACGAGGCGCGCGCCGCCGGCTTTACCCAGGTCTCGGCGTCGCACCATGTCAGCCCGCTGATGAAGCTGGTTTCGCGCGGCGACACCACGGTGGTCGATGCCTATTTGTCGCCCATCCTGCGCCGTTACGTCGACCAGGTCGCATCGGAACTGGCCGGAGTGCGCCTGATGTTCATGCAATCGAACGGCGGCCTGACCGATGCGCGCCGCTTCCAGGGCAAGGACTCCATTCTGTCGGGGCCGGCAGGCGGCATAGTCGGCGCAGTGCGCACCTCGCTGATGGCGGGCTTTGAAAAAATCATCGGCTTTGACATGGGCGGTACCTCCACCGACGTGTCGCACTTCGCCGGCACGCAATTGTCCGACCTCGAGCGCGTGTTCGAGACGCAGGTGGCCGGTGTGCGCATGCGCGCGCCGATGATGAGCATCCACACCGTTGCGGCGGGCGGCGGTTCCATATTGCATTTTGACGGTGCGCG
>Ga0194061_1001957_pt1 | contig 11593 bp, 12 predicted proteins | sample SepL2221m_MetaG_FD_163423 | JGI IMG/M metagenome (GOLD analysis project Ga0194061, IMG submission 163423) | Anoxic zone freshwater microbial communities from boreal shield lake in IISD Experimental Lakes Area, Ontario, Canada - Sep2016-L224-21m | ecosystem: Environmental > Aquatic > Freshwater >...
GGCTCAGGCACAACAGGGGCGAGGCAATAAACCAACCCAGTTGGGGAGTTGGAGCTTGGCCTAGTGCAGGTGCGGCCTGCTGTCCGAAGGCGGCGGGGTAGTCCACCATCGTGATCGTAGGATTTTCCACCGTAATCCAGCCATTTTGGCCGCTGACTTGAACGATGAACGGGCACCACGGGGTCGGGGTCGGGTCGGACAAAGCCGGGGCGGACAAATACTTGCTTAGTTTGCTTGAGTCAAAACTTTCCGGATCAAATCCCAACACCACAGTCACAGTCCTGGAACCTTGGCTCAGGCACAACAGGGGCGAGGCAATAAACCAACCCAGTTGGGGAGTTGGAGCTTGGCCTAGTGCAGGTGCGGCCTGCTGTCCGAAGGTGCGCCAGTGCAAAACATCGCCATCCGTCCCAGCCAGCACAGTTTTCGCGTCCGGGTTTGCGTCCAGGCATACCCACTCCACTTTCTGCGGCACCGGGTCGCTGCCCAGGCGGTTTTTCCAAGCCAACAGCAAGGTATTGATGGCCTGGCGCCAGTCGGCAGTTTCCAAGGGCATGGCACCCGTCGCGATGGCTTGCTGGATTTGTGATAGGGAACTTGTCGGGCTTGGCGGTAGATAAGTGGAGAGATCAGATAATAAGTCGTCGTCGGTTGTATTTTCAGGGGGGTTCAAAACCAGCCTCAACATTTGCTCTAATGCAGTTTGCTGGGTGATGGGGCTTTGCTGGGCAAGGGTGCTTTGCTGTATCTCCGTCAACTGCTGGCGATGTTGCGCTTGTATTTTTTTGACATAGGCGGCTTGCAAATTGGCGTAAACCGTATCCCAGTCATCCTCGGTGGCGTTAGTATTTCCCGAAGTTTGCATAAGCAACTGGAATTGTTCCGCCGGGCAATAAAAATATTTCTCCAGCAATTGCAAAGCGATGTTGAGTTGATCCAGCGATGCAATGCTCCCTATGCCCATTTTGGTAAAGGCCGAAAAATCCAGTGTACCCACTGCGCTGCTAAGATTGGTCTCAAAATCAGCCGAATCATCAGCCCAAGTAGGCGACCAGGGGGTAGGGTCATTCTTGCGCTGACCAGCCCGTGCCAACAAATTATTGATTGTCTGCCAGTCGGGGGTGGTGCTGCCCACTTGTTTCATCAATAGCCTGAATTCGTCAAACTCCATATGTAGCGAGCTTGAGACAAAGTCTGTGAGCGTCAGCAAGTTACCCAACAACGCATCATTCACGATATTGGACTTTGGATAGGAAATAGTAATGGAGTTCATATCCCCCGCCACCCAACCGGAGGGGTAAACTGGCACTGGATATAGCAGCAGCGGGTCGCCGGGATTCGGTGAGCCGTAAGGGATTTCAAGCATATCCATCAACCCATTATCCGTAGTTCTGGTGGCTGATTCCCTTGCTTGCTTGATGCCGATGATAGTCTTGTTGACGAACACCGAACTGAGTTGTTTGACTTGGGCCAGATTAACCAGCAAATCATTACCAGTGGCATAACTCATATCATTTCCCGCACTGTCCTTGCCAGCGGCCAGCAAGGTGCCTGCTGGCAACAAGGTTTCCGTTGTGCCTGACGCGAGAGACACCAGGACATTGACTGAATCGGGAACCGCCGTCAGTTTGGTCAGCCGCAAGTAGTCTTGATAGTAAAAATCAAGATGTTTCTTCGTGAGTTGGTTAAGCTGCTGTTGGCCCATTTGCAGCAACTTCAAATAGGCCATGAATAGCAATAGGTGCGGACGCTGGAAAGAATCGTTTTCTGGCAGATTATCCGGGTTGTCCAGGCAAAGCAAAAGAGCATCCCGTTGAGCCTTCCAATCCGTACAGTTCAAGCCAGCGGGGTTCAAAAAACCGCTCCAGTCGCCGTTGGCTTGATTGTTTTGGTCGTAATACTTAAGCTCCTTGGAATAGGCCAGGGAAAAATCCAAGAAATCCGCCAAGCTGCGCTCATCCATGCTCACCGATTGCGGGTCAAGGCTGGGATTTTGGCGTCGGTCTTGGTTGGAACCGTTGCTTGCCAGGGAAACCAGCGTTGTCGAGTCAGTGCCGGACAGGGCGGCTGTGGCGGGGGAGGTCGAAATCGGAGTATTCATAGGGGATGTCATACCTTTTCAGGTCGCCTGATAGTTAGTATTAAACGTAATAAATGACCCTAGTCCGGAATAGCTGGCCATGGAATCGGGTATCGGCGGCCCCGGGGCAGGGGGCGGTTGTTGCGCCGGGGTTTGCACCTCGAATTTAGCCGTGAATTGGCTCCCTTTCAGTAACACCTGCCTTCCGCCGGTATGGGTAATCTTTGCCTTCTGATTGGCTGCCAGCTTGGCAATCTTTAAAGTGCCCACCCCGGGGATCGAATACACTGGCGTGATATAAGGGCAACCGGGAACGGCAAGCTGCTTTTCATCCCCGTCCACACAACAGTTTTTGCCATTCCAAGTGCTAGGTCCGGAGCCTTGCATCCGTCCGGGCCGCACCACCACCATCGCGACACCGAAGGGGGGCAAAAACATCGCCAAATCGCCATCAATCAACACATAATCAGCCATAGTCACGCCTTAGAGGGGAGAGCCTTCGTTGATATAAAAGGGATAAACCATGTTAAAGCGGGAGTTGGTCATCCTGACCTGATAAGTGATATTGATCAAAACCAAGCCTGCTTCCCCATCGCTCACGTCCACATCCACATTTTCCACATCAATCCGCGCTTCATATTTCAACAGTCCGTCCTTGACCGCTTCGGCAATTCCATTGGCCAGGCTTTGGTCAATCTCCTCATAAAGGAATTGATTCAAATTGCAACCAAAATCGCCCAACATGACCCGCTCCCCATTAGCGGTGGACAAGATGATTTGCATACTTTGCTGAATGTCCCCCTCACCGCTGACCATGTCCACGAGATTGCCGTTGACTTGGAAGCTAGGCGGGAAACACCAGCCTTTCCCTAAGAACGAAGACGGCTGCGCACTCATGGCTTCAGCCTCCTATTTCAGCCACTGCATGAGGCTCAGGCGCGGCGGGTGCGGCGGCCAATTGCGCCGAGGCTTGCGATTGAATCTTGCCAATTAAGGTATATACCTTTATAAACGGCAGGGTGCCCAGGGCCTCAAGCAGGAGATTGGTTTCTTCTGTCGTCAATTGCAGTTGGATGGTGTCGGTCGTCATGTCAGTCACTCTCTTGTAATGTAGTTGTGGTTGTTAAGCGTTTTATATATCTACTTGTAAACTAAATGTTACGCACTAAGCCGTTGAAGCCAAATGCCGGAAACGGTCGTTGCACGACCTTATTCCGGCCTACGCTGCTGAGCCGTTGAAGTTCAGGTGTAGGCCGGAATAAGCCCGCCCTGCGGGTGTTTCCGGCGAAGTAAGCCGCACTTGTACGGGTTCTTTTGCCAGGCATCCCTAAGAAATCCCCCCTGCCCCCCTTTTGCAAAGGGGGGTTTGGGGGGCAATGCTGTTGAATTAAGCCGTTCGTGCTGAGCCAGTCGAAGCATGAACGGTTTAATTCAACAGCATTGAGCCTCACCGTTGTTATGCGCATGTGTTGCAAGCCCGTCATTCCGATTTATGATTGGCAAAAATCATCAGCCAGTGCCGGGAACTTCGTCATACCGGCAGGGAGGCCGGTATCCAGTGCCATGGACGGTGACTTGCCGCTTGCACCCATGCTTGAATCAAGCACGGATTCACATCCCTGTGATTGGATTCCGGCAATAACTGCCGGAATGACGAAGATTTTTAGCTATTCAATTGTATTGATTTTTTTGGCTTTATAAGTAATATTTTCCTTTGCTTCAATTGTTAAATTACTATTAGACTTAACAGAAATACCCTTTTCATTCATAGTGATGCAATTCTCATATTGGTCTTGTATCTTGATTTCTTTTGTTGTGTCATTTAATGATATTGTATTTTTGTTTTGGGTCGTTAATAATATTCCCTTTTGATCATCATCAAAACTAATCGACAAACCAGATTTTGTTACCCAGCCTTTTTTGGAATTATCTTTATTAGGTTCACCGATAATCGCCGGGATTGGATGCTTATCCTTACTGTATAAAGACCCAATGATGACCGGTTGGCGTGGGTCTTCGTTGAAGAACCCTAAAACCACTTCATCACGGGGTTCTGGGCGTACATAAACCCCTCTTTTGTCACCCGCATCGAGCGATGCCAATCGTGCCCATACAGAATACGGAGGTTGCTGTTGCCCTTCAGCAACAGGCTGTTGAAAGGCGGGGATTTTGACTTTTACCCTATACTGATTATCAGGGTCGGCATCATAGTCATCCACTATCCCAATTTGCAAGCCACTGATGGGTGGTATCAAGCCAGCCGCCGACGGACTCGCAACATCCGGGCGGGAAGAAAGCCATTCATCGGAAAGGCCAAACTGGATGTCGGTGACCCAACCCAGTTGTTCGGTGACACGATGGCGCACACCGGTGACTAAGGCTTTACTATTGTCTTGATTAGCTGGATCGGAAGCACCAAAGCGTTTGCCCACTCGATTTATTTTTATGGTGTCCATTAGCTTGATGTCGGTAGTGCCCTTAATGCTGATGCGCCCACGAATCAAACCTAAACGACTCCGCGCCAAGGTGGCATAAGACCATGATTCTAATTCAGCCTTAGAGAGTGGAGCGGGGCTGGAAAGCGTGAGATTTTGATTACCTAAACCGGGTGCAAGGGATTGTCCAGATAAGTTGCCAGGGTTAACCTTAAGCTTGTTCTGCTCCGCTGTTAAAGCAGTTGCAGTCATCTCCTGTTTACTGATATCCCAACCCCTGCTAGACACCGCAGCATATTGGCCACTAACATTGGCTTCCATTTCGAGCGAATGAATTTTTTTTTGTTAAGAAATCAATGACATGTGTAGGTTGTATAGGCATACCACTGAGTTCGATAGCTTTAAAAAAGATTTTACCATCAATCACACTAACCAATAATCCATTGGATTCAGCTATTTCCATCATAAAATCCCAATCGGTGCAATTATATTGCACTTTGCATTTGTTGTTAACAATTAAACTTTTAGTAAACTCCCCTAAAAAAGGTATTCGATGTTCATAGGAATCAATTATATTATTAATAGTATCATTATCTGATTGATTAGATAATGTTCGTGATTTTCTTGTTTGTGTCATTAAAAAGACAGAATCTTTTAATCCTATCGTCAATGTGGATTGATTGCTGTTTGCCTCCCATGCATGGGTGATCACTAATCCTCCAAATACCAGCTTGTCTTCCGCCTTTTCATCGGGCCTGAAATAAATTTGAATATAACGGCCCGGTTTGAAAAAATCACTATCGCTGATTAGGAAATCAGCTTTTGCCACATCACCATCATTCAGTGTCAGCGTCGCAGAGGGAATGCGATTGGCCTCCCTGACGATATCAATGGCCAATACACTCCACTTTGCATCCATGGCTTCTTTTTCTTCCCGCTTCTCATAACTTTTAGCACTGGTGATTTTAAAAATTACACTCATGATGGTATAGCCTCATGTTAATCAATCAAGGGTATGGTAGCTTAAGTCAACGGTGGAAAATAAAGTTTTGTCCCCGGTTGCAGATTCCGAAAATCATCCAAATCATTGGCTAGGGCAACCACAGGATAATAACAAGAATCACCATAAATGTCTTGGCATAACAAAGGCAAAGTGTCCCCGCTTCTGACAATACGCAAATGGGTTAGATCGGGCGAGCTAAAGTTATCCTTTAATATCCGCCTATTTTTCTCATCATCACCCAATAAAACAATGTCAAGCTCGGCAGCCGTTGGTACTCCCGTTCTGCCAAAGCGGGTGTATTTAATATCGACACTACCAAGTCTGCATGGGAAATTAATCCCTGCCCATTCAAATTTCAAATATCTTGGCTGATGGGGGTCGCTATGTGGAACCCATGTATTTTTTAAAAAATCTTCAACTCGATTTTTAATATCTTTATCTTTATCAAAGATATTATCTAAAACAAGCTTCAGCTTCATCTCCATAGGAGGATTATTGATGTACGTAAGTACCTTACCACTTTCACCAATGCCTTGTGGTTTGTCATATTTGGTGGTGAATTTAGTGCTGAGTGATTCGGGGTTGAATTGGGCCTCAAAAAAAAGTGGATCAGCAGTGCGCTCTATATTAGTATAAGAAGATATTTTAAGTTTTGTCAGATTGTGATTACCAAATTTACCATCTAAAAAAGCCATATCACCTCTCCCCCTTCGTCTTGAGTATTTTCAAAATTTGTCTGACACATTCTTCAATAATAGGCCCGGCATCTGCTGCATCCGCTGGGGCGGCACCCCCTTCGCCGGATTTTGGGGTTTCCTGCACGACGGCGCGGATAATCAGTTCTCGTATTTCCACAGGCATGGTGTTATATCCTCATACTCCACATATTTTGATAGGCCAGTTCCATGTGTTCGATTACGATGGATTCTTCATTGGCATCAAGATCGGAAAGTTTCCATTGCACTGGAAAGGCATTTCGAAAACGCCAAGCAGAAATGGGTATCCCTGCTTTTTCATGCAATACCACCAACACATCGCAAGGTTTGATTTTACATTGCTCCATTGCGTCTCTGAACATTGAGGCAACAGAAAATAAATTCAAAACTCTGTAATCAGGTAAGGTTGGAAGTTTCAAAAAACCTCTTTCCAGTACCAAATTATCATACTCCACCCGTTCCGGCAGTCGATGGACGAATAAATTCTCCCCGCCTTCATTGAGCTTATGCGTTGAAATCTTTGCGCCTATGCCTGATACTTTCTGGAATGACATATCCCAAGGCATAATATCAGGAATTGGAATACCAAGATATTCAGGAAAAAAAAACGTCACTGAAAAGCGAAATGACAGTGCTGGCGTGCCACCGAGCATTGCCGTTGATAATCCCGATGATGAATGTGAAGAATCGTTGATGAGTGATTCTGGCATTGAAGCTTTCCTTTTTTTTTGCTGTGAGGGTTGGTTGTGTTAAGGGTGTTTGCTTAGTTAAAATCAACTTTCAGATCTTTTGCGATAATATCCATGCGCTCAATCGCCACATCTTGGCTGGATGCCACAAAATCCGGGCCGACCAGTTTTACCGGAATGGCTCCGATCACTTTCCAAGTTATTACGGTATCCCCGTTTGCATCACATAAGGCGATATTAATATCCCTTGTTTGAATAATTGACAATCTCTTCCAACCTTCCATGCTTTCAAACCATTCTGCTAAGTATTTAATATGCTCAGTGCTGGAGATGAGACCCCGTTTCAAGCTTATTTGTATCGGTTTTATTTCTAGCGGTATAATCATATAACCAACCGCAAAACTTAAGCCATGCCGGTAAGTGGCCGTGTTATACTCCCGGCTCAACCCCGTCACTTCAGAGAAACTTATCGTAGGAGAGTCAGAACCATCAAATATCGAAACTCTATAATTATAGGATGGAATTGGATAATCACTGTTTATAGCTGGCATCTGTTTACACCCATGGACTGTACTGTGGTTTAAGTGAGGGGAATGGTTGTTTCCCCTCACTGTAAATAATGTCACACCCGCAACATCTTGAGTAACTTAGGATGCTGCTGGTGTATTTTACTAACTGATGTTACGCGGCATCGGTTGCGGGCTGTTGTAGGGTGGCCTTCAGTCTGCCAACTGCGGCCAATGGCAACTTCGCAAGCCGAAGCGGCCTGAAGGCCGCCCTACAGGTGATCGCTGTGTAACATCATTTAACTAGCTTTTGTCATCTCAATATTACTAACCAACACCTGCAAACTTTCTATAGCCGGGTTGTTGGAACTTGCGTCAAAAGTGGGTGCGTCCAAACGGATGGGAAAAGCATCTCTTAACGTCCACGTCACCACCGCATCGCCCATTTCATTACAGAGATTGACGGTGATTTCCCTTTTATCAATGGTTTTGTAGTTTGCATTTGCAATCCATTCATACAAATATAAAAGATCATCGGCAGTGCCTGAATTGATAATTCCCCTGCTGAAAACTATTGGATTTGATTTATCCATCTGGGCGGGCATAGCCAGAGAGCGCACTTTTTTGTCGTTATCGCCCATGCTTTCTTTGTAAACAGTGTAGTTATAGCGTATCGTCAATCCCGTGACTGTGGCAAAACTCATTGTTGTTGGTGTGCCGTTTAGTTTTATGCCAACCTGATATTGGTAGGAAGGAAGCGGATATTTGGGGGTAGTTGAGGATGTGTCAGCCATTTCGATAACCTTTCAGTGGTATGTGGTAAGGGTAGTGAGCGAATTCGTAGCACTAGGACTGTTGAATCATTTGCGTAAACCGCAAAATGATAAACTCGGCCGGCCTGGCTGGGGCAACGCCCACTTCGACGATCATGCGGCCCTCCAACACATCTTGTGGAACCATGGTTTTGCCCAATCCGACATTGACAAAATAGGCGGATGGCTGGGTTGCACCGACGAGTGCCCCTTGTTCCCATAACCGGTACAAATAGCTCTCGATCATCGACCTGACCTTAAGCCAAGTCACTGCGTCATTGGACTCGAATACGGCAAAGCTAGAGGCTCTTTGGCAGGATTCCTCAATGGTGAGTAATAACCGGCGCACCGATATGTAGCGCCAGTCGTTGCTGTTACCCGCCATCGTGCGCGCACCCCAAACCAAAGTCCCCTTGCCAGTGAAGGCGCGGATGGCGTTAATCGACTTGCCACCCACCGTATCGACATTGAGAAGACTTTGCGCGTCGTTGTTAATCTGGATCGCCGGACCGATCACGGAGGCCACGCTGACATTGGCCGGAGCCTTCCAAACCCCCCTGTCCCGATCCACGGAAACATAAATTCCAGCCATGGCGGAACTCGGCGGCAGAGTTATGTATTGGCTGGATAGCTTGGTCTTGACTTGGTTATACAGCAGGGTATTGGTGGTTTTAAAAGTGTCCAAGGTTTGCGCCGCCGTGGCTAGAGGGGTGGAGCCGGTGGTCGGAGTAATGGTCGCACTGCCGTCCCCATTTTGGGTAATATTGAACTTGCTGCGGGCTCCGCCCCAGCTTTGCCACGCCGTTACCAGTTGCGCGGCGGTTGTAGTGGTCGAGGGCAGCGTGATTTTTAGGGTTCCCGACACCGTGGTCGTGTCAAAACTGCAACTTGCCGTTGTTCCTGTGCTAATGGATACATTGGCCGATTTATTGACCGGATTCATATCCGCATAGTAGACAGTTATTCCGTTGCCGGTCTCTGAACCCAATAGCACAAAATTAACTATCGTGACATTTTCGTCCAGATACTGGTAACTAATGTTCGTTTGCAGATAGGGATAATAAGCTGCCCCATAACATAGGTATTCCATGCCGATGTTGCTTCTAAAATCGAGCACGTCTTGTGGGGGGTTGACGGTGGGTGCTGCAACTTGAGAACTGGGGGATAGTTGGGTGGTGGCTACAGCAGCCGTGGATGGGGAGCTGACGCTTATACTTCCATCCTTGATCACATCGACTATCAAGAAGCGGTCTCTGAGCGTATCGCATTGGGCCAGTGCCTCTTGACATACCGGGTAGTAGTCGGTCTTAGCCAAATTGACGGCATCCACCATCACAATTATGGTTGGCTCGTCTTGCTTTTCCAAAAGAGCCAAACCATTTTCAAAATCAGTTTTACTCATCACAGTTGTTGTGTAATCTCCAACGGAAATGATATAGCAACTGCCACCCCCATTGAGGAAGTACATTTGCACTGCGTAGTACATCAAAAAATTTATCTTGTCAGTTCGGCTCACGTTGAGGCCCATATCCACACTGAATAAGCTTTGATTAGGTCCGCCGAACTTAGTGGTATAATCGAGCAAGGTGTCGATCCTAGTTGCCACTGTATTTCCATTGTAGCCATTTTCAGTATATCCTAGAAAAGCTGGCACTGCCGTCGCCACTTGGGCCACGGAGGGTGCTAGATTGGATATTTCTTCAACATAGATGCCGGGAGTATTATAAGTAGCCATGGTGATATACCTTCTTTATGTCGTGGTGTTAAGTTGAGTCATAATGTGGTATATCGCATCGATTTTATTCCCAGCGGAAGCCACATCATCGGTTTGCAGAAAATTGCGGTAATAAGGGTTGGGTAAGTGATCAATCAGTGTAGTGGTAGTTTGACTCCCCTTTAGCGTGAGTTGAATATTTTTTATGCCTGATTCCTGGCAGGGAATCATCTGATCCGACAGGAAACGCGAAATTTTAAAATTAGGCGATTGTTTGGCGAGTCCGCTCTTCAGATCATCGTTCCCATTGTCCGAGGTCCAAGTGTATGGTGCAGGATTGGCATTTTGCCCGATTAAATAATCATTCAAATCATCTGTTGAAGTCAGCAGATAATAGATCCAACGGACAAGCTTGGCTTGAAAAGCGATGGATACCCGCTCGCTGGTCATTGGATTAAAATTGCGGGTAATCTCAACCAAGGCATTGCCTGGATTGTTTGGATTGTAAAAGGTAATTTGAGTGTTGGCATCTTTGCCATTGGGCAAATTACCCTTATCGGTAAACAGTAAAAAATCTGCATTGCGCAAAGCCAGCTCAAAACTGAGTTTTTCTTGATCCCCAAAGGCTATGAACGGATTGCCTTGACCGTCTGTCTGGATATAGATTTCCACCCCATTGATTTTGGGCTTGACCACACAACGGTGGCCCGCCAGCCACTGTTGGGTGGCGGAACTGGGTTTAGTGATAAAGTCGGGACACACGCCGTCGGCATAATAGGCATGGTTGATGTCTATGCCCAAAAGCAGGGCATAGCTTGGGGTTTTGGTTTTAACGGCCATGCTCATGACGGATTCACCCCATTTTTAGTTGATAACGGTAGGAGCGAGGGCGTCTCGCCCGCCGTAGTGGCGGTCGAGGTGGCCGCGTTCCCAGGAAAATGCAGGGTGGAGTGAACACTTGCACCAATTTCGCTAATTGGCGCGGCAAACGATGCCTCCTGACCGCCAAACGCCACGGTTTTCACTAGGTAAGCGACAGAAGGCTGGTAGCCAGCCGCCAGCATTTGCCACAGGTAACTTTGCCCGGCGAAATCGAAAGTGATGATATCGACAGCCAACTCCCGCAAACCTGCCGGCATAGCGGGCGCGTTTTGAGGGTCAAACCTGCGGTTGGTTTGAAAAAATTGAATGACTTGGGATAAGTGGTGCAAACTTTCCACATAGCTGGCGAAATTGGCTACAAACAAAATATTCAGGTTGATATTCATCACAGGGTGAGCCGGACTGCCCTGTTGCCCCAAGGCACTCTCTTTTTCAATGCGGTAAAGCAAGAGGTTGACTGTTTCCGCTTTGAATTTGATTTGACCGACTTTTTGATCAAATTCCGGATAATCAACCACTTCGCCCAAGCCTACGGACACTAAATAATTGCTCAACTGGCTTTTCAATAAATTCAGGACATCATCGATCATTGGCTGGACTCCCATGCAATCTTGTTACGTGCGGGAGATTCTAGTGCCCTAACTTGGCTGAATTGACGGGTAAAGCCGCTTGAGTTTGATGCGGGCATCTTCGGTTTTGAAGCGCCAGTCCACGGTGCTGCCGTCCGCGTTGCGCCGGACCTGCCAGGCGGCGACT
>Ga0194061_1001958_pt1 | contig 11592 bp, 6 predicted proteins | sample SepL2221m_MetaG_FD_163423 | JGI IMG/M metagenome (GOLD analysis project Ga0194061, IMG submission 163423) | Anoxic zone freshwater microbial communities from boreal shield lake in IISD Experimental Lakes Area, Ontario, Canada - Sep2016-L224-21m | ecosystem: Environmental > Aquatic > Freshwater >...
AGCCGCAAGCACGTGAACGCCCGGTCCCGGGCGATATTTGCGCTGGGCCGTCTTCTCGGCAAACCCAAGAAACGCGAGCGTGCCCAGCAGCCGATTGACGCGCGTGTGTTCCATCTCAAGCATGGCCGCAAGCTCCCGGCTGCCAATAGGTCGCCCTGCCGAGACAAGGGCCTGAAGGACATGTAGTCCTGAGATCAAACTTTGATTGGGCTGCGCTGGAAGCATGGTGCTATATTAGCGCCATGCTGTTTGCGTGGCAAATCGATTTTTATGAAAAATCATGAGTTCGCCACTCTCCATTGGACCGCGTCTTCAACCAATCAATGATCAATTCCCCGTTGACGCCGCATTCGAAGCTCAACGGTTTTTCCAATCCCGCTTTCGTGTCGCCGCACGGGTTCTCGTAGCGCTCGGTGTCCGCCACGTTTTTGAGTTCATTGTTCATTGTTCCGAATCACCGCGCCGTAGCTTTCCTTGCAGCGCAGCAGCGGGCGCGGCGATAAGCCCATCGACACGCGAGTACTGGAACCGGCGTGAGCAGATTAATGAGCGTATTTTTGTTCTTCGCTCCGGCGTATTCTTCCAAAGCCTTGCCCAGCGGCAAATACTGAACACGCCGCCCGTCCAGCAACTTTGGCGCGTACGTCGCGAGAAACGCAAACGGACATTCGGCGTCTCGCTTGTTCTCCGCAAGATGGAAACAAACTCGCCCGACGCGCTGCCAAAGCGGACTGCGTCGACGCAACCACGCCGTCAATCCTCCTTTTTCCGCAGCGATTTCAGCGTGTGAATACGCATCGAGTTCAAGCCACAGTTTCGAAAGCGTTTCGACCGAAAGATACTCCGCACCTCGAAATGGAGGCGACGCTTCGGTCATGAAAGTCAATTCGTCCTGCGGCGGAGCGAGCGTTTCGATGCGGGCTTGAACCGAATCGGGAATGTGGCAAAGCGCGGTCAGGTAGCACTCCGCGAACCCTCCCCAGAATTTGAAGGCAGGCGGAAGTGGTGTTTTGTGCGTGTCAATCGATAACTGAAGGAGCAATTCGGAAGGATCTGTTGCGTATGCGCGCCGCAACGGCGCGGCCAGCGCTTCGGCCAATCCCGTTCCAGTGGAATCGCCACTTTCAAGCAGCGCAAGATGACCGACAGGCGTGAGGATTAATTCGACCACGGGGTGGTTCTCGATGGACAAGTCATTTCCGGATACCGTTGAGCTTAAGCGCACTCGCCTGTTTATCGAGTGAATGATTTCGAAGCGTTCCCCGGAAAATGATGACATTTTCACGAATACGCGGTAAGAAAGGCATGGAAACTGCGATTCCTATTTGCGGTTTGAAACAATGGACTTCTCAGCAAGAAATGGAACGGCAGACCAAAGGAGGAATCGTTGCGTGATGATCGCAGAACTGCGGCGTGAATATGATTTGTGAAAACGTTGTGAAAAGTCAGGCCGTTTTCTTGGTTTGCGTCTTTGGTTTTCATGCACTATAGAAGTTCGATATTCTCATTGACGGACAATTATTGATCTGGGTAATAAGCGATCCAAAGAACCACATATTCATAGTACGATATTTATAATTAGGATGATAAGGCGTCTTCCCATATACAGAAACACAAGCCCTATAAAGCCTTCGATAAGAAGAAAACCCCAACTCATTAGCCCACGTATTCGGAGAAAACTCCGGCCACTTCCGAGATTTCCGCATCTCCCCCCAAACCGCCCAAACCTCCTTATCCGCTCCCACACAATCACCTTGTGCATTATTCCCAGCTTCCCGCCCCTTCAAAAACCCTCTCACCCCAGCCCTCAACCTCCCCTTCAACGCCGCCGCCCGACAATTATCAATCACCTGAATCAACGAATGCCCCGAAAACTCCTTGAGCAGCTGCGACAGCTTCGAAGGCGGAATATCCAAATCCCTCGAAACCATCGCCACAGGATCCCAAAACACCGACCGCTCCAATTTATCCGCATCAATCTCATGCCGCCCCAACGCCCGTTTAATCAACAAAACCGCAGCCTTATAAAGTGCCCGAAGTCGCTTCCGCCTCGACTCCTCAGAAATCTCCACCCCACCTTTCTCAGACTCCGTAAACAACCCCGAAATCATCACCCACCGAGGAATCGGCCCAGACCGCTTCCTCAAATAATCCGCCATCTTCCTGCGCTCATGCGGTTGCTTCGTCAACAACACATCCAACCCATACCCATTATCAATAAAAAGTTGAACATCCTCATCATGCAACCCAAGTCGTTTCGACCACTCCTTCCGCTCATCCCGAACCCGAAAAACCTCCTTCCAACGAGCATCATCCGGATCCCCATCCTCCAAACGTGACGCCACCGAAGAACGAATCCCATTCGTCCCAGCATTCAATTGTTCAGTAATTTCCGAAGCCTGCGAAGCAGGCGTAGCCGCACACCGTTCCATAATATTTCGCCCCCATGGAATCCAACACCAACATCAAAAGCCAATTGCAAAGCAATTAACCCTTGATCGGATTCCCAGGACGAAAGCGCGTAGCGCCAACGTGCCGACCACCTAAGATAAATAAACTCTACTAACCTCAAACCCTAAAAGTCAAGCACAATTATTAAAAAAAATAAATCCCATCCCTTAGCCGTTGCCGTTTTCGCGAAAATTCGCGAAAATTCGCGGTAAAAAAAGCTGTTCGCCGTTCACCGGGTGCCGTTCTCCCGTCCATTCGCCCCTCATATTTCGATTGACTTTGGCTCATTTTAGCTCTATGATTTCATCCATCGGAGGTTGTAGCTACATGGCAAATGACGAAGTGATGCGCGAGGGTTCGGGCGCAAGTGCAGGCGAGAGAACTCCGCCGTCTGATGGCCTTTCCATTTCGTCGTTTATTGATCCCGAGCAGACGCAGATGGAAGGTGAGAATCTCACCATCATGCAGTCGCGGTTGCGCAGCGATCACACGTCCGGAGCGCAAGCTCAACCCTCGGGTGTTCAGCAGCCCAGTTCCGGCCCGAAGTCTGGCATTTCTGGCTCTCTGGGCGGCTCCAAAATGCAGGATGCCGAATTCCAAAAATTCTTCAAAAGTGTCGAGGCGCGGATTGATCCCAACGACCCTCCAAATCTGCTCCTGACCGAACCCGATTTGTTAAACATGGGGCGAATTCAGATCGGTGCTTACACCTGCCCGCTGGTCGATCAAATCGCACTCATAAAAAAGCTGGGAGAAGGCGGCAACGGTTCCGTCTATTTGGGCTATCAGCACCGCTTCGGTGAAGTCGCTTTAAAGACCCTGAAAATCAAGATCGTCCAAAACGATCCGAGCATGGTCGGCCGCTTTTTCCTAGAAGCCAATCTCTCGAAAAAATTCACATCAAATCACATCGTCAAAACCTATGACGCGCGAAGCGAAGGCGAGCTCAACTTCCTGGTGATGGAATACGTCACAGGCACGGATGCGTCGGGCTATTTGAAGAAATTGAAATCGCGTTCGAAGGATGCTGGCGCGACGGCAGCCGTCCCCGAAAAAGAGACACTGAAGATTTGCATTGCAGCCTGCAAAGGGCTTCAGGCGCTGCATGACGCAGGCGTCATGCACCGGGACATCAAGCCGCAGAATATCATGGTTCCGCATGGCAAAGACAAGGAACTCGATTTCGAAGCCTCGAAGCTCATGGACTTGGGCCTCGCGAAAAATACCGACGAAGACGCACCGTCAATTCTGCGTAAAGACGATGGCAACACGGTCCAGGGGACGTTGCTCGGAACGCCCGGATTTATGGCACCGGAACAAATCATCGATTGCTCGCACGTGTCGGCCGCAGCCGATATTTTCTCGATGGGTGCGACACTGTACGCGCTGATGTGCGGCAGCCCGCCCTTCCGCGACGTGCAGGGACCATTGGCGACCGCCTCCGCAACGATTCACGGCGACCACATTCCGATTGCCGAACGCTGCATGAAAGCCAAGATTCAGATTTCGAAGGGCATGGCAACGGTCATCGAGCAATGCCTGCGGAAGAAAGTCATTGAACGCTACAACAACGCCAGTGAGCTCCTCGCCGATTTGGAACGCGTGTACGCCGGGCAATCACCCTTGGCGAAGCGTCGTCCGCGCAAGGGCCTGTACACAAAGATTGCGATTGGCGTGGCCGCAGCGGCCCTCGTAATCACCGCCGCAGTCATGTACAAATCGGACGGAACCAAGCGCACCGAAATCGGCACCCTTTTAGTTCAAGCCAATGAAGCCGCTGATAAATACGAATTCGAACTCGCCAAAGAATTCAAAGACAAAGCGACGTTGATTCGCGTCACGACCAGTTCGTTGAGCAAAGACGGTGAGATCGACAAGCGCGAGGCCGAGTTCTCGCTCAAGCTTCTGGCAGCGAAAGAAAAGTTCGGAACCTACTGCGATGAGCAGGTCAAAGCGTTCCGGGTGTTCACCAAAGCTGAAGAATATGAAAAGGCCAATGCGGCGTTGGATACGTTGAAACATCATGACCAGCATTTGCCCGAAAAGCTCGAGAAGTTGAAAGATTTGCAGGCCGAATTGGACGCCGCTAAGAAGGCGACTCAGATCCGCAAAGAGCAGGAAGAGCGCGCGCGCATTCAATCCCGCAACAACGCCATTCGCGATGCTGAAATGATGCTGGCCAAAGGCAATTTCGCCGAGGCGGACAAGCACTATCGCGATGGGTTAAAATTTGACGGCAAAGACGCCACGCCTGCGCTCGTACAATTAGGAATCGACATCCCGCGCAACCAACGCGTGACGCAAATAGAATCATTGCTGAAGGACGGCAAGAGCGATTTAAAATCAGCGCTCGTGTTGGTCGACGAAATCAAAGGAATCGATGCGAAGAACACGATCATTCCTGAGCTGACGTCACGCATCTCCACCGAGCAATCTCGACGTTCCTTAGTGGCGGTTGCGGACGAAAAATTGGCCAAGCTTGCAGCAGGAGCAGGCGATTTGGCCGAAGCGAACGACGCTCTTTCCAAACTCGCTGCGACCGATCCAGATCGAACAAAACGTGAAACGACGACTGCGAAATTGCGCGCTGAATTCGATAAATTGATTGCAGTAGCAAAGTCGAATCTCGACGCCTCAAAAGACATTCCCGCCGCTGACGAAGCCCTAAAAGCAGCTCAGAAAATTTGGCCGAGCAACGACGACTTCATCCGACACGTCAAAGTCCTCGAAACAGTAAACGCGACATTTAACACCCTCGTGAAAGAGATCGCAGTCAACGTGACGACCGATCTCGCAAGTTCCGAAAGCAAATTCGAACGCATCCGCGCAATGAAGCCGTTGGATCCGAATGTCGTTGAAAGCGGCAAACTAATCGTAGTCGAACAGACACTGCAAAAGCGCATGGATGGTTTGGCCACGTTGGTCAATGCGCTGAATGCAAAAACGGACGGCGTAGAATTGACCAAGCCGTTTAACGATGCGAAGACTGAATTGGAAGCGTGTTCTGCGGTACGTAAAGACAAACGCATTGACGCCGCGCGGACGCAGTTTGACGCGAAATTTGATGAGCACAAAAAGGTGGTTCTCACGAACGCAGTCGGACAGTTGAACGGTGATTTTCAGAAGCTTGGCAAATATGGTGACGGATCAATCTACGCCGCGTTCGAAAAGCGCCTCGGCGAAGTGGCCACAACCGCCCCGCAAGACTCACGCGTGACTTCGCTACAGGGCACGTTCACCGCGAAAAAGACAGCGGCTGAAGAAGTGTCCGTGTTCGGCTACACGCGCCGATTAAAATCAGCATTAGAGAAATTCACAGCCGGCGACGGAACGCTCAAGCAACTCGACGAGTTGTTTACGGCAGGCGATAAAGAGTTTCCAAAGGCATTTGAATCAGCACGCTCAGTGCTCGAAAAAGGCAAAGCGGATCTGAAATCAAAGTTGAATCAGGCCACTGAATTGATCCAAGCGAAAAAAGAGTTGGATCAGGCGCAGGAGTGGATTCTGGCGATTGAAAAGTCGTATGCGGGCTGGCCGGGTTTGGCCGAAGCGAAAGAAGGCGTCGCGAAATTGAACGCTGATTTTGCGAAAGATATAGAGTCCGCTCGCACAACGCTGGGATCAGGCGGCAGCATCGAAGGCGTCGATGACGTCCTGAAGCGGAGCATCCTACTGCACTCAAAAGACACAGCCGCGCTGGGATTGAAAAATGATTTTGACATGCGCAAAGAACGACTCGCAACGCTGATCGCGACAGCATCAACGCTCGCCAAAGAAGCGAATTTGGATGAAACAGACGCGGAGTTGGCGCGTCTCGGCAAACAGTTCCCAAGCGAACAAGCCACCGCCAAAGTTCAGCAGCAGTTGAAAGAAGCCCGAGAAGCCGTTCAAAAGGAAGTCGCGGAAGCCGAAGGGTTGTTTTTGAAGAACACAGAAAAGGGTACGTTCAGAAAGGCGAGCGAGATCCTAGCTCGAGCGATCAAGCGGGTACCTAGCGATCCGAAAGTGCTTGCTCTTGAAAATGGACGGATCACCAGACTCGACGAGACAACCAAGTCTATAAAAGAACTTCAAACAATTTTGAGCGACGAGTTAACTCAGCAGTCCGAATTGAAGGCTGGAACACTTCTCGATAAAATTGAGTTGGTGGAGCCGAATGGAACGCTTCGAGGCAAATACGACGGTCTCGTCAAGATACGCAAAGATAAGCAAACTAAATTTGTGAAAACACAAGAAGAAAACAAAGTCAATGAAGTAAAGAAAAACACACCCAAATCCGAAGACCCCAGCGGTTTCTAATCGCATTCCAGACTCCTCGTATTGCTCTTTCTTATTGCCGTTCTTTGCGTCTTTGCGCCTCTGCGAGAGACTTATAGTTTAGATGCCGTGGCTTCTATTTCCGCGCAGCCTTCATCTGCTGATACGCCGTGTTATTCGGAACATCCGGCAACATCAGGATTCGATCTTCCGCGACTTTGACATAATCCGAGCGTTCCACCAGCTGCCCTGCCTGGCGGACTTTAGTAAACAATTCATTGGCTTGAAAAATGACTTCAGCCACGATAAGGTCGTGAGCCGTTTGAATCGCGGCGCGGAGTTTGGGCTTGACACTGCCGCTGAGTTGTTGCGCCTCACGGATGCGCGTCCAGGCTTCGCTCATCCACTTGATTTGCTTGGCATATTTTTCAAGCGTGTCGGGATCGATATTGGCGCGGTCCTTGGGTGTAATCCGATTCTGCATATACCGGTCCCAATAATCGGACCCTTCTTTAAAACTGGCTGCGGCCTTCTCCGCCGCCCAATCGTCGGACTGAGCCTTGAGCTTCGCGGCCTCATCATGCAAATCAGCGAACGCGATGCGGTCGACTTCGGCAAGGAACGGCTCCACTGCGATCCGGAACGCGTCGAATTTCTTCTCAACAAAGAGCTGCTTCAAGCGCGCAAATTTCAGCATGTTGACATTGTGACGAGCTTCCGCGAGAACCGCTTCAGCACGGATTTTAAAATACGCATCGCGCTCATCCAGGATCGAAAGGAACGCCACCGATTCTTTGATGATGTTCTCAGAAATGCGCGCGGCTTGCACGTCCTTGAGCGCGGCCCAACCGACGCCCACTTTCGTGATGTGAGCGAGCAGCGCACCATCTTCTTCTCCGGGTCGAGCATCTTTCAAAACCGCCAACGCTTCTGCCGAGTTGCCATTCATGTGCAATGTACTGGCCTCCTGAATGCGCGCTTTCTTCGAAGCGTCTGCCAGTAACTTTTCAACACCCGCGCGGTGTGGATCGTCGCTGCTCAAGGCCGCGATTTCGACGGCAGCTGTCGCGAATTGCTTGGCTACAATCGCCCGCTTCGCAGCCAGGGCGTGGCGCAAACTGGCAATCAGTGTGTCCAGTCGCTGGCCCTTTGTCACGGAAGCAGAAATCTCGGGCGCTGATTTGGACACTTGTTCCAGTTTTGAAAGTTCGTCCTCCCAGTTACCGGAACCCCGTGAGGTGCGAACTTCGTCCCAAAGCTTTTCGACACTTTGAATCTCAGCCTTGCGTATCCCAACCTGTTTGCGTGTAGCAACCAACGCATCATAAACAGTGTTCAACTCGGCATTGGCTGTCATATCCAGTGGTTCAAATACAGGATCACCTGACTTGCTTTCGGCGGACTTTTTGAAGTCTTCTATTTTTTGCTTATTATGAGCAAACTCTTCGAGCGCATCCTGAATATTTGCATCAGTGTTGCTGAGAACTGATAAGTCATAGCTTTTTGCCAAATCTTTAGTCTTCTCAAAGAGCTTTTTCACGTTCAACGCTGACGTGGCAAAGTCAGAAAGCATGAATACTTCATCTTGCGGTTCATGGCTTTCCAGCGATAGCTCCGTCATCGCTTTTGCGCGCGCTTCTTCGAATTTTGAGGACTTAATCAAATCACGAATACCTACGATTCGAACAGCACGCTTGGCGTGGTCGATGGCAGATTTAATAGCGCTCGCATCTGCTGGCGTCAATCTATCTTTATTATCGCTATAGAGTTTGTCCGCAATAGATAGGTTACCTAATTTTAATGCAGCGACGACATCAGCAAGTGTGTTCCGTGGATTGAGCCATTGCTGTACACGAGGTACAGCAGCCGGGATAATTTGAATACAGATAAAAGCAGTAGCCACAGCCATGAGCAGAATGCTTGTAATAATTAAGGTATTTGTCAGCTTGAATTTTTCTGGCTGTTTTTCCGGGACGACTGCATTGGGCTTTTCCAAATATCGACTGGGAATATAATCTTTCAGCGAATCGTGTCCGAGGAGTGAATCATCGTTGATGTCTGGTTTTGGCGACCGAGCGGGCACTTTTCCGCTCATGCGCGGAGACGTGGGGACGTTGTCGAACGTACCAGGTTTGGCAACTCCAGGTGTGCTCTGCATAGACGAGATGTCTAGCTTTTCAGCCGGTTGGGCGCGAATTGCTGGTTCCGCCCGCTGGCTCTTGCCTGCGTCTTTTTTTGCGGCAGGCATTTGAGTGGGAAGAGCAGGGCGCTCATACGCTTTCAGTTTATCTCGTAAAGTATTCGGCACCAAAGTTGGCATAAAATCAGGGTCAGAATCAGGGTCATCAAATGTGAATTGAATATCATTGATGAGAATAACATCATTATGCATTAATCGATGTTGAGGCGTGTTGCCTGCGACACCCTTCAAGCGCACATTATTAACAATGACACCCACACCATCTTTTGAACTGACATCTTCGAGCAGGTAGCCGGAGGCTGTTTGGGTAATCTTGATATGATCGCGTGACACGAATTCTTCGAGGAGGCGGAGTGTATTGCTGCTACGCCGACCAATCGTCAATTCATTACCCAGCGGATAATCCTCCCCGCCATTGGACCCTAGTAAGATCAGTTTTGCCATTCCAGTTGCCTTTTAAGTCAATATAATATTTGCATAATAAAATAACATCGTTCAAATGTTATTGAACAACTATCTTTTTTTCTTAATCAAATCTATCGCCGGGATTGAGGGTTGATTTTGTGGATTGCGTGTCGTCTGTATAGGCGGCACGGTCGGAGTCGATTTGGAAGGTTGCGAAATGATCTTCGTCACAGTCTGCTTGACATCTTGAACGATAGGTAGTTGTCCAATTTTAGAATCAGTCTGCTTGATCACGGGCTGCTTACCTGTTATCTGATCAATTGCGTTCGAGATTGAAGAAGGAATACGCGCATCGGTTGTCACGCGGCGGGCTTCGCGCTTGGCGTCAGCTTCGCGAATCTTTTGTGCACGGGCTTCTTCTGACATGGACGACAGTACACTACCGCTTGTCTTGCTGTCGGTCCCCTTTTGACCTGCTCTCGTTTGTTCCCGCTGTTGCAGGATACGCTTAATGTCCGCCTCGCGCATCTGCTGCTTGCCAGACGTGTTGACGGCTTGTGAACTCTTATGGATAACAGGTTCGGCAGCGCGTTGCACAGGCGTAACACCAGAATACTTTTTAGTCAATACAGGCCCTTGCTCTGCGATAACGGCTGTTGAGGTGCGTGGTGCCACGTTCTTGACATCCGGACGGTAGGCCGTGAATTGATTTTCAACCAATTTTGTTCCCTGAAGCTTGTCACCCGGGTTCATTTGGGCATCAGTTAGCTTATAATTCTTGACCGGCTGACCAGTGGATGTCGATACTTTATCTTCAGACGGTCCTTTATTGACAACACATTTGTTTTTCTCTGAATAGTTATGCTTAATGCAGGATGTGTGCTGAAAACACAGACTGACTTCTACCGAGCTGAGTAAAAATTGAAGCGGGCAATCGCAAATATGAGCGAATGTAATAAAACAATAGTCGCTTTCATGCAGACTGAATTCAAGTGTGGCTTCGCCATCAACCAACAGGCCGACACCTTCTTCGTATTGCGCATCTGGTGGGAGTGCGGCCCAGCCGATGTAGCGGTCCGATTCCCGCCAGTTCACCCAAGCCGGAGCCCATGTTGTGCCCGGAGTCCAGACATAACCATACTGCGAATGTTTGCTCCAGCGTCCGTAGTGAAACGCGGCCCAACCCCACGCGTATTCCGACTGCCAAGCCCAGCCGCGATCCGTTGAAACCCAATGGCCCTGATTACAATACGGGCGCCAACCGGGTACAGCCTTGACTTCTTCCGGCTGCCAGACTGTATCACCGCCAACATCAAGCCAATTGCCATAAGGCGCGAGTGCTTTATAAAAATAGGTTATATTAAGATCGCCTTCGGCGGGTACGGTGACATCAGCGACTGCATCGTCGATAGCAATAGAGACGGGCGTGATAGAGGGTGTGCCCTGAACAGATTCTTGTGTAGTATTTGAAACATCCGCATTGGAAATTGGCGTTGCAGAAATACCGTGGCGCAAAGCGGAAGCAATGATGAGATCGGATACTCCGAGATCAGCTAAATACATCAATTCATCTTCAGAAAAAATGAATTGACCGGACGCCTTTTCGATATAGTTCAATACCGCTTCATCAGAGGTGCTGATTTTGATGATATGGGCGAACGCTTCGAAATTCTCGGACGCACGCAGTGCGGATGTGTTCGCGATACAGAGCGCAGCAAGTACGGTAGCCATCATGTACAAACGCATGTCGCAATTCCTTTTGTGAAAGACTGAGGCCTTGAAGTCGTTGAATCAACTCACTACAAGAAACTCAATAATATATATACCTTTTTTCACTCGCCATGTCAAGCTTTTGCTTGGTACGGCGAGTGATCCAGAAGAAAGGACGAGCCAATGTGCGTCGCATGACGGTTGAATTCAATGAATTTTCGGACTGAGTGCTTCGTTTTTTGCAAATGCACATAGGAATTTGAGACTCCGCTTTTCAAATAAATAAGCTCGTGTATAAATCGTATTGAAAGCGCGAATGAGTCACGCTCGCGCTAGGAAAGATTACGTTGAGGAGTACGTTACGATGTCCATACCAATGCTTTTTGTTCAGTCCCATACATCGCGGCGAGCAGTTGCTATGTTGATCGTGACGATTGTGGTTTTAGAGGGTGTTTTAAAAGTTCTGTTTACTACTAATTCCTGCTAGTCTTCGACTCATCAGATTAGTCATGGCGATAAGAATCATAGCTTCGCTGTTATCTGTACGCCCCTCATAATCTTTGCTCAAC
>Ga0194061_1001960_pt1 | contig 11584 bp, 8 predicted proteins | sample SepL2221m_MetaG_FD_163423 | JGI IMG/M metagenome (GOLD analysis project Ga0194061, IMG submission 163423) | Anoxic zone freshwater microbial communities from boreal shield lake in IISD Experimental Lakes Area, Ontario, Canada - Sep2016-L224-21m | ecosystem: Environmental > Aquatic > Freshwater >...
TAAGATCTGACGCGTATAAACCGGGTCTGGTCCATCATCAAATGTGAGCACCAATTTCTTTTTGGAAGCATCAATTCTTCCCATTTGTTTCACCACAAACATGCTGGGTAATGAATCGTATTTCTCTTCACTGATCAGCATTAAAGAAGAATCAATTTCTGGTGTGATATGCCCTTCTCTTGGCGTTGATAAAACATCCAATACCTCACCGTCGCCCATGAAATCAACATCGTCTGTTGCTTCTACTTTATTAAATTCTGTGAAGTTGAATTTTGCCAATGCTTTACGTGACATGGGTTGATTATAAAAATCCCAAAGTCTACTATCCTCACTTCCTAGTCTCCAGAGAGCAGTTCCCGCCAAAGGATATTCTGTGGCAAATCGAACCGTATTAAAATTGGTTGCAGCGTCCGTAAAATGAACTTCGTGTTCTTTATCATTATCATCCCAATATTGATAACTTAAATTGTAGGTATCGTTATTGTAAGAAACTTTTCCTTCACTCTCCCGGGCAATAACGAGTGCTTGTTGATAGGTAACATCAGTTCCTTGTCCACCTTTAACCCAATCATAACCATAAGCTGCCAAACATAATACAATCTTTTTTGGAGATACTTTTTTTGCAAGCTGATCAACAGCTGCTTCGATCCATTTCTGACTACTAATGGGTCCAGGTTTTGTATCTCCTGAATGTTCATCATAAGCCATTAAGAAAAGATAGTCGTTATACTTTCCTAATGTTTGATAGTCGTAGTCTTCATTAAAAGGCATTACATCCTGCGAAACGAGCAGCCCTTCTTTATGAAATCTTGCATACAATTCTTTTTGAAAATTGGAGAGCACCTCATTTTTTGTTTCCACCAATTCTTCGAAATCAATATTGATACCAACGAAGCCATACTTTTTAATGAGTTTGACCAGGTCGTTGATCAGTTTATTTTTCTTTATCGGATCATTGATAATACGATGAACTATATCTCCTCTAAAAACGGATTTTACATTATTGGTCATCATGGGCATCACACGAACACCTGATGCTTTTATGACGTCGAATCCTCTTTCATCGATATTAGTATATACTGAATCTCCTTTTGGATCCAAAAAAAACCATTCTGGCATTACCAGATTCATTTTAGAAATATTTCTTTTCAGCGAGAAGAAAGATTGAGCATCCCAGGCCACATAAAATGCTGCACGAATACCTAAGCTATCGCTGAACAGAGAAGTGGTAGAAAGATTTAACACACTATCTTCTTGTCCGCAACCCCTGCCTTTTGACCATCTATTATCAATGAACTTTCTAAAGCCCTGGTATTTTTTGGCAAGTTTACTGGTTGTCTTTTCAGTCTGTAATACTTCTTTCATCGCCTGCCCCTGCATCATGGGTAGGTTGGGGAGGTACATATTTTTGATTGCAATAGTAATCATCGCTATCACTAAAATCAAAATAAACAAGATGATCCTGCCACCCCATTTAAATCTTTGCCAACGGGAGGGGTTATTGGTCTGAAAAATTTGTGCCGAATGTTTCTTATCCATGGGGTCTAATACAAGCAAAAGAGTGCTAGATCTGCAAAGTAAACACAAAGGCCGCCTTAAACAAGCGGCCTTTATGTTAAAAGCGATTTTTAATCATATTTAAAACTTAACCCTCGAAGCTGCTATAGAAATAAGGTGTTTTTGCTTCAAATTCTGCACTACAGGTATCTACCATCTTGTAAACACGCGTAATGCCCAGGGCTTTTCTTTTTTCGTAAACCTCATCTTCTGTGCAAGTATTGTTCATGATACGAACAATTTGCAGATCACTAAAACCATTCTTTTTTGCTTCTTTTAAAAGCGGTGTTGGAATGGTGTCTAAGCCATATTGTGCAATTTCTTTTTCAATATGACAGATCTGTTGAATCTGATAAAGAAACCAACGGTCAATCCCAGTTGCATGTGCAATTGATTTAACCGTAGAACCCTGCATCAACGCATCTTTGATACGGAAGATGCGATCCCATTTCGGAGTCTTGATGTATTCTACAATTTCTTCGCTCTTCATCAAACTTTTGCCATAATAACCTAAGCCGATGGCTTCATTCTCCAAACTCTGACAAGCTTTCTGAATGGCTTCTGTAAAACTTCTGCCAATAGCCATCACCTCACCCACACTCTTCATTTGTAATCCTAAAGTATCGTTTGCTCCTTTGAATTTATCAAAGTTCCAGCGTGGTACTTTTACAATTACATAGTCTAAAGCAGGTTCGAAATAGGCAGATGTAGTTTTTGTAATTTGATTTTTTAATTCGTCTAAAGAATAACCGATAGCCAGTTTTGCCGCAATTTTCGCAATGGGGTAACCAGTTGCTTTTGATGCTAAAGCAGAAGAACGACTCACACGTGGGTTAATTTCAACAGCAATTAATTCTTCATTTTCAGGATTCTGAGCAAACTGAACATTACAGCCACCGGTAAAGTTTCCGATGGAACGCATCATCAAGATGGCTTTGTTTCGCATTTCCTGAAAAGCGGTATCGCTTAATGTCATGGCAGGAGCAACCGTGATGGAATCTCCGGTATGAACCCCCATGGGGTCTAAATTTTCTACCGTACAAATAATAACCACATTATCATTACAATCGCGCAATAATTCTAATTCGTACTCTTTCCAGCCTAACACTGCTTTCTCTACCAACACTTCGTGAATGGGGGAAGCTTTTAACCCTTTATCGAGGGCCGCATCTAAATCATCTTTTGAATGTACAAAGCCCCCGCCAGTACCCCCTAGGGTAAACGAAGGGCGTATAACTAACGGAAAACCAATCTCTTGCGCAAATTCCTTACCTTCTAAAAAACTATTCGCTACCCTACTTGGTGCCACAGCCATTCCGATTTTAACCATCAGCTGGCGAAATTTTTCCCGGTCTTCTGCCGTGTCAATTGCAGCAATATCTACTCCAATTAGGCGAACATTGTACTTCTCCCACACCCCTAATTCATCGGCTTCTTTACACAAATTCAGGGCAGTTTGACCACCCATAGTGGGCAAGACTGCATCAATCTGGTTCTCATCTAATATTTTTTCGATACTTTCAACCGTCAAAGGGAGCAGATAAACCTTGTCAGCCATCATCGGATCGGTCATAATGGTGGCAGGGTTACTGTTAATAAGGATCACTTTGATCCCTTCTTCACGTAGGCTTCGTGCAGCCTGGGTGCCTGCATAATCAAATTCACAGGCCTGGCCTATAATAATAGGTCCGGAGCCAATAATTAAAACGGAGTGTAACGAGCTGTCTTTAGGCATAATTGCAAAAAAATAAATTGTGCAAATGTAAGGTCAACAAGTGAAAAGGGGCATAATTTTTTCGAATCATTTAGCTCAAATGGAACAAAAACTGGTTTAAAAGGTTAATATATATAGATTGTACACTAAATAAAATAAAATGGCAGTATTAAAAGAGGGAAGTAAAGCACCCGTTTTCAAAGCGGTGGATCAAAATGGCAAGGCGATTTCATTGACTGATTTTAAAGGAAAGAAGGTGATATTATATTTTTATCCAAAAGATGATACTCCGGGATGCACTGCACAGGCATGTAACCTGAAGGATAATTATGCATTATTAATCAAGAAAGGATTTCAAATAGTTGGCGTTAGCACAGATAGTGTGGCTAGCCATAAAAAATTTGAAGAGAAGTTCGAACTTCCTTTTCCATTGGTGTCTGATGAAGACAAAAAAATTGTTGACAAATACAATTTGTGGGGAGAGAAAAAATTCATGGGCCGCACTTATATGGGCACCACTCGTACTACTTTCTTGATTGATGAAACAGGAAAAATTGTAAAAATCATTGCAAAACCCGATACCAAAAATCATACAGAAGAGATTTTGGCAGCTTGGGAAGGATAATTTTTGCTGAACTAATAGATGGGCCTCTGAATTTTCAGGGGCTTTTTTATTTAAAAATCTGATACACTAGTAAGCTCATCACATAAGCCAGTCCGGTCATGTATAAGAATTGAAACACGGGCCACTTCCAGGATTTTGTTTCTCTTTTTACCACTGCCAATGTGCTCATGCATTGCATAGCTAATACATAAAAGATCATTAAAGAAAAAGCCGCAGGCAATGTGTATACTTTGCTGCCATCTTCGTGTTTTGCAGCAAGCATCTTTTGTTGTAAAGATGTATTATCGTTCACTTCTACACTATATAATGTGGCCATGGTTCCTACAAAAACTTCTCTTGCTGCAATGGATGTGATGAGCGCGATACCTATTTTCCAATCATACCCTAAAGGCCTAATGGCTGGTTCAATTGCTTTGCCAAGAATACCCGCATATGAGTTTTGTAATTTCTCAGAAGAAAATTGTTTAGTAAGTAATGTTTTCTCTGTAGGATTTTGTTGAATGAGTGTGGCATATTTTGCTTGCACTTTTTCTATTCTGTTTCCCGGACCGTAACTACTAAGAAACCATAACAGCATACTAATTACTAAAATTATTTTTCCTGCATCAAACACAAAGATCTTGGCTTTTTCTACCATGGTAATGCCCACGTTAGCCCATCTTGGTGCCCGATAAATCGGTAATTCTAATATAAAAAAACTCTTCTCCTGAATCTTTATAACCCACTTCATCGCATAACTAACAATTAATGCCATCACAACTCCTAGAAGGTATAAGCCCATCATTACGATACCTTGTAAACTCAGAAATCCGAAATAATATTTATTGGTAACTACCAGCGAAATTAAAATAGTATAAACAGGAAGTCGGGCACTGCAACTCATTAATGGGGTTACCAATATTGTTAATAAACGCTCTTTTTTATTTTCAATATTTCTGGCACTCATAATTGCTGGAACAGCACATGCAAACCCACTAATCATGGGCATTACACTCTTGCCATTTAATCCAACTTTGCGCATTAACCGATCGCTCAAAAAACTTATTCTGGCCATATAACCAGTATCCTCCAAAATGGTAATGATTCCAAAAAGGATCATTATCTGAGGAACAAATTTTAAAAGACCACTTAGCCCTGCAATAAATCCATTTATTAAAAGGTTACTCCACCAAACTTCTGGAAGATGGTGACTTAGCCAGAAACTAATTTCTTTGATACTCCAATCAATTCCGTCCATTGGAAACTGCGCCAGCCAGAAAACACTTTGAAATAAAAGAAACAAAACGGATAACAAAATTAAATAGCCCCAAAAACGGTGTAATAAAATATCATCGAGTTTATCAGAAAAATGTTTTTGTTCCAGGGGATCTGGCTCATTTACATTTTTCTGCATGATCTTTCTGATATGTCCAAATCGCTGCACAATTTCTTCTGCCTGCGTTTTCGTAGGATTGAATTGATTGTCGATTTCTATTTGCTCCATCTTCTCCTGCATCTCATCCGTGAGCGGAAAATTTTCATGATTGATTAGATAGTGAATGGCTGCATAATGGCTGAGTGCCGGAAAATGCGATTGAACCGCTGCAATAGCATTTGGTGCCAATATATGATTGTCAATAAAATCGTGCTTATTAAATGCAGAAGGGTTCTTAACGTATTTTGCTAATGCTATTTTTAATTCAGTGAGCCCCTTATTTTTTCTTGGATTCACCAATACAACAGGAACACCCAATTCTGCTTCCAAGCCTTTCACATCAATGATGATTCCTTTCTTGGCAGCCAGGTCATTCATGGTTAAAGCAACCACCACAGGTATTTTCAAATCAATAATCTGACTACAGAATAGCAGGTTTCGTTTAAGATTGCTGGCGTCGGCCACTAATAATACCATATCCGCCTTCACTTCCAGATCGGCATTCATCAATACTTTATAAGCCACCCATTCATCTGCCCTTCTTGGATATAAACTATAAGTACCGGGAAGATCAATCAACTGAGTAGGTGTGCCATCACTTAAATCGAGAAAGCCTGTTTTTTTGTCTACAGTAACTCCAGGAAAATTCCCCACTTTTTGGTTGAGGCCTGTTAATGCATTGAACAACGAAGTTTTTCCGCTATTTGGGTTGCCCACTAATGCTATATGTAATTCCTGTTTCAACAAATGCTAAAATTGAACGCAAAAGTATAGTCTTATAAGAGTGCTTTGTTACGAGATTGGGAAGAGAATCCTTTCAAAATCATCGTTAACAGTAGATACAATTTCATTATGGAAGCTTAAATCGTCTATTTTTGTTCGTACAAATTAAGATTATATATGAAAAAGCTGCTGTTGGTTGTGTTACTCTTTTCAACTGTTGCTCATGCACAAAGTAAAAGGAAAAAAAGATTGGCGGAAGAAAAAGCTAGTATGGAACTAGTAGCTAATTTAAAATCGCATATTCAATATTTAGCAGATGATAAATTAGAAGGAAGGCGTACAGGAACAAAAGGAGAGCAGTTGGCATTAGCTTATATCGTTGAGCAGTATCAAAAAATAGGATTACAACCCAAGGGGAAAGAGGGATATGTACAAACTTTTGAAATTAATGAAGGAAAGAAATTCACTACAGAAACCTTTCTAACTGTAAATGGACATGAGATAGAGCAGAGCACAGAATATTTCCCATTGAGTTATAGTGCACAGAAATCCGTGAAAGGCACACCTGCAATGGCTTTGAATGAAAAGGGGCAACCCTGGTTCAAGGATTTAAAGGATGTTTTAGAAGAGAATAAAACGAATCCTCATTTTGATATGGATGAAGTTCTACATAAAGAAGCTGCTGCAGTTGCTTCAAAAGGTGCAACAGCTTTATTTCTGTATAATAGTTCTACTGCAACTGATAATGTACAATTTAATAAAAATGATACCTCTGTTTCAGTTGCCATTCCAGTTGTATATATTACCAAAGCTGGTATCAAACATTATTTCTTCGATAATGCTGCGAGCTTTGATTTATCACTCAAGGTTAACATTGTGGAACAAAAAAGAAAATGTAGTAATGTAATTGGCTATATCGATAATCATGCAACTACTACTGTTATTTTAGGTGCGCACTACGATCATTTAGGATATGGGGAAGATAAAAATGCTTTAGATACGGGTCATGTAATTCATAATGGGGCAGACGATAATGCAAGCGGAACTGCCGCATTAATTGAACTCACTAAATCATTGGTTAAATCTTCTCCGAAAAATAATAATTACTTAATTATTCATTTCTCTGGTGAAGAGCTGGGATTGTTTGGTAGCAAGCATTGGTTAGATGACCCTACTATTAAAATCACAGCAAATTATATGTTGAATATGGATATGGTTGGAAGATATGATACTTCCCATAAATTAAATATTGGTGGCTATGGAACTTCACCAACCTGGGGCGAATATTTTACATCTTTAAAAAACGATCAACTGCTCATTAAGTTAGATAGTTCAGGAAGTGGCCCGAGTGATCATGCCAGTTTTTATAGAAAGGATATGCCGGTTCTATTTTTCTTTACAGGAAGTCACCCCGATTATCATAAAGCAACAGACGATTGGGAAAAGATCAATTACGAAGGAGAAAAAAATATTGTTCAGCTGGTGCATCAATTAATTGTTGATAATGATGCAAAGGGAAAATTGGTGTTTACAAAAACAAGAGAACAAGCTGCAGGCCGCAGTACAAAATTCAAAGTGAGTTTAGGTGTGATCCCTGATTATGGTTATAGTGGAACGGGTATGAGAATCGATGGAGTGAGCCCGGGTAAATTGGCCGAAAGAATTGGGCTACAAACAGGCGATGTATTATTGCAATTAGGTGATATTAAATTTGTAGATGTGCAAAGTTATATGGGTGCATTAGGCAAATTCGAAAAGGGAGATAAAACAAAATTGCGCATCCTGAGAGGTAAGGAAGAAAAAACATACGACATAGAATTTAAATAGATTGTTATGTCGAAACTCCGTTTGAATGTAGATGAATTAAATGAAGATTTCTTCGAAGGCACACGCCTGCTGGGCATTACAGCGCCCATCAAGAGTTATCAGTTTTGTTTGCAATTGAACAACTTATTGGGTTATCAATTTAAATTGAATAACGATTTTGAAATTCATGTACGAAGAAAAGAGCGGACTTATTATTTCTCTGTGTACGAATCCATCGAGCCGAATAGTTTTTTAAGTCACTATGTATACCACAATCAATTCGATGGAGAATACCTATTGCCTGAATTCAGGCATATGGATTTTCTTTGGTTGATGAAGGGCGATTTTGTGGATGATGAAAAATGCTCCTGGATCAAAAAAGCCATCAGTGGCATCACGGGCGTGCAGCTTGTTGCTGAGCTTACCAATGAGCAGATCAAGAATAAAGGAAATATGGTTTTTTAGGAACTATAGAAACCGAATCACTTTCTCTGATTTCGCCTTTAATTTTCCGATGGGTTTTGCATAAGCAGATAAACCGAATTGTTCAAAAACAGCCACAACTTCATGCGCAGCTTCCGGAGATACTGCAATCAATAAACCACCATTTGTTTGTGGGTCGGGCAATAATTGCAATGCTTCTTCCTGATTGATGCCCGGCGCAATACTAACTTTTTCACTATAGCTACTCCAGTTGCGAGCTGTGGCGCCTGGTCCTATTTTTTGTTTTTGATATTCTAATGCAGCTTCAATAATTGGTATATGCGCATATTCAATTTCTGCACTCAATCCACTTCCTTCGGCCATTTCTGTTAAGTGACCCAATAGTCCAAACCCAGTAACATCGGTCATGGCATGTACCCCAGCAATTTTTCCTAAAGCTTCACCTGCTTTGTTCAGCGTGCCTAATTGTTTCATCAATAATTGCAAATGTTCATCGGAAAGTTTTTCTCTTTTTTGTGCGGTAGCCATAATGCCCACACCAATGGGTTTAGTAATAAAAAGAAGATCATTTTCCTGCGCCGTATTATTTCTTTTTAAGTGTTCTATAAGAACCAATCCGCTCACTGCTAAACCAAAAATTGGTTCGGGGCTATCAATACTATGCCCGCCAGCCAGTGGAATGCCTGCTTCCAAACAGATGCTGCGTGCGCCTTCCAGCACTTGCTGTGCAACAGATGCAGGAATTTTATCAATGGGCCATCCTAGAATTGCAATGGCCATTACTGGTTTTCCTCCCATGGCATACACATCGCTGATGGCATTGGCAGAAGCTATTCTACCAAAAGAAAAAGCATCATCCACAATGGGCATAAAAAAATCTGTGGTGCTGATCAACGCGGTCCCGTTTCCTAAGTCGTATGCAGCAGCGTCGTCATTGCTGGCATTGCCAACGAGTAAGTTTTTATTTTCTGGTGCAATGGTATTCGATTGTAAAATGCTGCTCAAAACAGAAGGCGCAATTTTACAACCACAACCACCACCATGCGAAAATTTGGTTAAACGGAATTCAGACATTGGAAAATTTATTTATTTTTTGCAAATTAAGTTCAAATGAATTGGATTTTCGTCATCATATCATCCAAACGATCTCACCAAATTGAAATCGATCCTGTAATCCATTTTTCAAAACAAGTTCACCCGATTGATTTACCGACTCAACACCCGCACTAAACGCGATATTATCTTTTTTAAATCTTACTGTTTCACCCTTCTTGTATAAATGAAGATTGTATTCTGATAATTGTTGAGAAATCTGACCCGCTTTTAAAGCCTCAAATCTTCTATCCAGGTGCTCGCATAATTCTTTAGCAAGTTCTACAGGGTTATAATCTTTCCCGGTAATTTGTTTTAAAGAGGCTGCTTGTTGAATAATGGGCGAAAATTGGGTTTGGTTAATATTGATCCCAATTCCTATCACCGAATACTGCCATTTAGTGCCCTGAATATGATTATCGATTAAAATTCCCCCTGTCTTTCTGTCACGCCAAAACAAATCATTTGGCCATTTAATTTTGGTTTCTTCGCCTGCATATGCCGAGAAAAAATCAAAAACAGCCAGGGAAGTCATCACACTCAATGCAAACTGTTGACTGATTAAAAGAAAAGTGGGGTCAATAACTACCGATAAAATGATATTTGAGCCGTTCTCGGAAATCCAGGTCTTATTGCGCTGCCCTTTCCCCGCATATTGGGATTTTGCAAAGAATGCCGAACCATGAGCAGCCAAATTAGACTGAACCTTGTCAATGGCATAGATATTGGTGCTATCTACTTCATGTAATTCGGAAAATGGTTCTCCGATAGGAGTTTTAGCATTTATAGGTAACAAAGAATTACTATTTTTGACGAAGTTAGCACTGAATCAATCACACTTAAACAACTTAATTTATTGGCAACGCTCTCTGTACTCAACAAAATCCCAGCTACAACCGGTACCCGTATTACACGTGTTAATCGGAATTCCAAAATTTTTAAGACCATTATTAAAGCCATTCAGGATAAGAAGGGGGAGAATATTGTAAGTCTGGATCTTAGGAGTATACCCGAAGCGGCAGCCGACTTTTTTATTGTTTGTGAAGCTACTTCTACAACACAAGTGCGTGCAATATGCGATTTTGTGGAAGCACAGGTTTTTATAGCTTGTTCTGAAAATCCGTACAAGCACGAAGGAAGAGTTACAGGACAGTGGGGATTGATAGATTATGTTACAGTGGTTTTGCACGTGATGCAACCTGATGCCAGAAAGTTTTATAAGCTGGAAGAAATGTGGAGCGATGCGGGTTCAGTGATGCATGATGAAGTAGAAAAAATAAAATAGAGATACCGGTTATTTTAAAGAAACATTATTTATAATAGAGGAAACAGATATGTCACAGGAAAATAAATCGCCCAAATTTAACATTCAGAACGATAAAGGTGAAGCTCCCAGAAAAGGTCCCAAATTCAGTATTTACTGGATTTACGGAATCATTGGTATGGTATTATTATCTGCCAATTTCTGGAAAATGTCTCCCGATTTAAGTCGCGTGAGTGAACAAGAATTCAAACAAGAAATGTTGGCCAAAGGCGATGTGGAACGTTTGGATCTGGTAAGAAATAAAGAAGTAGTAAGGGTTTATATTAAAGGAGATAGTCTTGAAAAAGAATATTACACTGTAAAATTTAAGACCAAACTATCTAAAGAAAAGTACAAAGGGGTTCCTTTGTTTGAATTTAAAGTAACCGATTGGAAAAGCTTTAATGACGGATTAAAAGAGTTCTATGCAACCAATCATATAGCTGAAGTTTCTACCAATCCAATGGATGAGGGCGAATGGTTTGGACCAGTTGCCAATACCATCCTTTCTTTATTGATCATTATTGCTGCATGGGTATTGTTGATGCGCAAAATGGGCGGTGGTGGTCCTGGTGGCGGAGGCCCCGGAGGCATATTTAATATTGGAAAATCTAAAGCCACTTTATTCGATAAAGGCGCTAAAGTAAATATCACTTTCTCTGATGTGGCTGGTTTAGATGAAGCCAAAGTGGAAGTAATGGAGATCGTTGACTTCTTAAAAAATCCCAAAAAATATACGGCTCTTGGTGGTAAGATTCCGAAAGGTGCATTGTTAATCGGACCTCCGGGTACTGGTAAGACCTTATTAGCGAAAGCCATGGCTGGAGAAGCGCAAGTGCCTTTCTTTAGTTTGAGTGGTAGTGATTTTGTGGAAATGTTTGTGGGAGTAGGTGCAAGCCGTGTGCG
>Ga0194061_1001961_pt1 | contig 11576 bp, 7 predicted proteins | sample SepL2221m_MetaG_FD_163423 | JGI IMG/M metagenome (GOLD analysis project Ga0194061, IMG submission 163423) | Anoxic zone freshwater microbial communities from boreal shield lake in IISD Experimental Lakes Area, Ontario, Canada - Sep2016-L224-21m | ecosystem: Environmental > Aquatic > Freshwater >...
ATGGCTTGCTCCGAACTCATGACGAAGATCTCTCTCGCAAGTCCATTCCCAACCTCTTCTTTCATATTCAATCCGAACTCTGGCGGTAGCCACAGTGTGGTGAACAGAGGAAAAGCTTGGAGTGTAATTCCGGTCGCCACGAGAAAGTGGCAGATTGGCTACTTTCATACCTTCGATTGTCGGCCAGATAATGCTGGGTGATTTTGCTAGCAAAATCTTCTTCTGTACTAGGCCAAGCCGTTGCCATCTTTCAACTAAGCGCCTCAATGCTCGAGGATCAATCTTCTTTCCTCTGATTTCAAATAACAACTGCAGTGTGTCAAGACGTACTGCTTGTTGTTCTGCAATCCAGGTTATGTACTCAATATCTCGCTCGGTTAACCGAAGAGATTTACTTGTTCTATTCATTTTCACTCCTAAGTGACTTGTGGGTTCGAAAGCTCGAACCTCACTAGTCACAGTGCAAATGAATCGCCTTTAATCCTTATTCTCATCTCAACTAACACACAACAACCCACCCCCTTACACACACCCACACCACTACCCGTTACTACCCCCGTACCTACTAACAAAATTACATGTTCCTGACCACTCTCTACATTTTGCTGGTAGAGAGTGGTCAGGAACAGAGATAGTAATTTTGAGCGAGATACTGCAGTATTAAGTTACCCGCAAGTGGGGGTAGTAACGGACGAAATGTTTTATTATTATTCCAATGGGAACGGCCACTTTCTGAGAGTGCCGGGCCGCTCGCCGGTAACTTTTGCCAACGTTTGATCTGCAAAGAGAATATCTGGCCAATAATCCAAGAGTCCAAACTCATCTAAAATCAATTTGTCTGACTCATCAGTGACATTTCTACATCGTGACATGTCGTAATTACCCATCCAGTTTTTATTATATTTGGTAACCAATGGATTTTTCGCCTGTTCTTTTTCAAGCTTCTTTGCTAAAGATAAGAGCTTCTTGCGATTTTTGATTATCTTCTTCGGATCAATTGGGATGTCGTACAACAATCCCCCCGTTAGATTGAAATCGTCTCCAAATTGCCCCCACCACAAAACACCAAGTCTGCCGGCAGTGATTAGAAAAGCCAATTGTCTCGACTCTTCCCCATTAAAGGTTAATTCACCCGTTGCAGTCTGAGGAATTTGAGTTCCCTCTAAATTCCAGGATGGTGGTTCCGTTAAATATGTCACCACATAATAAAGAGCAATCTTCTTAAATCCGACTCCATAGCTTGTTCTCCGGCTACTGTGAAGCAATTTCATTTTTAAAGATTGTAAATTGATTAGTAATTCAGCTAGTCGTTCGGAAGCTAATCTTGGCCATGGCTCATCAACAGTCGCCAGGTTTGCACAGGTGTATGAAGTCGTTTCAAACAAATATGGTCGAAAATCTGAATACCATCGGCGTAACCCTGTTACGGCCAGCGAAGAAGTGGACTTTCGCGAGACAAGAATTGTTGAACGCACTCCAACTGCTGCATCAAATAAAGATGCTGGATTTCTAGAATATGTGCTTACCCATCTAGCAGGTAGATAATTTGCCATGACTTCTCGCGCCTTCGAGAAATCATCAGAGAACTGGAAGGAAATCGGGACAATCATCGAGAAAGCGCCTCTGGGGCTTATGATGCTTGCAGAACGCTCCATACATGGCGCATAGATGTCCGGGCAATTATCTGTCGCAAAGCCAGAGTAGGTGTAGTCCTCAATTTTACGTTTGGCTATGTATGGGGGATTGCCAATCACAGCATCGAATCCTCCTGCGGCCATCGCTTCTGGAAACTCAATGAACCAATGGAAAGGAGTATGTGACTTTCTCCATGTTTCAAAGTCTTGAGACGAATAATGACCATCACATTCGAAAAACATCTGGTCGAATTCATTACGAGCTTTTTGTGTTGCAACTTCATGGTCCTTTTTAATAATCTCAAATTCTTTGTGTGAAATTCCTGATTTTTGAGCTTGTACAAACCCGTCGTAAGACTTACCTAGATCCAGGGCAACTTTCTTCAAATCTTCAAATTTTGAAGCCATGATGATGTCACCAAACATCTTCGCTTCAGCATCTGCTAGCGACGCACTTCCAACCAACAAGTTTCCGACCTTGATATTCATGTCTAAGTCGGGTAGAGGTTCGATATCTTCTTTTCTCTCTAATTTAGATGCCAGCGCCAAGAAAAGGCGCAATCGGGCAATCTCAGTAGCTTCTACCATTAAGTCAACCCCATAAAGATTCTCTAAAACAATTGTCTTCCAGAGGAAATAATCTTGATTTGGATGTTTTGCAATTGTCTCCAGAATTGGTGAGACAATTTTCTTGGAGGCAGGACTTTGCTCAGAAACCTTATTAAGCTTCTCCACAAGTTTTGCATAGACTGCGCTTAAAAGATGGAGTGCCGCAAAGAGAAATGCACCCGAACCACACGTCGGGTCGATTACTCTTACATCAGTCAGGCAATCCCAAATCTGAATTAAGACCTTTGGGTCTTCTATTTCATCCAAATTATCAAGTGTGAATGTTAAAAGATCCAAGTTGGAAGTGATTAATTCATCAATATTTAGATTTTGGTGGGAGCTAAGGTGTTCCTCAAGCCATAAAGCCTTGCCACGCCTCTCTAACACCTCACGCCATCTTTCGCCTGGTAGCCCCAAGTTCTGAGTCGCGATGTCATCTAAGAGGCCAATTTCGTTAACATCAGCAGCTGTAATTTCAACAGGTAAATCTAATTCCAATCCAAATCGCAGCCCTTCCGGTATGTATCTTGGAGGATTCTCTCTAACTAAATCGAAATTGATCTTCGAAAATTTTGAAATTGAATCAAGAAAAACGGGTAGGATGGTGTTTGTAGTCATAAAACCAGTTACATCTTCCTTTGTATAGAAAGCGCCTTGTTCCTTTTGGTTGACATATTTTTCAAATATATATCCCAAAATATCCGGATTGATTGTTCCGGGTTCTGCAGAACTTCTTGTATCAAGATGCCATTTATAGTGATCAAAGAAATTAAATATCTGTTCAAAAACAACATCCGGTATATCAATTTCGTAGGTTTCTTCAAGTACGTGCTTTGCAAAGATTCCGCCATTTACATAAGGAATATCTCCGAGTATTGAAGCAATTTCGGGATCCAGAGAACTAATTTCATCTGAGCCAAGCCCATCATGAAAAAGCACTAGAAGAAAATCTCGATAGAACTGGTAAAACTTATTCGAGCCTTTTATCTGTCGAATTCTTGTTAAGGAATTCCGCAAGTAATCAATATCGTCGTTTAGAAAGCCTTTTTTTTGCAAGAAATAGATAAACATCAAGCGGTTTAAGAGTAGGGATGCATACCATCCAACAAAATCTTCAACGTCAATACCTTTAATTGATTCTACGAGTGCCTCGTGGTTAGCCTGAAATTCTTGATAGAAACGATTAGTTACTTCTTCTGCACTAAAGGAATTGCGAACCCGCTCGCGAACCGAAAGTAAGGAAAGAGAGCTTTCTTCAGTCAATTCAAATCGAATACCCGAAAGCCGTTGCAGGATGTCGGCGTTGTTACCACTCTTTTGGAAATAATGGTTCACATAATGAACACCACCAGATTTTCTCGGCTCAGGCCATCTCCAAATTTGTTGATCATCGCCCACATAAACGACAAGTCTTTCTAGCGATCGTTTGGAAATCTCTAGATCGATTGCTTCCATTGAATATTTATTAGGAAGAGAATTGCATGCGTAGATATAAATGCCACGCTTGTACGCCACTGGATAGATCTCGAAGTTCTGATCTTCTGCCAATTTGACAGCCAGTTTTCTGTGATCGGGAGGGTTATCCCAACCAAGCTCACTAACGAAAAGGCTACCGAAATCCGCTTTTGCCAGATAGTTCTCAATTAAACTAGTCATTGCCATTCCCTCTACCGTTAGATTTAACAAATCCCAGTGAACATACGATTTGGATGTCTTCTGTCGCGGTTGTACTTTCAATAACTAGACGACCTTCGTTATGAAGCGTCACTACTAGTGCTAGTAAATCATCCGACTGGCGGTCTTTCAATGATCTAGCTAAAGCTTGTTTTCCATATTCCGAAAGCGGATATCTAAACAAATTGTCTACCGCTTCGGTCACTTCTTGTGTCACCTCAAAAAGTGTGCCCTCTCGCTCAGCAAGAAGAGTGCGGAGTTTCTCATAAACTCGTTTTCTAACACCGCTGAGTTGACCCTCCAAACTACTCAAATCATTTTCAAAACTGTCATTTATAACATTTGAAATCATCTCAAAGTGATCTTCTCTGCGCGGATTCCCGGCTGTTTTGAAATCAAACATAGTCGCCTGGAGTGCCTCATGTGGTGAGAGGCGTGTTATATTCCCATCATCGTCAGAGAATCCAAGTCTGTCGTATCCAAAATTAGATAACGTATAAAGTAGAACTCCACTTTTTCTTTTATCATCAAGGCTGATTGCCGCTGTTGCATATGCGACAGCCGGCAAATTGAGTGCTTTTTTTGCCAACTCCGGATGTTTTCTTTCCGCGCCTTTCCAAATTTCATACGCTTCTGAAGCAAAATCGACAGGTCCTTCATTTTGTTCTTCAGGAAATTCTGCAGTCTCGTCAAAGAGTCCATTTATCAGTTGTGACTCGCCAGGCGTATTCAGGAATTTTTCATCCGCACCGAAAATCGAGGCATTCCGTTTGAGGCGTTCAGCAACTCGCTCGCGCAGTTGGAGTACACCATTTACGCCTTCAGTTGGGAGGAATGTATAAACAAGTACACGGTCTGATTTTTGACCGATTCGATCAATACGGCCTGCTCTTTGGATGAGTCGAATGATTGCCCACGGTAAATCAAAGTTCAGAACTATGGCGCAGTCTTGAAGATTCTGGCCTTCTGAGAGTACGTCCGTCGCAACAAGAACACGAATTTCCTCTTCAGGAGAAATCTCATTGCCAGGTACATTTGCGTTGCTGATTGGGCTGAAGCGCTTTGCCAGAATTGTTGGATCATCTGAATTTCCGGTAACAGAGGAAACTTGACTTACACCACGAGCTTTCAAAGCCTCTTCAATATAAATTGCAGACTCTGCGTACTCGGAGAAAATCAAAATTTTCTCCTTAGGGTGAATTTCGGTTACCAAATTGAGCAGTGCGTCGAGTTTTGAATCTTTGCTCTGATCCCAAACGCCGAATTTGGTTATCAACTTTTCAAGTATCTCTGAGTCTCTCTGCAAATCTAGTCGAAGCGTTTCCTTGAATAGTTCGGAAGGTAGCCACTTCATATTCTTAGGGGCTTTTCGTTGAAGGTTTTCAAGATACTTCTTGGCTAGTTCATTCCAAGTTGCATCGGAGGAAGCTAGGTTGAAATTCTCAACCTCAATTTCAAATTCAAGCTCGCTTTGATCGTCAATTAAATCAAAGCCGCTCTCAGAAAATGAACCGATGGGGAGTTTCAAGTTATTATCAATCGCATACATGTACATGTGATTACGAGTGAGATGGCGCTGGATTGACATCATAAATACGGCCCCAGATGATGCAAGTCGTTTCATTAGCATAGAGCGAGTGAATCCAATGAGATTACCTCCCGACCTATTTAGGTTATCAATTGTGGTTAGGTCATCAGGATCTAGGTTTGGGAGATTGTCAACAATATGTGAATTCAATTGATACCTTGGTAACTTTAAATCATCAATATCTTTGAGTACTGAGGGTGATTCCATCACTGACGCAGGATCGTGTTTTGAGACTTTATAAGAGAGTGGGCGAGGCACTCGATCTGGCAGATAGTTCTTGTCACCATTTGCAAAAAGAAGATAATGCCTTTTTTTATCTTCATCAAAATGTGCATAGTTATCCCGAATAAATCGTCGAGTTCTGCGAATTAGGAAATAAGCGAGCAATCGTTGCCAATCGGCATCCTCTTCACTCAACTTGAAAGCTCTCAGTGTGCTCGGTTTGCCGTCACATTTGCGTAAAAATTCGTACTCCCCCATTTTAGAAATAGCATTTTCTGGACGGATTCCCAAATCTTGATCTTCATCGAGAAACAGGCCAAGTTGACCCACGACATCGTTAATTGAGGTGTTGTACGGAGTTGCAGTTAGCAATAGAACCTTAGGGTCGTTCTTAGTTATGTAATCACGTATGGCTATGTAATCGCGACGTTTTGGATTTCTCAAATTATGCGATTCATCAATTAGTAGGAGACGGTAACGACGAAGATTTGGAAGCTCTGCATGTACTTGGGTTAATGAAACAACCTTTGCATGCAAGCGATAGGTTGCCACATAACCTTCCCACATACTCACTAAGTTCTTCGGTGCAACTATCAGAGCCTCATATCCATGTTCTTCTTGCATCGTAAGAGCTACTGCTGTTGCAACTATTGTTTTTCCCAGTCCGACAACATCGGCAACTATTGCGCCACCTCGGTTCATTAAATTTCGGACAGTGACACCTACAGCTGCACGTTGAAATTCGAGTAACTGACGCTGCATGGATTCTGGCAATCCATACTCGATTAGACCCGCTCTTGCATCTCTTGATAGATGGTAGGCAAGTTTTAAGTGGATCAAATAGGGACTTAACAATTCTTGATTGGCCCAAGATTCATCGATAATCGTTACTAAAAGGTCTGTAACGTCAATGCTATAGCGATCATTCCAGCGCTCTTCAAACCATCTATTTAGTTTTTCTGTAGCATCGTGGTCAAGGACATCAACATTCAATTCGCCTTGGTTAGATAAGCCAGCAAAAGTAAGGTTGGACGATCCAACTATGCCTACACGCGGTGAGACCGCGTCATTCCTATGACATATGTAGAGCTTTGCGTGCAAATTATAATTTAAGAAGTGCTTCACTCTTACTTTGCCGGAAGCTAGCTGCTCTCTAAGTTTCTGAAGGTACTTCTCGTCGGCAGCTGAAGGTACTCCAATCGCAAGTTGTTCGCGAAACTCGTTAGAAGTAATTTCATTTAATTTTACCGCTGTGGAGTTATCCATATTCTTTTGAGCTGCATTGAGTCTCATAAGTGCGCGGAATTCGGCACTAGGAGCCTGCTGCTGCATTCCAATTAATAAACGTACAGGTGGGCGTTTATCGGCTCCAGGCAGGTTTTCAATCTGGTCGGCAATTACTTTCCATCCTCGTAGGTTGAAATATCCAACCGCTGCGTCCAAGGAATGCGAATCGGTTAGGGACTCAGAAAGCACCTGCTCGAGGCTTAAGTCAATGTTGTCAATGATTCTTGGCATTTTGGCTCCTTAGAACTCATTGGTTAAGACATTGGATTGGCGATCAAACTCAAGCTCCATCTTCGAGTCCAATTCTCTCGCATCAGACTCTATTTCACTAGGTATCTCTAAGTCTTTTTCGGATTCAAGCAGTTTTTTAAGACTTTCTCCGGCAGGCAAGACCATGCGTGAGATCGAAGAAATGTAAGAGTTGAAATCTGTTACCGCACCATTCAAACCCTTTCCTACATTTTTTAAGTGGCCGAAAGCCGTCACAAAACGCTTAAGAAGTTCCTCTCCTGCCTTGCCGATTTTTTCTGCATTCTCAATTCGGGCACTCTCGCGCCATGTAAATGCGGCCGATTTGAGAACTACAAGTAAAGATGAAGGCGCTGCTAAAACTACGTTCTTGCGATATGCGTAATCAAATAAATCAGGATCACATGCAAATGCTTCCGTTATAAAGTGCTCGCCCGGTACGAACATAATTGCATATTCTGGTGTTGGAAGAGAGCTCGACCAATACTTTTTTGAAGCTAAGTTATCGATGTGACTCCGGACCTGCTTTGCATGTTCTGCAAGCAGAATATTCTTTTGCACTGGATCCTGTTCGGCACTTGCCTTGCGATATGCAGTCAGGGGAACTTTTGAGTCAACATAAATCATGCGTCCACCAGTGAGTAGAATTTTCATATCTGGAATACCAATACCATCTTCAGAATGATTGGACTGTCCTTCTTGTTCGGCAAAATCAACATGATCCAGCATTCCTGCATGCTGGACAACACGGCGGAGTGATAGTTCTCCCCAAGTTCCAGCACCTTTAGAAGATGTAAGCGCAGAGTTCAAAGTTGTCGTTGTAATCGTGAGATTCTCTGCAGATAATTTTAGTGCGCCGTAATCTTGATCCACTAGCGCTTTCTGTTGGTCGATATAAGTGCGCAAATCCTTAATTTGAGTCTCTAAAGGAGAAACAAGCGAACGGACAGCATTCTCGCGAATTGTTGCATCCTGGTTTAGGTCTAAACGTGCGGCTTGGACAGCTTCATGTGAGAGGGCCTTAATGCTGGTAGTACTTTCTACTAAAGCCTTTTCACGCTCTTCAAGTTGGGTTTTAGCGACTGCTAATTCTGCACTGATTTTTTGGGACTTTGTGGATGCCAGGAGATACCCCACAATTAGTCCAAGGATAATTCCAACAAGTAAATTTATAATTGACATAATTCCTCTTATTTATTCTTTCGGTTTGGCATTTTTGGTTGAAGCTTCAACCCAGTTTCATGAAATATTCCTGATAGAGCGGTACGAACAATCTCCACAGGATTGTCTTTATGGATCGTAAATGAAGCCAACTCTTCCGTCTTAATTGAATTCTTCTTACGCAAAACGACACGGCAGCGCATTGATGATTGCATAGTAAAAGAATCCGGGTCATTTTCGACTGGTGCCTGGTACCAAGAAAGCCATTCATAAAATCCCAAGGCACCAATATCAACTGGCATTAAATGAATCTGATACTCATCATTCAATTCAATAACCAGCGCTGCACGTTTGCCAGAGATGCGCTTATTCACGATCAATTCTTGTGCCCGTAAATTATGAAGAATTGTCGCTGTTTCCAGCTTCAATGCGACATCAGGAAGAAGCGCACGAAGCTCGGTTGGTGACGTTGTTGGCCACATAATTGGTTTAATCCTTTACTTCTTAAATGGAAATGAGTCTGGCTTGAGAGCCCAGTTAGTGATTTCAAGCGTGAGAGATTTCAGTTCTTGGTTTCTCGAACCAGGAGCTGTTACGACTGCACCGCGTGCAGGACTTGGAAATACTCCTGTCGTAAGCCAGCCGTTGCCTTCTTTAATTGGAATCTCCATGTGATCGGATAATTTGGCTAGAAACTCAATTGCCTTTTCACGAGTCATGCGGGGATTCATTTTTTTACCCTGGCTATCAGTAGGGCTGGTTAATTCAAACCAGACTCCGGCAAGTACCCGAAGCATTGTGCCTCCGCCTATAAGGCTTGTTGCACGGAGCTCTGTAGGTGATTTAGCGAAATCTTTAGCAAACGCAGTTTGGATTGCATCTAAGAATTCACGGGTACGGTGTTCAAACATAGAATCATTTTTTTCTTGATCTTGAACTTTACTTATGCGCCCGGAAGTTCCCACCATTACTGCACGAACCACGTCAGCCAATGTCTTAGCTGAAACTAAGTTTTCGCTAGCTCCTGCGACACGATCTTTATTGAACTCCACTTTTCCGAGAAGTAACGGATGTGGTTGTTCCACGGCCACAACAGAAGTTACGCGATTTACAATCTTGCTTTGATCGAAGCTAATTGAAAGTGCCTTGACCATGCCTTTTGCATTATTTGCGATATCTGCAAATATTTGGCGAGCTTCTTGCGCGGTAGTACAAACTAAAATATCAAGTCCGATTGATTCCCGTTCAGATCGTTCAATGTTTTCTTGCGCTGTTTCTAGGCGCTTTTGTGCAAGTTCAATCACATTTTTTTGCCCAGCGCTTTGAGCCTCGGCAAGATGCGACTTTGCGTCAAGTAATTCTTTATTCAGTTGCTTAATCCACATGTGGAAGCCAAGAATTCGGTGCTGCCCGTCAAGAATGTGAATTGATTGACGAGAATTGCGGGGAATGGAAAGAACGCCGACCACGACCGATCCGTCCATCACCATGTCGTTAAGAGGTGAATATGGTTCAAAGCTGAGAACGTCGAGAGGGCACCAAAGCAACAGTGTTGGGCTCGCCCATTCATGGCGGGTGTTTACATAGTCACGAAATAGCTTTCCGCGAAATTCCTTGACGATGCGGTTATCTTCCTGAGGTGTTTCGACGGGAGGGGCATCGACGCCCGCGGTCAGCTGAGAGATCGACATATCTAGGTGGTAGACAGTTCGTCCGCCCATGTACTTCTTGGTGGCGATAAAGCGATCATCACGCATATAACCAGTTAAAACCGGCGCTTTTTGTGTATCGGCCATTTCGAATCCCTCACTCAACTAATTTCTTATATTCCCGAATAAGAAGTAATATAGCACAAATAAGAAATTATTTGTCAAGTGGAGATTTTAAATCTTCTTTTAGCTGTCTAAATGTCCTTCAAACCAGCGCTCGCGCTCAACTTTGGCTAGATATCCCCAGGTATCTCCGAAAAACGCTGCCAATGTCCCCTCCTGAGTCATACGGAGGCGTCCTCCGTTGGGCTTACGGGCAAGAAGAAGGGCCCCGAGGGACTTGGCAGCCTCGGCATTTACCTCACTTAATAGCTGGTCGGTCTTTCGGTCACGAATCTCGCCAGTGATGTGGAGCGTGTAGGTATAACCCAGGAAGGGCCCATCGAGCGGACTTCCTACTTCAGGCTCGTCTTCCCCAGAGGCCTCAATAATCTTTTCAGCGATTTCAGAGACTTCGCCTTGATCTGATACTTCTTCCTCATTGACGGACTCCGGCGGTGAATACAAATCCAAAACAGCACGGCACTCTCTCGTCACGGGCAAGCCTTCTAGTCGGTAAGAAATCTTGGAGATGTCTACAGCCAGCTCCTTCAATTCATCGCTGGATACTTCGATTTCTTGATGAAACCACGTATGTCTATCAGCCAAGAGCTGATCTAAAAGGTTATAAAACTCTTTATGGTAATTAGAGGGGATTACCGAATTCAAAGGCTTCCGAAGGATCGTACGAATTTCTCCATTTTGGTTTTCCGTCAGTCTCTTCAGCAATAGAGCAGGATCTTTAAAATTAGTTTTGCCCACATTTGCAGCAGTAATTTCTAGATTCTGGAGCCACTCAGGGCCATCTGTTTTGATGAGGCCTTTATTGATGAAGTCATACAAGTCGGCAGAAAAACAATTGATTAGAGCCATTCCAGTAGCATGAATTTGAAACGCATTCCCTAAGTCTGGAAGAGAAATTCTGAGTTCATTCGATTCTGTCATTTTAAATCTCACTCTCTTTACGTAACATCCATGCTTGTGCGGCAATGCTCTTTTCACTCGAGATAGCTTCTTTGATTGAACTATAAGCAACTTCAGTCGGAATCACATCCAGCATAGACATGTTTCTTGAAGCGACTAATGCCCAATCGAGAGAAGATGTAGGTCTTATCTCCTCCAAATTCAAAGCTTGTTGAATTCTTTCATCATTAAATGCATCCCACTCATTATTGTCAGCAATATTTGGTGTTGCGTAGTGAGCGCATTCTTCTGTTGTGAGAATCGAAAACAGGTGCTGGGAATCAGCGTTGGCCGACTTGCCTCGCGGATAAACGCGAAAAACACTAATTTTCATATCGCAAAAGTACTAATAAATCATGAAAATTACTATACGTATAGTGG
>Ga0194061_1001963_pt1 | contig 11557 bp, 7 predicted proteins | sample SepL2221m_MetaG_FD_163423 | JGI IMG/M metagenome (GOLD analysis project Ga0194061, IMG submission 163423) | Anoxic zone freshwater microbial communities from boreal shield lake in IISD Experimental Lakes Area, Ontario, Canada - Sep2016-L224-21m | ecosystem: Environmental > Aquatic > Freshwater >...
CCTCAGAGAAATAAAATGATTGTTTCACGCGAGTTTCTTCCGCTGTGTTCCATTCGCGGTCTTGTACAAACGATGCCTCTCCTTCGAAAACAAGTGATCGCTGCAATGCTTGCGATTTGTTTCTTGTGGGTAGGCACGCACTTCTCGCTGGCAGGCGATTGGCCTCAGATTCTCGGTCCAACGCGGGATGGCCGAGCGTCACCAGACGAAAAAATATCGATTGCGTGGCCTCCTGAAGGTCCACGTGTTGCATGGCGAATGAAGGCCGGCAGCGGATATTCCGGAGCAGCTGTCTCGGAAGGAAAGGTCATGCTCTTTCACCGTATTGAAAACGAGGATTTGCTTGAGTGCCTCGACCTCGAGACAGGGGATACCCTTTGGACCACTTCCTTTAAGGCTCGCTTTTCTCCAACTGTCACACCGGATAACGGACCACGATGCGTTCCTTTGATCGTGAAATCGAATGTGATCGTGTTCTCAGCCGCAGGCACTCTTTCGTGCGTTGAGATTAAAAACGGAAAAGTTGTGTGGTCGGTCGATTTAGCCAAACGATATTCAGCACCGGACGGCTATTTCGGCTTTGGTTCTTCGCCGCTTGAGAGTGATGGATTGATCATTTCGATTGTCGGTGGGCGAGGGGAACCGGGAGTCGAAGGTGGAATTGTGGCGGTTCGAATCAATGACGGAAGCGTGGCGTGGAGCGCGACGGACGAGAAGGCCGGGTACTCCGCACCGCAAGTCATGAACATCGGAGAAACACGTGTCGTCGTAGCAGTCACGCGGCTGGGGCTTTTATGTTTTGAACCACACACTGGAAAAGTGCATTTTCGATTTTCGTTTGGCACCACCGGGCCAACGGTGAATGCGGCGACTCCGGTAGTAATTGGCTCCACTCTTTTTGCATCTTCAAGCTACGGCGTCGGGCTTCTGGCCGTGGAAACCTTCGAGAAAAATGATGGCTCGGTCGATGCTGAAGAAAAGTGGCGCAGCGATGATCTTCTTTCAAGCCAGTTCACGACACCGCTTGTCATGGACCAACTATTACTTGGTCCACATGGACGACACGATATCGGTTCACCGTCGCTTCGTATGGTGGACTGCGCACAAAAGCGAGTCCTCTGGGAAGAGGATGGATTTGGTGCCTGCGGCCTCATTCGTGTTCAGGATACCGTGCTTGCGGTGCGTTCTCGTGGAGAACTCGTCGTTGCAAAGCCGGATAAAACAGGATTTCATTCCATGTCACGAGCGCAAATCGCCACCGGTGAAGTGCTCGCTCTCCCAGCACTTTCAGATGGTCGCCTGCTCGTACGCGATTCTGCTGGACTTGTCTGCCTTGATTTGCGATCAGACGACTAATCCAGCAGAAGCTCGAGAACAAAATTCTTTGTCTGCCGTTACTCGCTCAGTACAGCCACATGTTCCTGCAGTTGGGCATCAGAACGCGCTGAACGAAAAAAGCCGATTTTTTCAAGCGATTTATAGACCTCTTCGAGCGTCTTTTCGCCAAAGTTTGAAATCGACAGAAGATCCGATCTCGTGCAGTTGAGAAGATCGTGAACGGTAAAAATGCCCTTTTCTTCAAGGCAATTGGTGGTCCTCACCGAGAGGCCAATCTCTGCAGTACTCATTTCAAGCTTTTCTGCCATTTCATCTGACTGCGTCAGATTTTTATACGGAATTCTCGGCATGGGGTCCCTCCCGTGCAAAACAATCGAACTGAGAACCGAACGTCTGATCGGTTATGGAATTCCTATCGAGGCTCCATCGTGTGAAGGGAGGAATATACTCCATGAACACCTTTTTCGACTACCCATCGCTTTTCAACACATTCACCGACCCACGCCTTGCGGTTTGCCCCAACTTCCACATTCCCTGAATCGATGAGGTTTTTCGTGCTACAGGTTTCTCTGAATTCTCTCAATAACCAGCAACGACTCGCAGCCACGCACATCGACGGGCCAATGCTTGTTCTGGCAGGCCCCGGTAGCGGGAAGACCCGAGTTGTGACGCATCGTGTCGCACATCTTATCTGCGAAGGAGTGCCGCCGGAGCAGATTGTCGCACTCTCTTTTACCAATAAAGCCGCCGATGAAATGCGTCGCAGAGTTACCCAACTCATTGGCCCGCAACCGGTTGAAATGGGAACTTTTCACCGATTCTCAGCTCGCTTCCTCAGGCACCATGCCAGATTTGTTGGACTCACGAGCGACTATTCGATCCTCGACAGCGACGATTCCAAAAAATTACTTCGACGGGCTGCCAAATCGATCGGTCTTCCTCTCACTCACACACCGGTAGACCGTCTCGCGGGAGTGATTAGCCGTGCAAAAAATGACTTTGTGTCACCGCACACATTTGAACCCCGCTGGGGTCATCCTGAAGACGACATTGCCGCTCGCGTGTGGCCGCTCTACCAGCGCATGCTCCTGGAGAACAATGCAGTCGATTTCGATGATTTGCTTGTGCATGTGGCACGCGTGCTCACTGAGCAGCCCGAACTTCGCTCGATGCTCGACGCCCGTCATCGCTGGATTCTGGTCGATGAGTATCAAGATACAAACGCTGTGCAGTACATGATCGTGCACGCATTGTCGATCGACCATCCAAACCTATCGGTTACTGGTGATCCCGATCAGGCGATCTATGGATGGCGGGGAGCGAGCATTCGCAACATCCTTGAGTTTGAACGCGACTATCCCACCGCACGCATTGTGAAACTTGAACGGAACTATCGAAGCACGTCGAACATTCTTGGTACGGCCGACCGCCTCATCGCTCACAACACCAAACGCAAACCGAAAATACTTCTCACTGATGCGCCTCCAGGAGCCCCGGTGCGAATAGTTCTGGATAGCTCCAGCCGTGACGAGGCCGATCGTATTGCCAATGAAATCCAAGCATCTGTTGTGTCTGGCCGTCGAAAAGCCAGTGACCATGCGATTCTCTTTCGCACCAATGCCTTGTCGCGTTCATTCGAAGTGGCGCTTCGCACTCGCGGTGTCGCGTATCAGCTCGTAAGAGGACTTGAATTTTTTAAACGTAAAGAAATTAAAGATGTTGTTGCGTGGCTACGATTGCTACGCAATCCTCGAGACGATGAGGCTTTTCTGCGAGTGGTCAACGTGCCGGCCCGAGGCCTCGGGCGACAGTCTCTCGAAGCCCTCGGTCAATGGGCTGATGACCAAAAGGTTTCGCGACTTGAAGCTGCTGGAAAAGCCTTTTCGATTCAAGGTATTTCCTCTCGTGCACGAGGATCGCTCGGACGTTTTGTACAGCTGCACGATGAGCTTTCGAGCCGCCATGATCATCGTGTGGCCGACCTTCTTGAAGCGGTACTCGACCGCACTGGTTACCGCGCGATGCTCGAGCGCGAAGAAGATGAGGAGGGTGAGGACAGACTCGCAAATATCGAAGAACTTCTCACGGCAGCTCGGGAACTCGATGAGGAGCATGTCGGCACCGATGCCCTCGAAGCTTTTTTGGAAACCACGGCACTCGTGGCCGATACCGACGCGTGGGAACCCATGGCTGACAGGGTGTCTCTCATGACGCTCCATGCAGTCAAAGGACTTGAATTTCCAGTCGTTTACATCGTAGCGATGGAGGATGGCATTCTTCCGCATGAACGAAGCCTTCATGCTCCAGATACTCTTGAAGAAGAACGGCGGCTCGTATTTGTTGGCATCACGCGTGGTCGTGAAGAGGTGCACGCAAGCTGTGCCCGCATACGCGATTATCGTGGAACAAAACGGGTCTGCACGCCAAGTATTTTTCTTGCCCAATTGACAGGGGACGAGACGATCGTATGTGGCTCCGAAGCACCTGCCGATGGCCGAATATCTTGCAGCGCACTGTTTGACGATGAGAGTCAGATTATTTCTTCAGACGCCTCTTTTGAAACTTCTGAAGAATCACAGATCCTCCCAGAACATTACTCTGGCACTTCCACTCTTGTTTCGGATGGCCCAACTTTTGAGTCCGACTCAAGAGAAGATCGACCCTTGTCGAAACAGCCCTCGCGAAATCGTCACTGGAACATTCAATCAGCGGCCGATTTGGTCATACAACAATCGGTGCCAAAATCTATTTTTCATACAGGTCAGCGAGTCATTCATCCGCACTACGGACGAGGATTTATCCAAAAGGTGACCGGCACCAGTCCAAAGCTGGTGGGAACAGTGATCTTTGATGGCGTTGCGAAACCGCGCACGTTCATTCTTCATCTGAGCGGACTTGAACCTGAGTCCGACGCTGTTGGGAACGTTCCTCGCGAGAATTAGCAACGTGTTGGTCGTGTACTCGCGTTGATGAGAAGCCCTTACGCCGTCCGCTCTTTTTGAGCCAACTCTAGATCGGCATCAACCATCGTTGCAACGAGTTCCGCAAAACCAACGCGAGGTTGCCACCCAAGTTTCTCTCTCGCCTTTTTTGAACACCCCTGCAACACATCAACTTCTGCTGGACGATAAAAACGTGGATCAGTCTCCACATATTCGAGATAATCAAGCCCCAATCGACTGAAGGCGATTTCGCAAAACTCTCGTACCGAATGCGTCTCATCGGTTGAAATAACATAGTCGTCTGGAGTATTTTGCTGGAGCATTAACCACATCGCTTCAACGTAGTCTCCGGCAAATCCCCAATCTCGCTTCGCGTCAAGGTTCCCAAGATAGACATTCTGCTGTAACCCCATCTTGATTCTCGCCACGGCGCGGCTGATCTTTCGCGTTACAAAGCTCTCGCCTCGTCTTGGACTTTCGTGGTTAAAGAGAATTCCGCACGAAGCATGCAACCCATAGCTCTCGCGATAATTCACGGTGATCCAGTGAGCGTATGCCTTTGCGACTCCGTAGGGGCTGCGAGGATGAAACGGGGTTGTTTCCCGCTGAGGCGTTTCGGAAGCTTGCCCAAACATTTCTGAACTTGATGCCTGATAAAATCGAATCTTGTAATCCACCGTATCCTGAAAGTCTCGCAGTGCCTCGAGCAAACGCAATGTTCCGACCGCAGTGACTTCCGCTGTATAAGCGGGCTGATCGAAGCTGACTCTTACATGACTTTGCGCAGCAAGATTGTATACCTCTGTTGGAGCGACTTCTCGCATGAGTCGCGACAGGCCATTTCCATCCGACATATCACCGTAGTGCAACTTGAGATCGCTACGAACATGCTCTAGTGGATCGTACAAGTGCTCGATTCGCTGTGTACTAAACGTACTCGATCGACGGACCATTCCATGGACTTCATAACCTTTTGACAGAAGCAGTTCCGCCAGATAGGAACCGTCCTGCCCGGTGATGCCCGTAACAAGCGCCCGCTTCATTTTCATTCGCTATTCCTTCTGACTTTCTTTCGACCCAACTATTGTGCTTCTGTTGGAATCGCGATGACTTATCACATACATCCAGACTGCTGACATGCTGATCGCGACTGCTGAAGCGATCAGCCATATCGCTGGCAAATGCTCGGCAACACTTTCGCCAAAGGCAATCTTCCCAAGATCGTCGCTCTTTGTTGCCATCACAAGTAAGAGGGAATTGTGACAGACATGCATGAACATCGAAGGAACAATGCTTCCTGTTCGTATCAAAAGCCATCCTAAAATCATGCCCATAATGGTACTCGGAAGGAATCGTTCTGGTGCGGCACCTGCGGAAAGGATCACGTGAAACAAACCAAAAATGATGCTGGAAATCATCAGCGCTGAACCAACCTGCAGTGAACGCCGCAGAGCGCTAAGAAGAAATCCTCTGAAAAATAACTCTTCGAAAATTCCAGGTGCCACTCCAATAGCCCCCACAATCAACCATGGAGAAACGCTCTTCCACGACTCTAGCATTGATTGCACAGCCTTTACTTTTGAATCATCGAGTACTTGGATGCCCAACGATCGGCTCCAGAGTACGACTTCATGAATCCAAGGCCATGTTGCAACTCCGAGCAGTATCGCTGCTGGAAAAACCAGTAGCGACGGTACATAAAGCCTGAATGTCGCCCTCCATTGAAGTCGGTTCCACCACACGACGGATGCTGGAAGACCACCGAAAAGCAACGCTGTAAAAATTGCAGATGCCATTAAGCGTGACGAAGGGCTCCATGTTTTACTCTGACCAAGGATGCCGGTTGCAATAAAGTGCAGCGGAAGAATCGCTCCAAGCGTGAGTAGCGTTGTGTGCATGGCCGGGACATCTCGGCCACTCTTGGGACGACGCAGGACATCTGCCCAGCTCATTTGTCCACCGACAACAAGTGCATCCGATCCAAATCGTCGAGCCGCTACTGCCAGCGCAGCAGCGGCATAGACGAGCGTGCTTGTAACCGCCACAAACGCCGGCAGCGGATGAATCGTGCCTTCAAAGAGTTCTTTGGCGACCAGTAACATATTGACCAACGGCACGATTGACAGAAGTCCATCGAGCCGCCACGAGGGAATCAAAACGGCTACCGCGGGCGTAATTGAAAGCAGCATCAGCGGAATTAAAAAAGCCTGCGCTTCCTTGAAACTGCGTGCGGTACTCGCGAGCAGAAGCAGAATCGCTGAATAAAATGCTCCAAACACCGTCAGAACCAAGAGGAAAGACAGCACCAATCGCGGGCTGAGTGCTGCATCCCCCAACAGCGTACTTTGCAGGCCGAGTGCATAGCCCGTGACGGTCATGGCGATGACGTTCACCAGACCTGTCAGCAGCGTCACTGCGAGCACTGATACATATTTTGCAGCAAGAATGCGCACCATTGGAACAGGCAACGCTACAAGAGTTTCAAGCGTATCACGTTCACGTTCACCCGCCGTGAGATCGATCGCTGGATAGACTCCTCCTGTCACTGTTAATAAAAGAATGACCAGCGGCAATAATCCAAGTATTCCAATATCTTCCGATAGCATTGGGACATATTGAACTGATTGCTCAACTCGACCGGGACTGGGGTGATTGATGTCTTCGTTTATGGATGTCACCATGAGCAGGCTGAACGCTCGCAGTCGTTCGCGCACAATCGTGCCGGCCGTCCGACTGATTCCATAGTCTTTGGCAATCACAATTTTTAGACGAAGACCACTTCTGTCAGTCTCCGTATTGTTTATTGGTGCATCGAGACGCACGCCAACATCAGCAACTCCCGCAGAGATAGCATCCGCAAGATTAAAACTCGACTCCTTATTGGGTACGATTGTGCGCCAGAGAGATTTCGGTTTGCTTGTATCTTCTGCAGGCAGTTCTTTCGCCAACTCCTCTTCCCCACGTTGCAACATGCTGGAAACGATTCCCGCAGTCTGTTCATTCTCAAATGCAATCCGATACTCCTGGATTGGGTTCATCACCCCTTGAATCGCCAAAAATCGCAATACCATGCCCAAGAGCGGATACAGCAGCAGTGGCATCAGCAGCAGGGTGCCGATCGTGCGAGGATCGCGAAGGGTTTCCTGAAGTTCCTTGCGAGTGAAACTCCACTGCTGTCTCCACCACTCCCTTGAGGTCTGATCGTTGGGGAGCTGTTTTTCAAAAGACTGAGGCTCTCCGTCGTTCATCGGATTTCCTCACTCGAAGATTCTGGAAATCCCAATACCGAATCAGATTCTTTTGGCTTGCGAAGAACATCGAGAAACATTTCTACGAGTGTCTCTTGACCTGTAGCATCACGAAGATTCTGCAGAGTTCCCTCTTGAAAAAGCCGTCCTCGATGCAGCAGTCCGAAGCGGTCGCACAGTCGCTGCGCTTCATCGAGTTGATGCGTACAGACGACAATGGATTTCCCTGACTTCTGCAGGTTTCTTACAAATTCAAACACAACATTGGAACCGATGACATCGAGCCCACGGGTAGGCTCATCAAGAAGAACGACCGACGGATCATGAACAAGCGCACGGGCGAGATTGACCCTTTGTTTCTGTCCAGTGCTGAGCGTTACCGAACGACGATGCAAAAATGATCCAAGATCCATTAATTCGATAAGTTTGCGGATTCTTTCTTGGGCATACTCGCGAGAAAGCCCGTAGCTCGCTGCAAAATATTCCAGAATCTCAAGTGGTGAAAGCCATTGATAAAGACCTGCGCTTGCGGAAACCAATCCAATATGCCGCTTGATTCCGATTGGATCGATGGTGATTCTACTGCCGCAGATCGTCACTTCGCCGCTCGTCGGAATAAGCAGTCCGAGAATCATTCGCAGCGTCGTTGTCTTCCCGGCGCCATTGGGCCCGAGAAGGCCGTAGACCTCTCCGTAATTGGCGTGAAACGACACATTATCAACCGCCAGAACGTGGCCTGCTCCGCTTCCAAACTGTTTGGTGAGATGCTCAACACAAATCATGTGCAACCACCCATAGAAAATAGTGTTTTATTCTTTGGCACACTGAGGATGTGGTTGACACGGCTCATCGAATGTACAGTCACGCAACCTATTTTCGATAACACACCAGGAATCTCACACAGAGCTGGCTGTAAAAAGTATACCCGTCTCAATGCCGATTCCTTCTGTCCATAGCCCAACCATAAGTCTCCAGAACATCAAATGAACTGCTGCGGACAAAAAAAGAAGTGCCTCAAGCGGCGTTCGATCGATATATGTTTTGAATCTACCACGGGCTACCAGTGACATTCCCTTCAACGTTCCTCTGAACAAAAGAAGGATCGCGGTTGTTGTCAAAGCGGCTTGCCAGCCGTTGGTTATTCCCAGGAGAGACATTCCCGCAACCAGATCGTAGGAAACATCGAAACCATGGCTCACTGAATCATGCGGATTGAGATTCTCTTGCGAAACAAGTTTCGGTCTCGTACCCATCCTCCACACAACTGCATAGCCAAGAATTGCTCCTGCCAAGCCACCGACACATGAAACGAAAAAACCTTGCACAAGCCGAGTGGGGAGGGTGTTCAAAAGCTCCTGTTGAATCACAATTCCGACCGGATGGAGCCCGGGCAATGCGATCGCAGCAAGAGTCGCTGCTGCGAACGTCGCAGCAACCCATCGGCGCGGCACTCTTGCACCATCAATCGCGAAAAGTGCCCACACGAGCAACATGGAGAGCAGAAACATGTGATAGGCATAAAGAAGAACAATATCCCATTTTGTTTCAAGCAGAATCCAAGTGACACCTCGATAATAATTTGGTTCACGGAGCGGAATATTCATGCCTCCAGAAATCAGTTCTGCGAAATAAAAGAGCAGGAACGTGCCTGCCAATATTCCTTCTACCAGTGGGTATCGCGGCGAAATGGCAGAACTGCACAAACGACATCGGCCTTTTAAAAACAGCCATCCTAAAACGGGAATGTTGTCTCGTAAGCCAATCCGTTGGCCACACGTTGGACAATACGATCTTCCGAAAACCACTGATCTTCCAAGAGGCACGCGGTATGCGACGACATTCAGAAAACTTCCGATCATGCCACCAAGAGCACAAAACCATGCTGCCGCCAACGCATCCACCGACCAGATTCGCATCAACTCGGTTTGCGACATATCGGAGTCAATGCGTTGCAGCGCTGCGATTGACTGCGGCCAAATCTTTTCCACGAACGGCAAAACAATCATGTACGCCACGAACAAGCCGGCGATTGCAACACACAGACCGCGACGCCACGACCACCAAGAGGCCGTCTCCGGATCCGTTTTAAGATCGTACTCGTTTTCAGGCATCATCGAAATCAAAAAACACTCTTTTTACATCCAACAGACCGCTGTACGAAGGGCTTCGTTGGAGAGCCTACCATCCTGAAATTGAATATACTGAACAATCATTTTTACCCGATTTTAAAGCCGAATGTTGATTCATCGACTTTCAATATGGCATCTGTGCTCGTGAAAAGTTCTGCTGAACGGAAGTCGAACTTTCGTCTGGCCTGAAATCTTCTCTCCCGGCATGATCTATCAACATCGAACGCGTCATGTATGCCCCCACATCTTCAACCATCTGAAGACATGCATGAACAAACTCCTTCGTATCGCAGAAAGCACTTCGTGCCAGACTGTTCAAAAACAGAACTCTTTGAAGAACCTGACACTCATGTCGGCTCTCCACAGCCGAAACAAAAGACGATTCTGCGAATCGTTCTTCGTGCCTTGGCAACCGCCATACTGTTCGGATTGCTGGCGAGAAATTTAAATTGGCAGGGCTTGGTTGACTCTCTGGAACATGTTGAGTGGAGTTGGTGGCTGGGAGGACTTGTTGTCGCGAATGTATCCCAGGTTCTCAGTGGCATTCGCTGGGCGGGACTGGCGCGACCTCTTGGTTTTCATTTCTCGATTCCAAGCTACATCGGCCGGTATTACGAAGGCATGTTTTTCAGCCTCTGTCTCCCCACATCGATTGGAGGTGACGTCGTCAAGGCTTACCGTCTCGCCAATTCAACGCACGGCAGAATGGTCGCGGGCTGTACCGTAATCGCCGATCGACTCGCCGGACTGTCGGCTCTTGGAGTGCTGGTGGGAACATCTTTTACCAGCGATACTTTCAACCTTTCAATCTGGCCGACACTGCTGGTGGGAGCCTCTCTTTCGGGCCTACTCGTTCTCATCACGTCGCTGAGCGTCGTTATGCTCAAGGGAGTCGTGGGATTCATTCCTGCTCACAGTTCGGTCGGTCATTTTATTGCGAAACTTCTTCCTTATCAAAAACGACCTATTCTGATCATACGCGCGATTGGTTGGAGTCTTCTTGTACAACTCTCGGGGGCAATCTGTGTCTGGTTGATTGCCTGTGGACTCCACATTGATATTCCGCCGTTCAAGTGGTTTTTGATTGTGCCACTCGTCGCACTTCTAACCGTGCTTCCACTCAGCATCAGTGGCGTAGGTATTCGAGAGGGTGGGCTCGCTCTTCTTTTGAATCCCGAAGGGATTTCGACTGAACAATCCGTGGCGCTTGGTCTCCTCTGGTTTCTCACAACAGTTATCGGGGGCCTGATTGGTGGGTTCATTTTCTTTTTAAATCGATCGCATACACACTCACCAAACAATTCAGACCCAGTAACACATTTGCCGAAAAACATTTGAGAAGCGTTCTCCCGAAAACATCCTTAGGTGTTTCGACGGATCGCATCGAACATGAGGAGAGACGCGATTGTTTTGGCATCCTCAATTCTTCCGTCGAGACACATCGCAATTGCGTCACTCCAAGAAACCACGTTGAGTGTGATATCTTCTCCAGGTTCGAGTGCCTGCGGCCCTGCCGAAAGTCCTTCGGCAACAAACACGTGCATCCGCTCGCACAGAATACCTGGCGACATCCAGTACGAACCGATGGGCCGAACCGTAACGGCTGCGTAGCCAGTCTCCTCAGAAAGTTCGCGTCGAGCAGCCTGTTCAAGTTCTTCCGGCCGATCAAGGGTCCCCGCGGGCAGTTCAAGAAGCGTCGCTCCAACCGCTGGACGACGGTTCGCAATCAGGCAAATACGATCACCTTCGATCAGAGGAATGATCACAACACTTCCCGGATGCTCAATCACCTCCCGCAATCTCACGGGCGAACCTTTCTTATTTTCTTCAAACTGCACGATCTGAAATCGCTTTGATTGATAGACCACCACGCCCTGTGGGCGTAACTGAGAATCCAGAG
>Ga0194061_1001964_pt1 | contig 11550 bp, 9 predicted proteins | sample SepL2221m_MetaG_FD_163423 | JGI IMG/M metagenome (GOLD analysis project Ga0194061, IMG submission 163423) | Anoxic zone freshwater microbial communities from boreal shield lake in IISD Experimental Lakes Area, Ontario, Canada - Sep2016-L224-21m | ecosystem: Environmental > Aquatic > Freshwater >...
GCTCCCTAATATCGCCACTTTGTCTCGCCAGGCGCGCTTTAATCTTTCCGTCCAGTGTCGTTGTCATCAACGCCTCACGACCTGCCTGGTGCGTTGCATAAATGATCAGCCGGCTGTTGGGTGAGAAGCTGGGGTTTTCGTCTGCCGTGGTATCCGTAATGGCGTTGGTGACGCCTGTCGCCAATTCCATGACATGTAACTTAAAAACGCCACTGACTCGTGAAATGTAAGCCAGCCACTTGCCGTCAGCACTGACCGAGGGTGAAATATTGTAAGTTCCAGTAAATGTGACCCGCTCAGCGTTTCCACCGGTTGAAGTCATGCGGTAGATTTGCGGCGCGCCGCCCCGGTCACTCACGAAGTAAATAAAGCGGCCATCCGAGGAAAAAACAGGCTCGGTGTCAATTGCACTCGATTGCGCCAAACGCCTGGGTTCGCCACCCGTTGCGTCCAGCAAGAACAGCTGAGAACCGCCATCTCGGCTCAAGGTAACTGCCAGTGTTTTACCATCCGGCGACCAGGCCGGCGCACTGTTGGAACCCTTGAAGTTGGCTACCAGCCGACGCTTGCCTGAGGCAATATCGTGCACAAAAATGACCGGTTTGCGCGATTCGAAAGATACGTAGGCAATTTGTGTCCCGTTGGGCGCCCAGGACGGGGAAATAATCGGTTCGGCGCTGTTTAAGGCGCTTTGTGCTCCTTCACCATCCGCATCGGCTACCCACAAGTTGTAGGTTGACCCGACCTTGGTCACATAAGCGATACGCGTGGAAAAAACACCTTTGTCGCCCGTCAACTTTTCATAAACAAAATCAGCCACCCGGTGCGCTACCAAACGCAGATCACCTGCAACCACCGCATAACTCTGTCCACCCATGTCCTGGCCGCGCACTACATCCCACAAGCGCATGCGCACGTCGTAGCGACCGTCCGCCAATCGGGTGATACTGCCTGTCACAAGCGCATCAGCGCCTTTTTGCCGCCAGCTGGAGACCTCGGGCCGTGAGCTTTCGTCCAAAGCCACTCCACCGGTGTCAATAGCGCGAAACTGGCCGCTGCGCTCAAGATCTGCCTGCACAATACCGGCAATCTTTTGCGGCGCAGAATCATCGCCGCGAAACGCCGCAATGGCGACCGGAACCTGGGTCAGGCCCACGCCGGTCACCTCAACGCGAAACTGCGCCAAGGCAGGCAGGCTGGCAAAAGTTGCCAGAAGAATTAACAATCGTCGTTTCAGCATTGCTCCATTATCCCAGTCTTGTGATGACCACATCATCGTTTGGCCGCGTTTGCGAATATCCCAGTTCAGGTTTTGTTACCGTTGTTCTGGATCGTTCCATCACCCGCTTCGCGTTTTGTGACTCCTGAAGGCGGGGCGCCTCCTTGTGCCACAAATGAAAAACCTCCGTTGCACAGAAGCCGTTCTTGCGTGCGACCCCACTGTTATGCAGCCGCAACACCAGATCGGCATCTTCATGCCCCCATCCAACGAATGACTCATCAAATCCGTCTACACGTTCAAAATCTGACCGCCACACACCCATGTTGCAACTACGGATACCTTTCCAGGAAAACGCAGACTCAATGCGCATGGGCCAGTCGGGCAGCCGCAATAGGCCCGTTAGCTTGCTGGCCCCACCCTGTATCCGTTGCCCCAACCAAAACCAAGTCGAACGCCCGCAGACATTTACAGACCCAGCCAAAATCTGCCTTGTCAGTTCATCTGACAACAATACCCGACTACCGTTAACGAAGAACCCGGTCTGCGCCAACATTTTGTGCCGGGCAACAAAGTCCACCTCGGGCACGCAGTCGCCGTCCAGAAAAATGATGTATTCGCCTCTGCTGGCCGCCACACCCCGGTTGCGTATGCGTGAAGCCGTAAACCCCACATCCGGGTGCCAAACGTGTGTTGTATGCAAATTTCGTGCGACTGGCGCCTCGATGACCGCACTTTGCTGCTCGGTGCGTGACCCGTCATCGGCCACCACCACCTCAAAATGACGGTCGGTTTGCAATGCCAGCCCACCTAAAACCGTCAACAATGCATCGCTATGGGTATGGGTAGTGAGCACGACAGCATCAGACTGAGAAGCATTGATTTTGAACTAGACTACGTGGGACTCAACCTGCTGGCCACCACTTAGAAGTGGCAGAATATTAACACTCTCCGATGACCAAAATCTCTGTCTACATCATTGCTTTCAACGAAGCCGAAAAGGTCGCCGCGACCATTGAAAGCGCCAAGTGGGCAGATGAAGTGATCCTGGTGGACTCCTGGAGCACCGATGGCACGCCGGAGATCGCAACGCGCATGGGTGCCAGGATAGTACAGGTGGAATTCAAAGGGTTTGGCGACCTGCGCAACCAGGCTATAGCGGCCTGTACCCACCCCTGGATTTTCAGTCTGGATGCGGATGAGCGCTGCACACCCGCAGCCGAGCAGGAAATCCGCGATGTCATCAACAACCCCAACTCTGCGGACGTGTACTGGATGCCGCGCCGCAACTTTTTCATGGGGCGCTGGATTCAACACTCCGGCTGGTACCCCAACTACCGCCAGCCACAGTTGTTTCGCAACGGCTCCATGTCGTATGACCTGAAGCCAGTTCATGAAGGCTACGTGTTGCACTCCACCAAGCCGATTGGCCACCTGCGCAACGCCATCTGGCAGTTCCCATTCAAGAACATGGCCGAAGTGATGCACAAATCCAACCGCTACTCCACGCTGGGCGCACAAAAGATTGTCCACAAGCGCATGAGCATGGGAACAGCTTTGACACACGCGATCTGGGCGTTCGTCAAACACTACGTTTTCAAACGCGGGTTTCTGGATGGTTGGGCCGGGTTTGTGATCGCGTTGGGTTATTTTGAAGTCACGTTTTATCGCTACGCCAAGGCCATAGAAATTCAAAAAGGCAGTGCCTGGCAAGCCCCGACCACGCCCCCAACCGATGCCTAACGTGAAACCAACGGTGTGGAGTTTTCGGCTTGGGCTGGTCTGTCTGGCCGCACTGTCGGTAAGCCTCCCGATGATATGGATCAGCCTGGCCAAGGTGCTGGTGTTTTTGGTTGCGCTGGTTGTCCTCGTTGGTCATTTAGTCGGGCGCCGCACGGACACTCAGATCGTGTCGTTGTGGACCCCCTGGGCTGTGGCACTGCTACTGTTTTTCTCGGCCTGTAGCCTGTTGTGGACCGGCAATGATCTAACGTTGGCGCTGGAGTCATTCATTAAACACGCCAAACTGCTGGAGGTCGTATTGCTGGTGAGCTTGATTCGCAGCGCGGCCGAGGCCCGCTTGGCGATCACCTTCTTTGCATGCGGACAAGCCTTTGTGTTGCTGAGTTCCTGGCTCATGTTCTTGGGGATAGCAGTGCCTTGGCATGCCAACGCACCCACACCCTACGTCGTTTTTTCGACCTATCTGGACCAGTCGATCATGTTCGCCACCACCGCCAGCGTGTTCTGGCACTTGCGGTCGGACACGCTGTGGCCTAAGTGGCTTGGCATCTTTCTGGCGATCCTGGCCCTGACCAATACGCTGCTGTTGCTGGAGGGGCGCAGCGGCTATGCCGTTGCCTTGACCGCTTTAGCGCTGGCCGCCATGTGGACCATGACGCCCCGCCTACGTCTGGTTGCCTTGGTGATCACACCGGTCGCGCTGCTAGTGGGTCTGTCATTGGGTTCTGCACAAGTGCACGAGAGGGTTACCAAAGTCCTCCAGGAAAGCCAGTCATACTTGTCCGGGCAGGTCATGCCTGCCAACGAAAGCTCTTCTGGCTGGCGGCTTAATTCTTGGCACCGATCCATACAGGCCATGGGAGAAAAGCCGCTGCTGGGTCACGGTGTGGGCGCCTGGACGCCGGCCGTCAAGCGCCTAGAAGGCAGCACTGCCATCAAGATTTTTGGCGAAGGCAATCACAGTAACCCACACCAAGAATACCTGTTGTGGGGCGTAGAACTGGGCGTGGGTGGCAGCTTGCTGCTACTTGTAACCATAGCCTGTATGGCACGAGACGCCCTGCGTTTTCCCTGTAGCATCCAGCGCGCCACCCTGGCAGTGCTGGCGGCCACCGCCGTGGCCTGCCTCTTTAACTCAGCCCTGTATGACGACCTGATGGGTGATTTTTTGTGTGTGCTACTGGGACTGCTGATGGCATTGGGCGCCCGTAGCATGGCCCGCGACGGCCCACCGACCGAGGTGAAGGAATGACAACACCCACACGCCCACCACGCACTAGCCTGATAGCCCGCATGCGGCCCTTGTGGCCCTACTTCGGCGCCTATACCGGCACATGGGCCATCGTGATGCTGGGTGCCATGATTGGTGCAGCGACCGAGCCCCTGATCCCTGCCATGTTCAAACTCCTGCTGGACCTGGGTTTTCAAAAGCACACCCTCGAGCTTTGGACCGTACCTGTGGTTCTGCTCTCCATCTTCGGTGTGCGCGGTCTTGCGGGTTATGTCTCGCAAATTGGCCTCTCACGCATTACCAACCAGGGGCTGATGGTCATGCGCCGGGCCATGTTCAACAAGCTGCTGGTAGCACACATGCAGCTGTTCTCTGACCAGAGTTCCAGTGCGCTGTCCAACTCCATCGTCTACGAGACGCAAAATGGTGCTTCCATGCTGGTCAACTCACTGTTGAGCCTGACGCGTAATGCGCTCACCCTGGTGGCGCTGACCGGGTATCTGCTCTACCTGAACTGGAAACTCACACTGATCGTCATCGCCGTATTCCCTGCTGTGGCGTGGGTCATGCGCGTGCTGACCGCTAGGCTGCACAGCCTCACCAAGGCCAGCCAGGACGCCACCGACAGCCTGGCCTATGTGGTGGAGGAAAACGTATTGGCCCACCGCGATATCCGAATGTACTCAGCTCAGGCGTCGCAGGCCAAGCGCTTTGACCAACTGGGCGATTCACTGCAACGCCTGGCCATGAAGTCCACGGTGGCCGGTGCAGCCATGACGCCGATGACGCAGATGCTGGCAGCCATGGCGCTGTCGACAGTGATCTCAGTGGCGCTGGTGCAAAGCGCCGCCGCCGATACCTCGGTGGGTGGGTTTGTCGCCTTTGTCACCGCCATGCTGATGATCATCGCGCCTATTCGCCAGTTGTCAGAAGTCTCCGGCCCCATCACCCGTGGACTGGCCGCGCTGGAGCGGGGCCTGAACCTGATCGAAGACGTGCCCCGCGAGACGCAAGGCGCGTTTTCCAAGCCGCGTGCCTGCGGTGAAATCGAGTTCAGGGACGTGGTTGTCCAGTACGGCGCGCCAGACTCTGCGCCGGTCATCAACCGCCTGAGTCTGTCCATTCATGGTGGCGAGACCGTTGCATTCGTCGGTGCATCAGGTGCAGGCAAGTCCACACTGGTCAATCTGCTGCCGCGTTTTGTCGATCTGCGCAGCGGCCAGATTCTGGTGGATGGACACGACGTGGGCGACTGGGACCTGCACGCCCTGCGCGCGCAGTTTGCCTTTGTCAGCCAGCACGTCATCATGCTCAACGACAGCATTGCCGCCAATGTGGCTCTGGGCATGGTTCTGCAGCGTGACAAAGTGCTGGCCTGCCTGACCGCCGCCAACCTGGGCGCACTGGTCACCGATCTGCCGCAAGGCATCGACACCGTGGTGGGCCACAACGCCATGCAACTCTCGGGCGGCCAACGCCAGCGCCTAGCCATTGCGCGAGCGCTCTACAAAGACGCCCCAATTCTGATTCTGGACGAAGCCACTTCGGCCCTAGACACCGAGTCCGAGCGTGCAGTGCAAGACGCCCTCCAAGGCTTGATGCACAACCGCACCACGCTGGTCATTGCCCACCGCCTTTCTACCGTGATGCATGCCACGCGGATTGTGACCATGGAGGCTGGTCAGATTGTGGAAACCGGCACACACGAGGATTTGATCCAGCGCAACGGGCATTACGCCCGCCTTTACCAGATTGGTCTGGGTTTGAACAACACACCTGGAACATAGGCAAACGTTTACTGCAGACTCCGTTTTGTGACGGTAGCCAGCCAGCTTGCACATATTGATTCGCACATCAACCATGTGAAAAGCTGAACTGCCCCGGCGCCTGAATGGTGTCCACGCCCACATGGATGGTGTCCTTGGGCGCAAACCGGCCTTCTAGCAGCAGCTTGGACAGAGGGTTCTCGATGCGCTGCTGAATGGCTCGTTTGAGTGGGCGCGCACCAAATACGGGGTCGAAACCGACCTTGGCGAGTTCGGCCACTGCGGCGTCAGACACGACCAAGCCGAGGTCCATCTTGGCCAGGCGGGCCAACAGCACCTGCAACTGAATCTTGGCGATATTGGCAATGTGGGTAGCGTCCAGGGAATGGAAGACCACCGTCTCGTCAATACGGTTTAAAAATTCCGGGCGGAAGTGGTTTTTCAGCTCACCGGTCACCGCATCTTTCACGTCCTCGTAATCCTGGCCGACCATGGTCTGGATCATTTGCGAGCCAATGTTGCTGGTCATCACGATGATGGTGTTCTTGAAGTCCACCGTGCGGCCCTGGCCATCGGTCAGACGGCCATCGTCAAGCACCTGCAGCAGCACATTGAACACATCGGGGTGTGCCTTTTCGACCTCGTCGAGCAGTAACACGGCATAGGGTTTGCGGCGCACCGCCTCCGTCAGGTAGCCGCCCTCCTCGTAGCCCACATAGCCCGGAGGCGCGCCGATCAGGCGGGCCACGGAATGTTTCTCCATGAACTCGCTCATGTCGATGCGGATCAGGTGGTCTTCGCTGTCAAACAGGAAGCCCGCGAGCGCCTTGCATAGCTCGGTCTTGCCGACGCCGGTGGGCCCCAGGAACAGGAATGAGCCTGTTGGACGATTCGGGTCTGACAGACCAGAACGCGAGCGGCGAATGGCGTTGGCCACCGCGGCAATAGCCTCGTTTTGGCCGATCACGCGGTCGTGCAATTTGCCTTCCATCTGTAGCAACTTGTCCTTTTCTCCCTGCATCATTTTGCTGACCGGGATGCCCGTGGCACGGCTCACCACTTCGGCAATTTCTTCGGCGCCCACCATGGTGCGCAGCAATTGCGCGCGGCCGCCATCCTTGGCGCTCTGGGCCTTGCCGGCCTCTTGGGCTTGGGCATCTTTTAGTCGCTTTTCCAGTTCTGGCAGCTTGCCGTACTGCAGTTCACCCGCCTTGTTGAAGTCACCCTTGTCGGTCAACTCTTTGATCTGAAAGCGCAGCTTTTCCACCTCTTGCATGATGGTTTTGGAGCCCTGCGCCTGGGCTTTCTCAGCCTTCCAGATTTCGTCCAGGTCGGCAATCTCTTTTTGCAGCGCGGTGATCTCTTCGTTGATCAGTTCCAGGCGCTTTTGCGAGGCTTCGTCCTTCTCGCGCTTCACGGCTTCGCGCTCGATCTGCAGCTGGATCAGACGGCGATCTTTTTTGTCCATGACTTCGGGCTTGGAGTCCAACTCGATCTTGATCTTGGACGCGGCTTCGTCGATCAGGTCAATCGCCTTATCGGGTAAAAAACGGTCGGTAATGTAGCGGTTGGACAACTCAGCCGCAGCCACGATGGCGGGGTCGGTGATCTGCACGCCGTGGTGCGTCTCGTAACGCTCTTTCAGGCCGCGCAGGATGGCGATGGTGGCTTCCACTGTTGGCTCACCCACCAGAATCTTCTGGAAGCGGCGCTCCAGCGCGGCGTCTTTTTCGATGTATTTGCGGTATTCATCCAGCGTGGTCGCACCGACGCAATGCAACTCGCCACGGGCCAGCGCCGGTTTCAGCATATTGCCGGCGTCCATGGCACCTTCGGCCTTGCCAGCACCGACCATAGTGTGCAGTTCGTCAATGAAAACGATGGTCTGACCTTCGTCCTTTGCCAAATCCTTCAACACATTTTTTAGACGTTCTTCAAACTCGCCGCGGAACTTGGCACCGGCCAGCAGTGCCGCCATATCCAGACTGAGGACGCGTTTGCCTTTCAGGGAATCCGGCACTGCGCCGTCCACAATGCGCTGCGCCAAGCCTTCCACAATGGCTGTTTTTCCGACACCAGGCTCGCCAATCAGCACCGGGTTGTTCTTGGTGCGGCGCTGTAAAACCTGAATGGCGCGGCGGATTTCATCGTCACGGCCGATCACCGGATCCAGCTTACCCAAGCGCGCGCGTTCAGTCAGATCGATGCAGTATTTCTTGAGGGACTCGCGTTGTTCTTCGGCGTCGGCACTGTCAACGTTCTGGCCTCCGCGTACGGCGTCAATTGCGGTCTCCAGGCTCTTGCGTGTCATGCCATTGGAGCGGGCGATGTTGCCCACCTCGATCTTGCTATCGGCCAGCGCCAGCAGAAACAACTCGCCCGCCACAAACTGGTCGCCACGCTTGATGGATTCTTTCTCGGCGGCTTGCAGCAGGATGCCCATGTCACGATCGACCGAGATCTGCTCTTGACCTTGAACCTGGGGCTGTTTCTTCATGTATGTCTCGGCCGCGCTCAACAACTGGGGTGCGTTGACACCCGCACGTTGCAGCAGCGCCTTGGGACCATCGTCCTGGCGCAACATGGCCACCAGCACGTGAGCAGGTGTGATGTAGGCGTGGTCGTTGGACAAAGCAAGCGTCTGGGCCTCGCCCAAGGCTTCCTGAAACTTGGTGGTGAGTTTTTCGATTCGCATATATATCTCCGGTTAGCAGTGACCTTGGGCCCAACGCGACTATTTCAAGGGTAAATGGACGGGGGGCATCTGACTAAAATCAAACCATGGACATACGCCAGCTCTCGGTTCGTTACCACGCAGATCAGGATCGCATCTTGGTGTGCATCAACACGACTGTGGGCGAAGAGGTGCAAATGTGGCTCACGCGGCGCATGGCCACGCGTCTGTGGCCACTAATCAACCGAATAGTGATCGACCACTTTGCCATTCCCCAGGATGCCAAGACCGATGGCTATGTGAACCTGGCAGCCATGGGTTCCGATACCCGGAAGATGCTGGCAGACATGCGGGCTCAGGAGGCTGCGCAAACGACGGACTTTTCTACCCCATACCGGGGCAAGCTCGCAAATCGCCCGCTGGGTGACACTCCGCTGCTGGTAACAGAAGTCAACCTGACGCCCAGGGAAAACGGGCAAATGCAGATGAACTTCAAAGAGGCGTTGCTAGATCCGCTGTCAAACCGTGGCTTTCAGCTCGATATGCCCGCAGACCTGGTGTTTGGAGTGCTCAACCTGCTGAAACAGGCGCTGGACCAGTCACAGTGGGAAATCGGGCGCGAGTCATCTCTAGATGCGCCAATTCTGATTGATGAAGCAGTTGACGAGATTGACATGAGCCCAGATGCAACCCGACCGACGTACCTGAATTGAGTGTGTCCTAGGCATTGCTTGACTGAATGCCCCACCGCGCCAACGCCGCATCGTCACTGACCCGCGCGTCCACCCACTTCGCGCCGGTAGCGGTTTGCTCTTTTTTCCAGAACGGTGCCTGGGTTTTGAGGTAGTCCATCAAAAATTCACAGGCCTTGAAGCTCTCGCCCCGGTGGGCGGAGGTTACGGCCACCAGCACAATCTGGTCAGGTGGTTGCAGCAAGCCGATGCGGTGTATCACGCGGGCTCCAAAGATGTCGAATCGGAGGTGGGCGTCATCGATCATGGCCTCGATGGCCTTTTCGGTCATGCCGGGGTAATGCTCGAGTTCCATGGACTGCACTGAACCCGCAGGGTCCGTGCGGGTCTGGTTTCTGTCCCTGACCGTCCCGATAAAGCTGCAAACCGCGCCGACCCGGTGGTCGCCCTCGCGCAGAGCGGCAATCTCAAGGGCCACGTCGAAATCACCCGGCTGAATCGAAACGCGCTGAATTTTATGCATAAAAAACGGCTCTAGACCCCGTGGATATTGCGTAAGCAGCTATAACTTTAATAGCTAACCAAGAGCTCACCCGCCGGTCACTGGCGGAAAGAACGCCACTTCCGCACCTTCCAGCAGCGCCGCCGATTCATCACACAGCGTCTGGTTGATCGCAACCCGCACGGCCCTGCCGCGTGCCAAAGATTCGGCGTAACCACCACCTCGGGCGACCAGTTCGTCGCGCAAGGCGGCAACCGTTGATGCATCGGTGTCGAGCGACTCGGCCCCGCAACCCACGTCCTCGCGAATGGAGGCAAAGTATTTGATATGAACCTTCATGACAATACTTCCGAAAACGACACAAAGCGCACCGTGTCGCCAGGCGCAATGTTGCAACCCGGCGGGTTGTCGATCAGGCCATCGCCCCAGACGGCCGATGTCAATACGCCCGAACTCTGGTTAGCAAACAGGTCCAGACCGCCCTGTGCATTGCGCCTGGCGCGCAGGAACTCGCGCCGTTTGTCTGGCTTGGCCCAGGTGAAATCAGCACGCGCCGCGACCGTTTGCATGGCGACCGACCGCGCGCCCTGCAATTGCAACAAAAAGGGGCGCACCAACACCAGAAAGGTCACGAAGCTGGACACCGGGTTACCGGGCAAGCCCAAAAAATGGGCGTCACCAATGCGCCCGTGGGCAAAGGGCTTACCGGGTTTGATGGCGATCTGCCACAAGTCCAACGTACCCAAGGACTGCACGGCGGGTTTGATGTGATCTTCTTCGCCTACCGAGACGCCACCGCTGGTGAGAATGACATCGTGCGAAAGGGCGGCCTCACGCAGCGCCTGCACCGTCGCTTCGCGCTGGTCGGGAACGATACCCAGGTCACTCACCACGCAGCCCATGCGACGCAGCAGCGAGCGCAAAAAGAATCGATTGGAGTTGTAGATCGCGCCGGGTGGCATGTCCTGCGGCGCCACGGAGCCGGGCATGACTAGCTCGTCCCCGGTGGAAAACAAGGCTACCCGTGGGCGACGCGCAACGGTCAGCGAAGCCATGCCAATGCTGGCGGCCAGGCCCAGTTCGGCCGGACCCAGGCGCTGGCCGCGCGACAAAACCACGTCGCCACGGGCCACGTCTTCACCGGCGCGGCGAATGTTCTGGCCGGGTATGGGCCTTGCATTGATCTGGATCTGCGGCAATTCGGCGGCGCCCTCGCCCACTGGCAATGCCTGGCAATCCTCCTGCATCACCACAGCGTCAGCACCCGCAGGCACCGGGGCACCGGTAAAAATGCGGGCCGCCGTGCCGACCTGCAAGGGAGTACCACTAGAACCCGCCGCAATCCGCTGCGAAACCGACAGTTGCACACCCGGGGCTGCTATGTCAGTACAGCGCAGGGCATAGCCGTCCATGGAGCTGTTGTCGTGCGGCGGCACATGCAACGCGGACACTACCTCTTGCGCCAGAACACGACCATCGGCGTCGCCTACGGGGACGGACTCTGCGTCCAGCGCCGGAGTGGCGAACGTCAACAGTCGCGCCAGCGCCTCATCGAGCGGCAACAATGGGGGACGGCGCTTTGGGTCGGTCATAGTCGACGGCTTCTATTTGCTGCATTCGTGCGCAATCAGTGCCTTGATGGCATCCACATCGGCATCCATTAGCTGCACCCGCTTGGGCAGAGCCTCGATGCCGACAAACTTGGCTGGCCGATCGGGCTCGC
>Ga0194061_1001965_pt1 | contig 11550 bp, 15 predicted proteins | sample SepL2221m_MetaG_FD_163423 | JGI IMG/M metagenome (GOLD analysis project Ga0194061, IMG submission 163423) | Anoxic zone freshwater microbial communities from boreal shield lake in IISD Experimental Lakes Area, Ontario, Canada - Sep2016-L224-21m | ecosystem: Environmental > Aquatic > Freshwater >...
CGTCCTGCCCGTCGATGACGCCGAATTCGGGTTTCGTTGTGCCACTGATCGTTGCGAGCATGACCGCCGCAATGGCCACACCGATACCGCTGCCGATCATTCGTGCTGTCAGGTAGAGCCCCGATGCATCACTGCGGTCCTCGATATGGATCTTTCCGTGCGCTGCTGAGTTGACGGCCGGCGCAACGAATGCCGCGCCGATTCCAACTACCGCAAGGATCACAATCGTTGCCGCCAGATGATTGGCGTTTGCGGCGAATGAGAACGCGACCATGGCGAGGAAGAGGAGACTCCAGCCGATAAGCAAAGGAGAACGAACACCGATTCGGTCGGCGAGAGTTCCGGCAAAAACCGACACCGACGTTCGGAATATTCCGTAGGACGCGAAGGCCAGTCCAATTTCGAGTGGGTTCAACCCGTGCACAGTGTGGAGGTAGAAGGTGAGTGTGAACCACATCATGGCGAAGACGAGGTACATGAAGCCGGCGATTGCAGTAGCGGACAGGAAGTTTTCGCTTCGCAAAATTCGGGGGATGCTGGGCTGTGAGCTTTTCGATGGGCGGCCATCGGGAAGAAAGCGCGGTGTCAACAGCAACGCAACGAGACTTAAGACGGCGTTTAGGACGAGAACCCAACGCCAAGAGCCGAAGTGGATCAACGAGCCACTCACCAATGGGATCAGCAGCAGCGCCGCTCCACCGATCACCCCGTACAGGCCGAATGCTCGACCAAGAACGTTGGCAGGAACAGCATCACGCACAATCGCGAACGTTCCCGAGATGAGGATCCCGGCACCAAGGCCTTCGATGATCCGGGCTGCAACCAACCAACCGTGACCCGGAGCCGCTGCCGCAGCCAACGACCCAACCGCAACAACGGCGAGACCAGCCATGAAGACCGGTCGACGCCCGACACGATCGCCAACCCGACCCGCAGCAATCAGCACAACAGCTTGTGAGAGTGCATACGCCACGACAACCCACAACAACTGATGGATGTGGACGTCGTGCTCGCTCCTGATGTTGGGCAGAACAACGCCGAGGGCATCAGCGGTCGAACCTGCACCGAGTAGAAGCGGGAGAGCGGCCCATATGACCGCACCACGCCAAGACGGTGCACTGGGTGAATTCACTCGCTGAATGTAACACCGCTCACGACAGTTGGATCGGAAGAAAACCCTCGGAATTTCGCATAATTCGAGGTCTGCTCGCGGGCCGGGCGTCGATCAGGTTTCGAAGTTGTACCTGTAAACATTCGTCCCCACGCTCCGATGAGAAATGGAAATCACGCAACGGAGAGTGGCGTGATGGCATCGAGTTCTGCACCGATTTCGTCGCGTTCGACTTCCAAGTCGAATCGAGACTGCAGATTCAGCCAGAACCGGTCGCTCGTCCCGAAGTATCGGGCGAGCCGGAGCGCGGTGTCAGCGGTGATGCGGCGCTTGCCATGAACGATCTCGTTGATCCGCCGCGGCGGCACCGCGATCGATACCGCCAGATGATGCTGCGTGACACCGAGCGGAAGAAGGAAGTCCTCGTAGAGGACCTCACCGGGGTGGATGGGTTCCATAGTTTTCGTCATCTTGACTCCTCTCAGTGATAGTCCGCGATGGACACGTCTTCGGGTCCCGCCTTCGTCCAGCGGAAGCAGATTCTCCATTGGTCGTTCACACGAATGCTGTGCTGTCCCGATCTGTCGCCACCGAGTTTCTCGAGCCGGTTTCCGGGTGGCACCCGAAGATCGGAGAGCGACTCAGCAGCGTCGAGGATCGCAAGTTTCCGCAGGGCGACCCGCTGGAGATCGGGGTGGAACTTCCGCACTCGTTCGCGACGCCAGACCCTCTCGGTGTCCTTGTCGGAGAACGACTGCAACATAGGGCAGAGCATAACGCCTCACGTTATGAACGCAAGGCGTTATGTCCCGATAATTCCCTGAACGTGAGCAGATCGTCAGGAGTCAAGGGTGGATCTGTACACATTCGTATTCATTTTCTGGTCAGAAATACATCGATCAGCTAACGAGGTCGGTAAACATCAGATCGATGTTCGATCCGGAGAACGTCGATGAACTGCTCGTCATCGTCGATCTCATAGATGACGCGATAGGCGCCGCGCCGAGCCGACCAGAGTCCGGCGAGTTCTCGCTGAAGCGGATGTCCAGCTTGTCGCGGGTTCTCGCACAAAGGTCCGAGCAAGAACTCGACGACTGCAGCGGCAATGCGTTCTGGGAGTCGAGCGAGTTGTCGTTCAGCGGATGCTGCAACTTGCAGCGTCCAACCTTCGTCGCTCACTCGCTCAGGTACTTGGCGCGAAGCTCTTCGGCAGACACTGTTCTGCCGGCTTTGACCTCAAGGCGCCCTTTCTCAATCTCGGCCATTGCCCCTGAGTCCGACAGGAGTTCGAGCGTGTCTTCAAGAGCGTTGAGTTCCTCGGCACTCATCAGCACCGCTGCTGGACGCCCATTTCGAGTGACCGTGATCCGTTCGTGCTGCTGCTCCACTCGATCCACCATTTCCGAGAACTTGGCTTTGACTTCGGCGAGGGGAAGAACATCTGACATGACCAGAATTCTAGTCATTACTTGCCTCCGACGGCTGTCACAGATGGTCCTTATCGTCCGGACATGCCCTTCGACCGGATCCCAATGCACCCCGAGATGCGATGGATGGAAGGGCGACGAGTTGGCACAACCGAGCTGAGCCCCACCGGACACTTCCTCACCGGTTGGGAGGACCAGATCTGGATCCTTCATGCGATGTGGGAGGACCCCCAGATCCCCGACGCAATCACCTATGCCGAAGCCGACCAGATCCTCAGCGACTTCGGGGAACGCCCGCGAATCGTGACCGAGCCCGAAGAACTCGTTGCGGCGGATCTGTTCTCCGATGAGGTGCAGTTCGGCTTCGACACTGGCGGCGGGTGGGGTCTGACCGTTCCGCCCGGCGAGCCATTGATCCGTCTCACCTGGCGGGACTACATGGATCGCAACAAAATCGTTCCCGACACTTCGTTCATCCCCGGCTCCCGATGGCTGGGCTGGGATTTCAGGACCAACATCGAGCCACCTGGTGAAGGTTCACTCGATCTCGCACAGCTCATCGCGCTCGAACGGATCCTGCTCGACTACGAATCCCGACGCGATCCCCGCACCACCTCAAACATCTACGCATGGTTCAGCTACTTCGCTCCCGTTGAATCACCGAGCATCGAAGCCGCTGGAATTCCCGATGTCGACGGACAACTTTTCCATGGACCGCTCGATGAGCTCACGTCGTTCGCCGTCGCGATCGAGTGCGCACCGAACAACATCTGGCCCGAGGACCAGAACTGGTTCGTCACTACAGATGCCGATGCATGGGGAACGCTCGTCCAAGGACCGGCAGGACTGATTGAGCGCCTCCGAGCATCATCGACCGATGTCGATGGCCTCCACGACCTCCCCCAGCTTGAGGTTCACGAGACCTTCGATTCGACGTTCACCCCACACACTCCACCAGCGGGCCAATGAACCACCATCAATCCGGTCTTGGCGACACTCAAGAATCGAGGCTGTACCGGTAAATGTTTGTATTCATTTTCTGATTAGAAGTCTGCGTCCCTCGGAGGCAGGTCCTCGACATCAGCCAGGTCGCGAAGTCGACCAGTTGCGGCCTTGTTCGTTCGCAGGTCGTCGACGGAAAGGAACGGAACCTCCACCCCTCCGATCTCGACAAGGACCCGGTTCTCGAACGCTGCCCGGAACTCCAGTCCGGTGGCAAACGTCAGAAGGTCAATCCGTTGCGGTTCACGGCCGAGTTGGATGATCACTCCTGGTTCGAGGAAATCCGACGCTTCGAGACCCAACGATCCGAAGCCGAATTCATCAAGCGCTCCGAGGATCCGATCTGCGTTCGCCGGATCCGGCCACACCCAGACATCGAGGTCCTTTGTGTAGCGAGGGTGTCCATGGGCAGCAAGCGCATATCCACCGATGATCAGGAAGCGAACGTCATGCTAGACGAATGATTTCAAGAACTCTTGGAAGTCTCGGTTCAGATCCACTTACCCACCCGTGATGTTCCCGACGAAGTTCTTCGACGGCGTCGATGCGCTCTTCGATGGGTCGCGTCAGCCAGTAACGCCAAGGCTCATCGGGATCACCGACAACCTTCTTCGTCACGACTCGCTCGACCGATGTCACTCGTGAATCCTACCTTTATGGCCCAACAGAGAAGTGAGTGTCGCTAACTACACTCAGCCGGTGAAGTTCGAGGCGATCAACGAGTCGCAGGGGTCATCGAATCTCCAGCCAACCTGTGTGTAAGCACCACTCGCCGCTTGCGACAACGTGACGAATACAGCTCCGCCAGAAGAGCGGACGATGTCGATCCTTCCGAGCGGGGTTCTCGCTCCGGACGGAGTCCTGTCCTCGTTCCCGCCGAGCTCATAGGGGGCAGTCGTGAACCTGCGAGTGGTCCCATCAAGCGTCACCGTCAACTCAACGGCAGCTCCTGAGCGCACGAGGTCGATCGTTGCTCCTGCCGAGGTGAAAGGCTGCACATCGCCCGAGATCCCCGGCGGTGTTTGGTTGACCGGATCGGGGGTGAGACGGTGGCTGTAGGGGCGGTATGGACTCGAGCAGGTGAGATCACTCTGGTCAGGAATGGTCGGGAGCTCGAAAGCGAACGGCGCGACCTCGATCGGCGCGATCGCAGACGGATTTCCATCGGGTACGACCCCAACTCCGAGGTGACACGAGTCTGGCGCGGAACAATCGAAAGATCCGTCTGCGGTGGAGATGTTCGAGCGGGCAATCGTTGTTGTCGAGATCGAACCGTCCGTCCCGGCAGTGAAGTACCCGAGCGTGCTCATGTCGCAACCGCTCGAAGTGATCGAACCGTGGTGACATTGGATGATGGCGACGTAAGCGGAGGCCGGGTATCCCGTGCCGGTCACCGAGATGGCCTGACCGTCGATCAGCCCCGTCGAAGGCGAGGCAAAGATTGCTGCACCCCCAACTGTGGGCGAGATCGGATCCGCTCCAACCCGATCGCCGACGATTGACATCGCACCGATCGCAACGACGAGCGCGATCGCCCCACTAAACCGCCACCGTTCTCGGAACCACCTGATCCGCATGAGTTCGATCACCGCATGACCCCCCGGCATGTGGTCCGCCAACGATCGAAGCGTACTTTGCCGCAGGTGAATCGGCCGCGCTCGACTCGGTAAAGGTCGGCGCCCACACTGTTCACGCCGAACCCAACAGTACGAACATCAATCGAGGCTGAATCGATACACGTTCATATTCATTTTCCCGTTAGAGATGCGTTTACTCGAAGCGATAACGCTTCAAATGTCCACGGGTTTTGAAGCCAAGTCGTTGATAGACCGGGTAGCCGCCAGCACTCGCTTGGAGAACCACCGACGTTGCTCCGGCTTCCAACATCAGATTTGTGAGCCAACTCGTAACAGAGCCCGCTACTCCTCGTCGCGCGCTCGTTGGTGGCGTTGAGATGTAATAGATCCCACCCGTAACACCTTCAAGAAACGAGCATCCGGCGCCTACGGGCTCATCACCATCCCACGCGACGACCCATGTCACGCCAGTCGATTCAAGCATGTTGTGATGCTCCATGAGCCAGGCCATTCCATCGATTTCGTACGCCGCCTCGCATAACCGAGCACAAAGTGCGAATTCATCTGGACCCGACACGACCCGCATCTCGAATGAACTCTCCGCTGTGAGTAGTTCGGAGATCCACATGTCGGGCGCTGAATCGTTTTCCAAAACTCCGCCCGCCTGTTCAGCGGCGGCAGTGAGTTCCTCGTCCTCCTCAGGCACCCAAACCACGAACGGCGAACCTGTCTCGCCGAAAAATACAACTGCCTCGGCAATCGACATTGAACGCGCAGCATCGCTGTCGATAACGAATGCAGCATTCACGAATCCATTTGCGACCGGCACCGGGCTTCGAACGCACACGACACCATCGCCACGATAAATGGCTCCACTACGACCGACCGTGGACGAAACGAAAGCAGCGAGATTCGGAACCGAACTCGGAATCAAAACCTCTCTATCCACACGGTTGATTGTTGCATGAACGATTGAGTCCAGTCGGTTGAATTCGCTATCCATGCACCGCCGACTAAAGAAGCACGAGGAACTCTTCAACTGACATCCCCGACTGACGGATGATCGAGCGAAGCGTCCCCGCCGCAAGTTCCTTGTGCATCGGCACGATAACCGTGGCATTGCTGTGACGGAGCTTTCGGTGGCTTCCTCGTTGGCTGACCTCAACGAAACCAGCAGTGACCAGTGCCTTGACAACCTCGACCCCGCTTACGACAGGGAGAGGCGGATTCAAGCAGAGAGTTGGAACGTGATGACCGTTGGGTGAACCAGATCAAATGGTTCGTTCCCATCCTCAAAATAGAGACTGAGCGCCTCTTTGAGGTTTGAAAGAGCATCATCCATCGAACTGCCCTGACTCGTCACATCAACTTCAAGACAGCGCGCGACGAAGAAATTTCCTTCGTGAGTGATCGCGGCCGTGAGTTCCACGCAGCAAGCATACGAGAAGGAGCTATAGCAGAGCCATGGCCGAATGGCCCGGCGAGGCGAACCTCAGGAATCGAGGTTGTACCAGTACACATTTGTATTCGTTTTCTGATTAGAAATCGAAACTCGACGATGGAGAGTCCCCTGCGTCTGTGAGTTCGCGATTACCGAACGCGTAGCCGAACTCCGGTCCGGTGGCGGCGGGAAGGCGGTCGAGCGGCCTCGTTTCATCACCCGACCGGATGGTCAACGCAGCTGTCATCGTGCGCGAACGCAATGCCACTGGATCTCAGCGGCCATTGTCATCGAGATCCCGAAGTGCATCGACCCATGTTAGATTGCATTTTGCAAGTTACCTGCTCCCTTCATCCCAAGGAGACCCCGACATGACCGAGCGCGTACTTCTCACCGGAATCGGCGGCTACATCGGACAGCATTGCGCTGCGGAGCTGCTCAATCGAGGCTTCGAAGTCGTCGGTACCGTCCGATCGCTCTCGAAGGCGGACGCGACGAGAACCGCCCTCAGTGCGGTCGCTCCGGTCGAACTGCTGTCCTTCGCCGAAGCTGATCTACTGGCCGACGAGGGCTGGGACGATGCGATGCAGGGATGCACCTACGTGATGCACGTGGCGTCACCGTTCGTGCTCGCAGAGCCGAAGGATGAGGACGAGTTGATCAGACCTGCCGTCGAAGGAACGCTTCGTGTGATTGAGGCATCGAAGAGGGCGGGCGTGCGGCGCGTGGTACTCACATCATCGACGGTGGCCATGGTCACCGGAAAGCCCAATGGCCGGTACGGGCCAGATGCCTGGTCCGACCCAAATGCAAAAATTGGCGCGTATGCCCGAAGCAAGACGCTCGCCGAGAGAGCGGCCTGGGACGCAGTGACGGGCAGCGAGATTGAACTCGCAGTCGTCAACCCCGGGGTGGTGTTCGGACCTCCGCTCGGCGCCGACGTTGACGGGCAGAGCATCGCACTCATGCGGGACATGATCGGCGGCAAGATGCCCATGATCCCCGATGTGGCGATGGGAATGGTCGACGTCCGTGACGTTGCCAGATTGCATGTCGCCGCAATGACGACCTCTGATGCAGCCGGACAACGCTTCATCGCGGCCACGGCTGAGCCGATCAGCATGTCGCAGTTCGCCCAGATCCTGCGAGACGCTGGGTATTCGAAAGTTCCGTCTCGCAAGGCGCCGAACATCGCAATCAGGATCATGAGCCTTTTCGACCGGGAGGCCAGGGGAATGCTTCCCAGCCTCGGAAAGCGGGCGGCGTTCGACAACCGGTCAACGTTCGACATACTTGACTGGCAGCCGACACCGATGGAGACGTCAATCAGGGAAATGGCTGCTTCGATCTCGAGGTAGGTGGTGCAATGGTCAACGAAACCGAGACTCACACAATCGACTGGCGCTCGGTGTGCTCGATCACGTCCGGACTCGATGTCCTCGGCGACAAGTGGTCGCTGTTAATCGTCCGTGACCTCATCGCTCATGGAACACGGACCTATTCGGAGTTCCGTGAGTCCCCCGAGCACGTGGCGACGAACATCCTCGCCGACAGACTCCGACTCCTGGCCTCGCTCGGGATCATCGAACGCTCCGATCCGCACGGTGCAGCCCGCAACAACGCCTACCGCCTCACGCCGAGCGGTGAAGCTCTCAAGCCGGTGCTCGAGGAACTCGGCCGGTGGTCGCAGGCGCACCTCAAGCAGTTCCACTCGGACATGGTCAACAGCGTCTGACTGCGCAGCAGGGACACTTGACATTGGTCCGTGGGTCACAACTTCTCAGCGTCTGAACCCTTGAGTTGCAGTTCGCAAGCCAGCCCGTTAGATTGCGTTTTGCAACTTAAAAAGCCCCCACTGAGAGGACTCCGATGACGGACTCGACGACCCCGGTCTACGGACTGGTGCAGATCAACATCACCGACCAGGCGCAGTTCATGGAGCGCTACGCGCAGCATGTGTTCCCGATCCTCGACGCCTGGGGGATCGAGATGATCGCCGGTTCACCGACGCCGATCACCAAGGAGGGCCCCTTCAACGGGAACTGGGCCGCCGTACTTCGGTTCCCGAGCATCGAGGTCGCCGAGGCCTGGTATGAATCGGATGACTACGCGCCGTACCGGAACATGCGCATCAACGAATTGACAGACTCGGGGAGTCTCGTCTTCGTCGAAGGTCGCTGAAACTCCAGCCACGCGAGTTGATGGTCTCAGTCACAGAGTCGTCTGTGCTCACGTTTCGAGGCTGAATCGGTACACATTCGTGTCGCGGGCGGCGAAACCGATGCGTTGATACAGGCGGTTCGCTGCTTCTCGGCTTGGACGCGATGTGAGCTCAACCGTTTTGGCACCGAGTTCACGCGCTCGATCGAGCGCCGCACGATTCAACAACTCACCCACACCGTGTCCGCGCGCGGCTTCATCGACGACGACGTCCTCGATCCAGGCGCGCACCCCGGTCGGGATTCGAAACCACGCCAAGGTCAAACTGCCGAGGATTCGGTCGTCAGTGTCACGATCGACAGCGATCAAAAGCACACTGGCCTCGGACTCACAGATCGCGGCCAGTTCTGTCTCGGTCGGGGCTGGATTCGACGACGAGAGCTGGGGAATGAGGCGGGCAAATGCCTCGACCAATTCCGGTGTCACCTCAACGGCTTCAATGATCTCAACGTTCGCCATCGGTCCAGCGTAGACACCGGTACCCTCTCTCGAATGCCGGAGACTTCAGGCCACTCGCTCCCCCATCTGCGCTGGACCAATCCCGCGACCGCCGACAACCCAGTTCTCCTCGTGGCCTTCGGCGGTTGGAACGATGCCGGCGATTCAGCAACGACGGCGATCGACTTCATGGCTGAACAGTGGGGCGCCACGACATTCGCCGACATCGATCCCGAGGTGTTCTTCGACTTCACTGTTACTCGTCCCGAGGTCAGAGTGGATCTCGATGGCGTCCGACGTATCGATTGGCCGTCCAACGAGTTCCGCTCCGCCCATGCTTCACCAACCATCGATGTTGTCCTGCTTTCGGGCATCGAACCACAACTCAAGTGGCGAACATTCTGCGAGCATGTGCTCGGCGTTGCACTCGCCACGAATGCTCGAATGGTCGTCACGCTCGGGGCGCTGCTCGCCGAGGTTCCGCATTCACGTCCGGTCTCGGTCTTCGGCGCGACCTACGACGATTCCAGTTCCGATGCTCTCGACCTTCTTCCGTCGCGATACGAAGGACCAACCGGCATCACCGGTGTACTTCATGATGCATGTCGTGAGGCTGGCATTCCTTCCGCTGCGCTCTGGGCCGCGGTTCCGACCTATGTCCCCTCAGCTCCATCACCGAAAGCGGCGCTCGCCCTTGTCGATCGCGCGGCGCGCCTGCTCGCGGTCACGATCGATACAACTGAACTGAAGTTCTCAACCGATGCCTACGAGCATCAGGTCTCACTTCTTGTCGCCGAAGACGACGAGACCACCGAATATGTGGCCCACCTTGAGCGCCGCTACGACGAGGAACCCGACACATTCACTGACGGTGAAAGCTTGGTCGACGAAGTCGAACGTTTCCTGCGCGATCAGGACTGATCGTTACGCCTCGTCAGTTAGATCGACGACGAGATGATCACCCTGCCATACCGGCGTTCTGGGGTGATCGAAGTGAACATCAACTGGCGCACCGCTGAACGCATGAGCGGCGAGCGGACCCCAGAGGTCCTGACCCACAGCCATATCCGGAAGCGCATCAAGCGGAAAGAATCCAACATCAGAGGTTTCGAGTGGATGGGCCTTCAGCGATCCACCCGTTGCTCGACAATGGAACACGAGTGAGTAGAGCGGAACACTGGTGAAGCGCCGTTGTAGTCCGTCGTAGACCGCAAGCAACTGCACAACTTCACAGTCGATTCCCGTTTCTTCGCTGACTTCTTTCACCGCAACCTCGGCAGGCGAATAACCGATATCGGCCCAACCAGTTGGGTACAACCAGACACCGGAATCAGATCGCTGCACGAGCAAGATTTCGTCGCGTTCGTTCTGCACAATCGCGCCGACAGCAACCTTCGGGGTCTGATACCCGGGCACACCGACGCCGACCGACTTCATCCATTCGTGCACAAGCGCGTCCGGATCGTAGGAACTTCCCGCAGCGACACGCATGTCCGCAGCGACGGCAAGAACCTCTTCGAAACGCTCTTGCTCATAGAGGCTCTGGGTGAATCCCAGACCAGTTCGCGCAATGCCGGCGAGAGCTTCGCTCCAGCGAATGAGGTCTTGCGGAGTCACCGGATCAGTCATGGCCGAACGCTATCGGCCCCGATCAGTCCCCGGAGGATCCTTCTAAGGAGAACAGCAGTGACCGGCGGATTTCACCCAAGTAGTCGTGATCGGTGATCTTCCGACCTTCGGAATCGCGCACGTAGAACGAGTCGACAGCATCGGTACCAATGGTCTGGATCTTGGCCGATGTGATGTCTAGATCAAGTTCGTGAAGCGCGCGAGTGATCCGCCACAGCACGCCAACACTGTCGGGCGCACGCACCTCGAGAACCGTGGCGTCATGAGACAGGTGATTATCCACGATGACCTCGGGATGCGTGACCAAACCGGGGAGCCGTCGTGAACGCCGGTAGGACTTTGACCGCTCTTCGAGCCGAGCCGCGAGGGCAAGACGACCGTCGAGAGCTTTTTCCAGATCACGGATAACGCGATCCCAAGGGATATCGGAATCGAAATTGCTTTGGACCCGGAACTGTTCGAGGGCCATGTGGTTCTCGGCCGAATGCGCTGCTGCTTCGAGCACGGTCAGCCCGTTCAGTGACAACACCCCGGCGACTCGAGAGAACAGGCCCGGACGGTCAGGGCTAATGACGACGATCTGATCGTCGACCGCCTCGATAATGCGTCGACGCTGGGCCAGCAGATCGCGTTGATGGGTAGTGGGGAAACCAGTCTCGGTTGCATCAGCAACCGAACCGCCTGAGAGAACATGCGCCACCCGAC
>Ga0194061_1001967_pt1 | contig 11546 bp, 13 predicted proteins | sample SepL2221m_MetaG_FD_163423 | JGI IMG/M metagenome (GOLD analysis project Ga0194061, IMG submission 163423) | Anoxic zone freshwater microbial communities from boreal shield lake in IISD Experimental Lakes Area, Ontario, Canada - Sep2016-L224-21m | ecosystem: Environmental > Aquatic > Freshwater >...
ATTTCTGGTCGATTAGCGGCCGAGCGAATCGTTGGAACTATCGCTTAAACGCCGATATCTTCATTCCAGAGTTCTGGTTCAGCGGCAATGAAATCCTTCATCAATTGCTTACACTCATCCGAGTTCAGATTGATAACTTCGACCCCATTGGCCCGAAGCAAATCTTCTGCGCCCATGAAAGTTTCATTTTCGCCCAAGACCACCCGAGGAATTCCATATAGCAAAATTGCTCCAGTGCACATATTGCATGGTGAGAGCGTTGTATACATCGTCGCCTGCCGATAAATCTTTGCTGGCAATCGCCCGATATTTTCTAAACAATCAGTCTCACCATGTCGAATCGCGCTCTTCTGCTGCACGCGCTTGTTATAGCCCGTACCCAACACTTTGCCATCTACAACAAGAGCTGCGCCGATCGGAATTCCGCCTTGGGAACGTCCTTCTCGGGCTGCTGCAATAGCAAGTGCTAGAAATTCTTGATCCGACATGGTTCAACCTTTCTACATTTTCTCTAACTCAAGTTAGCGGATAGTTGTTATTACTTCTCAGACATCACTTTCTTGCCACCAATGATGGAGTAAAGGATGAACGAGATTGCAAAGCCAACTGGGAAGGCAATATCGCCAAAGTTTCCATTGTGCTTTGGCACAACGCCCGTGTAGTACTTCTGATTTGCAAAGAGCCAAATCGAAAGGAATACGCCGATAACGAAAGCAAAAGGACCTGCTGGGTTTTCGCGCTTGGTAAATAAGAAGCGCTCGATGCTTGCGCCCTTACGAATTAACTTATCGGCGGCGATAACTCCAAGCCATGGTCCAATCCAGTAGGACATAACCAGCAAGAAGTTCTCAAGATTTGAAGCCGGGTTGTCCATGGCGCTCTTGGCCAACAAGAAGCCAGCAATGCCGAAGATAACCGCAGCAATGCCACGACGTTGGGCTGAACCAAGCTTGAATCCGATGGTCAAGAAGGACATCGAACCTGAGTAAATATTAAGGACGTTAGCGCAGATCGAGCCAACAACAATTCCTAGAAGTACTGCCTTACCCAACCAACCTGGAAGAGCTGCAGTGAAATCTGAAACTGGGTTGGTCTTGGCGCCATAATCGCGCATGCCAGCAGTCACAGCTGCAGCACCAACGATTTGCAAAATGGTCGTTGAGAAGAAAAGACCAGCAGCTGCAAAACGACCACTCTTCTTTGGATCTTCGCTCTTTGGAAGATAGCGGGCATAGTCAGATGCGAATGGGTTCCAACCGGCGGCATAGCCATAAACAGCACCAACGAAGACCAAGAAGGCTCCAGGAAATGGCTTGCCGTGAGTGGAGAGATGGGACTTGCTTAGAGTGATTACCGCAGCAATACCAAAGACGACGATCAGGTATGGCATCAAGTACTTCTCAACGCTCTGGACCAAGTTGTGTCCGATAAATGCAATCGCAACTTGAATTAAGACAACAATTACTAGGGAAACTACGTTGCTGAGTTTGGTCAAGGTAGCAAGTGCGAAGGCACCGGAGACCGAGTTAACTGCAAACCAGCCAATGCCGGCAGCGCCTGCATTAAATATTGAAGGCAAAATATTTCCAAGTTTTCCGAAGGCGGCACGTCCGATAACCATCTGCGGAACGCCGTACTTCGAACCATCTTGCGTCAGAATATATTGGGCAAAGGCGCCTAGGGCGTTGCCAATCAAGATTCCGATTAACGCTTGAGCAAAGCTCAAGCCAAAGAAGACGCCAAGGGCACCAACATAAATGGTGGCGAACTCTAAGTTTGGACTCATCCAAGTTGCGAATAATTGTGAGGCTTTTCCGTGTCGGTCTTTTTCCGGAATTGATTCAATTCCGCCTGGCTCTACGGCCATAACTTTGGCGCCGTATTCGCCTTCACGCATTTCTAGGTTGCTCATTGCTTAATCTCTCCTTTAAGTCGGTGAATTTCTCTGTCCAGTCATCGTCGACTCTGCGCAAAGGGTGGGCGGGGAGAGGTCCGCACCCTCGATCAGTTGAGAGAACTCTCTATGAATTCTGAGTAAAAAGCGAGCGCGTCGCGTGCCGATCGCGAAGAATTATTGTGGATTTTTCCCGCGACTCTCAATCTCGGGTTGAGGGCAGGGCGCGCGTAACTACAATTGAGCCACGATGGATGAGCTAACTGCAGCGGGGATTTACGAGCCCGAACTTCGCGCTTCCTATGCCGAATGCAAACGGCTTAATTCCTTGCACGGCAAAACCTATTATCTGGCAACACTTTTGCTCCCAGCCGCCAAACGCCCCTTCGTACATGCGCTCTATGGCTTTGCCCGTTACGCCGATGAGATCGTCGATGATCTAGATTCAAAGCTGAGCCAGCAGGAAAAAGCCAATGAGCTAGAGCGCTGGGGCAATGGCATCCTCGAAGATTTACGAACTGGTTCTAGCTCCGATCATGTTGGTGCGGCGCTAGTACATACCGTCCAACGTTTTAAAATCCCGATCCCATATTTTGAAGCCTTCCTGAAATCAATGACGATGGATCTAACGATCACCGAATATCAAACTTTCGAGGATCTCATGGTCTATATCTACGGCTCTGCAGTTGTAATCGGTCTGCAGATGGTCCCAATTTTGGGGCCACTGAGTGAGGCTGCCTATGAACCGGCAGAAAAATTGGGAGCGGCATTTCAATTGGCGAATTTCATCCGAGATGTCGGGGAAGATCTAGAGCGCGGTCGCACTTACTTACCAATTGTCGAGCTCGAGCAATTCGGAGTTACAAAAGCGATGTTGGCACGGCGGGTACTAACGCCAGAAATTAAAGCAGCACTGCAGTTTCAAATTGCCCGGGTTCGAGAGCTGCAAGCAGCAGCCAGTGTTGGCATTCAATTCTTAGAACCAGCCAGCAGACCGTGCATCGAAGCGGCTAGTGAGCTTTATTGCGGAATTGTCGATGAGGTTGAAAAGATCAATTTTGAAATTTTTACTAAACGAGCGACAACTTCGACCTGGCGCCGAATTACCGTTGCTTTGCCAGCTTATTTCCGAGCCCGCGCTGCTCGCTGATTTTCTCGTCGCCCCCAAAACACCCAAAGGGCCAATACTCCAAGAACTAAAGCGAAACCAAAGAGCAAATCTTCAACTGGAGCGGAGGCGATGCGCACTCCAGTAATCGCGTGGCGATCGTAAATGACAATATTTCTGGAGGTAAGCCACCAATTTGTTAAAAGTTGAAACGAGACGATGATCGCATAAGAGGTCCAGAACACTTTACTTATGAGCAATCGCGTTCGAATCGCCCACATATCTAACGCGCCAGCAAGTAGAACTGAGGTCACCGCTAGTTGGGTATAGCTCATTGCGCTTCATCCCCCACTGGCCAATGTTTCTTAACGTTTCGCACTGCTTCTAGCGTCATGATCGCTGCGATTGGCACAATCAAAAAGAAGAGATACTCCTCGATCGGAATATGAAATGGCCCAAATTTTCCAACGATTTGCGCTGGATCAAAGCGCCAATGACCCCGATGAATTGCGTAGGCATCCCAAATGGTGAAGACCGCTGCTACGGGTAGAACGCTAAGAGCCACGCGACCGACTCTTCGTAAGACTCGAACTCGAAGGGCAATCTCCAGCCAGAATGAACCGAGAACGGTGAAGAGCAACATTGCAAAATATCCATACTTGAGCACGGTTCATTCTCCCACTACCGAGCATAAATGCTACGCTCTAAGCAACGGGAGCCGAGAGATTGGCTGAGAGGATCTGAAATTCAGATCGACCGTCGTACCAGTTCGGTAATGCGAATTGGAAGGAGATCTGAATATGCATCTAAATTTCATGGCCACATTCATCACGGCTTGGGGATATCACCTTACCTATCTTGAATTTATCGCATTTATAACTTCCGTAGTCGGCGTCGGACTTGGAGTCTTTGGCCCCCGATCGACTTGGCCATGGTGGAATATCAGTTCGCTGTTATACGCCGTGCTCTTCTACGAGCAGAAGTACTACGCCAGCGCAGCTTTGCAATTTATTTTTATCGCAGGTGGTTTTTGGGGTTGGTTTGGTTGGGGGGCGAAGGGTGCAACTCCGGCAAAGGTAACCCGCAAAGAGAAAATTATCTGGGGGGCGGTCTTCTTAATCTCATGGGGCGCGCTCTATCCCTTCTTAAAACGAATTGGCGCCGCCGCCTCGCTAACCGATGCCTTTGGCTTCGTAGGCTCATGTATCGCCCAAATCTTGATGGTCCTCGAAAAATATGAGAGTTGGCCGCTATGGTTTGTAGTTGACGGGGTCTACACCTATCAATTCTGGCGTGGTGGTAGCTACCTCACCGCTATTCTGTATTTCATATTCGTGTTGATTGCAGTCGCGGGTTGGAAGCGATGGTTAAAGGAAGCGAGTAAATGATTACCGAAGTGGAACTTGATCAACTGACCAAAGAGATTCTTGACGCCTCGGCAACTTGTGGAAATTCCATTGTTCTCACTATTGATGGGCCAGCTGGTTCTGGAAAGACAACCCTGGCCGCCGCACTCGAAAGTCGAATTGCCTCATCAGGGCGAAGCTCAACAACGATTCATCTCGATGATATTTACAATGGTTGGGAAGATGCCTTGGGCGCCTCACTTACCGCGAATCTGACGGAAAAAGTTATCCCAGGAATTGCTTCTGGTCATGCCTTTTTACTCCCCCGATTCGATTGGGTACTTTCCGAATATTCCAACCCCATGATTTACCTACCCAATGAAATCGTAATAATCGAAGGTGTTGGAGCGGGACAACGTTCGATCCGGGAACACGCCACCTTAGCCATCTGGATATATATCGATTCAGATGTGGGGCTAGCGCGAGTACTGGCGCGCGATGGCCAGACCGTCAAAGCACATATGAGGCAATTCCAACGAGCCCAAAATGAACATTTTCTTAACGAGGGCTCAGAGTTAGCCGCGGATTACCGCTTAAATGGCGCGCCTTAAGCCCTTCCGCCTTACTCCATTCTCTAAGATTTAAGGGTGCCTGACCTTTCTGGTGAAATTCTTGATGGGCGATACCAACTTGGAGAGCTAATTGCTTCCGGTGGTATGGCTGCCATCTATGCCGCCACCGACCTCCGATTGGATCGGACGGTCGCCGTAAAGGTGATGCATGATCATTTGGCAAATGATGAATCGTTCGTAAATCGCTTTATCCGCGAGGCCAAGGCCACCGCTTCGCTAAATCATCCAAATGTCGTTGCGATCCAGGATCAAGGCTGGAACGAAGGCGGCGTCCAAGCGGTCTTTCTCGTCATGGAATTCATCGATGGCTTTACCTTGCGCCAAGTTATGACCGAACGCGGTGCCATGTCACCTGCGGCGACCATTACCTACCTATTGCCGATATTGAGCGCATTAGCGGCGGCCCACAAAATCGGGATCGTGCACCGCGATGTTAAACCAGAGAATATTTTGATTTCAAAAGATGGCCGGGTAAAAGTTGGCGACTTCGGCTTGGCCCGAGGCGTCGGTCTAGGCAAGACGATGACCGCCGATGCCAGCGTGATCCTAGGATCGGTCTCTTATCTCTCTCCGGAGCAAGTTCAACGCGGAATAACCGATGCCCGCAGCGATCTGTATTCGCTCGGTATTTTAGCTTTTGAAATGTTGGTTGGTCGTAAACCTTACGAAGGTGAATCAGCGATTCAAATTGCCTATCGACATGTAAATGAACAGGTACCGCCACCTTCGAACTTCGTCTCTGGTATTTCCAGCTCACTAGATAAATTAGTTCAATCTATGACGGCGGTTGATCCAGATCAGCGCCCCAAAGATGCAGGCGTGGCATACGAGATGGTTCTAGCTATTCAATCGGAATTGGATCCCGATCGGCCACAACTTAGCTTGGAACTTGATCTACCAAATACAGATCGTTCTACAACGCCCAAGAAAAAACCGCGGCCACAAGTTCGGGTGGGAGCTCGTAATGATCTCAATCCCATCAACGCTAATACTGTTGTGAGTAAACCTGCCGTTCGAGAAGATACTGGCGGTACCAAACCTAAAACAAGTCGAGAAAAACGAAAAAAGAAATCCACTCGAAGGTTTGTAGTTCTCATTGTTTTACTTGCACTTATCGGGGCTGCGGCGGCTTGGTATGAATACTCTGGACCGGGTTCAAAGATTTCAATCCCATCACTGGTTGGGCTCTCTGCTAAAGAGGCCGATGCCGCACTAACACCTTTGGGCTTGCACTCCACCGTATTAGCAACCATCTTTAGTGAGGATGTAGCTCGAGGCAGAGTAATCACTAGCAACCCGGGTGGTGGCGCGAAAATTGCCGCCGGTGGCAACATCGACTTAACGGTTTCCAAAGGTAAAGAGCGGTTGAGCGTTCCAACTTTGATCGGCCTTTCGGTTACTGCAGCTCAAGCCCAGATTCTGAGCGCGGGTTTGAAACTCGGCAATGTCACTTCAACTTATAATTCTAAAGTTGCGAAGAACGCCATTATTTCGGAATCTCCAAAAGGTGGCACCAAAGTTCGCCGCGATACGTTGGTAAATTTTGTCGTCAGCCAAGGAGCTCAACAAGTTGCAGCCGTTAGTTATGTTGGTCTCAGCGGCGACCAAGCGTTAAATGAGTTAACGACCGCGGGCTTTAAGGTAACCACCACTTATGTTTACAGCGATACCTTTGCCGCAGGCGCCGTAATCTCCCAGACCCCAGCTGGCGGTACCACGCTAGATAAGGGCAGCGCAATTTCGCTACTTATTTCCCAAGGACCCGAGAGCGTCTACATCCCTAACGTCTTCTCGCTCACCGCAGAAAACGCCACTCGAACGCTCGAGAATCTACAACTTCAAGTAATTGTTAAATCGATGGGCACCAAGAAAATTAAAACGGTTACGCATATCTCCCCCGCTATTGGCACCAAGGTCAAGCGTGGGTCTACGGTGGTAATAACTGTCGGATAGGCTTGCCTGATGGTCGCTCCGCTATTACCTCGAATTGGCGCCCATGTCCCGACTTCTGGTGGCATGGCCAAGAAATCAATCGCCTATGCGCAAACTATCGAAGCTGAGGTCGTTCAAGTATTTGCTTCAAACCCACGAGGATGGGCAATGCCTGAAGCAAACCCGGAAGCTGACAACGCCTTTCGAACCAGAGCTGAAGAGCTAGATATCGAAAGTTATGTTCATGCCCCATTTTTGATCAACTTGGGTTCACCAACGGTCTCCACTTACGAGAACTCACTCGCCGCCACCGCTTATTCGCTTACTCGTGGTCGCCAAATCGGAGCCAAGGGCGTTGTGATTCACACCGGATCTGCAGTTGATGAATCGCATATTGATAACGCCTGGAAACAAATTCACGAAGGCATGATGCCGGTCCTTAATAATTTAACTGATGAAGATCCATGGCTCTTGCTGGAACCAACTGCCGGCCAAGGTCAATCTTTAGTAAAGAAACTCGATGACTTGACGAAGTATTTTGATGCCCTTGAATGGCACCCTAAAGTTGGCGTCTGTCTTGATACCTGCCACGTCTTCGCCGCTGGTCATGATATTCAGATCAAGGGCGGCATGACCGCGACCTTGGATCTCTTGGTAAAAATCGTGGGTATCGAACGCATTCAATTAATCCACGCCAATGATTCAATGGATGTTTGCGGCGCGCTAAAAGATCGCCATCAAAATATCGGCCAGGGCCACATCGGTTCAAAGCCATTTGAAGAGCTACTGGCCCATCCGGCCGTAACGAACGCCCCGCTAATTCTGGAGACGCCAGGGCAGGAACCAGAACATGGCAGCGAAGTCGCGCTCTTAAAAAAGATGCGCTCAAAAGTAAAGTGAAATTAGCGAAAAACAAGCCCGCGCTTGCCGCACTACTTCTGACGGTTGCTGCCTTTTGGGGTGGCTCCTTCGTAGTAATGAAAGGTGTTTTAAACCGCCAAGATGTAAATTCGTTTCTCGCTTGTCGCTTCATAATTGCCACCCTGCTTCTCATAGCTATCCGCCCAAAGGCACTTAAATTAATTAATCGAAAATTTCTAGCCAAAGGCGCCTTGGTTGGCCTCTTTTTAGGCACTGGCTATATCTTTCAAACCTTTGGCTTAACCCTGACAACCGTTGCCAAAACTGGTTTCATCACCGGGCTTTACGCAGTTGTCGTTCCCTTAATTTCAGCTGGGTTGCTAAAGCGGCGAGTCACTCGATTGCAATGGTTAGCGGTTGGTTTGGCTACCACGGGTCTACTACTTCTCTCCTTTAAAGGATTCTCCGTTGGCGTGGGCGAATTCCTAGTACTAATAAGTGCGATTCTCTTTGCTCTGCACATCGTTGCTCTGGGCGAGTGGAGCTCCGGGATGGACACTTACGCGCTTACCATCGTTCAACTCGGGACGGTCGCTGTAATTACAACCCTAGGCAGTTTCAAGAGCGGTTTTCATCTGCCACCCGATGCTGGCGTTTGGCGAGCGGTATTTTTCACCGCCGTTTTCGCCACCGCTTTTGCTTTCATAATCCAAACCTGGACCCAATCATTTATGCCGCCGACCACAATCGCCATTATCTTGACCATGGAATATATCTTTGCCGCCGGCTTCGCCGTGATCTTCGCTAATGAGAGCCTCACCGTGAAGACCCTGATTGGAGGTGCAATGGTGATCGCTGCCATGTACTTGATAATTTGGGCCGAAGGCCGTGAGAAGATTACGTCATGATTGATCTGCGCTCCGATACCGTTACCAAACCCTCTGAGGGCATGCGCCGCGCCATGGCTAACGCCGAAGTTGGCGATGATGTCTACGGCGATGACCCGACCGTTAACTCATTGGAAGAGCGAGTTGCTCAGATGTTCGGAATGGAAGCCGGAGTTTTTACCCCATCAGGTTCCCTTGCCAATCAACTGGCTATTCGGATGTTGGTCAAACCCGGTGAAGAGTTAATCTGCGAAACCAATTCGCATATTGTGCGCGCCGAACTTGGCGCCGCCGCGGTCTTTAGTGGAATTACCACTCGTACCGTTTTAGCACTCCGCGGACTTTTAACTGCCGAAGATCTGATCGCAATCGCGCGGCCAGATTCCGGTCCCTATTTGGTATCCACAACTGCGCTAGCGGTCGAGAACACTCACAATTTCGGTGGCGGCACCGTGCAGCCGATAGCCGAGATAGCAAAACTTCGAAAGCTTTCGCAAGCACTTGGTTTGGGATTGCACCTAGATGGGGCTCGAATTTGGAATGCGCATATCGCATCTGGTACCTCCTTCCTTGAGTACGGCCAACACTTCGACACCATTAGCGTTTGCTTGTCGAAGGGCTTGGGTGCTCCGGTTGGTTCGGTAATGCTTTCTACAAAAGAGCGCGTAACAAGTGCCAGACAATGGCGCAAGCGTTATGGCGGCGGCATGCGTCAAGTTGGAATCTTGGCAGCGGCTGGTCACTATGCCTTGGATAACAATCTGCAACTGCTAGCAAATGATCATTCCCGCGCGAAGTCGCTGGCAATAGCTTGCGCGAACGCCGTGCCCAGCGTGATAAATCCACTCGAAGTAGAAACCAACATAGTTGCTTTAGATCTTCAAGGATTAAATATCACTGCGGCGGAATTAAATGCCCAATTAAAGTCGGCGGGAATTCTTTCCAGTGCGCTTGGTCCCAAATTCTTGCGATTGGTAACGCATCTGGATATTACTGATTCCGATATTGAAACTGTGACGCAGGTGCTACCAGAATTACTTAAGCGCGCCTTCGTGGCGTAAGAACCACTCTTTAGCGTCAAGGCCGTAAGCATAATTTCCTAACGCCCCACCAGATTTAACTACTCGATGACATGGCACGATTGGTGCGATTAAATTTCGGGCGCAAGCACTTCCAGCCGCTCTAACGGCATCTGGAGAGCCAGCCCGCTTTGCGATTTCGGCATAAGACATGGTCTTCCCTACCGGAATTTTGCGCATCACTTTCCAAACCGCCTGTGAGAAATCAGCGCCGGGTTGTCGCACCTGTATCCCACCAAAGGCAGCTAAATCGCCTTCAAAGTAATCACTTACCAGGTCACTAATGATCGGAATACTTTTAACGGTGGTGATTTTTCGAGAAGAATCTTCAACATCCATTCGGCTCAATAAATCTTCGTAACTGGTGAAACCGGCACCCAGAAGTACGTGTTCATCACTTATCAAATAGAGAGCGCCCACCGGAGTCTTGAATAGGGCGCGTTGTAGCATCCCCAAAGTCTATTCCTGATTTTGCAGTTCGGAAATAACTTTTTGAAACTCCCCTGAAATAATTAGCATCTTGCGTTTTGAAGTTAGCCCCGACTTCACCTGAATGTCACGTTTTGGGATCTTCAGTACTTCGGCAAGGAGCTTTATTACCGCTTCGTTCGCGCTGCCATCAACTGCTTGCGCGGTTACAGAAATCATAAGTCGGTCATCGCGGCTACCCCCCACATGATTATGGGCGGAGCCAGGTTTTACATAAATTGGTACTAGCATCTCTTGACAAAACTTTAGATTTGGCGATCCCGAAGCATCTCGGCAACCAAGAAAGCTAATTCAAGGGATTGGGTGTGGTTAAGTCTTGGATCGCACGCCGTTTCATAACGCATCGCCAAGTCCTCATGCGAGATTTGCTCCCCGCCGCCGACGCACTCGGTGACATCGTCGCCAGTTAGTTCGATGTGAACCCCACCAGGATGAGTGCCTAAAGCTTTATGTACCTCAAAGAAACCGCGCACCTCGTCGGTGACATCTTCGAAGCGTCGAGTCTTATAACCGCTGGGGGCTTCATAGGTGTTGCCGTGCATTGGATCGCAGACCCAGAGCACTTTGGCTCCCGATTTAGTAACGGCATCGACCAAGGCCGGCAGTTTTTCGCGAATTAAGCCAGCGCCCATTCGGGTAATGAAAGTTAATCGTCCTGGCTCGTTATCCGGATTGAGTTTGGCAATCATGGCCAAGGCATCTTCTGGAGTGCTCTTTGGTCCGAGCTTGATTCCGATTGGATTACGAATCTTCGAGGCAAAATCCATATGGGCGCCATCTAGTTGACGGGTGCGCTCCCCGATCCAGACGAAGTGAGCCGAGACGTCATATGGAAGTTGGGTCCGGGAATCAATGCGGGTTAACGCTTTCTCGTACTCGAGAATTAGCGCTTCGTGGCTGCTATAGAAATCCACGGTTTTAAAGGCTTCTGGATCAACGCCAGCCGAGGCCATGAATTCCAAGGCCCGACCGATCTCATTTGCCATCTGCTCGTAGCGAGCGCCGTAGCGCGGATCGTTGATAAAGCCCTTATTCCATTCGTGAACCTGGCGAAGATCGGCAAAACCGCCCTGGGTAAAGGCTCGTACTAAATTCAAGGTCGCCGCGGAGGTGTTATACACCTGAACCAAACGATCGGGATTTGGGGTCCGAGCTTCGAGGGTAAATTCCAAATCATTTACGGCATCGCCGCGATAGGCCGGCAGAACTACCTCGCCGCGAGTCTCTAAATCATTGCTTCTTGGCTTGGCAAACTGGCCAGCCATTCGGCCGACTTTAATGACTGGCAGGCTAGAGAAATATTGAAGCACAGCTGCCA
>Ga0194061_1001969_pt1 | contig 11545 bp, 10 predicted proteins | sample SepL2221m_MetaG_FD_163423 | JGI IMG/M metagenome (GOLD analysis project Ga0194061, IMG submission 163423) | Anoxic zone freshwater microbial communities from boreal shield lake in IISD Experimental Lakes Area, Ontario, Canada - Sep2016-L224-21m | ecosystem: Environmental > Aquatic > Freshwater >...
TCGCAGCACCTGTTGTTGCGAGGGCCTCGGTACTCCAACGGTAGAGAGGGCGGACTCAAAATCCGCACAGTGTCGGTTCAAATCCGACTCGAGGCACATGAGCTCCACTACCCCACCCCCAGCCTCAAGAGGGCGAATTTTGGTTGCCGAAGATGAGGCAATTATTCGATTGGATCTGGTCGAGATGTTAACCGAGGCCGGTTACGAGGTCGTGGCGCAGGCTAGCAATGGGGTCGAGGCAGTTGCGCTGGCAAAAGCCCATAAACCTGATTTAGCTATTTTGGATGTAAAGATGCCAGAACTTGATGGCATTTCGGCCGCGCAAGAGATAATTTCGATCGCCCCGTGTCTCATGCTTACTGCTTTTAGCCAACGAGAATTAGTTGAACGTGCTCGCGATGCTGGCGCAATGGCTTATGTCGTTAAACCTTTCAGCATCTCCGATCTGGTTCCTGCTATTGAAATTGCGATGAGCCGGCATCAACAGCTGCGCGCGCTTCAAGCAGAAGTTGCCGATCTTCATGAGCGGCTCGAGGCTCGCAAGGTCATCGATCGAGCAAAGGGCATCCTGATGCAAGCCTTAAACCTTACTGAGCCAGCTGCTTTTAGTTGGATTCAGCGGGCTGCCATGGATCGTCGTATGACCATGAAGCAGGTGGCGCAAGCGGTAATCTCGCCAGAATCGGTCCCAGAGCGTTAATTCTTTGTTACATTCATGCGACACGTCTAAAAGCGACTAAATCGTTATCAAATAGCGCCCATTTTGTTTGAATTCATCACCTGTTCACCTATACCCTTCACTCCTCCCTGTCCCGGGATTAAGTAACAGGAAGGTCTACATGAACAAGAACTCACAACGCGTTCTTGGCGTAGTAGCTGCTGCAGCCCTTGTTTTGGGTTCTGTTGCACTTACCACCGCACAAGCCGCAACAAAGTCAGTCACCTTGGTTTACCAAGGCCCACTAACCGGAACTGATGCTCAGACCGGTCAAGATGAGCTTCTAGGTGCAAAGACAGCCATTCAGGTTTATAACGATTCAAACCCAGCAGTAAAGGTCAACCTCATCACCGCTGACGATCAAGGCGAAGGCGCAGTTGCCGGAACCGTCGCACCTGGTGTTGCTGCTAACAAGAACGTCATCGGCGTTGTTGGACCTGCTTACTCTGGCGCTTCAATCGCATCATTCCCTTCATACAAGGCAACTCGTTTGACGATGGTTTCCCCATCGGCAACTCGCGTAACCTTGACCGATCCACGGTCACCAGACAATGGATTCCCATTCTTCCACCGCGTTGTTGGTAACGATGCACTTCAAGGTCCAGCTGTTGTTCGCTGGTCAATTGATGGCGTTACCGCACCAAAGGTTTATGTAATTGATGACCAGACTCCTTATGGAACCGGACTTGCACAAGCTGCAACCGCTTACATCAAGTTGAAGAAGGTCAACGAAGTCGGATCTGACTCTGTCGTTCAGAAGACCTCTGATTACACCGCAACTGTTGCCAAGATCAAGAACTCAAAGGCCAACGTTGTTATCTACACCGGTTACTACCCAGATGGTGGCGCTCTTGCCAAGGCACTTAATGACTCCGGTTGGGCTGGCGTCTTCGCTGGCGGCGACGGCGTCTTGAACGATGCATTCATTGGTGTAGCTGGTAAGGCTGCAGCTGAAGGCGCAAAGTTCACTGCTCCAGCAGTTCCATTCGAAACCGCTGCGACAGATGCTCAGCAAGCTGCATTCACAAAGGCCACTGGTCTTAAGACTGCTGCTGGTCACGTCTATGTAACTGAAACCTTCAACGCAACTAACGTTTTCTTGTCTTGCATCAAGCTTGGCAAGCTAACCCGTGCTGGTATTCAGCAGTGCGTTGCTACCGGAACTTTCTTTGCTCTAGATGGCAAGACTGTTCTCAAGTTCACCCGTCAGGGTGAAGTTGTTGGTGGCGCGCCAGTTGGTGGCTTCCAGGTTGTTAAGGGAATCATCAAGTACTTCGGCGCTGTTTAAGCCTCGAAGTTATTGATAAGCGGTAAAGATTAGTTAAATATCTCCCAGCGCAAAGCGCTGGGAGATATTTCAAATGTTAGAAGAATTCTCATTAAATTTTGTTTCATGAATTGGGTCTAATGAACTTTTCCGTTGTGGTGTCGCAGTTCTGGCCATTGTTAATTAATGGTCTCGCCCTTGGTTTCATCTATGTTTTGATCTCCCTGGGTTACACCATGGTTTATGGCGTTCTTCGCCTGATCAACTTTGCCAACTCGGAAATCTTCATGGTGGGCACTTTTGCTACCGTGATTGTCTCGCGGAATTTCTTTGGTTTTAATCAAAATACCGACCCGCTGCACGGCTTTAAGTTGGTCTATACCTTGGGCGCATGTTTGTTGGCCTCAATGTTGGTTTCCGGCGTAACCGCAGTGCTTGTTGAAATTGTCGCCTACCGCCGCCTGCGCGCAAAGGGCACTAACCGTCTTGCGAGCCTAATTTCCGCGATCGGCGTCTCAATTATTCTGCAAGAAGGCGTTCGAATTCTGACGCACTCAGTTCCGATGTCGAACCCGCGCTTATTGCGTAAGGCCTACATTTTCAATATCGGCTCAGTTGGATTGCGCGTCGACACACTTTTGGTAATTTTCTTTGCCGCAATCCTGTTTTTCCTTGTTGATCGCTTTGTTAGTAAAACCTTGCTCGGCAAGGCTATTCGTGCGGTATCAATGAGCGAGGAAACTTCAAAGCTCATGGGCGTGAATCTAAACCGCGTTATTTCAGCGACCTTCCTCATAGGTGGAATGATGACTGGTGCCGCCGCTTTCTTGTACGAAACGGTTTACGAAAACACCAAATACAACGTTGGTTTCTCCATCGGACTTGCTGCATTCACTGCCGCTGTCCTTGGAGGAATCGGAAACCTGCGCGGTGCCTTCCTTGGCGGCCTCTCTCTTGGATTGCTCGAGGAATTTGCAGCCGCAATTTTGGGTACACAATGGAAATCAGTTACCGTCTTTTTAGTTCTGGTCTTGGTCCTACTATTCAAACCGAACGGCCTCTTTGGTGAAGCTGTTCAGCAAACGAGGGTATAGCGATGATAAATATCCGCGATCGTGGTGCCGAACTTTGGGAGAACTGGAATCGGCCTAAGCGAACTACGTTTGTAATCCTGCTTTTGGCAGTCATAGTGCTCTTGCCCTTCGCCGGGGATTACTCCTTCTCGAGTTTTCTTAATACCCCGATCTCTTCGTATCAAGCGGTATTGGTTTATCCGGTTGGCATTTTCGTTCTAATGTCCTTAGGCCTCAATATTGTGGTGGGTAAAAGCGGTCTGCTCGACTTAGGTTACGTAGCCTTCTTTGCAATCGGTGCTTACACCGCCGCAATTCTTGGGACCAAAACCCATCTTAATATTTGGGAGATCATGCCAATTGGTATGGGATTGGCGATGCTTTCGGGTGTACTGCTGGGCTTGCCAACTCTTAGACTCCGAGGCGACTACTTAGCAATCGTAACTTTGGGCTTCGGCGAAATTGTTCGAATTGTGGCTGTAAATAACCGCGCAACTGGCGGACCAAACGGAATTGCAAACGTGCCAAACCCACCATCTATTTTTGGCGTCCGGTTTGCGCTGGATAATATGCAAGGTTTCTTCTGGATTATCTTGGTGATGATTTTGTTGGTGATTTGGATGGTTCGTCGTCTCTCAATTCGTCGACCTGGTCGCGCTTGGGAAGCCATTCGCCAAGATGAAGATGTTGCCATGCTTATGGGAGTTGCAACGCTCAAATATAAAATTTGGTCTTTTAGTATCGGTGCTGCCATCGGTGGAGCTGCCGGCGTAATCTTCGCCTCCAAATCCATGTACGTCGCACCCGATATGTTTACCTTCAATATTTCAGTACTCATTCTAAGTTGCGTGGTCTTTGGCGGAATGGGAAATATTTGGGGAGTTGTACTCGGTGGAACAATCTTGGCCTACCTTCCCGAGCGCATCCGCTTTATCTCCAATGCCCGTCAATTAGTCTTCGGCTTGGCCTTAGTAATTATTATGAACGTTCGCCCCGATGGTCTCTTGCCGCGAAAGAAGCGAGAGAAATTGCACAAAACAGTTCAGCCATTGGCAGTAGAGGGGGAGCAGAATGTCTGAGCGCGTCCTAGATCTTCAAAATGTCACTATGCGCTTCGGCGGCGTCTCCGCACTGGATGGCGTTAACTTTCACGTCAATAAGGGTGAGATTTGCGCCTTGATCGGACCTAACGGTGCTGGCAAGACGACAGTGTTCAATGTGGTTACTGGTGTTTACACACCAACCAGCGGTGAGATCCTCTTTAACGGTGAGTCTTTGATCGGCAAGAAGCGAAATGTAATTACCGAATCCGGTATTGCTCGTACCTTCCAGAACGTGCGCCTCTTTGGCGAAATGACTTCGCTCGAAAATGTCATGACCGCCTCTGATGTTCACAAGAAATCTGGTCTAGTCGGTGCGCTATTTGGCACGCCACGGGCTCGACGGGAAGAGCGTGAAGGAATAGAGCGCGCCCACGAACTCTTGAAGTTTATGGGGATCGATCATCGCTCTGACCAACTCGGTAAGAATCTGCCCTATGGCGATCAACGGCGCCTTGAGATTGCCCGCGCCCTTGGCACCGAACCAAAGCTTCTCTTGTTGGATGAGCCGGCCGCCGGCTTCAACCCTGCTGAAAAAGTTGCGCTAGCCGAAACTATTCGCAAAATTAGAGATGCCGGTTATACCGTTCTCTTGATCGAGCACGACATGTCACTGATCATGGGAATCTCCGATCGCGTTTCGGTATTGGACTTTGGTGTAAAGATTGCCGATGACATCCCATCGGTTGTTCAAAATGATCCGAAGGTTATTGAAGCCTATTTAGGAGCACCTGCCGATGCGTCTTGAAATTAAAGATCTCCACGTTTTTTACGGGAAGATCGAAGCGATCAAAGGTATTAGCATCACAGTTAATCAAGGCGAAATTGTCACCTTGATTGGTGCTAACGGCGCTGGCAAGACCACCATGCTCAAAACCATCTCAGGTCTTCGCCCAGTTGCTAGCGGACAGATTCTTTTCGATGGCAAAGATATTTCAAAGGTTCCAGCCCATGAGCGGGTTGGACTCGGAATCTCGCAAGCTCCGGAAGGTCGCGGAATTTTTCCTGGCATGACCGTTTTAGAGAACCTTGAGATCGGAAAGTATTTTCGCAAAGAGCGCAAGAGTGAGATGGTCGAAGACCTAGAAAAGGTCTATAGCCTCTTTCCTCGATTGAAAGAACGTGCAACTCAAGCTGGCGGAACCCTTTCTGGTGGTGAGCAACAGATGTTGGCTATTGGCCGCGCTTTGATGGCTCGTCCAAAAGTACTTTTGTTGGATGAACCTTCAATGGGCCTAGCACCGATGATGATCGCTAATATTTTCCGCATCATTACTGAGATCAACAATACGGGTACAACAATCCTGCTGGTTGAACAGAATGCGCAGCAAGCGCTGCAACGCGCACATCGTGCCTACGTTCTTGAAACTGGTCACGTTGTTAAAGAAGCGAAGGCTTCAGATCTGCTTAATGACCCAGCGGTTCGAGCTGCATATCTAGGAACCGGCGCGGCCAACCACTAACTTCGTTCGGCCAAGATCAAGCAAGTAATTCTGGCAGTACAAGTTCGCTCGCCTTTGTCGTTGCTGATCACAACTTCGTAGCAGCAGAGCGTCTTGCCGAGCGAAATTGCTGTTGCTACCGCAGTTACGATTCCAGCTGTTGCAGATTTATGGTGTGTGGCGTTGATGTCCACGCCAACTATTCGGCGATCGCGGCCAGAATGCAACTGTGTTCCGATAGATCCCAAGCTCTCCGCAAGGACGACATTTGCCCCGCCATGCAGAAGTCCCATGGGTTGAGTGTTCCCGGCAACTGGCATGGTTGCTACTAACCGTTGTGGGCTGGCTTCAACTATTTCAATGCCCATTTTTTCATCTAGCGCGCCGCGGCCCCGTTTTTTGATCTCTTCTAGAAATTCGCTCATACCTGAAAGTCTAACTTCTGATGCCAATGAATAGACCTAGAATCGGAGCATGGCGAACCGATTGCTCCTGATAGATGGCCACTCGCTGGCTTACCGAGCCTTCTATGCGCTACCGGTTGAGAATTTCGCGACTTCCTCAGGGCAGCCGACCAATGCGGTCTATGGCTTTGCATCAATGCTTTTCAATCTAATTCGTGACGAGAAACCAACCCATATTGCGGCGGCCTTTGATCTATCCCGTAAAACCTTTCGCAGCGAAAGATTTCCCGAATATAAAGCGAACCGAAGTGCAACGCCCGATGCCTTCCGCTCCCAAACCAGTTTTCTCTTCGAACTAGTTCATGCCATGGGGATTCGTCACTTTGCCGTTGAAGGATTTGAAGCTGACGACATCATCGCCACATTTGCAACCAAGGCCGAGGCCGCAGGATTCGAGACCCTGATCTGCACTGGTGATCGTGACTCATTTCAGTTAGTTACTGAAAACACTACGGTGCTCTATCCACGCAAAGGGGTAGCTGATTTAGCCCGAATGACGCCAACTGCAGTTGAAGCGAAATATGGGCTAACGCCAATTCAATATCCAGATTTTGCCGCGTTGCGTGGCGATCCAAGCGATAATCTGCCATCAGTTCCAGGCGTCGGCGAAAAGACCGCTACTAAATGGATCCAAGATTATGGTTCGCTTTCACAATTAGTAGCCCGGGTTGATGAAGTTAAAGGTAAAGCCGGTGAAGCGCTTCGAGAAAATTTGGCCAACGTTCTGCTCAACCGAGAGCTGACCGAACTTCAGCGCACCATGTCCATCGATGCTGAAATCTCGGATTTGAAATGGGAGGGCGCCAATGCGCTTGAACTAAATGCCCTCTTGGAATTATTAGAGATTCGCGCTCTTAAAGAACGCGCTAAAGCGCTAACTGGGGCAGGCTCAGAACCTGTCGCCGCGCCAGTCAAAGCCCAAGTAGTTTTGCATTCCGAAATAAACTCCGAGGAGCTATCAGAGATTCTTGTTGGTCGAACCGCGCCAATAGCCGTTGACGCGTTGATCCAAGCCGGTGTGCTTCTAGAGTATGCCGTTGCATTGAGTGAGAACGAAATTTATGTGGTTCGAGATTCTAGAATCGGCGATTGGTTTTCTGAGCCAACCGTGCCTAAGTGGGTTCACGGTGGCAAGGAAATTCTGCGTAGCCACGGCTGCCAAGGGATTGCCTTTGATACTGAACTAGCTGCGTACTTAATTGCTCCGGGCGGTCGCAATCTGACCTTAAGCGATCTCTCTGAAAGATTCCTTGGCCGCGTAAATGCCGAACAAGCCCAAGACTTGTTCTCCAGTTTTGATACTCAAGGGGTAGTAAGCATTTTGGAATTGGTTCCAGTGCTGGAAAAATCCCTGCAAGAGCGAGCGATGAGCCAGCTTTTATCGAAGTTGGAAATTCCCGTGATGGTGGATCTCGCCGAGATGGAAGCTATCGGTATTGGCGTGGATCGAGCCAAGCTTGGCGAGTTAGCTGATTTCTTCCGCGGCGAAGTTGAACGCGAAACCCAAGGCGCCTATCAGACTGCGGGCAAGGAGTTCAATGTAGGTTCCCCAAAGCAACTTCAAGTCATCCTTTTTGACGAATTGAATCTCCCCAAAACCAAGAAGATTAAGACTGGATATACCACCGATGCCGAAGGGCTCGAGTGGCTCTTGGCAAAGACTGCGCACCCTTTACTTTCTCATCTGCTTCGAATTCGAGAGACCAGCAAATTATTGACCACAATTGAAAGTCTGATCTCAGCAATTGCCACAGATGGTCGGATTCATACCGACTTCCAGCAGACCGTTGCCGCAACGGGCCGACTCTCTTCGACAAATCCCAACCTGCAAAATATCCCCGTACGTACCGAAGAGGGGCGAAAGATTCGTGATTGCTTCGTAGCAATATCGCCCTACACGGAGTTATTAACGGCCGATTACAGTCAAATCGAAATGCGAATCATGGCTCACCTTTCAAATGATGCCGGATTGATCGCCGCCTTCAAGAGCGGTGAGGATCTCCATTCGACCGTTGCTTCACTGGTATTTGGAGTTACAGCCGATCAAGTTGATCCCGAGATGCGTCGCCAGATCAAGGCAATGTCTTACGGGTTGGCTTATGGACTTTCTTCTTATGGCTTGGCGCAACAACTTGATTTATCGCCAGGTGAGGCCAGCGCACTAATGGAGAACTATTTTGCGCGCTTTGGCGGTATCAGAGATTATTTAAAGACCGTAGTCGAGGCTGCTCGTGAAGTCGGGTATACAGAAACCATTATGGGTCGCAAACGTTATCTACCCGACCTGACGCAAGAGAATCGCCAACGACGAGAAATTGCAGAGCGAATGGCGCTTAACGCCCCGATTCAAGGTTCAGCAGCAGACATTATTAAAGTTGCGATGATTAACGCTCGAAGCGCAATGAAGAAGGAAGCGTTGAAGTCACGATTGCTGCTTCAAGTTCATGATGAATTGATCTTCGAAATTTATCCAGGAGAGAAGGCAGCGCTCAGCGAATTAGTGAAACGCGAGATGGGTTCGGCCTTTAAATTGCTGGTGCCACTAGATGTAAATATCGGAACTGGGCTTAGTTGGGATCTAGCAGCGCATTAAATTTCAGCCGAAACAACATCTCCGATAGCTTCAGTATCAGCCTCTGGCGTGGGGATCCGGTCAGCCGCTTTAAGCCGGTTCTTGCCGAGGTTAATTACCACCAAACCGATTGCAATCGCAATGGAGGTTGTTGCCAGGCAATACCTGGGGGAGAAGTGCTCGGAAATATAACCCCCACTCGTTTCACCCAATGCGGCAAAGCTGCCTTCAACCGTCCAGAGCCAACCTAAGGCAGCAACCGCTGAACCCCGCGGTCTAACAGCTTCGGTAATTTCCCAGTAGAAAACCTGTAGTCCGCCATTTACCAAACCGATAAATGCTACGCAACTCATTAAACGCCAATCGGGAAAAGTGAATGGCAGTGGAAGCGTGAAGATAAACCAAGCCAAGTAGAGATACCTAAAGGCTTTGAGCGATGAAGTTTTGCGCGAAACTAAACCTGCAACCAGTCCACCAAGCACGGTAAATCCTGCCAAAATTCCCAAGATCGTCCCGGTTCGACTTGAGAGGTTTTGTAGCGTCGTAAATGCTGGAACGCCGATAAAGAATGCCCCCCAACCAAAGCCAATGAACGCGCCCTCGAGCATCAGCAATCTAATTGCCGGGACTCGCCAGATTGGAAGCTCGCCTTTTACCTTCTTCTCTGGAATCCAATTCTTGGTGGCGGGCAAGAGCGCCATCATCCCGCCACCTAAGTACATAAGGCTGGCGCAGATATTTAGCGCTAACGCCGGGTGTTTCGAAAGAGCTAGCGCTGTGACTAATACGGGACCAATGACGCCGACCAAATTCATCATTGCAGTATCAATTGCGTAAGCAGTTCGAATACTGCTCGGGGGAACTGTTATTTTCCACATTGGGCGAACCGAAAGATTTATTGGGGGAGCAGTGAAGCCCAAAATGAAGGCGAGCAAAATTAATTGAATTTTTCCGTTACCCAAGTTGAAGATGATAATCAAGGTGCCATAAGCCGGCACAAAAGTTCGAAGTGGCCATTTCAAACCCCAACGATCCATGATTGAACCGCGCAATCCAGCCGTTAAAGCGCCCGAAAGGCCATTTAACCCAACGGCCAGACCAGCAAGGGAGATCGAATGAGTTGCGTGCTGCACTTTGAAGTAAATGCCCAAACCGATCATCCCGTAAGCCAATCGGGCTGGAAAGGCGCTAATTAACAGCGCTTGCGCCCCGCGAAGTCGCAAGATATCCAGGTATGAGCGCATTTGCTCATCTTAGCCCTAGGTGAAATACGCTCGTTTGACCATTATTTGTGCGTAAAGGTACCCTTGCCTGTCCTATCCCTACTACTTCTATCCCAACTGGAGCACCTTGAGTACCTTTCAAATTACTGTAAATGATATTGGTTCAGCAGAAGATTTCTTAGCCGCTATTGAAGGCACCATCAAGAATTTTAATGATGGCGATTTAGTTTCCGGAATTGTCGTACAAGTTGATCGCGAAGAGGTCCTTCTCGACATTGGCTATAAGACCGAGGGTGTAATCCCTTCCCGCGAACTATCAATTCGTCACGATATTGATCCCTCCGAAATCGTCAAGGTTGGCGATCGCGTTGAGGCTTTGGTTCTCCAGAAAGAAGATAAAGAAGGTCGTCTGATTCTCTCCAAGAAGCGAGCTCAATACGAGCGCGCCTGGGGCGAAATCGAAGGCAAGAAAGAGCGGGACGAAGTCGTCACCGGAATTGTCATTGAAGTTGTTAAGGGCGGTTTGATTGTAGATATCGGACTTCGCGGTTTCCTGCCTGCCTCTTTGGTAGAAATGCGTCGCGTCCGCGATCTAACGCCATACATTGGCAAGCAGGTTGAAGCTCGCATTATCGAACTTGATAAGAATCGCAACAATGTTGTTCTCTCTCGTCGCGCCTATCTCGAGCAGACTCAATCCGAATCACGCACCACCTTCCTAAACCAGCTTCTCAAGGGTCAAGTTCGCTCCGGCGTTGTCTCCTCAATCGTCAACTTCGGTGCCTTCGTGGACCTTGGTGGCGTTGACGGTTTGGTTCACGTCTCTGAACTTTCATGGAAGCACATCGATCACCCATCCGAAGTTGTTGAAGTTGGCGACGAGGTAACGGTCGAGGTTCTTGAAGTTGATTTCGAGCGCGAGCGCGTTTCACTCTCATTGAAGGCTACCCAAGAAGATCCTTGGCAGGCATTTGCTCGTACCCACACCATCAACCAAGTTGTTCCTGGTGAAGTTACCAAGCTCGTTCCATTCGGCGCCTTCGTTCGCGTCTTTGAAGGAATCGAAGGTTTGGTTCACATCTCCGAGTTGGCCGAACGCCACGTCGAGATTCCAGAGCAGGTTGTTCAGGTTGGCGATGAGCTCTTTGTAAAGATTATTGATATCGATCTAGAGCGACGTCGCATCTCGCTCTCATTAAAGCAAGCCAACGAGGGCCATGAAGTTGAGATCGAAGCATTTGATCCAACCCAATACGGAATGCCTGCTCGTTACGATGCTGAAGGCAACTTCATCTATCCAGAAGGCTTCGATGCTGATTCGCAAGAATGGCAACCAGGTTTTGAAAGCCAACGTGAAGCATGGGAGCGTCAGTACGCTGAAGCCCAAGCCCGATTCTTGGCTCACAAGAAGCAGAAGGAAGAGGCCAAAGCTGCAGATGCTGCTGCGGAATCCGCACCTTATGTTTCCGAGAGCGAAGCTGCACCAGTCGCAGAATAATGCGCTGATCGGCCGAAAATCGGCCCCACTAGAGTTAAAGGCCCTGACATTAGTCGGGGCCTTTTTCCTTTGACTTCCATGGCCATCTGCGGCTGTCAGCCTCGGTAGGTAGGCTTCGTAGGTGCTACTTGTTGCCCTCACTGGCGGAATCGGATCTGGCAAATCCCACGCCGCCGCCTTCTTCGCCG
>Ga0194061_1001970_pt1 | contig 11538 bp, 10 predicted proteins | sample SepL2221m_MetaG_FD_163423 | JGI IMG/M metagenome (GOLD analysis project Ga0194061, IMG submission 163423) | Anoxic zone freshwater microbial communities from boreal shield lake in IISD Experimental Lakes Area, Ontario, Canada - Sep2016-L224-21m | ecosystem: Environmental > Aquatic > Freshwater >...
GTTTCAACACGGCGAAGACGGCGCCTGGCCCGTCGATCTGTTGACACCCGAGTTGCAGGTGTTTTACAACCCGCGCGGCACGATTGACGCCCACACGCTGGTGGACTTCAACTCCGGCAACCAGGAACGAGGCATCTGCGCCATTCCCTACGTGCGCGAGCGCGATGGCAAGACCGCTTTCTTTCCGGTCAACGTCATTGGCAACCTGTATGTGAGCAACGGTATGTCGGCCGGCAACACAGCACCCGAGGCGCGCACACAGGCGCTATCCGAAATTTTTGAGCGCTATGTCAAATTCCGCGTGATCAGCGAAGGCCTGTGCCTGCCCGAAGTGCCACAAGACGTGATCAACCGCTACCCGCGCATTGCGGCTGGCATTCAAGGCCTGCGTGATGCAGGCTTTGGTATTCTGGTGAAAGACGCCTCGCTGGGCGGCCAGTTCCCGGTGATGAACGTCACCCTGCTGAACCCGCACGACCAAGGCTGCTTCGCCAGCTTTGGCGCGCACCCGCGTTTTGAGATCGCGCTGGAGCGGGCCTTGACCGAGCTGCTGCAGGGCCGCGCGCTGGATGCCCTGGGCGGATTTCCCGCGCCGGGCTTCGACATGGAAGAGATTGCCAGCTCGCCCAATATCGAAATTCACTTTGTGGACTCCAGCGGCCTGATTCACTGGAACTTCCTGAGCAGCCAGCCTGACTTCCCGTTCAACAACTGGAACTTCAGCAGCACCACAGCGGAAGACTATGCGTGGTCGGTCAAGGCTATCCACCAGCTGGGTTTTGACATTTACGTCGCCGACTTTCAGCACCTGGGCGTCTACGCGTGCCGCATCATCGTGCCCGGCATGTCCGAGATTTACCCGGTAGACGAGCTGGAGTGGGAAAACAACAGCGTGGCCAACGACATTCGCGAAGCCATTTTGAACCTGAGCGACCTGGACCACGACGAATGCAGCGATCTGCTGGAAACGCTCAACGAAAGTGGTCTGACCGACGACCGCCTGGTGGCCGCGCTGATTGGCCTGGCTCCGGGAGACAACCCGTTCTGGAAAGACCTGCGCGTGGGCGAACTCAAGACCTTACTGGCGCTGGCCATTGCCGACAGCAAGGCCACGGCCGAGGGCTGCGAATGGGTGCGCCACTTTGGACAAGTCAACCCGGCGCGCAGCCAAATTTACGCCTGCATTGAAACCCTGCAACAGCTCGATGGCCATGCAGACATTGCGCACTTCAAGTCCGGCCTGCAAAACCTCTACAGCGCCCAGACTTTGCAGCAGGCCCGCGCACTGCTCAATGGCTCGCTGCGCTTCTTTGGCGAACCCTCACCCGGGATAAGCCTGGAGGGTTGCGATATGCACCAGCGCTTGCTGGCAGCGTATGGCAAGCTGCACCCGCAAGCGATGGCTAAATAAGCTGCTTTTTGGTCTTGCGGGGCGTTCCGCGTCTCTCTGTATGAACCTGGGACGTATATGCGGATGTCATCTGGTCTTCCAGGGCGAGCGCGCAGGCTTCCATGTCGCTCGATGCTCTGGACTGAAGCGCCTTTTGAATTGACAGGCTGGCAATCAACTGTGCCGTTGCCTGGTCGCGGGCGGCGGCCATCCATGACTGAAAGACGTTATCAAACAAGGGGGGGTGCATCATGTAAAACATATCGAATCCTTTCTAGATGTGATCTGTGTTTCGAATGTCTTGTTCAATGCAGTTATGGACAAACTTCGCGCCGTTGATGCCGCAATAACCAACGCAATGTGCGCTTTGCTCTCCCCCTTCGAGCCCATCATTCGGCGTAGCATTGGCGCCTCGATCATTTTACAGGCCGTGCCTGCACCGCTAGTGCGAGCGGGCTCGCTCGTACAGGGGCATCACCTTGGGCAGGTTGACCTCGATGTCAGCAATCCGACTTTTACCTGAAGGGTGGGTGGACAGCCACTGCGGTGGCGCACCCTTGCTGGAGGCACTCATTTTTTGCCACAGCGTAACGCCGGCACGCGGGTCGTAGCCGGCACGGGCCGCCAGCTCCATACCCACCAGGTCGGCCTCGGATTCGTCTTCACGCCCGAACTCCAGTGTCAGCAGATTCGCGCCACCGTTCGCAATCCCATCGGTAATGCGGGGGTCAATGCCAAAGAAACTGGCCGCCAGGGCACCGCCAATGCGGGCGGCCCCGTGCGTCACCGCGCTCTTGCCCATGCGCTCGCGGGCGTGCTCACGCAGGGCATGGGCGATTTCGTGGCCCATGACCATCGCCACTTCATCGTCGGTTAGTTTCAACTGCTCCAGGATGCCGCTATAAAAGGCAATCTTGCCGCCGGGCATGCAATAGGCATTGATCTGGTTGGAGCCAATCAGATTGACTTCCCACCGCCAGTTGCGTGCACGCGGGTTCCACTCCAGGGCAAAGGGAATGATTTTTTGGGCAATGGCGCGCAAACGCAGCACCTGGGCGTTGTCCTTCGGAGCCAGTGCCCGCTTGCTCTCGGCCTGTGACAACATCTGCAGGTATTGCTGTGCAGCCGATTGCTCCACTTGCTCGGCTGGCACCAGCTTGGCAAATGACGAATTGCCACCCACCTCCACGCCTTCCCGCGCCTGAGCGGGCAGCCCCGCTCCCGCCAGGACCAGTGCTAGCAAAAAAGCGGTCCACGAGAAAGCCTCGCGCAACGCTGTGCGGTCTGATTGGGCGGGAAAGTGAACAAGTGTCATGACGCTATTATTCCTGTATGACGACACCAACGCCCGACACCCCTCATTTGGCTGACAAGCCCTCATGGCTTGACACCCTGAAGGTGTACCTGGAGCCGGCCTCGCTGCGCATGCTGTCGCTCGGGTTTTCGGCCGGGCTGCCTTTGCTGCTGGTGTTTGGTACGCTGAGTTTCTGGTTGCGCGAGGCGGGCATTGACCGCACCACGATCGGCTTTTTGAGCTGGGTCGGGCTGGCCTACGGCTTTAAGTGGGTGTGGTCGCCATTGGTGGACCGGATGCCTATTCCCCTGCTGACACGCCTGCTGGGGCGCCGGCGCAGCTGGCTACTGCTGGCGCAAAGCATGATCATGGTTGGACTGATCATGATGGCGCTGACCGACCCCACACAGTCTTTAGCACCCATGGTGTGGTGCGCGCTGGCCGTAGCCTTTGGGTCGGCCACGCAGGACATTGCGCTGGACGCATTCCGCATCGAGTCTGCGGCCACCGAACGCCAGGCCGCCCTGTCGGCCACCTACCAGACCGGCTACCGGCTGGCCATGATCTGGGCCGGTGCGGGCGCACTGTGGATCGCGGCGCGGGCCGAAATGCCAGGCTCGCTTGCCATTAGCGCCTATCAGCACGGTGCCTGGCAAACGGCCTACCTGGTCATGGCGGCCAGCATGCTGCCGGGCGTACTGACGGTTTTGTTCTCACCAGAACCTGCACACCGGACCATCCCCCCGGCCAAAAATGCGGCAGACTGGTTGCGCGGCGCGCTGGTGGAACCCTTTGCAGACTTCATCAGACGCTACCGTTGGCAGGCCGTGCTGATTCTGACGCTGATCGCCACCTACCGCATCAGCGATGTGGTGATGGGCATCATGGCCAATCCGTTTTACGTCGACATGGGTTTCACCAAGGACGAAGTGGCCGCCGTCACCAAGATTTACGGTGTGGTCATGACGCTGGTCGGCGCCTTTGTGGGCGGCGCCCTGTCACTGCGCATGGGCGTGATGCCAGTGCTGATGCTGGGCGCTGCCCTGAGCGCAGCCACCAATCTGCTGTTTGCCTGGCTTGCTGGGCAGGGCCACGACGTGCAAGCCCTGATATTTGTGATCTCGGCCGACAACCTGGCCAGCGGCATTGCCTCGGCTGCCTTCATCGCCTACCTCTCCAGCCTGACCAATGTGAACTACTCGGCCACCCAGTACGCCATGTTCAGCTCGATGATGCTGCTGCTGCCCAAGTTTGTTGCGGGCTATTCGGGCGTGTATGTGGACCGTTTTGGCTACAGCAGCTTTTTTACCGCAACTGCCCTGTTGGGGGTTCCGGTGCTGGCGCTCGTTTGGTTGACCTCTCGCATCAAATAGGCCACTAGTCCCCGTAAAATAAGCGCAGATAGCTCCTGTTTTCATAGCACATAGAGTGACAGCCGCAAGGTCGTTGGGGAGGCCGCGACCCGCGCAGCGGTGGAGCGTGGTGGCCGTTTTACGAAACTTTACAGACACTTCAGGCCACGCTCACACTCCAAACCTCGCGCAGCGCTAGACTGACACCATGAACCAGCACTTGTTGATGATCGAAGACGATGCCCGCCTGGCTGCCATGGTTGCTCAGTATTTGCAACAATCTGGCTATACGGTCAGCTGCGTTGGCGATGGGCAAAGCGGCCTGGAGGCCCTAGTGAACCCCAGCAAGGGTGCAACCACCGATCTGGTGATTCTCGATCTGATGCTGCCCGACATCGACGGCCTGGAAGTGTGCCGCCGCATTCGCGCACTGCCCCCTCCCCTGGCACAGGTTCCTGTGCTCATGCTCACTGCCAAGGGCGACGCCATGGATCGCATCGTTGGTCTGGAAATTGGGGCCGACGACTACCTGCCCAAGCCGTTCGAACCCCGCGAACTGCTGGCGCGAATTCGAGCCGTACTGCGCCGGAGCGGAGAAGCCCCGGTCGCCGAGAATTCGGTCTTGCGTTTTGGATCACTGGAAATTGACCGCGATGCGCGTAGCGTATGCGTGGGCGGTGCAACCTGCGACCTGACTTCGTACCAATTTGATCTTTTGGTAACGCTGGCCGAGCGCGCCGGGCGGGTACTAACCCGCGACCAAATCATGGAGTCGGTGCGTGGCCGCGAGCTGGACGCCTTTGACCGCTCCATCGACGTGCACATGGGTCGCATCCGCTCGGCCATCGAAGTAGACCCCAAGGCACCCAAACGTATTCTGACGGTGCGCGGCGTAGGTTATGTGTTTGCCCGTCAGCAGGATTGAGGTCCACTGACCCGATCTACGCCATGAACCGGCTCTACATCCGCATCTGGCTCGCCGTCGTGCTGGCCGTGGCCGTACTGACCTTTCTGGTAGGTTGGGCCTGGCGCATGGCAGCAGACGCGCCCTTGCGCGATGTTGTGGCCCGCAACCAGGCCGGCGAGATTATTGGCCATGGGCAAGCCCGATTAAGGCGTTCGCCAGGGGAACGTCCCACCGATGGTCCGCACGAAGCAGGCACCGGCGACGGGCCTGACCACCCGTCGCACGGTCGTTTTGGTGCGGGTCCCGAGTTTGATGTGCGTATGCAGGACGGCCAGACCATTCACATCCATTTGCCCCGACCACCGCAGTCCAATTGGCGCGCACCGTTCGGTTTTTTCTGGACGTTGGGCCTTGTCGGCATTGCCGTGGCACTGGCGACCTATCCCATAGTACGGCGTCTGACACGCCGGCTCGAAACACTGCAAAACGGTGTGGAGCGATGGGGCGACGGCGACCTGAGTGTGCGCATTCCCGTGACCGGCGACGACGAGGTGGGGTTTTTGGCCACCCGCTTCAACCACGCAGCACAGCAAATCGAAACCCTTGTCAAAGCCCGCGATGCGCTGCTGGCCTCTCAGAAGTCCTTGCTTGCCAACGCCTCGCACGAGTTGCGCTCACCACTGACCCGCATTCGCATGGGGCTCGAATTCATGTCCAGCCCAGGCGATGTGGCTGCAGGCCAGGCCAAAGACGAGATCGCCCGCAATATTGGCGAACTGGACCAGCTAATTGACGAGATTCTGCTGGCCAGCCGTCTCGATGCGAAAGAGGCGGACTTGGGGACCATCGAGCCGGTCGACCTGATCGGACTGGCAGCAGAGGAGTGCGCGCGAACTGAAGCCACACTGGATATCCAGACCCCTGGGGGGGAATTTATCGTCCCCGGTGTCAGCAAACTGCTGCGCCGGGCCGTGCGCAACTTACTGGAAAACGCCCGCCGGCATGCCAACGGTGCCGCCATTCTGTCGCTGTCGCTAGAGGGAAGCGAGGTTTGTGTCCGTGTCTGCGATAGCGGGCCCGGTGTACCACAGGCCTATCAGAATCGTATTTTTGAGCCTTTTTACCGGCTACCCGGGGCGTCAGAACGCGACGGCGGCATGGGGTTGGGACTGTCCCTGGTCAAATCCATCGCCTTGAGACACGGGGGGTCAGTGCATTGCAGCAATCGAGAAACCGGAGGGGCCTGTTTTGAATTACGACTCCCAATCGCAGCACCGGCCACCTAAAATTTGGTCTGAAGACGCGGAATTGCGAACTTAATCACGTTTTTTGTAATAAATAGTATCTCTCTCACACAAATGGGGGATACCGCACCATCCCCATAGAACGTACAGTTCACCCAACTGCTGTCACAGTTTAAAAGGATTGAAGACCGAGCTGCCAAGAGCTTGGCTTCCAAGCGATCCAACGACGTTCCCTTTTGGGAACTTTTACAAAGCCACCTCACGGTGGCTTTTTTTTGCAAACTCCGCGCACTAAAAGCTGCGGGGTAGTCTACCGTCCAGCTTTGAAATTGGTGAAAGTTCGGGTCTGCACCTTGCGCACAGCCTGGGGCAGCGCGTCGGGCGGAACCATGGTTTTGGTGGCGGCGGCATCCAGGAAGATGGTCTTGTTCTCAGCGACGTCCTTATTCACAAATTTCAGTGAAGCCGCATTCGGGTTGGCATAAAACACCTTATTGGTCAGCGCCGCATGCACTTCGGGACGCAGGATGTAGTTGATAAACAAGTGTGCGTTTTCCACGTTCTTTGCGTCTTTGGGTATGGCCATGGTGTCAAAGAACAGCGTAGCGCCAGTTTTAGGGATCAACGACTCAATCACCACGGGCGTTTTGCCCTTGGCGGTAGCAGCGCGGTTGCGCGCGATATTGATGTCGCCCGAGTAGCCCATCACCAAACAGGTGGCGCCGCTGGCCATTTCCTCGATATAACCGGACGACGAAAAGCGTGTCACATAAGGACGAATGGCAGCGAGCACTTTGGCAGCCGCAGCGTAGTCGGCTACCTCTTTGCTGAATGCAGGCTTGCCGGCATACATCAACGCAGCCGGTATCACTTCCGACGCAGAATCCAGCACACTCACGCCGCAGCCTTTGAGCTTGCTAACGTATTTGGTGTCGAACAACAAGCTCCACACGTTGTCCGGCATAGGCATATCGCCCAGCGCAGCCTTGACCTTACCGACATTGATACCGACCGTCACATAGCCCCACAGCCAGTCCACCAGATAAGCGTTATCCGGGTCCACCTTGCCCAGTTGCTCCAGCAGACCCTTGTCAAGATTGCCCCAATTGGTCAGCTTGGTACGGTCCAGCTTTTGCAGCAGGCCACCTTCGATCTGGGCCTTGGCGAAGTGAGAGCCAGGCACCACGATGTCATACCCCGAACGCCCTGCCACCAGCTTGGCGTGGAGGATTTCGTTGTTATCGTAGTTGTCGTAACGAACCTTGATGCCGGTCTCTTTCTCGAAGTTCTTGATCGTGTCTTCGGCGATGTAGTCCGACCAGTTGTACACGTTGAGCACTTTGGTGTCTGCAGCGTGCGCGCCCGTCGTTGCCAGGAACGCGCTGGTCAGGAGTGTCAATGTGGCGGCCATTTTTTTCATACGCTTGCTCATTTCAATCCATCCTTTCGGCAATTTAAAAAAACTACAAAAATCGTAACACGTCATCGGGCTGAATGTCGACCAGGCAGCGTGTGTGACCCAAAGGACATTCGCGTTCGAAGCATGGCGCACAGTCTAGCGGCGGCTGGTACTGGGGGTCATCTTTGAGCCAGACCACATGGGCCAACGAATTCAGGGGCGGTGTGTGCAGCGGGCTGGACGACCCGAAGATTGCCACCTGAGCCACTCCAAACGCAGCAGCAACGTGCATTAATCCTGAGTCATTGCTCACCATGGCTTTTGCGGCAGCAATGGCGGCCAGCGCCTGGTCCAAAGACGTGCGTCCCGACCAATCCAGGCAATGGCCCGGTCTGACTGCATTCACGGTGCGCGAGATTTCTGTGCACAGTGCAGCATCGTTGCTTGAACCCAGCAGCACAACTGGTAATGGCAACTGCTCGGCCAACACAGCAAAGTGACTGGCGGGCCAGCGTTTGGCTGGACCAAATTCTGCACCGGGGGCAAAAACGTAGTACCCCCCTTTCTGCAAGTGCAGCGCCGCCAACGCGGCATCAATAGTTGCGCCCGATAGGTGCAACTCGGGCCGATCGTCGGTCACATTGACTGCACCGCTGAGTGCCGAGTAAAAAGCGATCATGGGTGGATGCGCATCCGTACCCGGGTTGGGCAAGCGCTGCGTGAGGACGCCGTAGCGGGACTCGCCGTGATAGCCGACCCGTCTGGCGATACCTGCCCACCAAGGCAGCAACGCGCTTTTAAGAGAATTAGGGCAAACGTAGGCTGCGTCAAACCGATCGCGCAACTGACGCGCGATACTGCGGCGCACACGCCACTGCAATCCTCCGTGCGCAAAGGGCAGTTCGATAACCTGGGCCACTTGCGGCATGGCCCGATACACCGGAGCCACCCACGGCACGGCGCCCACTGTCAGTGTTTCACCGCGCGCCTGCAAGCGCCGCAAAAGGGGTTCGGTCATGACCGCATCCCCAATCCATTGAGGGGCAATGACCAGTGAAGCGGTCAAGACTGCGACCGTCTAGTGCCCGTGGAAATGCTCGCCATCCTTAAGCTTGTACACCGTGCCGCAGTAAGGGCACTTGGCTTCACCTGATTTGCCCACATCCAGAAAAACGTTGGGATGCGTATTCCAGGTTTCCATTTTTGCCAGTGGGCTGGGGCACATGACTCCGCCCTGATGGTTCAGGTCTGAGGCCAAGAGTTCAATCTTCATGTTTATTCCTAATCAGTTGAAGTCAACGCATGCCGCTACTGGGCTGCGCTCTGTCCCGCAAAGTTATTGATTTACTTTCGTAAGCCAGTGGGCATATTTTGGGTTGCGGCCGTTGACAATGTCAAAAAACGCGCTCTGGATTTTCTCGGTGACAGGGCCACGCGAACCCACGTAGTCGTCTTTTCCCAGCTCAATACGATCGAGTTCGCGGATGGGCGTGACCTCGGCGGCCGTGCCGGTGAAGAAGGCCTCATCGCAAATATAGACCTCATCGCGGGTGATGCGCTTTTGCACCAATTCCAATCCCAAGTCCTTGCAGATGTGCATGACAGTGTTTCGGGTGATGCCGTTCAGGGCGCCAGCCGACAAGTCGGGTGTGTAGACCACCCCGTTTTTTACGACAAATAGATTTTCACCGGCGCCTTCGGACACAAAGCCATTGGCATCGAGCAACATGGCTTCATCGTAGCCATCGTCTGTTGCTTCCATATTCGCCAGGATGGAGTTGGTGTAGTTGGAGACCGCCTTGGCCTGTGTCATGGTGATGTTGACGTGGTGGCGGGTGTAACTGGAAATCTTGACCCGGATACCGCGCTTCATGCCTTCTTCACCCAAGTAGGCACCCCAGGGCCAGGCGGCAACCATCAAATGAATGGTGTTTCCCTTGGGCGAGACGCCCAGCTTTTTGTCGCCAATCCAGGTCAGCGGGCGCAGGTAGCAGCTCTCCAGCTTGTTCTCGCGCACAACGGCTTTTTGCGCTTCATTGACCTGCTCCTGGGTGAATGGAATCTTCATTCGCAGAATCTTCGCGCTGTTGAACAGGCGTTCCGTGTGCTCCTGCAGGCGAAAAATCGCGGTTCCGTCCACTGTGTTGTACGCGCGAACACCCTCGAACGCGCCGCAACCGTAGTGCAAAGTGTGGCTCAGGACATGGATCTTGGCATCGCGCCAATCGACCATCTGGCCATCCATCCAGATTTTTCCATCGCGGTCGGACATTGAGGGGGGCTGTAGGCTCATGGCGTGGTTCCTTGGAATCGGATTCTTAGAAACGCTGATTTTACGACCGTCGCCGACTCAGCTCCCCTCCACCCTCAATGCGGTACGTCAAGCGCGCAACAACGCCCATTCATCAAGCTTTCCGCGGACAAATGTGCAGTGCACGGTGGCATTGGCGCTATCTGACCATCGGTATTGTTCAGTGACAGTGTCTGGCCCCTCCAAACGCTGCCCTAAGGCTCGGGTCAGGGACAAGACCTGCAACAGGGTCATGCCACGTTCCAGGCGGGAATGCAGCATCACGGCGCTGGCAACGGTGCCAACCGGTCTGTCCGCAGCGCGCTGCAACACTTTCAGCATTCGGGTCATGTGCAGCAATGCCCACATCACTGCGCCGCCAGCGGCCAAAATCAGCCCCGGCCAGTCATAAGCGCGGTAAGCCAGATAACCGCAGACAGCGACCAACGCGACCATCCCTCCACGAGACAACAGCTGCCACGTGCGCCGCATCAACAATGGCACGGGTTAAAAAGTTTCCCAGTCATCGTCACCCTTACTGCCGCTGGCCTTGGAAGATGCAGCGGTCACCACGGGCGCAGCCAATTTGGCCTGGGGCGCAGGTGCTGCCTTTTTATTGGCAGCCAAAGCAGGCTTTGGCGCTGGCGCAGCAAGGGGCTTTTTAGGTCCACCCTGCATTGCTCGCGGCGCCTTGCGAACTGCCATCGGCTGCGACGGGACGGTGTTCGACCGGCTGTCGAGCTTGAAGGTAGCGACCACACCGGCCAGCCGATGCGCCTGGTCCTTCATGCTACTGGCAGCTGCGGCGGACTGCTCTACGAGGGCCGCATTTTGTTGCGTCATCTGGTCAAGTTGCGCGACTGCGGCATTCACCTGCGCAATGCCGTCGGCCTGCTCGGCCGCCGCTGCCGTGATCTCGCCCATGATGTCGGTCACACGCTGCACGGAGCCCACGATTTCGTTCATCGTTTCGCCCGCCTGGGCTACCAGTGAAGACCCGTCTGCAACCTTTTCTACGCTGGTATTGATCAACGCCTTGATTTCTTTGGCAGCATCGGCTGAGCGCCCAGCCAGGCTGCGCACTTCACTGGCCACCACCGCAAAGCCCCGTCCCTGTTCACCCGCGCGCGCAGCTTCCACCGCAGCATTGAGCGCCAGAATATTGGTCTGAAAAGCGATCCCGTCGATGACACTGATGATGTCGGAAATCTTGCGCGAACTGGCATTAATGGCATCCATCGTGGATACCACCTGCCCTACTACATCGCCGCCACGCCTGGCCACTTGGGCAGCCGAAGCGGCCAACTGGTTTGCCTGACGGGCGGAATCCGCCGACTGCTTGACGGTGGAAGTGAGCTCCTGCATGCTCGATGCAGTCTCTTCCAGGTTTGCGGCAGTCTGCTCGGTGCGTTGCGAGAGGTCGTTATTGCCGGCCGCGATCTCTTCGCTGACATTGGCCATACCGTCGGTACCAACACGCACGTCGGACACCAAGTGCACCAGTTGACCCTGCATATGGGCAATGGCTTTCATCATTTCGCCGAATTCATCACCGCGGTCCGCTATCACGGTAACACTCAGATCCCCCGACGCAATCGTTTCGGCGACCACAATGGCATCGCGCAAAGGCTGCCGAATTTGACGTATCAGCAACACGGTTCC
>Ga0194061_1001973_pt1 | contig 11532 bp, 19 predicted proteins | sample SepL2221m_MetaG_FD_163423 | JGI IMG/M metagenome (GOLD analysis project Ga0194061, IMG submission 163423) | Anoxic zone freshwater microbial communities from boreal shield lake in IISD Experimental Lakes Area, Ontario, Canada - Sep2016-L224-21m | ecosystem: Environmental > Aquatic > Freshwater >...
AATCTTTTGCACCGATCAAACCTAAACCGGCTGTAATTCCTGTAATGGCACCGGCAGGATTACTGTGATAAGTTAATATACTGCCAATTATTGCCGCAACGCCGGCAAGTGTAGTTTTCCAATTTGAAATAATGTGCCTCATGTTTTTTTAGTTATGATTGTTAGTTAAAAAATTGCTGGTCAATAAATCTATTTTCGCTTCAATTCTCGCTATCCTTTCACCGTTTGTTTTGTTTTCTGCTATCTGCTCTTTCATTATTCTTATCTCTGTCTTTACAGTGCCGTAAACAATACCGCCGCCAAATAATACGCCTATTAGCGTCTGAATAATTCCGTCACTCATTTTAATTAAATTGTACTGTACCATTTGGCGGCGTGCATTGTACACAAGTATATGCACCTACTACAAAGGAAACATTTGTGCCGGTAATTATAACCGAACTGAAACCCGCCGTTAAATATCGAAACCAGAATACGCCTGTACCACCGGCACCGCCTGCCATAGCACCACCACCGGCACCACCACCGCCGCCGCTATATGCTAAACCTGTCTGCCCTGCTCCTGCATCCCCGCCATTGCCTCCGCCGTCATTACCTAATCCTAATGTAATCAATGACGGAACATAACCACCACCGCCACCGCCACCGCCAAAAGCTGTCGCGACATTTGGAACAACTGATAAATAACCTAAACCACCGGCACCGGCGGTACCTGGCGAAACGGCGGAACAATTGCCGCCGGCGGTACCGGCACCACCGCCGCCGCCGCCTCCATACGGAGCGGCATGACCTGAACCGCCGGCATTTTTATTTACTCCACTACCAACACCGGCACCGGCGGCACCGTTGGAACCACCACCACCACCGGAACCGCCGGAAGTAGGTGCAATGTATGCTCCATTGTAATCCCCGCCATGACCACCGCCAAAACCTGTATAAATATCGAAAGTAGTATTACCACCGTTTTGAGCAAGTATGCCGCCGCCATTGCTACCGGTACCACCCAAACCGACTGACCAATTATAAACAATGCCTAACGTAACCGGTAAGGCTAATATTTGATTAACATCACCACCACCGCCGCCACCGGCACTGAAATAACCACCACCGCCGCCGCCGCCTACTAAAAGCAAATCAATTGTAGGTATTACAATTGATCTATTTGGATATAATAATAAACGCCTTGACATTAATTATGTTCTTGTAGTTTTCATTGTAAATTGTAGGTTATTTAAACCTACTGGAATAGTCAATACCATTGTTATTTTTTGCCCTGCTGTTACTACATTTAAACCAGAGGCAATAGCTGTTGTTAATACATTTGATACTGCAATCGCACCTAAACCGGTAATGTTTACGCCGTTTTTCTTAAATGCCACTGTACCAGTACCCGCACCCGAAATAATATCAACGCTGTTAATCGTATAACCATATTGTGCAACCAATTCAATAGTGTAAGTATTTGCGGCTATGGCATTATTAATATCTTGAAAATTTAACGCCTCAACCATACCAACAAAACTTCCGCCTCCGCCTGTTGCGTGCCACGATCCACCATTCCAGTTGTAAATGATATTTGTATTTGTTTTGACAAATACCTCATTATCTACACCGGAAACCGGTAACACTGTACCGCTCGAAATTTTTGGAACTGTACCGGCATTAATTACCCATTTACCTATCTGTATCATTTATACAGTTTTTTTATTACTGAAATTAAATTTGTACCAGCACCGGATTGAAAAATTATTTCGTATTGGGTAATGTCTATTTCATTGGCGTTTCCATCAATGGATAAGGATTGACCACTGATTAACTGATAACCGGAAACCAAAACCGAATTAGTACCGGTATTCACAAAAGCAATACTGTTGCAATTCGCCGGCAATAACTGATTGTCTGCATACTGTGTTATCTGTACTGTATATTTTTTCATTACGGTAATTGATTAGAAAAATTTATTAAACTTAAAAGGGTATCGTTACTTGCTTCTGAATTTGATAAAATACCCTGGGCATCATTTAATTTGAACTTTACAGTATATAGCAAATCTTTACCGGTTGCTTTTTTAAAATAATACGCTAAATCTGATAATTGACTTTTGAATTTTATTTTGTCGTGAAATATTTTATTCAAAGTTTTTTCTGCTGACTGCCCAAATAATCTTCCATAAATTCCCCACTTTCCGGCATTTAAAATATCTGCTGTTATTGATTTTTTAATTTGGGTAGTCAATAACATTATTCTTTCGCTCCCTGATCTGTTCTGTAATTTGTTTACAACAAAATCAGGATTCCATGAATTTAATTTTGCTGGTAAAGATTGTTGCTTATCATATTGCTTTCTGGCATCCTTGCCGGATTCTCCGCCGGTAAAAGTATCTGATAACGCCGTAAACCCTTTGCTTAGTTTGTAAACAACGTAACCCAATACACCGACAATAAGTAAGTTAACAATATTTCCGTTTTTCATTTTAAATCTGAATAATTAAAGGTGAAAAAAGGATGCCTAACTCCGTAAAGTTTTGATAAGAAAATTAAACGTACCGGCATCATTTTCTGCCATGTCTGCCAATTTATTAAGATCATTGCCTAAATCATCATCGAACACTTTTAACCGCTCAATGGCTTTTGAAATAAGCAAATCGTTATTTTCTGGAATACCTGCTAACGCCACCGGATTACCGCTATTATCAAACAGCTTCCCAATCAATCCAGCTAATATTTGGGGGAACATTTGCTGTACTTGAGGATTGCCCAAAATACCATTAATAATATTGGGCTGTGCCTGTTCTTCAATTATATCATCATCTTCCGATTCTTCCTGTATTCGTAACCGCAATAACTCCTGTTTTGTTTCTTGCAGATCTGCTCTCATTTCCTTTAATTCCTGATATAACCAACCGGAACCGCCACCGGTACCACTAACACCCTCTGTTTTTTCTTTTGTACCTGATAGCATATAAGTAACCGTTACGCAATCTTTTAACTGCCTGGTAGTCTTTATCGGCTGATCTGATACTGATACTTTGTAGTGGGTGCCGAACTCATCTTTGATATGCGAAATATCAGATAATAGCTTTTCACTTGCCGCCTCTACTGTATCAAAGTTTCCCCTGCAACAAATACCATCCTTTGCAGTTGATATTGCATAATAGGTTAAAGCTTCACCCTCAAACCACTCTACCAGATCATCACTTTTTTTGAAAAACATAACGGCTTAATTTTTGTAAAATACCCCGAACATTATTTGAAATTGAGTAGCGGCATAAGGGGCGGCAAACTGAATGTAGCTTTTACTCCAGTGTATATGTAAATCAGCGAGCGGTATATAACCGTTTACATTGTAGATAGGGGAACTTATCGGCTCTCCCAACACAATGAAATTATTAAGAGGTATTTTTATATCCTCTTTTTCGCCGATATTCAAAACCATGTAAGCATTACACAAATCTGCTGACGATATAACCGTTAAATTTTGAGGACTTAACGAAACTAAATCGGCGTGATACGCTGATATGTGCTGTATAATTGCATCCCGCAAATCTGGTTGATCTGGAAAATACCATTGCCTAACTGTCGAACCTGCCGGAACATTAATAGTTACAAGCTGGTACCTCTCTAACCTTTTGCTATCGTAATTCATAATTAATTGTTATAGTAAACACCGAAAATAAAAACCGAATTTGAACCGAATGGAGTCGCATTTGCCAACGTGATATAACACTTTGACCAAACAATCTTTTGCCCGTTAAAAGTGATTAATCCGTTTACGTTTCTGATATTGTTTATACCGGCTCCTGCTGGTGCCTCTGTACTTTTCAATTCCAGTAACGGCATCTGATAGCATCCCTCTTTACCCTCAAAGTAAAGTGTAACATAACTTTTTGCAAGATATGTTGTGAGGCAATTTAATGCAGTGTTGCCGTTAATATCAAAGTTCATAGCTGGTAATTCTATCCCAAATGTTTTCACATAGCGTAACTGCGGCTGATCTGGAAACATTATTTTTGTTTGCCCGCTCAACGCCGGAAACGGAACGCTGATAGTATCATATTTTGCGACCTGATAATTAGTTAACTGCATACATTTTGATTTTAAAAAAAAGTAAGGCTATTTTCAGTTTTACCAAACAACCGCCTTACAAAAGGACAAAAAAGATCTTAGTTAACGCTGGTTACATTCTGTGCAAGTATGCCCCTGAAAATTATTACCAAACGGCTGTTTGCCTGAATTGCCGCCGGTGCTGAACCTAAAGCAATCTGAATAATATTTTTCTTGCTACCTACAAAGTTTACATTTGGCTCCATTGGATAGAATCCCTGATGGTTTGCTTCCAGTTGATCTAACGGACTATTAACAGCGGCAGTTAATTGTGTCTGTGGTACGAAAAAATGTCGCTTCACATCCCAATATGGAACAATTGTACGCTGGTTAACCTGAATTGATAAGTTACCGGTATAAACTGTTTCCATAGCCGCCGCTACACCTGCACCAACAAACACTGTTGGAGAGGGATAAGAGTACACCGGTACTCTTGTTTCTGTTGTCGCTGAACTTGCAGGCAACGCTAAGAATATACCAACCTCTGAACATACAAAAGCATCCTGTAAATTCAGTTTGTTTTGTGTAATGTTGTTGGGATTAGTGTTTTCATTGACAAGCAAATCAAATGTATAAAGTGCTTGTGTCAACGATAATGGAGCTTCCAGCCTTAAATATGACTGACTTAATACGGCTTTGCCACTGGACAGTCCGGCTCTTGTAATGGCTGCTTTTGCATTTTGATATACCAGCCTTTTTCCTACGCTTGACATTGTATTATAATTTTGAGGTTAAAAAATGAATAATTAAAGGTGAAAAAAGGATAACTAAAACAGAATTAAAAATCTTCCATTGCACCGATCACACTAAGATCATCGGTACCGCTCATGCCGTCATCATCTCCAGCCATTGCGTAATCTCCGCTAATGCCGTCATCATCTCCAGCCATTGCGTAATCTCCGCTAATAACTGGATAATCATCAGCACCGCTTACCGCAACCGGTATCATAATATCAGACGCTCCCAAACCGGAAACCATTCCTGATTTTTTCAGCAACGCAATTACACCTACTGCAATCATACCATTTCCGGCGGCTTTACCTAAATCACTTTTAATGACCATTGGAGTAGCTATTCCGGCGGCAATTGCGGCAACTGCTTTTACTGTTGCTGACTGTTTACCTAATACTTTTGAGGTAAAGAAACCGGCGGCGGCGGCACCTACTGCAACGCCTCCCAATTGAACCAGCAAATTACTCGGATTAATCTTTCCTACACCGGAAACCCTGCGGCGGCGGTGTGTCGTTTTTGTATGTTTTCTACGCTTTGCCATAATTGACATTTATTATTGATTGTTAAAAATGCTATTTTATATACCTCTTTGTAAAAGAAATTTGTTTGTTCAATTGAACTACAATTTTTTTCAGTTCTAAAATATTTTTGCGGTAATATATTTTATCTGAATGTTTATTTGCAGATTTTAATAAATGTTGGTAATGTAATATTTTTGGCTTTAGCGAATTTCTTTTTTCAATCAATCCTTTTAGCTGATTAAAATAAAGAGAGTCTATTGAACCAATTAATATTGGCTTTGCAGTTTTTTTAACCGGTGCTTTTTTGCTCCTGGCTTTTTTAACCGGTCCTTTTTTGCTCCTGGCTTTTTTAACCGGTGCTTTTTTGCTCCTGGCTTTTTTAACCGGTGCTTTTTTGCTCCTGGCTTTTTTAACCGGTGCTTTTTTACCTTTACCAGCAAGCAATTTTATTGCCTCTGGCATTGATACGCCTTTATGTGTTTTCCGATATGCCGCCGCGCGCTTAAATAAATCTGTCATATTTTATTTTATGAAAAATCACCGATTCGATCTGCAAATCTTGGTTTGCTTGCTCCCGATCTGCTTGCTCCTGATCTGTTACTCATTGCCGGCTTACTGGATCCTGATCTTACAGAAACACCGGCACCCTGTAACTGTTGGATAGCTTGTTGAATTGCCGCCGGCATTGGCAAGCCTAAAGGATTGTTATTGTGCAATTTTACTGCCATCTTCAATACCTTTAAAAAATGCTGTGGAGCAATCCGATATTTGCGAATAATTCCACGCTGTTGCCTTACTGTCATGCGTACTTTTGTACGTCTTACCCTGCCCACTCCATCGCCCTCTGCTCCTTCTTCTGATTCTTGCGGCTCCTCGCTTTGCGCATCATCATCTCCGGCGGCTTGCTCCTCTGGTGCCTCCTCTCCGCTCTGCTCCTCTGGTGCCTCCTCTCCGCTCTGCTCCTGCTCTACCTGATCTCCGGTACCTGTTTCCTCTCCGTCGGACTCTTTGTTAATATTTTGCAGTGCTTTATTACCGGCTTTTTTAATCAATTTATTACCCAATTTTTTTACATCATCTGACTTAATGCCCAATTTTTTTAATAAGCTTGCCACCTTTACTACTATTGGAGTCGCGGCGGCAATTGCGGCGGCAAGTGCTGGTAATACTCCAATCGCTTCACCTGTTTCTCCAATAGAACCCAATTTTTTATGTTTGGCTCCTTTAATAATTGTATTTTTTAACTTGCTGAAATTGCCGCCAATTTTTTCCCAAAAATCTTGTAATTTTTGTGGATTTTTTTGTAATGCCGCTTTCAATTTATAAGCTAAACCAAAAGCATTTAAACCAACCATTGCAAGGAAACCGTTACGGCTCGGTGCCAACGCAAATTTTAACTGGAACCTGCCAACTTTTTTTATCCTGGCTTTCACCTTCTGAAAAAACTTTTTTCTTTTTGGGTGCGATTTTTTGCGCCGCCCGATTCCAGATAATGCAATCAGTGCCATTTGTTTAACTTTTTTGTCTATCTTGAAATAATATTGTTTGTGATAATTATACTCCCCTTTTACAACTGCATCTACCCAAATTTCTTTATTCGTATCTGGATTAATCACTACAAAAATATGTTGCGGCGTTTTATTAGTTAGTGAGTAACTGCTAAACCGGTAACACCAATTTATGTGCTTTCCCCCCAACCTGTTAAGTGCATCCAATATACCACCGGTAAACATTGAGTAGTTTTTGCAATCGCTCCCTGTTGTACTACCTGTTGCTATTATTGCCGCCGGACTTTTTAAAAATTGTTTGCTATCCGGCTCAACTACATATTTAACATTTGCCTTTAAAAACTTCCAGATATTTTTTCCAGTTTGGTAATCGCTGGAACCCTGAAAATGTTTACAAATTTTATCGTAATCTCTTTTATATTTGTCGTGATTGGCAAGGATTCCAGCAATAATATCTCCCACGCTCTGATCTGCTTTTAAAACAGTTTTTTTATTTTCAAAGGGAGTAAGATTCTGCAATAAATTCATGCCGTTTATCATAGTGCAATCCTTACCGGTAATTTAACGCCGTTAAGATCTGCATTTCCCACAATAGTAAATTTTTTCTTTCCTTTTTTGTTGCCTAAAACTAAATCTTTCAATCCCTGAAAAATACCAAAACCTTTCGGAACAAAAGTAACTGATATCTGACTTTCGCCGTTTACTTTCAATGTTACTGGCTGAAAATTTTTGATTGTTGCAATTTGAGTAGTGCCTGTAAATAAACCACCGGTAAAGCTGTTCAATTTTTGAGGAACACTTGACGGATTGACAACCGAAACAACCGCTACAATGTTGGTACCGGATAATTTCAAGCTTTTTACTCCCCACGTTGTAAGCAAAGATTTTTTCATTGCTCCAGCTTTTTTCTTAATCAAAAAAAATGCTGCCACGCCTACACCTGCCAACAATAAAAGGGAACTGCTCTTCATTTCGTTTTTTGCTTTTAGCGACTACGAAAATACTATTTTTTTCGAACTATCAATAAAATCTATACTCATTTTTATTTTTTTTATAGTTCTGAACACTATCGGTTTTTTTGGGTGTGTGTGGGTACCCCTATAGGGGTACCCACACACACCCAAACAGATTAAAAAGTAACTTAATATCAAATAGGCTCCCTTTTTTCACCTTTAAAAAGTAAGTAAGTAGGTACCAACCGGACACAAAAAATGCCGAATTTTGCAATCCGGCACCCTGAAAAATAAAAATTTGGTCAAATTAGCTTCTCTCGGTGCGAAAAAAGCCTTGATTCTTTAAAATACCAGTTGATGTACCACCCGCCTTGTTTTAAGGCAAATTTCGCAAAGGAAATAGGATTACTGATATTCCGGTATTTTGCCGGCATTTTTGCGGTATGTTCTGGAAAAAAAATAATAGCGGTAAATAATTGCTTTGCCATTTAAAAAAGTTTATTATTTTTGTGAGTGAAAAAAGGATGACAAAAAAACGGCGGTTAACATTTATCCTTAGATGTTGCCGCCGTTTTTTATTTGGTAACTATATACTTATTTACCCTGTTATTGCAATATTTCTAAAGGTTGGGTAAAACCCATGTTTTTAAAACGGTTCACAACTTGCCTTGCCACACCCCGCCTCTTCAAAATCTAATTCAGGCTCCGAGAACATTAATTCTGCCAATGTAAAGGCATCTTCTTGTTTACGGAACGGCATTTTGCTATCTTCTAACAATTCCTGTATGCTTTCACTTCCTCTAAAGAATGTGATAGGCGTAACCCTATGCGCTGCCTGTGTAGGCGGCACAAATTGACCGTACTTTATTTCCATTTCATTCCACCAATCAGCATATTGAGGATGTTCTAATAGTATGGTTAAATGTTTCCTTTTGGATTTTTTCCAACACAAATCACAGTTACCCTCATAGTCTTTTAGTTGCAGATTGAATGTGTTATTATGCCACCATTGATTAACAGATAGTTTGGTAGTGGGAAACTCATAAGCAAGCGGGTATATAACTTTTGGCTTCTTTGTGAGGCGTTTTGGTTCGTCTGCCCTTATTCCAAGAGCAATTTCGTAATCCTTCCATTTAAGCACCTGCTTTATGTAGGCGTTAATGGGGTTTTTCTTTAATTCTCGACTACATTGCGGGTATGGTTTATTGGGTATGCCGTGCTTTTTAATTGCATCCTCAAATGGCGCACCCATTCTATTTACCGTTTCAAAAGTTACTAACCTATACCCCGCACTTTTGCGCTTGCCATGGTACTGTACACTTTCAAGCCATACGGTATTAAAACCATAATGAGTATCGCAATCGTGTACAAATTGTAATGTTTCCTCTCTCTCTTTACCTGTATTAGCGAACACTACTAATATTTCCCGCTTGCCCTTGTATTTATCCAAAAGCAAGTAAGTCATATATGCAGATGTACGCCCACCTGAAAAACTGATAACTAAAGGTTTCATTGTCCTAACTGCATTTTGCAAGCCGATTAATTTGTCTTTTAGGTTTTCCATGTTACTTAGTTTTGGTTAAGATTGATAATGCTGTGTTGAAATCAATTATTATCTTCATATCTCTACTGGATAACCGTTTACAATTTGAATACTGATTGTATCAAAATCTGCATCAGATCTAAGCATCTTTGGCACTAAATCAATTCTGTTATTTTTTTTATCTTTTTCTACTGCAATTACTGACTGACTATACCTGTCAATCATTGAACCAAAATTACCCAATGTATTGTTAGTGCTTTTACCCAAATGCACTACACCAATCAGTAGGATATTGTAAACTGCTGTGATCTTTTTTAACCACTGTATTGTCAGCTTACTTTCTACTTCGTCATTGTGATTAATCAATAAATCAAGCATACCATCAATAAAAATTACTGAACACTTTGGGTTATTTTTTAGATAGATTTCAATGTACTCTTTGATCTCTAAATGGGAGCAATCCCGAAACATGAAACTATTAAGGCAATCCGGCAAGTTTGCAAGCTGTAAAAAATTTTTTACCCTGTCCATACTCCGGTAAAAATCGTACTCGCTACTCTCCGTATCAAATACCGCCACTGTGCCACGTTTCGGCGGCAAATCTAATTTTATACCGAATACTGGAACCTTCATAAACGCGCTCGCCATGCAACCACTTAAAAAAGTGCTTTTACCTGCTTTTGGTAACCCTGAAAAAATAACAATGTTCTGTAAAGTGCCGCAAATTTTTTCCCTTATCCTCAATACCTTTTGCTCCTCTGGCGGCTTGTAATTTTTTTTGTAGGACTTTAAAAAAAGTGCCTCTAATAAATCATTTTTTTTTGTTGCCATAATTTGAGGTTAAAAAAAGGAAACTAATAGTGCGCTAACTCTAACACCGATTTTGCAATTTCAACGGCATCCATAGCTATTGCCTCAGGTAGTACCTTTTGTGCCTGCTCTGTTGCCGCTATGCTGGCGGCAATGTGGATAGCGGCAAACTGCAACTTTGTTAATTTATCATAGAAATTAATGCCTGTAAAATTGCAATGATGCCCCTGCCTCAAATCATACTCGGCACCGCAATCAGTGCAAGTAGTCCAAATTTCGTGATTGTTATTTTTGTTCATTGCTGTTGTTGTTTGTAGCGTTAATAATATCCTGAATTGCTTGCGTATAACTATCTACTGCATCCTTCACCAATACTTTTGCATCTGCAACTAAATCAAATGGGAAATAATGCAAGTGATTAATATTAATTGAGCAAGTAGTACCGGTACTGTCTTTGTAGTAAATAATCAAATCAACTGATCTGATCTGGTAGAATAATAACTCCCCAACGGCATTTAATTCCCGCCGGTATGTCGCTAACTCTTTAAGTGCAATTTCCATTTTCAATTCTTCATCTGTCATAAAATAGTTTTTTTGTGAACCGGCAAAGTAGAAACAAATTTCATAACCTGCACTACTATAAATAAATATTATAGTGCCTCTGGTAAATTGATATAACAAAAAAAGCGGCAAAAATGCCGCCTGAACTGTGAGAGAGAGTAAAATTATTTGATAACGAAATACAAGACTATTGCAACGATAATGACTGGAACTATTATACTCGATGCGGGTGCCAATTTTGCGAACTTGCTGTAATAACTTTTTAGTGCTTTTTTGTACGGCTCCAAATCTGATTTAAAATATCCATTTGCTTTCAATCGGTTAGCATAATCTTCAATGTCTTGCGCCTGTAATGGCTTATTCTTACCTAATGATAAGATTCTAAGGTAATCCCTTGCCCAACTTTGCAAGCTGTCAAATCTGGCATAATATACCAGCTTGCCGCCTGTTTCTTTTTGCGGCAATGGATTGCCTTTTGTTGCTCCCTTTTGATAAGGTTTATTAATCCAGGTAATTCCAGATGGATTAAAATGATCTAATACCTTGTGATCTCTAAAGTTATTAGATTCCAGTGCAACTTGTGCAATTAAAAAAGGTATTGCCGATCTGGGAACACCCAAACCCGCAAATAAATCATAAAAATATTGTGCATTAATAGTCTGCATCCCTGTTACAATCTTTTGCACCGATCAAACCTAAACCGGCTGTAATTCCTGTAATGGCACCGGCAGGATTACTGTGATAAGTTAATATACTGCCAATTATTGCCGCAACGCCGGCAAGTGTAGTTTTCCAATTTGA
>Ga0194061_1001974_pt1 | contig 11530 bp, 7 predicted proteins | sample SepL2221m_MetaG_FD_163423 | JGI IMG/M metagenome (GOLD analysis project Ga0194061, IMG submission 163423) | Anoxic zone freshwater microbial communities from boreal shield lake in IISD Experimental Lakes Area, Ontario, Canada - Sep2016-L224-21m | ecosystem: Environmental > Aquatic > Freshwater >...
GGCCGCAGCAACGGCACTAAGGAGACGGTTATGACCCCGCAAAACGGCTTCAACAATATTGGCGGTCTGTTCTGCCTGGGCTGGGTTGGTACCAACCTGGTTTGGAGCGGCGAAGCCCCGCCGCCTGTCAAACCCGCAGCGCCTGCGGTGCAGGTGGTGCCAGTTCCAACCGGCGAGTACCGCGTCGCTCGGAAAGCCGCAAGCGAGATGGGGCGATTCCAATGAACGACAATCCGTTGAAGACGATTGCCGCCCGCGATGTGAAAGTGGGCGGCCTGATGGGCCAGCGCATTGAACTGACCTGGCAGAGCAATCTGTTGGCGTTGGACTGGGACCGGGATTTCCTGGCGCCATTTCTTGCGAAGAACAGCGATCCTGGCGCCTACATCGGCCTGGGTAAATCGCTCGATGGTCTGGTGCGCCTGGCCGCGCACACCGGCGATGAACGTCTTCTCGCCAAGCGCCGGCACATCCTGGACATGCTCCTGTCGGCGCAGGCGGCGGACGGTTACCTCGGCCACTACCGGCCGGACGACCGGGGCATCCCCACCTGGGACGCCCACGAACAAGCGTATGTGCTGATGGCCTTGGTCGTGGATTGGCAGTTGTTCCGCGAAGAACGGTCGCTGGCAGCCGCGCAGCGACTTGGCCATTGGCTGATGGCGAACCTGTCGGCAGAGGTGATGCCACTCGTCGGCAAACGGACATGGCAGGGCCAGGATACCTACCTCTCACGGCAACTCGTTCTGATCGGATATGACCGGGCGTTGCTGGCGCTGTACCGGGCGACCGGCGAACCGTCCGTGCTCGATTATTGCGTGGACACACTACGGGTACCGCAGTGGGATCAGGCCATTGTCGAGGGACGGTTCGGGCCGATCGAAGGACATGTGTACGGCTTCCTGTCGCATTGCCTGGCCCAGTTGGATCTGTTCGAGATCACCGGCGATCGCGGTTTGTTGGCGCAGACCCGGCGGGCAATCGAGTATCTGCGCGACCGACAGGCGCTGGTCATCAGTGGCACCAACGGCATCACCGAATGCTGGCATTCCGACCAGACTGGTTCTGGCGACCTGGGCGAAACCTGCGCGACGGCCTATCTTATCCGGCTGCTCTCCCATCTGCTCCAAATCGAAGGCGACGGTTGGTATGGCGACTGGATGGAACGCTCCATCTACAACGCGCTCTTCGCGGCGCAGTCGCCCGATGGTCGTCGTTTGAGTTACTACGTGCCGTTGGAGGGCGAACGCCACTATTGGGACCGCGACACCTATTGCTGTCCCGGTAACTTCCGCCGCATCATCGGCGAACTGCCAGAGATGATCTTCTACCGCCAGGCCGACGGCATCACGGTGAACCTCTACACCGAATCCAGCGTCACCACCGCACTTGCCGACGGCACCCCCCTGGTGCTGCGGCAACACACGGACTATCCGCACTCCGGCCAGGTCCGCCTGGACGTCGAACCGGCACGGTCGGCGCGATTCGCATTGCGCCTGCGCCGACCCGCCTGGTGCGCGGAGTTCGCGGTCGCCGTCAACGGCCAGACCGTTCCCCCGGGTGGCAGCGCGCATTTCGCCGAGATCCCGCGCGAATGGCGTCCGGGCGATCAGGTGACGATCGCGATGCCAATGCCATGGCGGCTCGTGCGCGGATTCCGCAATCAGGCTGGCAAGGTCGCAGCCATGCGCGGACCCCAACTCTATTGCCGGGCGACTCCGTCGGATGCGGCGGTCGAGTTCCGGACGGACGGCATCGCGACGAATCTGGGGCTAATGCAATTCCCCGATCCCGGTGGCCGGGTAACCTATTTCGCTTGTACCGACTCGCCGCTGATGGCCGACGACGAGCTTTTCCCCCAAGGCCTGGCCGAATCGCAGGGAAAATGAACCTATGCGCAGCAAATCCAGATGCTGCCGGATCAGATCGAGGACTTCAGATCGATCAGCACCAGCAGTCTCGCAGTTATCACAACATACCCATGACCCGGGCTTACGTCGATGGCCGGTTGTTCATCCGCGGGATGGAAGCGATCTATTGTTATGATTTACGGGCGGAGGCGAAATGAGTTTCATGACCAAGACCGTCCCATGACAGAAACTAACCGTTGTACAGACAAGTAAACCTGATATAATCCAACAACCAAAGGATAACGAACATGCTCAAGAACCTCACCCTCATCCTGCTGGCGAGTCTCGCTAGCGCATCCTTCACCCTGATGGCGGCAGACGCTCCGCCGCCTGTTCCACCCGCTGAAAAACCTACGGCGATCACTTTGGCCGATTTGCGGCGTGACTTTACCGACCCGCCCATGGAGCAACGAGTGTGCACCTGGTGGCACTGGCAAGGCGGCGCCGTCACCACCGACGGCATCACCAAGGATCTGGAAGCGATGAAACGGGTCGGCCTCGGTGGTTTCACTTTGTTTTACATGAAAAGTGGCGCACCAATAAATCTTCCCGCTTCTTTCACGGCCCCCATGTTCAGCGACAAATGGTATGAGATGGTTCGTTTTGCGATGGGCGAGGCGGAACGTCTCAGTCTGCGGTCGAGCATGCATATCGGCCCCGATTGGGCCGGCGCCGCAGGACCGTGGAACACAGCGGAAGAAAGCATGCGTTGTCTGGGGATCGGAGTGTTGCCTGTTACCGGACCGATGAAACTTTCGGAACCTCTTCCCAAAATCTCCGATCAGGGACGCATTCATCCGAAGTCCTGGCCGCTCGTGGTGCTGGCGTTGCCAGGAAAGCACACGGCGCCGGGGAGTGACTACAATAAAAATCTTGGCACTGGCGTGGAGGTTCTGCTGAAGGCCCTGCGCGAACCGGCCGTGTCGCCCAAGCAGATCCTGAACCTGGACGACAAGGTCACTGCCGATGGACGAATCGAATGGGAGGTCCCAGCGGGCGACTGGACCATCATCCGGGTCGTCTCCCGAGTGATAAATAATGCTGTCGGCCAAGGAAACTGCTTCGAACCAGCGATTATCATCAAACATCTCGACACCCTCTTCGGCCCCTTGCTCGGAGAGAATGCATCTCGGGCCAAGGCGATGCGCTCGATTTTCCATGATAGTTGGGAATTGGCCTCGCCGACCTGGTCTGATTCGACCCAGGTCGCTTTCGAAAAGGGGCGCGGTTACGATCCGCGCCCGTGGTTGCCGGTTCTGTGCGGGGTGACCATCGGCGATCGGGCGCAGAGCGAACGCTTCATTTGGGACTACCAGCGCACCCTTTCGGACCAGTACCTGGTTCATGCCGCTACCATACGCCGGTGGTGCAACACCCACGGGGTTAAGTTTGACCAGGAAGGCTACGGGATGTCGCCGAACGATATCGTTCGCTACCAGAAAGAACTCGACGTCCCAATGGACGAATTTTACAACGAAACTGGCTTCTCTCGGGCCAAGGAGGGCAAGGGGTTCTGCACGGCGACCGCCGACTTCTGGGGCAAGACGGTCGTGGGGAACGAGTTCATGGTTGGCGATGGCGGAACCAGTCTGCGATTCTCGTATCCGGGCATGTACAAGAATTATGCGGACCTCAGGCTCGCCCAGGGACACAATCGGATCATCCTGCATACCTCCGCGCACCAACCCTTTGACAAAGGACCAGGCCTCGTGCTCTTGGGACGCTTCGGCAGCGATTTCGGTCGGCTGCAAACCTGGTGGGAGCAATCCAAGCCCTGGATTGCCCACATCAACCGTTCGCAGGTTGTACTTCAGCAGACGCAGAGCGTGGCGGACATCCTTTCGGTGATGGATGAGACCTCGGTCCCTGCCCGAAAAATCCAGTTCACCGATGGTCGGGCCGAGGACATGTGCGATCTAGATTCGATGTCGGTGCTCAAGGTCAAGAACGGACGGATCGTCGGACCGGTCGGCCAGGAGTACGCGGTGCTGCTGCTCAACTTCAACAACCCGAAGGTGCAGCCCCATTGTCTGCGGGAATTGAAACGTCTTGCCGAGGCCGGCGCGACCATTGTTGGCCACGTCAAACCAACCGCGTCGCCTAGTTTGCAGGGCTATCCGGCCTGCGATGAAGAAGTGAAAAAGTTGGCTGATGCCTTGTGGGACGGCGGGAAAATCAAACCGATCAAGGAACTTGAATCCGTGCTAACCCAGATGGGGTTAGTTCAGGACTTCATCGCCGCTCCGGCGCAGCCAAAGATGGCACCGTTGATTTGGAGCCACCGGCGCAGCGGCGGGAATGTCGAGACTTTTTTCGTCGCCAATCCTGGCCCCGGTAAAGGTGGAGGATCAACAACCATCTCTAACGATCATCCCTGGGCGGGCGAAGCAAAGTTTCGCGTCACCGGCAAAGTGCCAGAGTTGTGGCATCCTGCGCGGGGAACGATGGAACAGATCGCAGTCTGGCGCGTTGAAGGCCAGCAGACCATCATCCCCCTGCGCTTTCAATCGCAGGAGAGTTACTTCATTGTTTTCCGCGACAAACAGCCCAGCGATTTGACGCCGCTGCCGACGCAACCAACTGACGGCTGGATCGAAACCCGAGGCGGCAACCGCTACCAGCAGACCGATTTGACCACGACACTGGAAGTGGCCGGTCCGTGGCAGGTGAAGTTCCAGCCGCCCAAAGGCCAGGGTGAATCGTGGGAGATGGATTTTGCACAACTGGCTGACTGGGCTAAACACGCCGACCCACGGGTGCGCGGCTTCTCCGGCACGGCGACCTATAAGACCACGTTCCAGGTCAAACCAGAACAGGTGGGCGGCGAGGTACGCTATCGCCTCGACCTGGGCGGGGTGGAACAGATCGCCGAAGTCCGCTTGAATGGCAAGCCGCTGGGCCTCGTGTATTACAAACCGTACCTGCTGAATGTCGGCGACGGTTTGAAGGCCGGCGCCAACGAACTGGAGATCGAGATCACCAACACCTGGGTCAATCGCCTCATCGCCGACGAAGCGCTGCCCGCAGAGCAACGCCAAACCTTCGATCACAACAATTACGTATCGCGAACGAAGAAAACAAACCCCGATCCCGCCGGTCTGCTCGGTCCGGTGGCGCTGCGGGCGTATCGCGAAGTCGTTGTGAGTTCAAAGGAATAGGTCATGTTCAACCGAAACCAAGATGAACTGTGGACAGGCCCCGAATGGGGTGACGATGAAAAAATGGCTGGTGGTTCACCGATCCATCCTTCCACCGGCTCATCTCGCGAGTGCATCGACATGCTGGTGCACATAGCCGGGCATGGCGTCAACCTGCTGCTCAATGTCGCCCCGGACGGCCAGGGCGAGATCAGCGACGAGCAATCGCTCCGCCTGCGCCATCCTAAATCCGCGCCGATCAAGAGCGTCACGGTTAATGGCAAGGATTGGAAGGACTTCAACAAAGAATGCGTTATCCTCAAGGGCCTGACCGGCACGGTTGCTGTGACGGCGAAGTACTGAATCCGGGATCCGAAACGCGCTCACCAGCGCAAGGAAGTCCTCATGCAGACCTGGTTTCAACGTATAACTCTCGGAGCATTGATGGTCTTGAGTCTGTCGAGCAGTATTCAGGCGGCAGAACCGCCGAAGCCCTCTGCCCTGGTCGGCAAGCCGGTCGATATCGCCGCCAGTGCATATCAATACCGTGCGGATCGCAAACCGGCAGATAACCCGCCAGAGAGTTGGTTGGCGGTGATGCGGTTTGCTGGTCAAGCGCTGAACGAACCAGCAGACACCAATGCGCCGACGGTGAAAAAGGTCCTCTCCGCATTGCTGTGGGAGGAAATCCGTCCGGTACAACAGGTGGAGGTGATCTGGTCCAACGACGCGGCGCGCCGACCAGCGCCTGAACAGTTGGCGGTGACGACCTTGGACCATCAGGGATCGGCAAGTTCGTGGTGGAACAACCTGAAAGCCGTGCAAAAGCCGGTGAAACCGACGGTGTCTAGCGATGGAACGATCTGGACCTACGAATTGTTGACGCCAACGTGCGGTATCGTGTTCAGCGTCACTGGCGCAAAAAACGCAACAGATTACGAGGTTCCCAAGGTGCGAGTTCTGGTGGCTGATGTCTGGAAGGCGATGGATGTCGAGATCGAGTGGGGCTTCGATGAGGCTACTTCTGGAAAAGATTACAGCGGGCGGATTGAAACTTATGACGGTGTGGTGGCTGGATTGGCACCGCTGCCAGGAGATCCCGTTACCACGACGGCAGGTTCCGATTCCTGGAAATCATCCGAAAAGGGCAGTCCACGCCGGGGCGTGAAGGCGAGTCTGGCGTACATGGGCATTTCGAAATGGCGCAAGACCATGCCTTTTACCAGTCAGCCGGAAGACGTTGCGCGTACCATCGTCACCGTGTGGACCCAGTCGGGCAACTTCTCGTTCCTGGCGGCTGATCTGGAGAACGGACCGATCTTGGCGCCGGAGTACGGGTTCTTTGTCCGCCGCACGTCAGACCTTGCGGAACCGAAAAAACCATCCGAGGCTCCCGTCGTTCTGGCTTCCCATGCGGCCAGCGCCAAGGAATTCGTGAAGGAACTTCAGGCCAAGGAACGGAAAACCATCCGTCAGCAGATTCGGGCCCGAGAAGAGCAGACCTGGGAAGGTGCCGTCACCGGAATGTGCGGCCCCAAGTTGCCGCCCCATCCCAAACCGCCGGCGGGATCTGAACCGGTGATGCAGGTGGAAGTTCCGTCGCAGCGATTGACCGAGCAATGGAACTTGGGCACCTGGCATCTGGTACGCCACTGTGGAAAAAATCCCAGCAATGGACGCTTGTGGTTCAACGACCATCCGTATGGCATCCTTGCTGCTGAAACGTACATGATCTTGGCGGCCCTGAACCTAATGGGTTCACACGCGGCGGCCGAGGATGGATTTGATCAATGGGTGTCGTTACCGATGGATCCGAGTTCAAAGGGGCATCACGGGTGGGCGCTACCTGACCGTCCCAACGGTTTATTCACCGAAGGACGCGGATGCCTAACCCATGCCATTGGCCCCAAGGGCGCGGGCGGACACATGGATGGAGTCCACGCCTTTGGTCCGGGGTCGATCGGTTGGGCGCTGGTGGAACACTACCGCCTGACCGGCGACGCCAAATGGTTCAAAGCGTCAGCTCCGAGAATCAAGGCCAATGTTGAATGGATGCTTCGTCAAAGGCAGACGGTCAAAGACATGATTCCTGGCGGCGAGCGGCTGTGGTGCAAAGGACTTCAACCAGCCCTGCAAGTGACCCCGGACAGTGGCGGCCTCTGGATGCAGTTCTATGAGGCTGAAGCCTACTATTGGGCCGCTATCGCTCATTTTGCCGAGGCCTTGGCAACGATCGACCCTGTTGAAGGCGGCAGGCTCAAGGCCGAGGCGGAGGCCTATCGTAAGGATCTGCGCGCTGCGGTGGAGCGGACGATTGCGCTTTCGCCCGTGGTCCCGGTACGTGACGGCACGTTTCATTCCGTCATTCCGTTTGCCTGCTATGTCCGTGGACTCAGCACCAGTGCCTGGGGATGGAAGCGCGATGGATCTGGGCGTCACGTCGGCCCGATGTACTGGGAGACGGTCCAGTCGGCGGCGGCGCTGGTCAGTCCGGCAGGATTGATGCCGGTGGACGATGTGCGGGTGCAGGGATATCTTGATGTGTTAGAGGACCGTTTGCTCCTGGAAAACCCGAATGCTGTCCAGCGGAGCCAGGGCGATTGGTTCCTCGCCGGGTGGCAATATCAGGGCGGACTGGAACGCACGTCCAATATGCACCTGGATGGAGACGACATCCCAGTCTTCCTGCGTTCGTTCCTGAATTGCTACGCCATCGACATCCTTCCGAATAGCGGGTACATCTTTAACGAGCACGCAGTGCGGGGTCCGGCAGACAAGATCTACGAGGAGGCAGCTTTCCTCGAACGCTTCCGCAACCTGCTCGTGATGGAAGACGGCCCAAACCTCTGGTTGGCCCGCGCCACGCCGCGCGTCTGGCTGGAACAAAGCAAGAAGATTTCCGTAAAGAACGCGCCAACCCACTTTGGAATGGTGGACTTTGAGATCATTTCCAACGTCGATAGCGGCAAGGTCAACGCCACGGTGAAGATGCCCGCCCGTAATCCACCCAAAGAAATCTGGCTCCGTCTGCGCCATCCCAAATCCGCGCCGATCAAGAGCGTCACGGTTAATGGCAAGGATTGGAAGGACTTCAACATGGACAAGGAATACATCATCCTCAAAGGACTGACCGGCACGGTTGCCGTGACGGCGCAGTACTAGCAAAACACCTCATATACCTGGAAAACAACATGCTCAACCAAGAGATTCCCAGCAAACCGCATCATACCGAAATCTCGTTCTACCAATCCGGAGGACGCCCGACTGCCCGATATGTGTCGGGGTCAACTGTTTACGAAGAGTCTCTGGAAAATGGCCGGTGGGTGGATCTGTATTGGTCCGCTGGCGGCCAGGTACAACGCGAGAATCTGACCGCGAAACTGCCGGGGCTTAATCCGTCACGTTATCCACTGGAGGGTTTCCAGTTGGAAATGGACGGACAACTCCTGCATAATCGTTGGGAGCATGTCGGGTCCAGTCGCCGTCCTGGTCTGCGGGCGGGTACCGAAGAGGCGGTGGTTGAACTTCGCCATACGGTCCGTCCGGTGAATCTGAAGATCGTCACAAGGGTGGACGGTTCGCCGGTTCTAGTCAGATACCTTGAGATCACCAATACTGGTATAGCGCCCGCAGCCCTCAGTCGGGTTGCCTCGTGGTCGGGACGCCTGTGGAGCAACGCCGATCGTCCCATCGACAGCCAGAAAATGTCGATCAACCCATCGTTTCCCAAAGGAAAACCGCAATTTCGTGTCGGTTTCCTGGCGGGTGACCGGTGGGGTGAAGAAGGTGATTTCACTTGGCATGACATCATTGACGATGCCTTTAGTCTGCGCCGTTTTGCCACTGGTCGCGCCTTTGGTTCGCCATACGCGGTTGTTGAGAATCTGGTAACTGGTCAGCGCTTCTTTTTGGCCCTGGCCTGGTCGGGAAATTACGGCATTGATTTCGACGTGTGCGACGGCAAGCACTTGTACGCATCGCTCAGTCCGATGGCACCTGCGCCACTGCGGGTGCTGGCCCCTGGCGAGATGGTCACCAGTCCCGAAGTTCATATTGCGCCAACCCACGGCAGTCTGGATGCCGCCGTGGCGCTCTGGCATCGCCATGTGCGTACCAGTGTTCTGCCGACGCGTCCGGCGGGTAAGGAAATGTACACCATTGCCGGGCGCGTCGTCGAAGAACCCGGCGAATGGATTCTGAAGGAAGTGGACATTGCCGCCGAGATGGGCGCCGAGGCCTTCATGGTGGATGCCGCCTGGTATGGCGCGGCCTTCGATCATTGGGGAGAGCAACGCGGTGACTGGACCGAGGGGTCTTGGCTTCCGGGTGGACTCAAGGGTATTCGCGACCATTGTAAAAAGCATGGCCTTTTGTTCGGACTTTGGCACGAAGCGGAGGCCATCGGAAGAAAGAGCCGATTGAAGGCGGATCACCCCGATTGGGTCCTGAACACCGACGGCGGTCAACAATGCGCCGAAACGCTTGATCTGGCCAATCCGGAGGTCTCCCGCTTCGTGGAGGACACCGTCCTGCGTCTGGTAAAGGAACACCAACTCGATTTCTACAAACTGGACTTCAACACCAATGTGCAAAAGGGCGGTCAAACTCTGCGGGATGGGTTCCTGGAAAGCGAGTTCTGGCGGCACCATGAGGTCATCCATCGGACCTATGACCGGGTACGCCGTGAATTCCCCGACGTTTGCCTGGAAAACTGCGCCTCGGGCGGGGCCCGGAATGATCTTGGCATGCTGTCGCGCTTCCATTACACCTGTGAAAGCGACTGGTCGATGCATCCCATCGCCATCCGCGCCATCAACGCCCTGTCATTGTTCATTCCGCCGGAAGCACTCTGCTACTATCACAACCACCTCAATTTCACCATGGATAAGCAGGCGCATTTCACCGCCGATATGGATACGCATCTGCGGGTGACGTTGTTCGCCGTCCCGGTTTTCGTCGGCTTCGGAGCCCAGGACGCGGATCGTTCAACCGAATTCTTCCAGAAAACCAAGCGCTACCTGCAACTGCACAAAGGTTTCTGCCGACCGGTGATCGCCGGCCATCCCGTTGTGTATCACCACACCCCGGATATCGGCGTGCTTCGTCCGGCAGATTGGTGCGTGCTGGAATACGCCGCGCCTGACCGCTCGCGCGGATATGCCGGCGTCTTCCGACTGGGCGTTGGAGCCGGCGAATACCGCCTGCGCCTACGCGGGGTGGATCTTGGCTCTGACTATCAGGTGACCCTCGATAATCGCGCCCAGACATTTACCATGTCCGGGCGTGATCTGGCCCTCAGCGGTCTGCCCATCGCACTCGACAGCGCCATGACCAGTGAATTGGTCATGTACGAGAAAGGAGCTGTTGCACCAGCATAACAATTCGGTCCATGTGGTCTTCCCCACGAATAGTGGACGCGCGGTAAGGGTGGCATAATAGTCACCTAATGGAGTCTCTCTATGCGTACGAACTCACCCCCACCAGAAACCGTTTGACCTGACGGTCTTATGTGCCGTCTTGCAGGTCAATCGTCAGGGCTACTCTGCCTGGCGGTGCCGCTCCCCCGCGCCCCGGCAGGTGCGGCAGGCCACCTTGCAGACCGGGATTCGGCAACACTTTGCGGACTCTGAGGGTACCTATGGCAGCCCCCGGATTCATGCCGATTTGCAGGCCCGGAACCTGGTCTGTTGTGTCAATACGGTGGCTAAACTCATGGCCCGAATGGGGTTACGTGCCGTAGCGCCCCGGCGTTATATCCCCCAGACCACCGACTCCCGCCATGGTTACCCGGTGGGGGCCAACCTGAGAACTGTGTCTGGCGGCTTTACATCAGGCGCTCCAGATGCGTCAACCCGGTCCGGGGGTGTTGCACCACCGTGACCGGGGCAGTCAATACGCCCGTACGGAGTGATGGAGAGCTTTTGGAGTAGCCTTGAAGCGGGAATATGTGTACCGGCACAAGTTCGCCACCCGTGCGGCTGCGCAGTCAAGCTTGTTCCGGTGGATTGCCGGATGGTATAATCCCGGATGGTATAATCAATGTCGGCGTCACTCGGCGCTTGGCCTTGTCCGCCCTAATAACTTCGAGGCGGGCCATAATTGAAGTGACATAAATCTCGCGCCCACTGTTCGTGGGGAAGACCATCTTTCGTCCAAGGAGATTGAACATGCTCAAGCAATTCACCGGCATTCTGCTGGCGGGCTTGCTCGCCGTACAACTCAACCTCCACGCCGCAGATGCCCCGCGCATCGAGCCCAACGGTTCGGTCTGTCTGCGGTTGGAAAACCCCGTGCAGAAGGAAGACCCGCTATGGGTGCCGCTGCACATTGATGTCGCGTTGAAGGATGGGCGGCCAGCGGCCGGGACTGCGTTTGCGACGCGGCTGAATTATGCGAGTCATCCGGTGGATGTCTCGAAGCTGAACCTCACCGATGGACGGTTAAAGGGCGAGGTGACGGTGGCGTTCGCGTGGGATGATGGGC
>Ga0194061_1001977_pt1 | contig 11520 bp, 10 predicted proteins | sample SepL2221m_MetaG_FD_163423 | JGI IMG/M metagenome (GOLD analysis project Ga0194061, IMG submission 163423) | Anoxic zone freshwater microbial communities from boreal shield lake in IISD Experimental Lakes Area, Ontario, Canada - Sep2016-L224-21m | ecosystem: Environmental > Aquatic > Freshwater >...
CCCCAGGCTCGCTGAGCAGTTCCCGCACGTCGGCCCCCTCCTGGAAGCTCACCCCCAGCCGGGTGCAGGCCCGCTCCAGGGCGCGCATCAGCTGGCGGCGGTTGTCGATCTGGCCGTCCTGTTCGAACAGCAACCCCGCCTGAAATCCCCCACCGATGCCGGGGACCTCCCGCTCCAGGGCCGCCCGGTCCAGGGATAGCCCCAAAGAGGCCGTGGGGTAGGCGTCCCGCTCGGCGGCCGAGGCAAAGGGCGCCACGATGCCACAGGGGCGATGGCCGCAGGGCAGGCCGCTGTCGGCTTCGATCTGGGCCACCCAGCTGGGGATGGCCGCCAGGCTGCGCTGGCCCAACTCCAGCAGGGATCCGCTCAGCCCCTCGGCATGGGGCGCCAACATGCCCGCGGCCACGAAGCCGGCCGCCTCGCTGCGCCGCCGGCTCAGCACCGTGACCCGTTGGCCGCGGCGGGCCAGTTGGTGGGCGATCGCCAGCCCCATCAGGCCACCGCCCAGGATCAGGACCGGTTCCGCTGCGGCGCTTGCCATGTCGACAACCTATCCACTGCGGGGCGGAGCCCCGGTCTCCGTGTTGAACCTGCGGCTGCCCCCGGGGGCCGATCTGCGCGGTGCCCTTGAGCAGCTGGTGCTGGAGCGCGCCATCGCCGCCGCCTGGGTGGCCTCGGCCACCGGCAGCCTTGAGGGGCTGGTGCTGCGCCCCGCCGGCCGCGACGACGGCCTGCGCCTGCCGGGCCCTTGGGAACTGCTCAGCCTCCAGGGCAGCCTGGGCCCGGAGGGGGTCCACCTGCACCTGGGTGCCGCCGATGGGCAGGGCCGCTGCCGCGGTGGCCATCTGCTGGCGGGCAACCGCATCCGCACCACCGCCGAGATCGCCCTGCTGCTGCCGGAAGGCGTGCGGTTCGTGCGCCCCCTTGATCCCGCCACCGGCCATCGGGAGCTGGGATTCGAAGCCCCTGCCTAGGATCGGCCCTCAGCACCAGAGAGAGCGAACGGCAATGGCGACGGCCAGCACAGAAGCCAGCAGGGAGACCAGCCAGCCGGCCCCAGAACAGGCCGCCTGGGAGGCCGTGATCGGCCTGGAAACCCACGTGCAGCTGGCCACCGCCAGCAAGATCTTCTCGGCCTCCTCCACCAACTTCGGCGACGAACCCAATACCCACATCGATCCTGTGGTGCTGGGGCTGCCCGGCACCCTGCCGGTGCTCAACGAAAAGGTGCTGGAGTACGCGGTCAAGGCATCGCTGGCCCTCAACCTCCAAGTGGCCGAGCACAGCAAGTTCGACCGCAAGCAGTATTTCTACCCCGACCTGCCCAAGAACTACCAGATCTCCCAGTTCGACCAACCGATCGCCGAGAACGGCTGGATCGAGGTGGAAGTGGCTGAAAAAGGCAAGGACACCTACCTCAAAACCATCGGCATCGAGCGGCTGCACATGGAGGAGGACGCCGGCAAGCTGGTGCATGCCGGCAGCGACCGCCTGGCGGGCTCCACCCACTCCCTGGTGGATTACAACCGCGCTGGCGTGGCCCTGGCGGAGATCGTCTCCAAGCCCGACCTGCGCACGGGTCGCGAGGCCGCCGAATACGCCTCGGAAATCCGCCGCATCATGCGTTATCTCGGGGTGAGCGACGGCAACATGCAGGAGGGTTCCCTCCGCTGTGACGTGAACATCTCCGTGCGCCGGGGCCCCGATGCCCCCTTCGGCACGAAGGTGGAGATCAAGAACATGAACTCCTTTTCGGCGATCCAGAAGGCGATCGATTTCGAGATCGCCCGTCAGATCAAGGCCTACGAGGCTGGCGAGCCGGTGGTGCAGGAAACCCGCCTCTGGGACGAGGGCAAGCAGCTCACCAAGAGCATGCGCAGCAAAGAAGGCGCCAGCGACTACCGCTACTTCCCGGATCCCGACCTGGGGCCCATCGAGGTGAGCACCGAGCGGCGCGAGGCCTGGCGCGCGGAGTTGCCGGAGCTGCCGGCCGCCAAACGGCACCGCTACGCCGATGAGCTGGGCCTCTCGATCTATGACGCCCGGGTGCTCACCGATGAGCGCCCCATGGCCGAATACTTCGAGGCGGCCGTGGCGGCGGGCGGCGACCCCAAGGGGGTGGCCAACTGGGTCACGGGCGACATCGCTGCCCATGTGAATGCCCACAGGCTTTCGATCGCTGAACTGCCGCTTCAGCCGCCGCAACTGGCTGAGCTGGTGAGCCTGATCGAAACCGGCACCATCAGCGGCAAGATCGCCAAGGAGATCCTTCCCGAGTTGCTGGAGAAGGGTGGTTCCGCCAAGGCGATCGTGGAGGCCAAGGGCTTGGGCATGATCAGCGATCCGGCCGCCATCACCCAGGTTGTGGAGGATCTGCTGGCGGCCCACCCCGCCGAGGTGGAGGCCTTCCGGGGTGGCAAGACCAAACTGCAGGGCTTCTTTGTGGGTCAGCTGATGAAGCAGACCGGCGGCCGGGCCGATCCGAAGCTGGCCAACCGCATCCTCAGCGAGAAGCTCAAGGGTTGAGGATGGCGTCCACTGGTTTTGATCAGCCGTCGCTTGGTTGATGTCATGGCCAAACGGCAGAGATCTGGCCTGGAGTGACTGATGCCCCGTGCACTTCCTATGGGGGCGAGCAGCGGACCATAGGAATGGGGAACCGTCACCAATCAGCTGCCAGGCTGGATTCTCTTCCACTTGAGCATCAGAAGGTGGTGGAGAGGCCTGAGTGATCGATCCCCAATGCTGTAATGGGTTTTGATCTCTCTGCTGCCTCCATGGGCGACCACCACGAGCAGACAATTACTCCGCGGGAGATGGTCCGTGCCCATGCGGGTATCGTTCTTCAGTTGATCACAACCATCAGCGCTGTTGTCATCGCTGCTTCGCTGGTACCCATGGCTAGGCAGGCGAAAATCTGGGAGGCCTGCCATGTCACCTCCCTCCAGTGGCACGCGAAGTGGCATGTTGATAACACCATGGGCGACACCCAAGATGTGCATCAGGCATGGGCAACCCGCTTTTGTAATGGGGGCTCCCTGAGGCCCAGAGAGTGACATCGAGTGCCTCCAGCTTGCGAATGGGATAGCCTCGAATGACCGGAGATCAAGTACAAGACGTGGACTGGCCGGACGTCATCCTTGTCAACGGTCCCTCCAGCGCAGGTAAGACCACGCTCTGTCGCAGGCTGCAGGCCCGGCTGGAGCATCCCTATCTCTGCCTGGGTTTCGATGACATCCTCTACTTCTCTGCACCGCGCTACTACCGCGGTGCAGATACGCCCCAGCAGGCTGGATCCGACATGTATACGGCCCAGGGCGTGAGGATGCATCAGGTATCTGCCGAGGGGGAGCCCCCTGATGTGCGGCCCGTCTTTGGACCTGTTTTTCGGCGCCTGATCGCGGTCATGGCTCCTGTTGTGCGCACGCTGGTGGAAGGTGGCAACTCGGTGATCTTTGATCACGTTGTGCATGATCAAGCGATGATGGATAGCTGTACGGCCGCATTTACTGGGCTAAAGGTGTTCAGCGTGGGGGTCACCTGTGATCTCGACATCCTCGAGGAACGGGAGCGGGCGCGCGGTGACCGGGTCCATGGCCGCGCCCGTGGCCTGGTGGACAGCGTCCATGGCTTCTGCACCTACGACCTGCTTCTTGATTCCGGGAGGCTTGGGCCCGAGGCCTGCGTGGATCAGGTCATCGCCGCTCTGCAAAGGGTTGCGCCTCGAGTGCCTTCCTGACCTGGCTGGCTAGGGCTTCCAGGCTGCCTCGGTTGTCGATCACCACATCCGTGAGTTTCCGTTTGCGCTCCAGGGGCCACTGGGCGGCGATGCGGTGGCGGGTCTGCTGGAGATCGAGATCGTCGCGCTGCTGCAACCTTTGCTCCTGCTGCTCCTGATCGCAGTCCACCAGCCAGGTTTCGCTGCACAGTTCCTCGAGCCCAGCCTCGAACAGCAGGGGAATCATCAGCACCACGGTGGGTTCCCCCACCAGGCGGGCTAATTCCTGATCAAAGCGGCCGCGCACGATCGGGTGCACGAGTGCCTCCAACCAGTGGCGCTCGTCGGCTTGGGTGAAGGCGATCCGCCCGAGGGCACTCCTGTCCACCACCGGTGGTGCGCCGCAGGCCACGGTAGGGCCGAAGCGCAGTGCCACTGCCCTCGCGCCAGGGCTGCCGGGGGCCAGGGCCTCGCGGGAAAACAGATCGGCATCCAGCACCGGCAGGCCCCACCGATCCGCCAGGAGCCTCCCCACGCTGCTTTTGCCCGTGGCGATGCCGCCGGTGAGGCCAATGCGGCGCTGCTGGCCCCCCCACCGCTCCCCCCGCGATCGGCTGCCACGGCCACTGCCGACCATGCTCAGCTCCCCAGCAGGCGCTGCAGCCCTTCGATCAACAGGTCGGCGAGGTCGGAGTCCCGCCAGGCCATCGGGCCCTGGCCGGGCTCCAGGCTCTGCAGCTCCGGTTCGGCGGCGCGGCGTTCGACGTCCTCCTGCCTGCGCCGTCGCTCCTGCTCGTGGTGGTCCTCCTCAAGGCGGGTGGCGTTGTGCAGCAGACCGCCGGCATGGGCCCACTCCATCAGTTGCCGCAGTTCTCCGGCATCGAGCCAGAGCCCGTGGTCGCGGCAACGGTCCACGATCACCCCGCTGCGCTTGCCGAACAGGCTGCGGTTCATGAGGTCATCGCAGTCGGGGCAGTGGCGGTAGCGCAGCGGTGTGCTGCTGCTGGTGGCCTGCTCCACCAGGGTGTTCAGCCTGGCACCATCGATGGTCAGCGAGGGGCGCACCGCCTGGTTCAGCAGCTGTTCCAGCACGCCTTGGGCCATGTACAGACCTAGGCAGGTGTGGCAGCGGCCCAGCACAAGCGGCGGATCGCCCTCCAGCCGCAGCTCCTCCAGGGGCTGGTGGCAGTCCGGGCAGCTGAGCTCCTGCATCGGGCCGGTCGATTCGGCCTCCACCCAGCTCTGCAGGTCCACGTCCTGGCGGCTGCCGCAGTAGGCGCAGACCACCGACTGGGGGGGCAGAGGAGCGGCGCAGCAGCTGCAGTTCATGGCCCGGGTACGGCCGGAGGAACGGGCGGTGGTGGTGGCGCCAGCAGCAGCACCGCCAGTTCCGGCAGGTCGGCGGCCCGTTGCCAGCTCTCCACGCCCGGATGCCACAGCAGGCTGTTCACCGTGAGCTGGCCCTGATCGCGCAGCACCCGAAGCTGCTCGAGGGTGTAGGGCCCGAGCTGCTGCTGGCCCGCCAACAGGTGGTACTGGCGTGTCGGCGTGCTGCTGCCTGGATCCGCCGTCGACGGCCCAGAGGTGGCCGCCGTTGCCGCCAGCCGTTGGGCCATGGCCAGGCCGATGCCCATCCCCACCCCAGCGGCCGCCTCGCCGCCGGGATTGGCGGCGGCTTTTTCCATGGCCATGCCGGCCTGGTAGGTGGTGAAGGCCTGCAGGTCGCCGCTGAGGGCGATTTGGTTGCGGCGATCGACGGCCGCCTCCACCTCCGGCGGCAGCGAGAGGTTCTCGATCAGCAGGCTGGTGAAGGCCAGCCCATACCCCTCCACCTCCTGCGCCAGCCTGCGGCCCAGTTCGCCCGCCAGTTCGTCGTAGCGGGATGCCAGCTCCAGCACGGGATGCTCGCCCAAGCCGAGCAGCTCGGCTAGGCGAGTCACGATCAAGTTGCGCAGCTGCTCGCTGATCCCCTCAATGTTGAAGTGCGGTTGGCTGCCGGTCACTTCGCGCATCAGCTGCGCCGGATCACGTACCTGCAGGGCGTAGGTGCCGAACCCCCGCAGCCGCACGGGCCCCAGCTCCCGATCGCGCACCAGCACCGGATGGCGAGTGCCCCACTTGAGGTTGGTGAACTGGCGGGTGGCGACGAAGTAGACCTCCGCCTTGAAGGGACTCTCGAAGCCGTAGGGCAAGGAGAGCAGGGTGGTGAGGAAGGGAAGGTTGCGGGTTTCCAACACGTGGCGGCCCGGCCCAAAGCCATCGGCGATGCGGCCCTCGTTCACGAACACCGCCCACTGGCCTGGGCGCACCGTCAGCTGGGAGCCCATCTTGATGGCGTTCCCTTCACGGGGAAAACGCCAGACCAGGGTGGCGGCATCGGAGCCCTCCACCTCACCCTGCTCGGGCCATTCGATGACGTCGATGAACTCGCTGTGCACCTTCTCCCAGATCGTCATCGGCGCAATGTTGCGACTTTGAAAGCAGGCTAGAAGGGTCGCCAGCGCCCGTCAGAGCCGGATTGCCCAAGGTGTGCCCAAGGCGTTCTGTTGGACGCCCCTGTGCAGCACCGGCATGCCCCACCCATCCGCCGGCAGGGCGTTGCAACGCACGTTGAAGCCTGGGGTCAGGCACCTCGATGCTCGAGGTAGCGCAAGCTACGGTCCAATCCCGCGGAGCGGATGGCTTGCAACTGTTTAGTACCTGGTCCGAACGCCAGGCCCACCTGACCCGTTGGGTGCTCCTGCTCGGTTGGCTGGGGTTGATCGTCAGCCTCCTGATTCCGAACTTCGATCCCTGGCCGTTCAACGTCAACCACTGCGGCCTGCTGCTCGAATGCCACAGCCGGGAGGGCAACCAGATTTTCTGGGGGATGGTGGTGCCCTCCGGCCTGTTGATCCTGGTGGCCCTCAGCCATGAGGTCTGGCGCCGCATCTGCCCCCTGGCCTTCATCTCCCAGGTGTTTCGGGCCCTGCACTGGCAGCGCACCGTGCCCGGCAAGGGCGGTCGCCGGGAGGTGGTGAAGATCGACGCCAACTCCTGGCTGGGTCAGCACCATCTGCAGCTGCAGTGGAGCCTGTTCATCGCCGGGCTGTCCCTGCGGTTGCTGGTGGTCAACAGCAGCCCCCTGGGCCTGGGGCTGTTCCTGGCCCTCACGGTGGCGTCGGCCCTGCTGGTGGGCTGGGCCTACGGAGGCAAGGCCTGGTGCCAGTACTTCTGCCCCATGGCGCCGGTCCAGACCATCGTCACTGGCCCCCGCAGCCTGCTGGGCAGCCCCGCCCATCTGGACACCACCTCCCGCATCACCCAGTCGATGTGCCGCACCATCGGCGACCAGGGCAAGTTGCAGAGCGCCTGTGTGGCCTGTCAGGCCCCGTGCATCGACATCGACTCCGAGCGGGCCTACTGGCAGACCTTCACGGGCAAAAAGGGTCTGGGTTGGGCCTGGAACTCCTATCCGGGTCTGGTGCTGGCCTTCTTCCTGCTGATCCGCGCCGAGTCCCGCGAAGGCATTGATTACCTCCGCAGCGGCATGTGGGCCTATGACGCCCTCTCGGTCGAGCAAATCGGCCAGCCGCTGAACCTTCTGGGCTGGAACACGGCCCTGCCTCGGCTGATCACCTTGCCGGCCCTGCTGGTGCTGGGGGGCTTTCTCTCTGTTGCTCTCTTCGAGGGGCTGGAACGCTGGTTCCAGGGCCGCCTGGAGCCCCTGCTGCTGGAACGGGCGAAGGAGCTGGCGCGCCAACGCACCCGTTTGCTGGCCACCTTCCTGGCGGTGAACATTTTTTTCTGGTTCGCCGATCCGTCGTTGGGGCTCATGGGGCCCAAGGGGGGCCAACTGATCCGCTCCCTGGTGCTGATCGTCAGTGGCATGTGGCTCTACCGCGGCTGGTTCCGCGACAGGGCCGCCTACACCCGTGAGAGCACCAGCACCAGCCTGCGCAAACAGCTCGAGAAGTTGTTGCCGCAGTTGGGGGATGTGCTGGAGGGCCGCTCCCTGCGGGAGCTGAGTCCGTCGGAGGTGTTCACCCTCGCCAAGGTGCTGCCCAGCCAGATCAGCCAGACCAAGCGGGGGATCTACCGGGAGGTGCTCTCCGATCTGTTCGGCTCCGGTCGACTCGACCGGGCCGCGGCCCTCGTTCAACTGGAGGAACTGCGCCAATCCCTCGACCTCAAGGAGGAGGACCACCACGCCGCCGTGCGGGAGCTGGCGGTCAGCGACCCCCGCATCCTGCAGCTCGACTATCGCCAGCGGGAGATCCGCAGCCTGCGCCAGGAGGCGGCCTCCGAAGAAATCGAGGACTTGCTCGAGGCCTCGGGCATTCTTGATCTGAGCGCCGCCTTGGCCGATGGCGATCATCGGGAGAGGCTGGAGCGGATCCGCCGGGAGTTCGTCCTCGATGAGGCGAGCTGGTCGGAGCTACTGGCCCATTTCGGCCCCTCGTCCACCTTCGCCCGCGAGCGGGTCGAGGAGGAGTTGCAGGAGGCCCGGGAGCAGCTTGCGGCCCGCCAGGTTCTTGCCGAGGCCGGTGAGGTTGAACCCCTCCTCAGACCGCTGCTGTCGGTGATCGATCGGCGGCTCGTCAGCCTTTACATCACCCTCTGGCCCTCTCTGCAGCCTTTTCCCGTTGAGGATCCCCTGAAGGAGCGCTTCGGTGAGCTGCTTGCCCATGTGCCCGAAGCGGTGCTCACCCAGGTGCGGCGCCGAGACCCAGAAGTCTGCGCCACCGCAACCCTTTCTCCACCCGTTCCCCTCGATCCCCTGCCCGACCTCGCCGATGTGCTCGACGGGTTGTGGCGGGACCCCGACCCGGACACCGCCCTCTGGGTGTTGTGGCTCCAGGACCAGCGTGATCCCCAGCGGGCGGCCGCCCTGCGCCGCGAACCCAGGGTTGGTCTCCCCAGCAATGGGGCCCTCGATCGGCTGAGGGCTGGGGAAGGCCTCGAGTTGATGGCGCAGATCGCCCAGCTGCTGGTGGTGCCCCTGGTGGCGGGTCTCACGCCGGCGGCGTTGATCAACATGGTGCACTGGGGCGAGCTGCGGCACCTCGAGGACAACGAGGTGCTGTTCACGATCGGCGATCCAGCTGACATCGTTGCGATCGTGCTCGAGGGCAGCTGCCAGGTTTTGCGGGGCGATGGGCCGGACCGACCTTTGCAGCCCATGGCCCTGATCCACAGCGGTGAACCGATTGGAGAGGTGGCCTTCTTCATCGACCATCCCCGCCAGGCCGAGGTGAGGGCCAGCGGGGGGGCGGTGTCGGTGCTGGTCTTCAACAGTTCAGAGTTCGAGCTTCTGCTGAAACAGTCCTCCGAGTTCAACCGCGGCCTGCTCAGGCAGCTGGCCCTGAGACTGGAAGATCTCTACGCCAAGCTGGGTCGTGCCCACGTCCCCCGCTGAATCCGTGACGCTTCCCTCCCCGTGGCAGCCCATCACCGGTGGGGTCACGGCCCCCGAGGGGTTCCTGGCCGCGGGCAGCACGGCGGGCCTGAAGGTCTCCGGCAAGAGCGACCTTTCGTTGCTGCTGGCCCCCGTTGGGGCGGTTTGCGCCGGCAGCTTCACCGTCAATCAGGTGCGGGCCGCCTGTGTGGATCTGTGCGCCGAACGGCTGGCTGAGCGGGGCGGCCACGCCCGGGCGGTGCTCACCAACTCCGGCCAGGCCAATGCCTGCACCGGCGAGCGGGGCCGGATCGACAGCCTGCGGGCCACCGCCGAACTGGCCCGGCGCCTGGGGCTGGAGCAGAGCGAGGTGCTGATCTGCTCCACCGGCGTGATCGGCGTGCCGATCCCGATCGACACCCTGGTGGCCGGCCTCGACGACCTGGTGGCGGCCCTGGGCCCCGGTGGGGGCACCGCCGCCGCCACCGCCATCCTCACCACGGATCTCTGCGACAAGCAGATCGCCCTGGAGGCCACCCTCGGTGGCCGCCGGGTGCGGATCGGTGGCATGGCCAAGGGGTCGGGGATGATCCATCCCCAGATGGCCACCATGCTCGGCTATCTCACCTGTGATGCCGCGGTGCCGGCACCCCTGTGGCAGGCGATGGTGCAGCGGGCGGTGGAGCGCTCCTTCAACGCGATCACGGTGGACGGCGACACCAGCACCAATGACTGTTTCCTGGCCTTTGCCGCCGGGGAGCCCCTGCCACCGGAGCACCTGGATGCGTTGGAGGCTGGCCTGACGGCGGTGTCGCAGCATCTGGCCCGGGCGATCGCCCGCGATGGGGAGGGGGCCACCTGCCTGATGGAGGTGCGGGTGGCGGGGACCGCCAGCGACGCCGGGGCCCGCCAGGTGGCCCGCACGGTCTGTGGTTCGTCGCTCGTGAAGACCGCCGTCCACGGCCGCGACCCCAACTGGGGCCGGATCGTGGCCGCGGCGGGCCGGGCCGGGGTGCCCTTTGACCCGGGCGTTGTCGCCCTCTGGCTTGGGGATCACCAGCTGATGGAGGCGGGTCAGCCCCTGGCCTTCGACCGACCGGCCGCCTCCGCCTACCTCCGTTCCCGGGCCACCGGGGCCTACCTCAGCGGCGATCCGGCTCTGGGCGACACGGTGGTGATCCGGCTGACGCTGGGTGCGGGCCCTGGCCATGGCCTGGCCTGGGGCTGCGATCTCTCGGATCAGTACGTGCGCATCAACGCCGACTACACCACCTGATCGGGTGATTCCGTTGCCCCGTGCTCATTCGGGGCGCTGGGGATTGGTGAGAATCGCGTGGCAGTTGGGCTCGTTCGAAAGGGCCCACTCCAGAAGGTAGGCCGCCAAGTTGCTGAGGGAGCGCCCCTGCTCACGGGATACGGCAATCAGTCCCTCATTCACGCTCTCCGGGATGGTGATGCTGACGCGAGCCGGGGCCTTGAACGAGGCCTGACCGACGCGTGATTTGGCCATATCCGTTTACCTTCTGACCCTGCCAACAGGATAGTTGGGGAGTGCCCTTTTGGGGCTGTTGATCCAAATGCTTACAAGTACGGTCGACCGCCCTGGTCAGGGGGCTAGCCAGTTTCAGCAGGGATGAATTCAAGGCAGAAAGCTAGTTCGAATGCTGGGCAGCACGATTCGACGGGTGCGGCTTTCTCCCCCCCCCTCCTTGAGGTTGATCGACACTTCGCCCAGGCTTGCGGCTTCCGTTGCCGGTTGCGTCCTGTCCGTTGGCGTTAAGAGGGATCGATTTCGCGCCCCATCCATTCAGCCAAAGCAAGGCTTTGTCCAGAAGAGTCAAGACGTCATTTCTTGGCTTTGGTCACAGCAAATGCGTTGAATTCCTCACAGGGCCCGTAGGGCCAGGGTGTGGGCCATGGGGAAGAGTGCTGCCTGGCTGGACTCAGCACCAACGTCCGTTGCCGCCTGGTCGGCTGGCGTCAGGATGGTGCCCTCCTCCCCCGTTCCCTTCGCCCATGGCCCAGGCCCGCACCGCCCCCGGTCGTCCTGCCCGCAAAGCCCCTCGATCGCGGGTTTGGCTCGGCCCGCTGGTGATCGGCCTTTGCTTTGCCCTGGGGTTCGGCGTCAGCAGGCGGCTGCTGGAGTGGAACGCCACTCCCTGGACCGATCTGGGCCACGGCTTCGATGTGCAGCCTTTCCCCGGCACCAGCCTCGAAAGCCTGCGGATGCGCTTCGGAGCCCAGGGGCAATCGCTGCGGGGCAATCCCGATCCGCCGCCGGAGGCAACCGTCCAGAAGCCCGCCCCCGCAGCGCCTGGGCCGGCTGCCGATCCTTCGGCCCGTTTGCAGGATCCCCAGGGATCCCTTGATCCCAACCCAGCTCCGGCTGCGGAGGAGAAGCCCCCCGCCGATGGGGCCCTGGCGC
>Ga0194061_1001980_pt1 | contig 11506 bp, 7 predicted proteins | sample SepL2221m_MetaG_FD_163423 | JGI IMG/M metagenome (GOLD analysis project Ga0194061, IMG submission 163423) | Anoxic zone freshwater microbial communities from boreal shield lake in IISD Experimental Lakes Area, Ontario, Canada - Sep2016-L224-21m | ecosystem: Environmental > Aquatic > Freshwater >...
GCTATCGAATGAATAGCTGGTTACGCAATATCGACGAGGGCTAGCGCTTGTTTTTACCCAAGGCTTTGATTGCGAGAGCCGAATCCTTGACCAGCTGCGGCCCCTTGTAGATCAGCCCGGTGTACATCTGCACCACATCGGCCCCGGCGCGGATTTTTTCTACTGCGTCTTCGGCGCTCATGATGCCTCCCACTCCGATGATGGGATATTTCGGGCCCAGTGCAGCGCGCAGTTGCGCAATCACCCGGTTGCTGGCTTCTCGTACCGGCGCTCCCGAGAGGCCACCCGCTTCCTCGGCATGTTCCATGCCCTTGACGGCGTCGCGGCTGAGCGTGGTGTTGGTGGCCACCACACCGTCCATACCGTGGCGCACCAGCGTGGCTGCAATCACGGCGACCTGTGCTTTATCCAGATCCGGCGCAATTTTTACAAAAATCGGGATGCGCTTGCCGTGTTGCTTCTGCAACGTCTCGCGCCGCGCGGCAATTGCACCCAAAAGCGCGTCTAGCGCCTCGTCACTTTGCAAGGCACGCAAATTTTTAGTGTTGGGGCTGGAGATGTTGACTGTCACGTAGTCTGCATGTGGGTAGACGCCGTCCAGGCAGATCAGGTAGTCATCGGTGGCGTTCTCGATCGGTGTGGCGGCATTCTTGCCAATGTTCAGACCCAGTACAAGGCCTGGGTCTTTTTTGCGACGCAGATCGGAACGTTGTACGTTTTTCAGAAAGGCGTCGAGCCCCTCGTTGTTGAACCCCAACCGGTTGATCAGCGCATTGGCCTTGGGCAGACGGAACATACGTGGCTTGGGGTTTCCTGGCTGTGCCTTGGGCGTCACTGTGCCCACTTCGACAAAGCCAAAGCCCATGCCTTTCAGCGCATCGATGCAACGGGCATTCTTGTCCAGACCCGCAGCCAGACCCACACGGTTCGGGAATTGGATGCCGGCCAGCACAATGGGGTCATCAACTTGCTTGGTGCGATAGGCCCAAGTGAGCGGCGTTCCCTGTATGTGGGCCAGACTGGCCATGGTCAACTCATGGGCGACTTCCGGGTCCATGCTAAAGAAAACACGGCGCGCCAGACCATAGGGAACAAGAGACATTGGATAATTCCTGCAATATTTCAAAACTAACCGGATTTTCGCCGATGCCCAGCTCTATGACCCCTGACACTGCCGCCACACCCGCCTTGACGCAGGACCAGCTCAAAACCCTGGTCGGACAGGCGGCCCTTAAATATGTCGTACCTGGTGACATCGTGGGCGTAGGAACTGGCTCCACCGTCAACAAGTTTATCGACGCACTGGCTACGATGAAGGACCAGATCAAGGGCGCAGTATCCAGCTCGGTTGCCAGCACCGAGCGCCTGCTGGCTCTGGGCATTCCGGTGTTCGACTCGAACGACGTGTCGCGTCTGTCGGTCTACATTGATGGTGCAGACGAGATCGATGGCCAGGGCAATATGCTCAAGGGCGGCGGTGCGGCGCTGACGCGCGAGAAAATCGTGGCGGCCCAGTCCGATCGGTTTGTCTGCATTGCCGATGAGTCAAAACTGGTCAAAACACTGGGGGTTTTTCCACTGCCGGTGGAGGTGATTCCCATGGCAACGCAGCGGGTGATGGCTCAGTTTGTGGCCAAGGGTGGCGAGGCCAAGTTGCGCCTGAAGGATGGCAAACCTCTGGTAACCGACAACGGCCAATACATTGTGGACGTCACCGGCTTGCAGATCACCGACCCTTTGGCATTCGAAGCCGAGGTCAGTCAGTGGCCCGGCGTCGTGACTGTGGGCGTATTCGCGTTCCAGCGCGCCCAGGTCTGTCTGCTGGGCACGGCCAGCGGCGTAAAGACTCTGACGTTTTAGTTTTCCGCTAGAACGTAATTCCGGCCGGGTTCGATGGGTTTGGGGGCGGTGGCTGGTAGGCCGGCTCAGTGGCAGGCGCTGGTGGCTTTTCTTCTGCCTTGGCGGCCGGTGCCTTTTGCACCGATACCAGCGGTGTTGGGGCAGGGTACTTGTAGTTCGCCGGCAGTGCGGACTTTTGCGGATAGCCGGCGGCATCCAGATACTGTGTCCATTCCACATCGGACAAGCCCTTGATGCGCTGGCTGCCAATGGTCAGGTAGGGCAGGGAACTGTCGCCGGTCAGGCGTTGCAGGTAATCGTGGTCTTCCGGGGTGCTGACGGTGCGTTCGTTGAAGGGCACTCCGCGGGATGTCAAAAATGTCCGACCGGTATCGCAAGGAGCACACTTTGTCGAGGTGTACAACACCACCGGGTACTTGGCCGCCACCTGACGAAGTTCAAAGGGCAATGCGGTTCCGGTGGAGTCGGTCTTGGCCCCCACACCCGTACTGGCAATCTTGCCCTGCTCGGCAGTAGCTGGCGGTTTGTCGGAGAACGTGACCTTTCCATCGGCCCCCACAATGCGGTAGACCGTTTGAGCTTGCAAGCCGGTCGCAAAGCTGAACACTGCGGCACCGGCCAGCAGGTATGCGAGTGTGTGCTGTTTCATGTTGCGTCCTCCAGTTGTCATCATGTTGCCATACCTTGGTGGCGCAGTAGCGCGTCCAGTGTCGGTTCGCGGCCCCGAAAGGCCTTGAACGACTCCATGGCCGGGCGGCTACCGCCCGCTTCCAGTATGGCCTGGCGGTATTTTCTACCTGTTTCCAGATTTGGCAATCCGTCCGGTCCGGCCGTCTCCTCAAACGCCGCATAGGCGTCGGCGCTGAGTACTTCGGCCCATTTGTAGCTGTAGTAGCCCGCGGCGTACCCACCCGCAAAAATATGGCTGAAGGTATGGGCTGTGCGGCTCCATTCGGGGGGGTGCATGACTGCTACTTCCTCACGCACCTGGCGCAGCAGTGGCATGAAGTCGTCGCCTGGTGCGTGTGCGGTGTGCAGCAGCATGTCGAAGAGCGACAGTTCAATCTGACGCAGCGTTTGCAGGCCGCTCTGAAAATTGCGGGCGGTCAGCATCTTGTCGAACAGCGCTCGGGGCAGTGGTATGCCCGTTTGCACATGGGCTGTCATGTGACGCAAAACATTCCACTCCCAACAGAAATTTTCCATGAACTGGCTGGGCAGTTCGACCGCATCCCACTCCACACCGCTGATGCCCGACACATCGTGCTCGTTGACCTGTGTGAGCATGTGGTGCAGGCCGTGACCGAATTCATGAAACAGCGTGGTCACGTCATCATGCGACAGCAGCGCCGGTTGTTTCTTGCCATCCACTTCAACACCATCGGCAAAATTACATACGAGATGGGCCACAGGGGTCTGTAACTTCGCGGTGTCGGGGCGCAGCCAGCGGGTACGCACATCATCCATCCACGCGCCGCCGCGCTTGCCGCTGCGTGCGGTGGGGTCCAGATAGAACTGGCCAACCAGTTGGGTACCTTGCGCACCAGCGCGTTCGATGCGGTAGAACTCTACGTTGGCGTTCCATACAGGCGCCTGGTCGCGGCTGATGGACAGGTCGAACAGGGTTTCGGCGATCTTGAACAATCCTGCCATCACTTTGGGTAGGGTGAAGTACTGTTTGACTTCCTGCTCGCTAAAGGCGTAGCGGGCTTCCTTGAGCTTCTCACCGACAAAGGGCCAGTCCCAGGCTTGTGGGTCCGCGAGATTGAGGTGTTCCCGGGCAAAGTTGCGCAGGTCGGCAAGGTCTTGCTCTGCATAAGGGCGTGCTTTTTTTGCCAAATCACGCAAAAAGCCGATCACCACTTCCGGGGAAGATGCCATTTTTGGCACCAGCGACAGCGCTCCAAAATTCGGATAACCCAGCAAGGCGGCTTCTTCTTGCCGCAGGGCCAGTATGTTGTGGACTCCCTGTGTGTTGTCAAATTTCAGCGTGGCTGCATCAGCCTGGTCAGACCCGCGAGTGACATAGGCGCGGTAAAGCGCTGCACGCAGGGCGCTGCTCTGTGCAAACTGCATCACGGGCAGGTAGCACGGCATCTTCAGTGTCAGCTTGTAGCCCGTCTTGCCTTCTGTCTGGGCTGCAGCCAGGGCAGTTTTCTGCACATCGTCGGGTACGCCGAGCATTTCTTCAGCCGTGGCGTAGTAGCTGAAGGCGTCCGTAGCATCCAATGTGTTCTCACTGAATTTTTGACTCAGTGCGGCCTGCTGCTCCTGGATCTCGGCAAACCGGTCTCGTTGTGCGCCCGCCAGTTCGGCTCCGCCCAACACAAAGTTGCGCATCGCATTCTTGTGCGCCTGGAGTTGCTCGGCGTTGAGTGACTGGACGTCTATGGCTTTGTACTTGGCGTACAGCCGTTCATCGGCACCCAGTCGGGTCCAGAATTCGGTGACAGCTGGCAAAGACGCGTTGTATGCAGCGCGCAATTCTGGCGTGTCTGCCACGCTGTTGAGGTGGCTTACAGCGCCCCACGCAATACCCAGTTTTTCGGTCGCCACGTCCAGCACACGGGCAATCGATTCCCAATGGGCGGGGAAGTCCGCTGCTGTTACCGTTTCCAGGGCATTGCTGGCGCCGGTCAGCAACGTTTCGATGGCACTTTCCACGTGCTCGGGGAGAATTTGATCAAACAGGGGCAACGTCGCGGAACTCAGAAGTGGGTTCATGGGTGAACTCCGGCTTCGCGCTCGGCCGCCTCAATGGTGTTTACCAGCAGCATGGTGATGGTCATGGGACCCACGCCGCCGGGCACCGGCGTGATGTAACTGGCCACCGTGCTGACGCCGGCAAAGTCGACATCGCCGCAGAGCTTGCCCGCATCGTCACGGTTCATGCCCACATCGAGAACTACGGCGCCGGGTTTTACCATGTCGGCGGTCAGAACGTTGCGCTTGCCCACTGCCGCAACAATGACGTCGGCCTGCAGCGTCATAGCCTTGAGGTCGGCCGTGGCGCTGTGGCACACGGTCACTGTGGCATTTTTTTGCAGCAGCATCAGGGCCATAGGCTTGCCCACGATGTTGCTGCGTCCAATAACCACCGCATGCTTGCCACGCAGGTCAAAGCCGATGGACTCCAGCATCTTCATGCAGCCGTAGGGCGTGCAGGGCCAGAATCCGGGCTGACCCACCATTAACGCGCCTGCGCTGGCAACGTGGAAGCCATCGACGTCTTTTATGGGCGAAATAGCTTCGATCACCTTGCGCGCGTCAATGTGCGCGGGCAGCGGCAACTGGACCAGAATGCCGTGAATGGCTGGGTCGTTGTTGAGTGCGTCAACCCGTGCCAACAATTCAGATTCTGTCATGCCAGCGTCATATTTCTCTAACACCGAGTGCAGGCCCGCATCGGAACAGGCTTTGACTTTGTTGCGCACATAGACCTGGCTTGCCTGGTTTTCGCCCACCAGCACTACGGCCAGGCCAGGTGTGATGCCACGCGCTTTGAGGGCAGTGGTGCGAGTCGCAACATCTTCTCGCAGTTGTTTGGAAAGGGCTACTCCGTCAATGATTTTTGCAGTGGGTGTCATATAGGCTTTCAAATCAAAAAAGCCCGCAGTCCTTGCGGGGCGGGCGTGAGATGCTATGAAGAAGATAGCGTCAGGTTTTTGGCGCATTCTGCCCGAGGGCGATTTTCAGCAAGTCGGCCACGGTGTTGGCGCTGAGTTTTTCCATGATGTTGGCACGGTGCGCTTCCACCGTCTTGATGCTGATGCCCAGGTCGTCGGCTATCTGCTTGTTCAGGCGTCCAGCCACAATGCGCTCCAGCACCTGTGACTCGCGCAATGTCAATTTGGAAAGTAAGGCGTCACGACTGGCCGCCAACTGAAAATCCGAGAACGAGTCCTTTGCGTGATCCAGCATACGCTCCACGAGGCCGACCAGTTGGTCTTCGTTGAAGGGCTTCTGGATGAAGTCCATGGCCCCCTTTTTCATGGTGTCAACTGCCATGGGCACGTCCCCGTGCCCTGTGATGAAAACGATGGGCAGAGGCGAGCGTGCTTCGATCAATCGGGTTTGCAGTTCCAGACCTGTCATGCCACCCATGCGGATGTCCACAATCAGGCAGGCCACTTCACGTGCGTCGTAGCGGCTCAAAAACGACTCGGCAGAGTCAAAGCAGCGGACACGAAAGCCCTTTCCTTCGAGCAGCCATTGCAGCGAATCACGCACGGCCTCGTCATCATCCACAACGTAAACGGTACCTTTTTTGGGAAGCAAGCTCATTCAGATGTCCAGGTTCTAATTGCTTTGTCGCTAATGGCGGGTCAAACTGGCGGGCACTTCGGTCACCGGTATCCAGAAAGAGAATCGGCATCCCGACACCTCTTCACCATTGTAGAGGTTCTCGGCCGACATCCGTCCCAGGTGGGATTCCACGATCGAGCGGCACAAACTCAGTCCAATGCCCATGCCATCGGCCTTGGTAGAGTAGAAGGCCTCATAGAGCCTGGCCATGACTTCGGGCGCCAATCCATTGCCAGTGTCCTGCACCGAAAATTCGACCACCTGCTTGTCTTCAATGGTCTTTGGAATGACCCGTAATTCAACAATGCGCTGCGAGGTATGGCGCAGCGCCATGTCGATGGATTCTGCCGCATTGCGCAGCAGGTTGATGAGCACCTGCTCAATCAGGATGGGGTCCACCATCAATTGCGGCATGCGTGCAGCAACGTAGTGGTTCAATCGCACATTGAAGCGACGCAATTCGATCTCTGCCAGTTCAACCGCCTCATTCACCATGAGATTGACTTCTGAGGGGGTGCGATTGGGCTCACTGCGTTTCACGAATGAGCGTATGCGGTGAATGATCTGGCCTGCGCGCTGGGCCTGTTTCGCGGTTTTTTCCAGGGCGCCCAGCAGGTCTTCTTCGGTGATTTGCTGGGCCTTGATGCGTGACACCATGCCGTTACAGTAATTGTTGATGGCAGTCAGGGGTTGGTTGAGTTCATGGGCCACGCTGGAAGCCATCTCGCCCATCGTAATCAAGCGACTGGCTGTCTGGGCGCGCTCGGTTTGACTCGAGGCTTGCTCTTCGGCCAGGCGGCGACCGGAAATGTCGGTTGCAATCACCATCTGGGCCAGGCGTCCGTCCACCCAGCTCAGGTAGCGTGTGCGCACTTCCAGCCATTTGTTGAGATCTGCAATATAAATCTCGGCGCTCTCTGTTTCCGTATCGGGGAATGCGGTCGTTGGCATGCCAGCGAATGAGTCCACGCTATCGCTGGATTCGTCGCTAGTGGGGGTGTACGGTACGCCAGCTTGCGCCACCAGTTGTAAGTGGCCATTGGCCTGGGTTCCAAACCACTGGCGGTACAGCTTGTTGGCGAACAGCAACTCGTCGCTGCCCAATGGCGCGACCGAGATCGATGCATCCAGCGCTTCCAGAACTGTGGTGAAGCGTTCGTGAGAAGCCGACAATTGCTCACGCACGCGATTGGGTTCTGTAATGTCGGTCATGGACGTCATCCAGCCCGTTTGCTTGCCTAGCGCGTCGATCAGCGGCGACACATAGAGCCGTGCGTCAAACAAGCTGTTGTTGCGCCGCATGACCCGCACTTGAATGCCACCCGGCGTGGTCTTTCCCGATAGTTCCTCGGTGAGTACGGAGTTGAGCTGGTCGCGGTCGTTCTCAGGCCAATAGGGAAACGGCGCGGTGCGTCCGACCAGTTCGGATTCCGTCCAGCCTGTCATTTGACAGAATGCTGCGTTGACGTAGGTGATACGGCCTTGCAAGTCCATGGCGCGCATGCCGGTGAGCATGGAGTTTTCCATGGCCCGTCGAAACGTGGTTTCCGACAGGAGTGCCTGCTGGGCCTGAACGCGTCTGCGTGTGTGGCGCCAGTTGGCAATCAGCATCCATGCCGTCATAACGCTCAATGCGCTAACCAACCAGAAAAGGCCACTGCCGATCACACCCAGTGAAGCGCGGTACGCCTGGCCTTTCACCACGAGTGCTCTGCCCACCGGCGACACGGGCATCGCGTATTCGTTGGTGGGGCTGGTCCATGGCAGCAGATTTTTGACTGTTTTTTGCGCCGGTATGGCTGTGCCGGTCAAAAGCCCGCCCTTGGCGTCCTGCAAAGAAATGGCGTAACGTGAGGTCACCTCGGTGGGTACTCCATACCGATAGAGACCGTCCACCGAATACTCTGCCAGCATCACGCCGGAAAATCGGGCCCGGTCCGTCAGCGGCAAATGCATTTGCAGAAATGGTGTGTCGCTGGGTGTACCCAGTGGCTGAATGTAGGTCGGCTGCTGTGATTCACGCGCCATCATGAAGCCACTCATGGTGTCATTGCGGGGAACCGTGTCGGCGCCTGTGGTCAGTTGGCTTGACACCAGCACTGCGGTGCCAATAGCGGACTTCACCTTGCGACGTTCATCAATCCAGGCCAACCCCTGTAGCTCGGGATACTGGTTAAGCATGGACCGTGCTCGGGCCCGGAAGTCTTCGACGTCCAGCTCACGGTTGGAGATTTCGCGCGCAATGCGCATCAGCTGTTCCTGGCGCTCCAGAAGACGCAGTCGCAGGCGTTGTTGGGTGTACTCGACGTCACGCTGTACGGCCTGCTGTTCCCGGTCAATTTCTTCCAGACGCAAATATCCAAGCGCTGACACGATTGCCGCAAAAAAAAGCAATACGGCAGCCAACGGCGCCAACCCGGCCACTCTGTCTTGCCGGTGCGGTGCCAGCCGATGCCACCAGCGACGGGCACGATCCAGGGTCGACAAGGCCAACGGCTTTGAAAGGGAACTGAGACTTGGCAAGGGCATGCTTTAAGTGTAGGCCAGAGCACGAACGTTCGCGTTTTTATAATTCACATTATGAGATAGAAAAGCACCAGTTGAAATTTTCAGAAAGTTGTGTCAAAATAGGTAGAACGTACTAAATTCGTTAAAACAAACAGGAGACAACATGTCAGCAGTTCCGTCAGGCGCAGCGAGCGCCCAGCCTCAAGACCTGGACAGCCAGGAAACCCGTGAATGGATGGACGCCTTGTCCGCCGTCATTCAAAGTGAAGGTCCTGAGCGGGCTCACTTCCTGCTCGAACAATTGTTGGACCATGCGCGCCAGCAGAGTCTGGATATGCCGTTTTCGGCGAACACGGCCTACGTCAACACCATTACGCCGGAACAGGAAGAGCGCTCACCCGGCAATCTGGAAATCGAAGAGCGCCTGCGCGCCTATATGCGCTGGAACGCCATGGCCATGGTGGTCAAGGCGAACCGCCACCACCCCATTGACGGCGGTGACCTGGGCGGTCACATCGGCTCATTTGCTTCGCTAGCCAGCCTGTTTGGCGCCGGCTTCAACCACTTCTGGCACGCCGAGACGGCCGAGCCTGGCAAAGAGCATGGGGGCGATTGCCTCTACATCCAGGGTCACGTGTCGCCCGGTGTCTATGCGCGGGCCTTCATGGAAGGGCGTTTGACGGAAGAGCAGTTGCTCAACTTCCGTCAGGAAGTCGATGGCAAGGGCCTGTCGAGCTACCCGCACCCCAAGCTGATGCCCGAGTTCTGGCAGTTCCCCACCGTATCGATGGGACTGGGCCCGTTGATGGCCATTTATCAGGCTCGCTTTTTGAAATATCTGCACGCCCGTGGCATTGCCAATACCGAAAACCGCAAGGTCTGGGTTTTCTGTGGCGACGGCGAAATGGATGAGGTCGAGTCGCTCGGCGCCATCGGACTGGCTGCACGCGAAAAACTCGACAACCTGGTGTTTGTCATCAACTGCAATCTGCAACGTCTGGACGGCCCGGTGCGTGGCAACGGCAAGATCATCCAGGAACTGGAAGGCGAATTCCGTGGCTCCGACTGGAACGTGATCAAGTTGATCTGGGGCTCCGGCTGGGATCCGCTGCTGGCACGCGACAAGGAAGGTGCGTTGCGCAAGGTCATGATGGACACGCTGGACGGCGACTACCAGGCCATGAAGGCCAACGATGGTGCCTTTGTGCGCAAGCATTTCTTTGGCAAGGACCCACGCACGCTGGAGATGGTCTCCAAGATGAGCGACGAAGAGGTGTTTGGCCTGCGCCGTGGTGGCCACGACTCCAAGAAGGTCTATGCCGCCTTCCACAAGGCTGTCAACCACAAGGGCCAACCCACCGTGCTGCTGATCAAGACCGTCAAGGGCTTTGGCATGGGCAAGGCGGGCGAGGGCAAGAACAATGTGCACCAGACCAAAAAGCTGACCGACGAAGATATCAAAGCCTTCCGCGACCGCTTCAATATCCCGATTCCCGATAGCGACTTGCCCAACCTGCCGTTCTACAAGCCGGCTGACGACACACCCGAAATGCGCTACCTGCACGAGCGCCGCAAGGCGCTGGGTGGTTACCTGCCACACCGCCGCGTCAAGGCGGACGAGCAATTTACGGTGCCATCCCTGGATACGTTCAAATCGGTCATCGAGCCGACTGCTGAGGGCCGCGAAATCTCCACCACGCAGGCCTATGTGCGCTTCCTGACCACGCTGTTGCGTGACCAGGCGCTGGGTCCGCGTGTCGTGCCTATTCTGGTGGACGAGGCGCGAACGTTTGGTATGGAAGGCCTGTTTCGCCAGATCGGTATCTACAACCCCGCTGGCCAGAACTACACCCCGGTCGACAAAGACCAGGTCATGTACTACCGCGAAGACAAGGCCGGCCAGATTCTGCAAGAGGGCATCAATGAAGCCGGCGGCATGAGCAGCTGGATTGCCGCGGCGACGAGCTACAGCACCAGCAACCGCATCATGCTGCCGTTCTATGTGTACTACTCCATGTTTGGCTTCCAGCGCATTGGCGACCTGGCCTGGGCGGCTGGCGACATGCAGGCGCGTGGTTTCCTGCTGGGTGGCACGTCAGGGCGCACCACGCTCAACGGCGAAGGCCTGCAGCACGAAGACGGCCACAGCCACATCATGGCGGGCACCATTCCGAATTGCATCAGCTACGACCCGACCTTTGCGCACGAAGTGGGCGTAATCCTGCACCATGGCCTCAAACGCATGGTGGAGAAACAGGACAACGTTTTCTACTACATCACCCTGTTGAACGAAAACTATGCCATGCCGGGCCTGACGGTGGGTACCGAAGAGCAGATCATCAAGGGCATGTACCTGTGCAAGGAAGGCGCCAAGCTGACGCCGCGCGTGCAGTTGCTGGGCTCGGGCACTATTCTGCGCGAGTCGATTGCCGCGCAAGAGTTGCTGGAAAAAGACTGGGGCGTTGCGGCCAACGTCTGGAGCTGCCCCAGCTTCAACGAACTCACCCGCGAAGGTCAGGACTGCGAACGCTTCAACCTGCTGCACCCGGCTGACGCACCGCGCGTTTCCTTCGTGGCGCAGCAGTTGGAGAAGCACACTGGTCCGGTGGTGGCGTCGACCGATTACATGAAGGCCTATGCCGAGCAGATTCGTCCCTTTATCCCGAAGGGTCGCAACTACAAGGTACTGGGTACTGACGGCTTTGGCCGCAGCGACTTCCGCAGCAAACTGCGCGAGCACTTTGAAGTGAACCGCCATTTCATCGTGGTGGCCGCTTTGAAAGCGCTGAGCGAAGAAGGCACCGTGCCCGTCAGCAAGGTCGTTGAAGCGATT
>Ga0194061_1001981_pt1 | contig 11503 bp, 8 predicted proteins | sample SepL2221m_MetaG_FD_163423 | JGI IMG/M metagenome (GOLD analysis project Ga0194061, IMG submission 163423) | Anoxic zone freshwater microbial communities from boreal shield lake in IISD Experimental Lakes Area, Ontario, Canada - Sep2016-L224-21m | ecosystem: Environmental > Aquatic > Freshwater >...
TTCCTCTAAATAAATTGTATGTGTTTCTTCAGTTTGAGAGATTAAGAGATTAAGGAAGGCAAGAGTGCGCGATAAGAATATCTCTCGGTATCCGTTATCCATTCCTAGAGTGAGCGCCCTTTGTAGGTGTTCGCGAGCAACGGGAGGATGAGAGAGATTAGCCTCAGTAAGTGCAACCTCCGACAAGATTTGCGCTCGAACGGTTGAGAACAACAAGGGTGCAGAACGCTCGAGAACTATCTGCGCATCATGGCCTTTATGAAGTGAGACTTTGGTAAACCCTGACATTGCGGTTTTATCCATCCGTCCCACAATTTCTTCAACTCGTGTGGTGTCATTGAGAGTTAAGCGGATCAAGACTTCATGAACATCAATTGTCTGAAAAGCATCAGAAGCAACGCCAGCATCTCTCAGCATATTCCTCGCTGCAGCAATATCTTGAAGTGCCTCCGAAGTCATTTGTATTTGGTTCTTAATCAACGCCCGCTTAGCCATGAGGGCTCCCGCCCAGGGCCAAACTTCATACGAGATTGCAGAAGGCAGATAGTCATCGATGACGGATATGGCTTCAGTTTCTTTTCCTTGTTCTCGAAGAACCTCAGCTAATGAATAGGCCGCCTCATACGGACCACATATCCCTTCCACGTCATTCCACTGATCTAGTTCTATCCGAGCACTTATTTCAATTTGCTTGCAATCTCCTTGAGCCATCTCTGAGAGTAATTCTGCCGGTCGAGGCCATAGGTATTTATTCTCAGGTTTGGTGTTAGAAATCCGCTCTTCTTGTCGGGCAATGTCAAAGAGATCAGAGTCGTTACTAAGCAAAAAGGCTGAAGCCCCGCCAAGTCTAGAAATCAAAGAAGCTTTCTCTGGGAAATTCGGGTCTTTGCTAACACTTTCTTTAAGGTAAGACAAGCTGAAATCCAAACACTTTTGCAACTGGCCATCTGCGAAGAGTAATCGCGCTTCAAATAGCGCTAAATCATCGTGAATGACTTTCGAGACCCCAAGGCGGTCTGCTTCACCCGATAGTCGGGCAGCTGCAAGTCGAGTAGATTCCACATTTCCAGATACCAGATCCGCATAGGCTTCTAATTGATCGATGGCAATAGGGCCAATCACATTTGCCTTGGCGCCAATAAATTTCCACTTACGTAATAGATCAGATCTAGCGGTGAAAATCATTTGATTGACATTTTTTTGAACTGTTGCGCTGAGAAGTTGCTTCTCTCCTGCAATATCGAGCAAATCTAAAGCGTCAAAATCCTTGCCATCGTTAAGAAGTGCTTGAGCCGATCGTCGGGCTATTTCTTGAAATAACGTTGGCTCTAATTTGAGCCTTTCCACAAACGCGGTTCGGATAAGTGGATTCATACTGAAAGTGGCACCATCTGAACCCAATTGCGAAATATATTGACCTTGATCCACCATCCGATTGAGTATTCCGGTTCCCAATGGGAGGTCGGAGATTTCCGCAGCAACGTTTTCTGATATCACCGGAAGCAAGCATAATTTCTGAAGTAGGTTGCGGTAACTTTCTGGTAAATATTCGATAGCGTGTTCAATAAAGGCATCATGACTTGCTGAAAGAGATTTTGTTCCGACGTTGGGGAAATCGCTGATAGCGAATTTGCCGGATGTTGAGAGTATGAAGACACCTAATGGCCAACCATCAATCTCATCAAGTTTTTTCTGTAAGTCTGGGTTTTTATCGGTTATTCCATGTTGTTTGACAACGAGATCTACTTCTCTCTCCGTGAATTTAAGATCCGCAACTCCCCATACGGTGAGTCCATTTGACGGAGAACCTGGTGACGGGGCTGAAGTTGGAGGTGTTGGACGCAAAAGTAGAATGCGCAGATTGTTCGGTGAATTCTCTGCTAGCGCAAAAAGAATCTCATTATGTTCTGCGGTAAGAACATGTGCTTCATCGATAATAAGATTCAGAGTTTCACCTATCCGAGCTACTTCGTTGCACGCAATTTTGACTAAATCAATGGGGCTCCACGTTCTTAGACCTTCTTGCGTCAATTGATGCATAAAGCTTGGGAATATATTTCTAAAAGACTGAATAAGGCTCAGTATCGAATCGAGGATGCTGTCATTGGCTGACGCCGTGTACCAGGCGGTATGCATCGGATGGAAGCTGGCCCACTGTGCAGCCAAAGCGGTCTTTCCATATCCTGAAGGAGCAACCACATAGGTGACATGCGGAGCCGGCAGGTCCAGCGCCGCGAGAAGTCGAGTTCTCACCAGAAAGCTCTCTGAAACCCTGGTTGGGGTGATTCGCGCTAGCGATACTCCTGGAAGCAGGTCAAAAGAAGGATTATTCTGCTTTGGTGCCTGATTGAATAATAAGGAGTCAGACATGAACTCACCTCCCACAGATATCTCGTGCGGATATCTGTGGGAAAAGTGAAGCAGAGTTCACCCTTAATAGACAGTTTTGGGGTGAGAAAACGCTAAGTTCACCCTGCCTGTATCACCCCTAAGGGCAGGAATTCACGCTCACTTGGTGTCGAGAGAGCAAACTGCTTACGGGTACAAACCACGCAAGCGATGGGCTTCTGCAACTCGACTAACGCCAAGCATAAGAGCGGCTTCGCGCCATGTGACGTTTTTCGAGGAGGCGGTCGTGGAGACCTCAACAATGGCTTTCATCAGGATGCTATTGAGGTTGTCTTTTACTTCATCGGCGCTCCAGAAATAATTCTGCTTATCCTGAACCCATTCAAAGTAAGAAACGATAACGCCACCTGAGTTAGCCAAAATATCTGGCACAACAAGGACACCATTGCTTGCAAGGATTGCATCACCCTCGGGAGTGGTCGGAGCATTAGCGCCTTCGACAACAATCTTGGCTTTGATGCCCCCGGCTGTTGCTCCCGTTATCGAATCAGCGAGCGCGGCAGGAATCAGGACATCCACATCAAGATGCAAAATCTCTTCATTGGTCATGGAGGTGGTTCCTGGTGCACCGACAACAGTTCCTGCAGTCTTAGAAAATTCAAAGATTTCGGCAACGTTCTTGAAACCCGTTACTCCGCCTTGAACATCACTGACTGCAACGATCTTGAGTCCCATGCTTTCGAGTGCTACAGCAGTCCAATAGCCGACTTTTCCAAAACCTTGGATCGCAACTGTGGCACCTTGTGGGTTAATTCCTTTAGCTTTCAGCGCTTCGATTGTTGAGAGCGCAACGCCATCGCCCGTAGCGGTTGTGCGACCAAGAGAGCCGCCCAAAACAATTGGCTTTCCGGTAACCACGCCAGGGACAGAAAATCCAGCGTTGACCGAATAGGTGTCCATCATCCAGGCCATGTTTCGTTCATCGGTTCCTACATCGGGGGCCGGAATATCGCGTTCTGGTCCGATGATCGGCAAGATCTCTGATGTATAACGCCTGGTAAGTCGCTCATTCTCTGCAAGAGAAAGTGAATGGGCATCAACAGCGACGCCACCTTTTGCACCGCCATATGGAAGGTGCGTCAGGGCGCACTTCCAGGTCATCAACATGGCCAGGGCCACAGTCTCATCAAGGTCGATATCTTGATGAAAGCGCACTCCACCTTTGGAGGGCCCACGTGTCGTTGAATACTGGACTCGGTAACCCTTGTACATCTCCACCCTGCCATCATCTCGGCGCAGGGGTACGGCAACTTCTAAGATTCGCCGTGGTGTTGAGAGGGTGTTCCAGTCATTATCTGAAAGTTGTAGCTGGTCTACTGCTCGGCGTAATTGAGCCAGGGCAGTAGCAATTGGTGACTCCGTTGTCATGCTTGCACACTAGTCCTGGCGTGATAGAAAGTAAAAGCGACTCCCTATTTTCTACGTTATTTGAGAGACTTCACTCCTTATGAATTCAACGTTAACGGGGAAAGTGATTCGCCTTGAACCTTTGAACGAAAATCATGCATCCTCACTTTTTCAATACTTAGGAAATGACCCAGAAGTGTGGCGCTGGTTACTTCATCCGATTCCCATCGATATTGTAGAAATGCGCAACATTATCTCCTCTTACATTGCACAACGGACTACAGGGTGGCGCGAACCTTTTGCGATCATCGATTTAGCGACGGGAGATGCAATTGGCACTACTTCATTCATGGATATTGATATAAGCAATCGGAACCTCGAAATCGGGTCAACTTTCTTTTCTAGCAAATTTTGGCGGAGCGCCGTCAATACAGAAGCAAAACTGCTTTTACTTACCGAAGCATTTGAAGAGCGAAACATGATTCGTGTTTCCCTTAAGACCGACCGTTTGAACATACGTTCCCAAGCCGCAATTGTTCGAATCGGTGCCACCCTTGAGGGCACTCTTCGCCATCACCGAATTCGACCCGATGGCACATTGAGGGACTCAGCCTGCTATTCGATCTTGGCCGATGAATGGCCCTCGGCTAAGGCTGCATTACTCTCCCGAAACTGACTCCTCCCGGTCTCTTGCGGGAGGTTCGCATGTACCATCCCCTCGTAAGAACTTTCCCGTCCACGTTGTTAAGGTCTGGACCTAAATAACTTTCGAGAGATTGCGAGTAAGAAATGTCTGATGCCACCGAATGGTCTTTTGAAACCTTACAAATTCACGCAGGTCAAGTTCCTGATCCAACAACAGGTGCGCGTGCACTCCCTTTATTTCAAACTACGGCTTATCAATTCCGTGATACCCAGCATGCAGCCAACCTCTTTGGGCTTGCTGAGTTGGGAAATATCTACACACGCATCATGAACCCAACTCAAGACGCCGTGGAGCGGCGCATTGCAGCTCTTGAGGGTGGAGTTGCGGCACTATTGCTTGCATCAGGTTCTGCTGCGACATCCTTTGCGATTATGAACCTTGCCGAAGCCGGCGACCATATTGTTTCTAGCCCAAGCCTTTACGGTGGAACATACAATCTATTCCACTACACGCTACCTAAGTTCGGCATTGAAGTAACTTTTGTCGAGGACCCTAACGATCTTGAGTCATGGCGCAAAGCAGTTCGGCCCAACACCAAAGCATTCTTCGGCGAGACAATTGCTAATCCAAAAAATGACATCATGGACATTGAAGGAGTGGCAAAAGTTGCTCACGAAGCGGGCGTGCCACTTATCGTCGATAACACTGTTGCGACACCATTTGTTATTCGCCCTATCGAACACGGAGCAGATGTAGTTGTTCACTCGGCAACAAAGTTCCTTTCAGGTCACGGCAACTCTGTCGTTGGTGCAATTGTTGACTCAGGCAAGTTTGACTATGCGCTGTACCCCGATCGCTTCAAGAACTTTAATGAGCCAGACCCTAGTTACCACGGTCTCGTCTTTGCACAAGCACTTGGAGTAGGTTCGGCATTCGGTGCAAACCTTTCCTACATCTTTAAAATTCGCCTGCAATTACTTCGCGATATCGGGGCAGCTGTAAGTCCATTCAATGCATGGTTGCTCGCTCAAGGGCTCGAGACTTTGAGTCTTCGTATCGAGAGACACTTGGAAAACGCGCTAGCTGTTGCAACATGGCTAGAGGCCAACCCGGCTGTTGAGAAGGTGAACTACGCCTCGTTGAAATCATCTCCGTGGCATGGTCTGGCACAAAAGTATGCTCCGAAGGGTTCGGGTGCGGTTGTTTCCTTTGAACTCAAAGGTGGGGTCGAGGCCGGTAAGAAGTTTGTTGAATCTCTCAAACTCTTCAGCCATGTTGCCAACATTGGTGATGTACGTTCCCTCGTCATTCACCCGGCGACGACCACGCACTCACAGTTGAGCGCTCAAGAACAACTTGATGCAGGCGTGACCCCAGGCTTGGTCCGCTTAAGCCTAGGTCTTGAAAATATCAAGGACATCATCGCTGACCTGGAAGTTGGGTTTGCTGCCGCCAAGTAATTCTTAGATTAGGGAGGGTAGAATCCTGTCTATGAAGGCCGTTAAAGACGAGATGCCAGTCGCGCCACCAAAATTGCGCGGCTGGTTTCATCTTGGTGCGACTCCCGTAGTTTTTATTGCATCGCTGGTGCTATTTATTCTGAGTAAAGATTCACTCAAGTTTGCTGTCGCTCTTTATTCAGTGACAGCGATTTTGCTCTTTAGCGTTTCTGCTATCTACCATCGCGTCCCGTGGTCGCCAGCCAAGAAAAAGATTTGGCGACGATGGGATCACGCCAATATCAATCTACTTATTGCTGGCTCTTGCACGCCATACGCAGTCACGCTTCTTAAAGGAAATGATCGAGTAATCCTTCTTTCGGTTATGTGGACCGGCGCACTTATCGGAGTCGCAGTCCGCGTTTTCTGGGTTGGGGCACCCCGTTGGCTTTATGTGGCAAATTACCTGGCACTTGGTTGGGCCGCGGCGATCTATTCACCGCAGATGTATCGCGCCGGCGGCCTCTGGGTTCTGCTTCCAATCCTTATTGGCGGTCTCTTTTACTCGGTCGGAGCCATTTTCTATGCACTCAAACGACCAGGCAGATATGCACGATATTTCGGCTTTCACGAGCTATTTCATATCTTTGTTATCGCCGCATGGGTCTCGCAATATATTGGCGTCTCCATCGCTATTTATAGGGCTCACTGACCCCATCTATTCGCGCATGTGGGCTTTTGGTAGGTGCCTTCTTGCTCTAACCTGTGCCTCTAAAGAGAGTTAGGACAAGGACCCATGGCTGAGAAAAGTTCCTTCCTGAATTGGGTCGGATTTAAGGGCGAAGAGACTAACGCTCCCAATTCGGTCGATCGCATCCGCGAACTAGAAGCGCAACTTGCAGACCTTCGTTCGCGTCGTGACATTACGACCCTCTCTAAAGAAGAGTTTGAAATTCTCGCTACGGAAACTGCGATGGCAATGATTAAGTCTGCACAGTTGCGCGAGTCAAAAGCACAAGCAACGTCAGATCGTGTTATTTCAGAATCAAGCAGACAAGCAAAAGATGTTGTGGAAAGTGCCGACCAGAAAGCCAAGACTCTTCTTTCAGGCGCCGAATCACGTGGCCGCAAATATATTGAAGCTGCTGAAGCAGATGCGCAAGAACTTCTTGAATCGGCCGAAACTGAGGCCGAGAAACTTGTTGAGGAGAGAAAACGCGAAGCCACACATTTAACCGTTGTTGCTCGCCGCGAAAGCGAAAGAATTATTGCCGATGCCGCCCATGAAGTGACCGAGTACCGCCAATGGCTCTCTGGCGTGATCTCAGAGGCAGAACGTCTCTACAAAATTCAGACCCAATCCTTAGATGCGGCAGAGCAGGCGATCCACCAGTCGCGTTCGCGCTTAGAGTCCGCCTTTGGTCGATTAAGTGATCTCCAAAGAATTGTTCTGGAAAACCTCAACCCAGATGACACGCTTATTAAGCAAGAGCCTGTAATCGTGGAAAGTCATCGGACAAAACCAGCAATTGATGCTCCACTGACTTCCAAGAAACCAGTAAAGAAAGTTGCAAAGAAATCTGCCGCTAAACGGAAGTAGCTGGCATGGAAAATAATCGCGGTATCAGACATATCCCCGCAATTGATGGCTTGCGTGCAATTGCGGTCATTGCGGTCATGCTCTATCACCTTGGGTTCGCCTGGATTCCTGGTGGATTTCTCGGAGTTGATCTTTTCTTTGTAATTTCTGGATATGTGATCACGCGACTTCTCCTTGATTCAATTCAGCGAAGCGGCGGACTAGATCTTCGAGGCTTCTACCTAGCAAGGGTTCGACGATTATTGCCCGCTCTAATTTTCATGATTTTTTCGACCGCGCTATTTGTCAGCGTTTGGGCACCTGAGACAGTTAAGCGATTCGTCTCTGATATTCCCTACGTGCTTTCGGGATCAATGAACTGGGCGCTGGTTTATCGCCATCAAGATTATTTTGAGTCAATTGGGCGCCCGCCACTTTTGCAACATACCTGGTCACTTGCTGTTGAAAGTCAGTTCTATTTGATCTGGCCACTCATATTGCTGTTGGTCCTTAAGCGATTCGGGAAGCACCGTATTCCTGGAGCAGCCCTTGCAATCGCTGGTATCTCCGGGATCTCGTTATTTATATTGTCAATAAGAATGGATACTTCAAGTGCGCAGAGTGTTAGCCATGTGTACTTCGGTACCGATACCCACAGTATTGGATTATTCCTTGGCGCTGCACTTGCAGTCAGTTGGATTCCTCAAAATCTCACAGTAAATATTGAAAAGCGCGCGCAGGACTTTGTTGATGCAATTGGTGTTATCGGTTTACTGGGTTTGATTTCTTGTTTCTTGTTCATCAAGGAAACGGATGCAACCCTGTACCGCCTGGCGTTCCCTTTGGCTGGCATCTTTGGGTGCGCGATAATCATGTCACTCGTGCACCCTGCTTCTCGTTTTGCACCAATGCTCAGCAGTAAACCAATTCTCTGGATCGGTCAGCGCTCTTACGCCATTTATTTATGGCATTGGATTGTCTTTCAATTGACGCGCCCTAGCGTTGATTTAGCTGGATCAGTATGGGCGCTGTATGCCCTACGGATTCTGGTTGTCTTTGCGCTCGCAGATATTTCACTACGTTGGGTTGAATTGCCTATTCGTAGCGACGTGGTGGGTGCCTGGTTTAGAGGAATGAAATACCGTACAAAGCGCGTACGTATTCGCCAACAAATGGCAGTCTTCTCAGGCGTCTTGGCATTGGTCGCGTCAACGTCTCTAATAAGTGCCAATGCAATTAACCAAAGTGCAAAAGTACAAACCGCACTTGCAAAGAGTCTTGCTGCCCAAAATGTGCCAGTGAAGCCCGTAATGACGAGTGTGCCTGGAATATGGCTTACGGGTGACTCCGTGATTTTGGGAATTCGTTATGCGCTAGAGCAGAGTGAGCCCCTTGGATTAATCAATGCTCGCGTTGGTCGTCAGGCTGCCGAGCTCATTACCGTTCTCCGACATGATCAACCCGCGATGGCGAACTCCCCAATTGTTTTAGATTTGGGAAACAATAATCGACTGACCGAAACTGAAGTCGCGACAATTTTTGACCTGATTAAGAATCAACCGCAGATTGTTGTCGTCAATACCGCGGTACCGCGCGGGTGGCGCGATGAAAATGATGCCCTCATTGCAAAGTATGCAGCCAAGTACTCACAAGCATCACTTGTTGATTGGAAAAAGATTTCTGAGGGCCATCCAGAATACTTTGGACCTGATGGAGTTCATTTGGTTCCTGCGGGAATCACTGCTTATGTATCTGCAATTCTTGATCGGATCCATTCACCAGAAATAAAATAGCCCCCGCATATTTCTACGCGAGGGCTATTTCGGTAAATGTATTACGAGAAAAGACCTGGCAAGCCAAATACTTTTCCTGCTGCTGTTTGTGAATCTGAGTAGACGCTAGAGACCCGAACTGAAGTCCATGTTCCTGCGGCTGAATCCGCTTTTGTGATGTCATACTTTAATTGAGTTGCAGGAACCGTGGAAACAACCTTCCAAGGTCCATTGCTCACTGAAAGTTCGATGGTATATCCCGTCAAACCATCGAAAGCAGATGGTGCGTTCCAAAATACGGTAGCTCCTGTTGCTGTGTAATGAGCAACAATTCCAGTAGGTGCCTCATGTACGGAAACCGTCGTAGTTGATGTTGCCTCGGCCGTTGGAGTTGCCGAGTCACTTGCCATCGCAGTATCTGATGGTGTGGCACTTGCCGTTGCAATCGTAGTTGGAGTAGATGTTGGAGCCGCATCATCTGACTTATGGGACCTAGAAATCACGATAAGTGCGAGAAGAACTACTCCTAAGGCAACAGCAAAAACAACGCGTCCTGATGGTCCTTGCTTCTTTTCGGGCGAAGCAGTTGGAGCAACAGGTACTGGTGCAAATACTGGCTGAACTATTGCTGGGCGTGAAATTGATGGTGTTGGTACCGCTGGTACAGCAAAGATGTCAGCGCTCTTTACGGCGCGTTTGGCTGTGGATTTCTTTGCAACTTTTCTCGGCGCAGCTTTCTTGGCAACCTTTTTGACTGCCGACTTCTTGGCAACCTTCTTAGGTGCGGACTTCTTGGCAACCTTTTTGACTGCCGACTTCTTGGCAACCTTCTTAGGCGCGGACTTCTTCGCTACCTTCTTGACTGCTGATTTCTTTGCAGCCTTCTTAGGTGCGGCTTTCTTGAGCGCTGATTTCTTGGCCGCTGACTTCTTTGCGGTTGCTTTTTTTACTGCCACAGTTGCTCCTTGAGTAGTACTAGAGGACGTGCTCTCTTATGGGAGAAGGTTACCTCAGGCCATCAAGCAATTGGGCTACCCGTGGCGCAATTGCTCGTAGAGATTGTCCGCGGTGGCTGATCGCATCCTTTATTTCTGGGCCTAATTGTGCGAGCGAAAGGTCAAACCCAGAAGGACGAAAAATCGGGTCATATCCAAATCCATGAGACCCGATGGGTGACATCAAAATATCACCCTCGAGTCTTCCTTCTTCTGTGATCTCTGTACCTCCAGGAAGAGCTAAGGCGCTAACGCAAGTGAAATGTGCGCCTCTTTCCCCAGCCGGAATATCACGCAATTGCCCCAAAACCTTCTCGACATTAGCCACATCATCTCCATGGACTCCTGCCCACCGCGCCGAGAAAATTCCAGGAGAACCACCCAGGGCGTCAACACACAACCCACTGTCATCTGCGATCGCGGGTATCCCTGTTTTCTCAGCAATCGTTCTCGCCTTCAACAAAGCATTACCAGCAAAGGAGTCTTCCGTTTCATCGACATCGCCAATTTCTGGAAATTGGTCAACGCCAATGAGATCGATAGCACCTGGTGCGATTCTTTCAAGAATGCGGCGAAACTCCTCGATCTTTCCCGCATTGCGGGTTGCTAGAACTAGGCGATGGCTTGTCATAACTTGATCCGTTAAGAAGCGAGGATGCGCGCTTGAAGTTCTTTCAGTTGCGAACAGCCAGCTACAGCCAGATCAAGGAGACCATCGAGAAGGGCTCTATCAAAAGGTTGTCCCTCGGCAGTTCCTTGAACCTCAATAAATCGGCCATCGCCACTGCAGACCACGTTCATATCTGTATCAGCGCGGACATCTTCTTCATAGCAAAGGTCCAGCATCGGCACGCCATCGATGATTCCCACGCTGATCGCAGCAACAGAATCCGAAAGTGGCGTTGCTTTAGCGGGAATATGACCATTTGCTTTAGCCCACGCAATGGCATCAGCTAATGCGACGTAGGCACCTGTAATGGCTGCAGTTCGGGTTCCACCATCAGCCTGCAAGACATCGCAGTCAATAACGATGGTGTTTTCGCCAAGCTCTTTCATATTTACAACAGAACGAAGTGAGCGACCAACAAGGCGTGAGATCTCTTGTGTGCGACCACCAAGCTTTCCCTTAACACTTTCGCGATCAGATCGAGTATGTGTTGCACGCGGCAACATCGCATACTCGGATGTAACCCACCCTTTTCCGGAATCCTTAAGCCAACGTGGGACACCAGGCGTAAAAGAGGCAACACACAAGACACGTGTGTTTCCAAATTCTACGAGTACCGAACCCTCGGCATTGTTTAACCAGTTACGGG
>Ga0194061_1001982_pt1 | contig 11497 bp, 10 predicted proteins | sample SepL2221m_MetaG_FD_163423 | JGI IMG/M metagenome (GOLD analysis project Ga0194061, IMG submission 163423) | Anoxic zone freshwater microbial communities from boreal shield lake in IISD Experimental Lakes Area, Ontario, Canada - Sep2016-L224-21m | ecosystem: Environmental > Aquatic > Freshwater >...
ACGGATGACACAGCAGATGATACTTGTCCTATCTGTGATGGATCTGGTGAGCTGATAAGTGATGAACTTGAATTAACTAATCTAGATCTTAGTAGTCTGGAACATGAAGAAATCAATGTAATCGGTATACCTGATGAAGGTGAGTTTGAAATAAGAGATGGGTGTCCAGAATGTAGAGGTGAAGGGTATCTAAAAGACAGAGAGGGTGAACTATACGAGTGTCCTGAATGCGACGGTACTGGAGCAGGAATTGGATACGCAGTAGAGGTTGAAAACTCAATAGTTGGAGCAATGATGAGAGGAAGAAGATCTCTTCAAGATGGTATAGATCCATTTGAAGATGACGATGAACCTGTTAATGATGAAGATCATGAATGTCCAAAATGTCATGGTGATGGATGCGTACCAGTAATAAATGAAGAAGGGTTAGAGGATATAGAATGCGATGTATGTAAAGGAACTGGAATTCTAGAAAATCCAGACGGTATTCCATTCTAATGACTAATCAGCACCTGCCTAGTGAATAACTGGGCGGTATGCTGATGTGTCCAAAGCATCAGCAGGTATATGAGGGTTTAGAGGCTGAAACAAGCTTTAGTGCTTAACGCTTTTCAAAAACCCCGTTAGCCTTAACTTCGGTTTAGATTGAGTGAATCAGACCCCAATACAGCGAGGGTCTCAGGGTGATTCTTAAACCTGCCCGTAAGGGATTGGAACTTTAACACTTAAGTGCGTAGCAGATACGCTAATTTTTATGCGAATACTTGGGATTGATGTCTGTAAAGGCAGTGTTGTCGCTTGCCTATTAACAGAACGTCCAAATGAACCACGACAATTTTTATTTAAAGCCGAATTCCACAACTGCAAGGCTGATGTCACAGGTCTAAAAACCTTGTTAGATCTAAAACCTGATATTGCCATCATGGAACCAACGGGCGTGAACTACTCCAAACTTTGGGGTACTCATCTAGTAAGAAATGGCTGTAGAGTAATACTTGTGAGCCATAATAAACTTGCTAGACATCGTGAGCATTTAGATATGCCCGATAAATCAGATGAATCTGATGCTTTCGCACTTGCTTGTTATTGGTGGGATTATCAAAACCAACCTCGTAGATTTCTACAAGACAGGGATGTTGTAACTGCAAAGATTAGAGAAAAGGTACTTAGATTAGGGCATCTTGCGAGAGTCCAAAGCCCGATCATTAATCGTGTACGTCAAGACCTTGCTTGGCAATTCCCAGAAGTTGCAATGAGTCGAGGTGTAGTCATGTGGGAATGGTTAGCCCAAGAGAAAGAAAGTAAAAAGTATGACAAGCTTTTAAGTGAATCTGTTGGACTTGGTATCGAGTTAGCCACTCACCGTCATGCTAAACGACTTATTGATATTTGGGACGAAGAACGTGATATTGAGGCTGAACTTGAGGCTTTAATGTCCGATGAAAGGTTTAAACCTTACAAAGATGTTTTTGATAAATGGGGATTTGGGCGTAGAGTCCAAGCTATCCTTTTAAGTCAGATTTTCCCGATTGAATCTTTCCTAGATGAAAATAACAAACCAATCATTGAATGGGGCAAATGCCGAACAAAAAAAGATAAACGGATCAAGCGCCATATTAGTTTAAGACGTTTTACCAAAGCTCTTGGCTGTGCGCCCACTGAAAAAAGTTCTGGTGATAAAAAATCTCAGAAAATTATCGGCGGTTCTGATGTAAGTCGGGTTGCGCTTTGGCAATGGTTATTTACCAGAATTGAGCCAATTAGATCCAGACCTAATAATACTGTGGGTGATACAATTGGCAAAATTGTTGATGACATGAAAAATGCTGGACGACCAGTTAGATTAATCAGGATGACTGCGATCGCTAAAGCTAGTAAACTACTATTCAAAGATCTAGTTGATATACTTAAATAAACTAATAGGTAATTTTCTATAAAACGAAAGTTACCTATTAAAGGTTAAATACAGTGTGCTAGAGTGAAAAGCGCGAAAAGAGTATTACCGCAATGATCGAAGAAGAAAACATCCTAAGCTCTGACGACCTCATCGATGAAGATGATGACGTACTTGAGTCACGGCTGCAACAACTAGCAACCGAAGAATTAAATCAAACCGTAACCGCCGAAGGGAATACAGAGTCATCTGAGTCACCAGTCGAGGGCTATCCAAGTAAGCCTGTCTCAGATCGAGCCAGTGCTGCTAGCGCCGCAACCTTTGAAAAAATCAATGGGTTAATTGCAGAATCGACCTCCCTCAGAGAGCAGTTAGACGATCGCAAGCAGCAATACTTGCGCCTATATGCCGACTTTGAGAATTTCCGCAAACGCACAGAGCGGGACAAAGAGGAGCAAGAAGGCACAATCACAGGCAAGATTCTTAAAAAAATCCTGCCCGTAGTTGATGACTTTGAGAGGGCCCAATTGCAAATTTCGCCTAAAAATGATGGCGAAGCATCAATTCATAAAAGTTACCAGTCGGTATACAAGCAATTGCTCAAGTGCCTGAAAGAAACTGGCGTGGCAAGAATGGAATGTGTCGGTCAAGAATTTGATCCAAATTTCCATGAAGCGATTATGCAAGAGCCATCGACTGAATATGAAGAAGGACTAATCATGGAAGAATTACGCCCTGGCTATCTAGTCAGTGACGATCGCGTATTGCGTCACTCTCTAGTCAAAGTGTCTTCAGGCAAAATTGACGGCGATGATAGCGATTCCGCAAACTCATCTAGCAATGATTCAACTGAATCTGTTTAAATTACGGGTACTAAGAAAACAGTTAATAGGCGATCTCTTATTAACTGTTTTCTTAGATAATGACTACATAATGTTTTGGCAATGCATTTCATAGGTTACGCATCAGTCAGGTACTCATAGGGTACATTGTATAGAAATTCAGTAAGCTAAACTTTTAGAAGAGTTTTTAACGGAACTGGCAATTATGTCGAAAGTAATTGGAATCGACCTTGGTACGACAAATAGTTGTGTTTCAGTGTTAGAGGGTGGCAAGCCTGTTGTCATTTCTAGTGCAGAAGGAGGGCGCACCACACCAAGTATTGTTGCTTTCGTCAAAGATAGTAACGAAAGGATTGTGGGACAGGTTGCCAAACGTCAATCCGTTACCAACTCAGTAAATACGGTATACAGCATCAAACGCTTTATCGGTCGGAGTTGGGATGAAACCGAATCCGAACGCAGTCGAGTTCCTTACACTGCTGTTAAAGGCAAAGACAATACTGTCAATGTGCAGATTGGGGAAAAAAACTACACTCCTCAAGAGATTTCGGCAATGATCCTGCAAAAGCTTAAGCAAGATGCCGAAAATTATTTAGGCGAAGCAGTAACTCAGGCTGTCATTACTGTCCCCGCCTATTTCACTGACACACAGCGCAATGCCACCAAAGATGCTGGGGCGATCTCAGGGCTAGAGGTATTGCGGATTGTCAACGAGCCAACAGCGGCGGCGCTTGCCTATGGTTTGGACAAACAGGATCAAGATCAAATTGTTTTGGTATTTGACCTTGGCGGCGGGACATTTGATGTGTCGGTGCTACAACTCGGCGATGGCATTTTTGAAGTTAAGGCGACTTCAGGTAATAATCACCTTGGCGGTGATGACTTTGATGCCTTGATCGTAGATTGGCTAGTTGCTGACTTTAAAGAAAAAGAAGGTATTGACTTAACTGAGGACAAAACCGCGTTACAGCGTCTCAAAGAAGCCGCAGAAAAGGCTAAAATCGAGCTTTCTAGCGCCCCTACGACTTTAATTAGTTTGCCGTTTATTGCTTCCGATGCGGCAGGACCGAAAACCATTGAGCTAGATTTTCCCCGTTCCAAGTTTGATGAAATTACGTCCGCTCTGGTGAAAGCGACCCTCGAACCCACGGCTCAAGCTCTAAAGGATGCAGGCTTATTACCAAAAGAAATCAATCGGATTATTTTGGTTGGTGGTTCGACAAGAATTCCTGCTGTACAGGATGCAATCTCGAAATTCTTTGATGGACGCAAACCCGATCAATCTGTTAATCCCGATGAAGCAGTGGCGATCGGTGCGGCTGTGCAGGCTGGTATTTTAGGTGGTGAAGTCAAGGATCTATTATTACTTGATGTGATTCCGCTCTCGATTGGGTTAGAAACCCAAGGCGGGGTATTTACCAAAAACCTAGAGCGAAACACCACGATCCCCACCAGCAAAGCTCAGATTTTTTCCACCGCAGTTGATAACCAATCGGTGGTCGAAATCCATGTCCTACAGGGTGAGCGATCGATGGCTCAAGATAATAAAACTCTTGGAAAATTTGAGTTAGAAGGGATCCGCCCTGCTCCACGAGGTATTCCCCAAATTGAGGTTTCCTTTGATATTGATGCTAATGGCATTCTTAAGGTATCAGCGCGGGATGTGGATACTGGGGTTGAGCAGAGTATTAGCATCACTAATACGGGAGGCTTGAGTCCTAGCGAAATTGAGCGGATGCGGATGGAGGCTGAGGTCTACTCTGAAGAAGATACCGCGAGACGTGAGCTTGCCAATATGCGGAACCAAGCGTCTAATCTCATTCGTACTGTCGAAGAAATTCTCAGAGACAATGGTCCATCGGTGGTCACGACAAGCTTGCGTGAACCAACTCTCAAAAATATGGAAGCCCTCAAGAATTTGTATGAAGCTGAAGGCGCGACCTATGAGGATATTCAAATTGCCATCAAACCATTGCAGCAGTCATTGTTTGAAGTAACTCAAGTGGTTGAGAAATACTCTCAAGTTGAGCGCGTAAAGCAAAAATCTAACGAAACTTTGGAATAATAAAGTGGGGCGCTTTGCGCCCTATTTTTTGTGCTTGGGTTTTACCTGAAGTCCAAAGCGCTGTATGATTACAAAGTTATAGTTGTATTTTTGGTTACAGTTATCGTAAAACTGTGAGTCGCTATGTCACTGTTTGATTGGTTTGCTGAAACTCGTTCCCGCGCAAGTGAAGCATACTACCGTAAAACGCCTAATCCAAATCAAGCTTCTCAGGAACGTGAAATTCCTGATGGTTTGTGGCATAAATGTTCCAGTTGTGGTGCTTTGACCTACGTCAAGGACTTAAAAAGCAATTTGATGGTTTGTCCCGACTGTGGTCATCATAATCAAGTCAATGCCTATGAGCGTATTGCCCAGTTGATTGATGCGGGTACTTGGCAAGAAATGGATGCAGATTTAACTTCTTGCGATCCATTGGGATTTAAAGATCGTAAGCCCTATATCGATCGCATCAAAGAATATAGGCAAAAAACGGGCTTAAGCGACGGTGTGATCACTGGCACTGGCAAAATCGAAGGTTGTGATGCAGCCCTTGCGGTCATGGATTTCCGCTTTATGGGTGGCAGCATGGGATCGGTGGTCGGTGAAAAGATCACTCGGATGTTAGAAACTGCTACAGCAAAGCGTTTCCCTGCATTAATTTTTTGTGCGTCAGGTGGGGCGCGGATGCAAGAGGGGATTTTGAGCTTGATGCAAATGGCAAAAACTTCGGCGGCGCTTGAGCGACATCGTCAGGCTAATTTGTTATATATCCCCGTTTTGACTAATCCGACAACGGGCGGTGTAACGGCGAGTTTTGCGATGCTTGGCGATCTGATTTTGGCTGAGCCGAAAGCTTTGATCGGTTTTACAGGAAGGCGGGTCATTGAGCAGACTCTTAAGCAAAAAATTCCTGAAGGTTTTCAGTCTTCTGAATATTTACTTGATCACGGTTTTGTCGATGCGGTTGTTCCTAGAACAAAGCTCAAGCAAAATCTAGCGATGATTTTGAAAATGCATCAGGGGGATAAAGTGGGAATCACGGATTAAACGGATTATGGGATGACACGGATTTTAAATCTGTGAAATCTTTTAATCCTTCTAATCCAAAATCAGCAAACCACCAGTCGGCTCAAACTCGAAAGGAACAGGCGTGGCGGCAGAAAAGTTGCCTTGGAATACCGTGTCGTAGTCAGTGTCAACGATGCCGAAAGAAACTTCAGATCCATTTGCGTAGTGATCTGTAAAGGTATCACGTTACTTCGCCAGTAACCAAGCCTGTAAATCCGCCAAATTACTAAAATCTAAAAGTGCGTCACTTAAATCCTCAAGCGCCGTCAAAGACAAACCCGAAATTTTAACCCGTATCTCCTCAGGCAAATCACCAAATCGCTTAGTCAACTGTCGAACAACAAGATTCACTGCTTCTTGCTTGCGCCCCTGATTACTCCCCTGCTTACGCCCTTGCATAAGCCCTTGCTTTACTCCTTTAGCCTTAATTTCTCGATAAACTCTTGTTTCTTGCAATGTAATGCCGAGCATAATCTCTACCTCTTGTTGACTTAATCCTTCAAACTTGTAAACCATGATTGTCGTTACCATTTCTATTATGGCGCGACTTGATGGTTGTTCAGAAATGTTTCTTTCTAGCAAATACCTTGCTTCGGCTGGAGCTTGGTTTTCGTCAATCGTAGTCAAGACCATCAGCGCTACCCATATTGGCAACTGACGAATATCGCCTAACTCATTCAAATAGATGCGATGGACGCGATCGCCATTGAGTAAGTCTTCATAGGGATGAATCTTGCCTTGTTCTGTCGATCTCGATGGATAAATTACAACTGCTTGCCAGTCAATTGACTTCACAACCCCAAGAAGTATGGACGGATTTAAAATTGGGTGGGGCAAATTCAGCAGCCATAGCACAAGACATCGAGTACATGCACCAAGTGAGTCTCTGAGGAGCATCTTGATCGATCGCTAGATTTATGGCAAGTCGCGGAGACTCGATCGCTAATTTAATAGCATTTTCTGGCTCACAAACTCCCCACTCGATCAGATTCTTGACTGCGTTGATTAATGGCAGCGTAGTCCCTGAGAGCGTGCCATCAGGTAGTCTCGCTGTACCTTTTTTAATCGTAATCTGGCGATCGTCCCAAGGATAATTGCCATCGGGTAAACCAAGGGGTGCAAGGGCATCACTAACCAGAAAAATTTGTTTTTTCATCCGATAGAGTAGTTTGATCATTTCGGGCGAAACATGTACTCCATCGGCGATTAGTCCGCACCAAACGTGATCGCTTAATATTGCTTCGCCTAATAAACCGACATCGCGATGATGCAAACTGGGCATGGCATTAAAGGCATGAGTGACCATCGTTGCCCCTTGGGCGATCGCCATTCGCGTTTGTTCTGCATTTGCTGTGGAGTGACCTAAACTAACGATGATCTGGCGATCGCATAAATATTTAATTGTTTCCCCTGAAGATTCGAGTTCAGGCGCGAGGGTAACTAATTTAATAATGTTTGTGTAATTACCTAATACTTGCTGTAATGTATCGAGATTAAGCGGTAATAGATGTTGTTGCGGATGTGCGCCCCGCTTTTCGGGATGCAGAAATGGTCCTTCGAGATGGACACCTAAAATTTGGGCTTCGTGAGGATCGGGATTTTGCTGTTGATGGGCGATCGCATTGGCTAAGAAAAATAGCGATCGATGTATTTGTTTGATGGATGTAGTGACGAGAGTGGGTAAAAATCCATCTAGTCCTTGTTTATATAAAAATCGACAAATTTCTGGTAACTTAGCAGCGCGATCGCGATTTAAGTCGTTAAAAGGAATTCCCAATGCTCCATTAATTTGGAGATCGATCGCGCCTTGGGTAGAGCAGATGATTTGGCGTAAACCTGTCATGATTTTTTAACTCAAACTGATTATTTTTATGATTTCTTTTTTGCTGAATTTATTGGGGTGAGGTATTATGAGCGTTGACAGCCCCCTACCAATGTTATGTCAGTTCAGAGGATAATCAAAAATGCGAGTTGAACTAAGCCACGTTTATAAATCCTTTGGGAATGTTCGGGCAAATCATGATGTTTCTATGACAGTTGAGGCGGGAACTGTGTATGGCATATTGGGAGAAAATGGCGCGGGGAAAAGCACTTTATCCAAAATGCTGAGTGGATTCATTACTAAAGATAGTGGCAAGATTTTATTAAATGGAATCGAAGTAAATATTCAAACACCTGCGGATGCCATTTGTGCTGGCGTAGGAATGTTACATCAAGATCCATTGGATTTTCCTTCCCTGTCGGTGTTGGATAATTTTATGGCAGGGAGAAGTGCTTTAACTAAAAGAAGGATTAAGAAAGCTAATAGTCGCGATGCTTTAGCGAAGGAACTACAACAATTATCGGCTAATTTTGGGTTTGTTTTACATCCCAGCGATCGCCTTGCCAATCTCACCGTAGGAGAGCGACAGCAGTTAGAGATTTTGCGACTTTTATCCCTTGGTGTGCAGACATTAATTCTCGATGAACCGACTACAGGTATTTCCGCTTCTCAAAAAACGGCTTTATTTACGGCGGTCAAGCAATTAGCAGCGGAAGGCAAATCGATTATTTTTGTGTCGCATAAATTGGAAGATGTAGAAGAACTTTGCGATCGCTTGATGGTGATGCGTCAGGGTAAAGTAATTGGTGAAGCAGAGGTAAAAGGACGCGAATCAGCCGAACTTGCCTCATCATTAGTGGAAATGATGTTTGGGCGCGAGTTAGCGATTCCTGCCAAACATGGAATTAGTCTAGAGCATCAGGAACCTGCACTCATCATTGACGATTTACTAGTCGAAGGCGATCGCTTAAGTTTGCAGATTGATAAATTAACGGTTAAAGCTGGTGAGGTGATTGGTTTAGCGGGACTAGAGGGGAATGGACAGCAATTATTGTTATTAGCCTGTGCGGGTTTATTGAAGCCAAAATCTGGCGCAATTCGCATCAATGGAACAGATATGACAAATCGCGCCTACAATTATTTCCGTAAAGCAGGAATTGGTTATTTGCCAGCCGATCGCTTACAGGATGGATTAATTCGGGGGCTATCGATTCATGAACATTTTATGTTGCGCCAATCTGGTTCTGGATTTTTTATCAATTGGAGCGATACACGCAAATTTGCTCAGCAAGCGATCGATACTTTCAACATTCGTGGTAAGACTTTAACTAAGGTTGAGAAACTATCTGGTGGTAATCAGCAACGCACTCAAATAGCGCTTTTACCAGAATATTTGAGTTTGCTATTAATGGAACAACCCACCAGAGGACTAGATATTGAATCAACATTATGGATTTGGAAACAGATGATGGAACGCTGCGAAAAAGGGATGATGATTTTCTTCATCTCTTCCGATCTTGATGAGATTTTGCAATATAGCGATCGCCTTTTAGTATTTAGTGGCGGCAAAGTTTCGCAACCGATGGATGCTAAAACCTTAACAGTCGATAAGCTCGGTCAAGCGATCGGAGGTAAGTTTGCCTAAAAATTTGCTTAGTTTACAGATCCTGAGAAGTATACCGAAAGTAACCTATTTTCGGATTGGCGCTTTTATTGTGGCGCTATTATTTATTGCCACGATAATTTTGCTATCCAGTGGCTCACCACCTCAAGTCGCCGTAGGAATGTGGAATGGCGCTTTTGGAAGTAGCGATCGCTTTGCCAGAGTTATCTCCACCCTATGTCCTTTATTGCTTGCCGCCTGTGGTCTGATTTTCACTTTCACCGCAGGGCTATACAATCTTGGTATCGAAGGTCAAATTACGGCTGGGGCGATCGCCACAACTTTGATTTTGAGACTAATTCCCGAAGGATTTCCCCCTGTGATCGCGATAATCCTTGCGATGTTATTTGGGCTTTTGGGCGGTGGACTATGGGGATTGATGGCGGGGCTGCTAAATATCTATGGCAAGGTCAGCGAGATTTTTGCAGGATTAGGCATGAACTTCATGGCGCAGGGATTAGCCCTATATTTGGTCTTTGGTCCTTGGAAGCGATCGGGAGTTGCCTCGATGAGTGGCACTGAGCCATTTAGTGATGCTTTCGCTTTACCGACCATCAACAATACTGATTTTAGTCCGATCGCTTTAGCGATCGCCATATCTGCCCTAATGGTCACTGCGATCGCGATCAAAGCCACTTATTACGGATTGAAACTGAAAGCTGTCGGCAATAATTTACGCGCTGCTTATGTTTTGGGAATTCCTGCGATCGGGCAAATGCTGAGTAGTTTTGCAATTTGTGGAGCATTAGCGGGACTAGCAGGTTCTTTACAAGTAGTAGCCGTATTCCATCGACTGATTCCGAATATTTCTAGCAATTTAGGATTTTTGGCTCTGCTGGTAGTGATGTTAGTAAATTACAATCCATTTTTGATTTTACCGATCGCCTTTCTCTTTAGTTCTCTCAATGTTGGCAGTTTAGAGTTACCCCTATCTTTAAATTTGGATTCTTCACTCTCAGGCATCATTCAAGGCGCATTGCTGTTATTCGCAATTCTCGGCGAAGGTTTGGCTAAAAAGCGATTTACTCCGACTGCGTAGGCTTTTTTGACCCTAGTTTTGGTGTTTTGATTGTGTTGACATTGTATATACAAAAGCTTAAAATTACCTTTGTAAGGATGTTTAAAGCAGAGTAACTATGCCTAAATTGTCTCCAGATAAAATAGCAAGCAAAACTCGCGATTTGGCGATTAATATTCGCGTTAATCAAAATCAAAGAGACTTAATTGATCGGGCGGCAACCTTGCAGGGTAAAAGTCGTTCCGAATTTATGTTGGAGTCAGCTTATCAAAGAGCGCAAGATGTCTTGCTAGATTCTAGTTTTTTTGGCGTAGACGAGAAAAAATTTCAGCAATTTATTTCGCTACTAGATGCGCCAGTAACCCCCAATGCTCGATTGCACAAACTATTAACAACCAAATCTCCTTGGGAATAATCAATCTGTGTCATCTGAACAAGCACAAACTAGATTCAACCCACCTGAAAAGTTGAATTCGTCCCATCAAATCGATAAGTTTGACTGCGGCAATATCCAGCTAAATGATTGGCTAAAACAGCGTGCCTTTAAAAATGAAGCGCAAGGAGCCTCACGAACCTATGTAATATCAACTGAGAAGATAGTTGTAGCATATTATTGTCTGTCCAATGGCGCGATCGCCCAAACAATTTCCACAGGAAAAGTCAAGCGAAATATGCCTAATCCGATTCCTGTGATGATAATTGGTAGATTGGCTGTTGATTGTAATTATCAAGGTAAAGGCTTGGGGAAAGCGTTATTAAGAGACGCGATACTTCGCACATTACAAGCATCTGAGATCGCTGGAATCAGAGCGATTTTAGTGGAAGCAATTTCAGAAGTTGCCAAACAGTTTTACGAAAAATGTGGTTTTACAGCTTCTCCACTTACACCCATGACGTTGATGATTACCGTAAATGAGGCGATCTCCTTCCTAAAATAACTTACGCTCTAAAAAAATGGATATCATTACAATTCTGGCTACAGCGATCGCTACATCTACACCATTAATTTTTGCGACTATCGGCGAAACCATTACCGAACGCGCAGGTGTAATCAATCTCTCTGCCGAAGGTACGATTTTGATGTCCGCCATGACAGGATTTGCGGTAGCAAAATTTTCCAATAGCCTGATTTTAGGATTTGCG